>VFQP010005681.1_pt1 | contig 10706 bp, 17 predicted proteins | sample 3512351 | NCBI WGS metagenome assembly VFQP01 (sample SAMN10412372, study PRJNA504923) | tailings metagenome | isolation source: Relicate 1 Philex TSF1 revegetated site | place: Philippines: Tuba, Benguet | collected 2017-08-29
TGGCGCCGTGTTTCCCCGTTGGCACGATGTCGCGCGCGCCGTAGTGCGGTGGCGGAGGTGGAGGCGGCGGCGGGGGAAAGCCGCCCGCCCCGGGGGCAGCCATGATGGACGAGCTGTGGCCCCTTTCTCAGAGAGCTGCTGGCGCTTTCAAGGCGTGTGAGCTTGCACTGCGTTCAGGAGGTGCCGTGCGTGGGGTGTTTGCGCGTGGCAATTGCCGCGCGTGCTGTTGCACCAGCGCATGATCAGGGCGCAGCGCGAAGACTGATCACAGCGGGCACCCTCTCATCCTTCTTCCGGCTTGAGGATGAGGTGCTCTCTCGCGTAGGTGCCCAGCCTGACGAGGTGCCCGTCCTCTTCGTCCGCTTGGAACCTGCATTTTCGCGCGTGGGCATCGCGCACAGGGCGATTGACCCTGGGCCAGGAGCCCGTGCCGCACAAGCAGGCAGCCACTGCTCAATGGCGGACACACAGAGAAGGGGACTCACAGCGGCATGCGCAGCGTGGGCGGCAGCTCGTGCATCTGCACTGAGGGCGTGTGCACCAGCTGGCTCAGGTGCTCCAGCACCTCTCGCCGCATGCGCTCCACCTCCTGTGGGCAGCGCGTGGGAGCAGCGACTGCGTTCCCTGCCTCTCCGTGGTCGTCCCTGAGCAAGGGACACGCCGCACACGCACCTGCTTGGTGTTGTGGTCCTCCATGGTCTTGTGCCCGGCCACGTTGAGCGAAAAGTCAGGCGCAAAGTACTCGTTGTACTCGGTGCGAGGGAGCGCCTCGGGCACGGGCGTGTCGGTGAGGATGGACGTCTCGTACGCCCAGCAACGCGCCACGTTGGTCTTGGTGTAGCCCCCACCTGCCGTTTGGGCCGCACGAGGAGGGCAAACACGAGGGCACGCAGCGCTGGCATGAAGCGCAGCACGTGAGCGGGCAGGTGCGGCGGCGGCGGCGGCGGCGGCGGCGGCGGCGGCGGCGCGCACCTCCCGTCACCAGCATGGGCACGTTGAAGCTCTTCATGAACTGCACCGCCTCTCCGTGGCCCTTGCACGACAGGTTGAAGCAGCCCAGCCGGTCGTTGGCCAACGAGTCGGCGCCTGCACACACCGCAAGGGCCGTCAAGGGCTCCACGCGTGGGAGTGCGTGCAGCCAAGCGCCTTCCTACCTACCACCCCGCAGTGCACACAGGCGCTCCCCTCACCGCACTGCATGACGATGGCGCTGGGCTGGAACGTCTCCATGACCTTGCGCATGATGGGCTTGAACAGCGCGTGGAACGTGTCGTCCGTCGTGCCCTCGTTCAGAGGCACGTTGACCGAGTAGTACTTGCCTGAATGAGCAGGCGCCATGCATCCCCCATGCTAGCGCCTTGGCGTCGTGCACAGCCCGCTGTTCATGGTACAGAGCCCAGGACACATGTCGCGTGTGCGCCAAGCCCAGCTCACCGCTGAGCTCCCCCACGTCGGCCAGGGCGCCAGTGCCCGGGAAGAACCACGGCGCGTACCGGTGAAACGACACGGTCATGACCCTGCGCCAGGGAGCGGAGCAAGGCGCACACCACTGCCGCGATCGCTTCTTGGGCCCAGCGGCGAGCGCCAGTGCGTGCTGCCAGTCGCCGACCTGTCTGTGAGGTAGAATGCCTCCTCCACGCCGTCCCCGTGGTGCACGTCAATGTCCAGGTACAGCACGCGCGGGTGGTAGCGCAGCAGCTCCAGGATGGCCAGCACCAAGTCGTTCACGTAGCAAAAGCCAGACGCCTGTGAGACGACAGCACACCGCGCCAGCGTTGCGCGCACCAGCCGCCTGTTGCACCATGGCCCTCCTCCACGGCATGGGTCCCGCGGCGGCCCCTGTCCCTGCATTCCCCAGTTGGCTCGCGTGGGCACACCTGGGACTTCTTGGCGTGGTGCAGGCCGCCCGACCAGTTGATGGCAATGTCGCACAGGCCGTGGTTGAGGCGGTGCGCGCCCTCGATGGAGGCGCCGGCGTACAGCTGGCAAAAGCTGTGCAGGCGTGGTGCAGGCAGCAGCCGGCAGGAGGTTGGTGCTGCGCCCGTCCCGCAGTGCTGCATCTCCCCGCTCCCACCCCTCTCCCACACTGAGTGCCAAATGGGGCTCACTTGTACATGCCGTCAAAGACGGGGCAGTCGTCGCTGTTGATGTTGAAGAGGTTGAGCTGCTCGGGGTACTCGTTCATGTTGTGCGGCGTGACCTTGCTGAGGAACTCGACGTACTCTGGCGAGTGGAACTGGGCCAGCTGGGCCGCGTGCGCCATGCGCGGCCGCTGCATGCGCGCGTTGAGGACGGGGGCTTTTGTGCCATTGCCGCCGTGCGCGCCCACCGCGCAACGCCGGCCGACGGCTCCCCCGAGCATGGACGGCCCCTCCCAAAGGAACATGCGGCACTCACGAACACGTCCATGTGCTCGTGCAGGCCGTAGCCCACGACCAGGTGGTGCGTCATGGCGAGCCTGTGCGGCTTCATCGGGTGGTTCTGCCCGAAGTAGAAGTGCTGGAACTCCGAGTCGTAGTAGTAGCAGCATCGCTTCTTCCCGCCCATTCCTCGATCCTCGCCTGTCTGATCGCCGTCCCGAGCTGGAACCCACTCGTCGAGGGCGGCCGACCCTAGCTCGACACCTGAGCACGCTGGCAGCGCAGCGGCGATGGCCACACATCCACCAGGACGTCCCAACAAGCTGCTCTTCCTGGACGTGGATGGCGTGCTGCACGAGTTGCGCATCGCGTTCCGCGACGGCAAGGTGTGTGGCCAGCGGGGACGCACACCAGCCACCATTGGCGCATCTGGTGGGGTGCCAGGGGCCAGCAGCGCTTGCGGATGCTCCAACAGCCGGGCCTCGGCGTGCACGGTCGCATGTGCTGCGCACTGGCAGGCCATGGACGAGCACTGCTTCCTACCTGCGTGCATGGCAGAGCTCAAACGCGTCGTCCAGGCCACAGGTGTGGTGGTGGCCAGGGGGCCAGCGCTGGTGCGTGTCAGGATGGGCAAGTGTGCAGGCCCGGGGGCGACCCGTGCCCACCCAACCCGCCGCAGGGGCCGAGATCGTGCTCAGCTCAAGCTGGCGAGCATTTGAGGGCTCGAGGAGCAAGGTGCTGCAGGCGCTGGAGCCCTACGGCCTGACATTCACGCGGTGGACCACCACGCAGGCGAGCGGAGGCGGGGCAGGCCGTGCCCCGTCGTGGTGCACAGCCCTGGTCGCCCTGTGTCTTGCCTCTGCCTCCCTGATGACGCATGCGCAGACACGGCCGCGACGCACCCAGCCGCCTGCCAGTGCACGGTTCCCGCGATGCGCAGGAGCTGCCGGGAGGGCGGGCAGAGCAGGTCACGCGCTTCGTGACCCAGCACGAGCAGCGCTACGGCCCGCTGGACGGATGGGCCGTGGTCGACGACGAGCCCCTGGTGGACCCACAGCTCCTTGCCGAGTCCATGATGCTGCAGGTGCGTGGAGGGAGCACCGCCCTGGCACGGCGGTGCGTCCTGGCCACGCTGCACGAGCCGTCCATCAGCGGCGTCCAGCCTGCGCCCGCACGCCACTAAGTGAGAGGTCCAGGTGGTCCCCTGCTGATGGGCACCTCTGGTGTGGGCTGCAGGTGTTTGAGTCGCGGTTCGTGCGCACGGACCCCAAGGTCGGCCTGCAGCCCGCCGACGCCGACCGGCTCATCGCGCTGCTCAACGACGTGGAGGCCAGTGAAGGGGAGGAGGAGGAGGAGGGACAGGGCGATGGATGACATGCAGGGCGATGGGAGACATACCTGCCAAGTTTGGCACCAGGGCTCATGGCGAGGGCTTACCTGGTGTGCGAGGGAGGAGCGAGCGAGCGGTCCCTGCAATCAGTGGTTCCTGGATGGCGCAGCGTGGGGCTGCAGCACCAGCGAGGAGGAGCGGCTGGGGCCCGCCAGCAGCGATGGGAGGATGCTCGTCCTGCGCTCTCCTTCTTCTTGTGCTCCTAGCGGCGGTGGCCAACGCGGACGTCTACATCATGGTGCGTGCGCGGCACCGACCGAATCGCACGCAGGGATACGATTTGCTTGCGAAGCAGAACAACCCTGGTCCTCGGCCAGCACGCACCATCCGCCTGCGCGCCGCGATGCGTGCCCCGCCGTTGCGGACTCGGGCGGCTGCAGAGCAAGACGTACACGCTGGACCCCGTGCCCGATCTCGAGGCGGACTTTGGGCCCGCGCTGCCCGACGAAGGCCTGGAGGGGGTCCTGCGGGTGCGCGCAGCAGCGACCCTCTCTGAGAGGCAGCAGCGCCATACGGTTGCTGGCTCGTGCATGTGGCAGAGGAGGCGCCGAGGATGTGCATGCTAGGGAGGAAGCTCCAGCGGGCGCGCGTGGGTGACGTCTGCGGCTTGGGGTGACGGGACGCGTTGTCGTGCGGTCCACCGCATGCTCGCCTGCTGCCGCATGCTCCGCGCGCAGCTTGCCGACCCTGTGGACTCGTGCACGCCCTACACCTTCAGCGACTTTGACACGGTGTGGGTGGCGCTCGTGGCGCGCCAGCAGCAGCAGTTCCACCCGGCGCTCAACTGCACCTTTGACATCAAGGTGCGCCTGACGTTGACGTGCCTCTGGTGTGGCGGTTGCTGACGCCCCTACGCTCCGGGGTGGCGCGGGGGAAGCGCTCTGCGCGCCCGCCCGCCCGCGCTACAGCTCCTCCTGACGGCGAGCCCCCGCGCAGGTGCGCCACGCGCAAGAGGCGGGCGCGGCGGCCGCCATCGTGTACGACGACGAGTACGAGAGCCTCATCATCATGAGCAAGCCCAAGAACCACCCGGACCCCGAGGTGCCCTCGGTCTTTGTGACGGAAAAGGCGGGCATGCTCATGCGCAAGCTCATGGAGCTAGAGGGGCCAGACGGCGTGCGCGTGCGCATCACGCCGGTGAGCCGGGCGCAGGGCTGGTATTCGTCCTCCTCCCAGGCGCTCGCTGCTCAGCAGTCGGGTGGCAGGGACGGGGCGTTGACGTGCAGCACGTGGCGGCGACTGGCTGCAGGTGTCGGCGATCGCCTGGCTGTCCATGGTGATGAGCGCCGTGCTGGGCCTGCTGGCGCTCACCGTTGTCTTCTCCACCTTTTACATCATGCGGAGCTGGAGCCTGTGGCTCTCGGGCGGCACGGCGGGTGGCACGGCGGGTGCGGCGGCGGCGGGCGCGGGCGCGGGGGGGCCGCTGGGCGGCGGCGCGGCGCGCGGCGGCAACGAGGGGGGCGGCCTTCCGCCGCACGTGCTGCGCGCGCTGCCCGTGCTCATCTACGAGTCAGCGCGTGAGTTGGGGGGTGGGGGTTGGGTGGGCGAGAGCCACGCCCCGCCGCCGCCACCGCCGCTCGTTCGAGCGAGCCGCTGCGCGTGGACTACCAGGCGCACACCCCTTTGCTCATCTTGCTTCCAAGTGCGCGCGCGCGTGTGCTGCTGCTGCTGCTGCTGCTCGCAGCGCCGTCGCGGCAGCGGTCGCTGCCCAACTCGCTGCGCACGCACCACCCCTCCGTGGCGTGTCAGCTGGACCTGGACGAGGCCACCGGCGTGCACTTAGTCGGGGGCGCGGCGGGGCCAGGGCCGGGGGGCGCCGCCAAGCAGGCGGCGGGAGGAGGCGGCGCGGGCACGGGCGCGGAGCATGCGCTGCCCGAGGGCGAGCACCTGGGCGGGGCGGGCGACGGCTTCAGCAGCAACAGCAGCGAGTACGACGCGCCTCTGCCCCCGGGTGTCCACGCGGGTGTGTGTGTGTGTGCACGCGGGTTGGGGATACGGGCGTTCCCAGGGCTCGCTCCAGGTGGCGTGCCAGGGCGGGTCTTGAGGCATGGCGCCGTTTGGTGGCGGCCCCCCGCCTGCACTGTCGCAGGCGAGACCAAGCGCCTGTGCACCGTGTGTCTAGAGACGTACGTCGAGGGGGAGAAGCTCAGAGTGCTGCCCTGCCACCACAGGTGCGCGCTGCCCCCCCCCCCCCTTGCCCAGGACGCCTGCACCCCTCCCCCCCTCGCCTCTTCGCACACGGGGTGCTCGGCGCCCTCCCCGTTCCCCCGCGCCCGTCCCCCCCGCAGGTTCCACATGGCGTGCATCGACCAGTGGCTCTCGGCGCGCCGCGTGTGCCCCATGTGCAAGCACGACTGCAGCAAGCCGCTCCCGCAGCTGGCCACCGCCCAGTCGGCACGCGGAGGCAGCCCGCAGCCCGAGAGCACCACCGCCGCGGGGCAGGCCGCCGCGCTCCCCGCCGGCGCCGTGCTGCCCGCCTCGCTGTCTGCGCGCCTGGCTGGCGTGCGCCGCGCCTTCATGTCGGTTAGCTCGGGGCCCGTGGCCAGCCGCACCGCCGCCAACGCCGCCGCCGCCGCCGGCGCCAACGCGGGCGGCGGCGGCGCGCTGCTGGCGCCCGTCGCCGGCGGCTTGGTGCTGACGCTGCCGGCGGACGCGGGGAGCGGCGGCGGCGCCGGCGGCAACGGCTCGGGAGGCGGGTGAGAGAGCTTGTGGGACTAGGGCCTCATCAGCACGACGGGCGTTTGCTGGTGACGTCGCGTGCTAAAGATGGACGAGCGCTGTGACTGCGTGCGTGTGTTCGCAGGGCTGCTCCGGGCTCGGCGGCGGGGCCCTACCGCCGGGGCGCCATGCGCGCCCGCATCATCCGGTGGATGGGCCTGCGCCCCTTCCAGCGGCACGCCGTGCTGTCAGCGCTGACGCCTGCCGCCGCTGCCGGCGACGACGGCGCGGCGGCGCAGCTGTCCGAGCCCCTGCTGGCGCCCGAGGCCGCCGCCACCGGCCACGCGGGTGACCTGGAGCAGGGTGGCCAGCTGCACGCTGGCCCGGCCTGGAGTCCGGCTCAGCACCACGCGGCGGGGGGTCAGTCGTCGGGCGCGGCGGGGGCCGGCGGCTCGGCGCCGATTGACATTGCGCCGGGGCCGCCTCACGGCGGCGAGGAGGCGGTGCGCATCCGCGTGAGCAGCATGACGAGCGAGATCAGCGAGGCGGACGGCGGCCCGCCGCCAGGGGCGCGCGCGCCCGCGCCCTCTTTGCGGGGCGCCGCAAGAGGCGCGGGCGGCGGGGCGCTGCCCCCGCGGTCCCGCGCGCAGTAGGAGGGACGCTCGGTGCTGCGGAAAGAGCGTCCCGCATGAGCGAGAGAGACTGTAGCGGTCGGTGCTGCTTGCCGCAAAGCCGCTTGCTGCACGGAGAGAGGGGACAGCGTCGAATCTGTGACGACGAAACAGCGTGCGTGTCGTGAGTGTGTTTGTGTGCCTGCCGTGCCTGCCATCGCCACTCGTGTGTGCGTGTGCCGTGCCAACGATTAGGCGCACGTCACCGCGCATGGCAGCGCTACCCTCTATTGTTCCGTCACGTCCTCTAGCTGTTGTTCCCTCTGACCACTCTTGCCGCTCTCGACTTGTACAATTCATCATCCCACGCAGCAACGCAAGCGTTGATATCAGCATCCGAGAGATCCTGACGTCGGGGCCATCAGAGCTTGGCCACGCGCGCCAGCTCCAGCTGCGCAATGGTGCCAAGGTGCACCTCGTCGGGCCCGTCGGCGATGCGCAGCGTGCGCGCGCCCGTGAAGAGCCGCGCCAGCACCGTGTCCTGCGGCGCCAGCACCAAGAGCAAGCGCAGCACCATGCGCCTCCAAACGCCCCGTGGCGTCCCTGGCCCTCTGCACCTCGCCACCCACGCCCGACCTTGTATGAGCACGACCGCCCGTGCTGCTCACCTGGCTGACGCCGGCGGCGCCGTGCACTTGGATGGCCGTGTCCACCACCCGCTGCGCCATGTTTGGCGCCGCCACCTTGGCCGCCGCCACGGCGCCCCGCGCGCCCTTGTTGCCCACGCGGTCGATGCAGGCCGCCGCGTGCAGCACCAGCAGCCGCGCGGCGTCCAGCTCCACGCGGCAGCGCGCCAGCTCCGCCTTGAGCGCGCCGTGCGTCGCAAGCGCCCTGCGCCCGCACGCCGCGCGCCCAGCACACACATGCACGCGCTGCATCACAGAAGATCACCCAGGGGCCAGCAAGGTGCGCCGGGAGGGAGGGAGGGGAGGAGCGCGACTCACTTGCCAAAGGCCACCCGGCTCGAGGCGCGCTGCACCATGAGGTCCATGGACCGCTCGGCCAGCCCAATCAGCCGCATGCAGTGGTGCAGCCGCCCGGGGCCCAGGCGCCCCTGCGCAATCTCAAAGCCCCGGCCCTCGCCCTGCGCACCCAAATGCAGCGCACGCAGCAAAGGCGCAGCGGACAGGTCAGCGCCCAGCCTCAACACGTGCTTGCGCCAGCACTGGGCCGGTCACTGGCCCCTCCTCATGGCTGCCTCCCCACACCCATTCCTCCCGTCCACCCTGGCCACTGGCACTCACCAGGATGAGGCTGGAGGCCGGCACGCGCACGTTGTCGAACCGCACCTCGGCGTGCCCATGCGGCGCGTCGTCGTACCCAAACACCAGCATCGGCCGCACCACGCGCACGCCCGGCGCGTCAAACGGCACCAGCATCTGCGCCCCCCCCCCCACGCACACATGCACGCACGCGCACGCGCACGTGGGGCTCACCGCGCGCATTCGTTCCGCCGTGCAAGACAAAGAGCGCAAGAGCTGGTGCGCACCATGGACTGCTGCAGGTGCTTCTGGCTGCCCTGCGGGTCCGTCTTGCCCATGAAGATGGCCACCTTGCACCGCGGGTCGCACGCGCCGCTGGTCCACCACTTCAGGCCGTTGAGCACGTAGCCCGTCACGGCGCCGCCCGCGCCCACCTCGCGCTCAATCGACGCCTGCACGCGCGCACACACGCAACCCACACGCTCACACGCCATGTCCGCTGCGCACCGCGCGCCGCCGCGAGGACCTGCCAGCTGGCAGCGACCGGCGACTGCCCACCGCCCGCGGTTCGGCCACCTGACCGACGAGGCCCGGTCCCCTACGCTCAGCAGCACCTCCTCACCTGGATGTTGGTGGCGTCGGAGGAGGCCACGGCCTTTTCCGTCATGGCAAAGCACGAGCGGATGCGCCCCTGCAGCAGCGGCAGCAGCCACTGGCGCTGCTGCTCCCTGGAGCCGTACTTGGCCAGCACCTCCATGTTGCCAGTGTCGGGCGCGCCGCAGTTGAACACCTCGGGTGCCCACACGCTCCTGTGCACCAAGAGCACGCCAAGCACACGCCAAGGATGCACCGCAGCCCTTGGCCGTGACAAGGCCCACCACGCGCGCCGCCCAGCCACTTTCAATGCTCGTGAGCGGAACGTGCGTCAGTCGGGCGGCGCGGCGGCGCGCTCACCTGCCCGTGGCCTCGCACAGGTGCGCGTACTCCCAGTGCGTGAGGCGCGGCCCCAGCAGCGCCGCGCGCTCCGCCGCGTCCGGCACCAGCGGCAGCAGGTGCTCCAGCTGTGCCGCCAGCGACCCGGGTAGCCACAGGTTCCACAGCCCCGCCGCCTTGGCCTGCACGCACACCCACCCACCCAACACCGCCGCTACTCATTTCCGTTTCTCCCGCCCAGCTCCGCAGATCCTTTCAAGGCGTGAGTGGTGGCTGCACCAGATGGAAAGCTCGGCGCGCACAGCAGCGTGTGGCGGTGCTCACCTTGCCCTTGAGCTCCTCCATGAGCGGGTGGATGGTCCACCGGTCAGGGCCCATGGCGTGCTCCTCCAGCGCGGCCTCCGCCGGCAGCACGTGCGCGTCCATGAAGCCGCGCAGCCGCGACAGCAGGTCCGCCACGCGCGGCGGCAGCGGCGCCAGCACGTCGCCGGGAGGCAGGGGCGGCGACGGCGACGGCGCTGCGGCCGAGGCCGCCGCGCCGCCTGAAGCTGCCGCGCCCGACGCCTGCTGCTGCTGCTGCTGGTCGTTGCTGCTGCGCGCGATGACGGCGAGGGCTGCCTGCGCGAGCGCCTCGAGCACGGCGTCGCTGCTCAGCTCGGCCGCCACCTTGGACGACGCGTTGCCCTGCGGCCACATACACCCCATCCACGCTCCCATCGCACGTGTGCGTGAACTGCGCGCATCGCCACCGAGCTTTCCACGCAAGGAATGCGGGGCGCGCTGTGCGCAGGAGCGCTCAGAGGGCTGGTGGTGGCTCACCTGCCGTGCACGGACCTGCACGCCGGCCAGGATGGCCAGCAGGCGGAAGAGCGACAGAGCCAGGTAAAAGGCCCAGTCCGACTGGCTGGGGGGGCTCACGCCAGCCGCCTGGCAGTACATGGCCACCAGCTCCTGCGCCCCAAGAATCCCATCCCACGCACAGCAAGTCATCGTGCCGAGCCAGAGTGTGTGCGGCCGGACGCTGGCAACCGTCGCCGCGCCGCACCTGCTCGGTGGGGATGCCGGGCGGCAGCGTGAACGAGTGCGCTGGCGAGGTGCGCAGGCTCCTGAGCAGCGGGATGCCCGGCGGCAGGTGGTAGATGAGGCAGAGGTACGCCACGTCGGCCCAGCGGTTGCCCAGCGTGGAGAGCTCCCAGTCCAGCACCGCCGACAGCTGCGGGGCGCCCTGGGCGCCGGACGAGGAGGAGGGCGCCCACCCGGCAAACACCAGGTTGTCCAGCCGATAGTCGCCGTGGCACACCACCGCCCTGCCGCACAAAGGAGAAGCGTCGGCAACCGCAAGTGAACGGCCGCAGTGCGGTGGCAGCGCGCGGTTCTGAGGTGGGGCTGCAGCGCACGCCGTGCGGCGGCGTTGGCGTCGGCGGCGCCACGCGCACGCACCTGGAGGCGTCAGCGTCCTCCTGTGGCACGTGCGCCTGCAGCCAGGCCAGCA
>VFQP010005682.1_pt1 | contig 10705 bp, 10 predicted proteins | sample 3512351 | NCBI WGS metagenome assembly VFQP01 (sample SAMN10412372, study PRJNA504923) | tailings metagenome | isolation source: Relicate 1 Philex TSF1 revegetated site | place: Philippines: Tuba, Benguet | collected 2017-08-29
ACCGCTATTATTGCCAATGATATTCCTTCGATAGATGTGGGCTTGCGTGGATTAAGCTACTTGGAAGTAGAAGTAACGGGCTCAAACCGTGACTTACATTCGGGCGTGTATGGTGGTGCTGTAGCCAACCCAATCAATGTTTTGAGTAAAATGATTGCTTCGTTGCACGACGAAAATAACCATATTACAATTCCAACATTCTATGACGATGTAGTTGATTTGACGGCCGAAGAAAGAGCCGCAATGGCTTTGACTCCTTTTAATTTAGAAGCCTACAAGGCCGACTTGGGAATCGACGAGGTAATGGGAGAAACAGGTTATACTACTTTAGAAAGAGCCTCTATTCGCCCAACTTTAGATGTTAATGGTATCTGGGGTGGGTATATTGGCGAAGGTGCTAAAACCGTACTTCCTTCAAAGGCTTATGCCAAAATCTCGATGCGTTTAGTACCTAATCAGCAATCAGATAAAATTACGGCTTTATTTACCAGATATTTTGAATCAATCGCTCCTGCTGGTGTACAAGTAAAAGTACGTCCGCATCATGGTGGCGAGCCTTATGTTACCCCAACCGACTCTATCGAATACCGTGCTGCTGAAAAAGCAATGGAAGAAGCATTTGGCAAAAAACCAGTGCCAACCAGAGGAGGAGGAAGTATTCCGATTGTAGCGTTGTTTGAAAAAGAATTAGGTCGTAAAACAATCTTAATGGGCTTTGGCTTAGACACCGATGCCATTCACTCGCCAAACGAACATTATGGCTTATTCAATTTCTATAAAGGCATAGAAACAATTCCATTATTTTTCAAATATTATGCCTTAGCCTGTCAATAAGCAAATAAAGCATTACAATGAAAAGAAGTTTATTGGCATTATTTGTGGTGCTTTTGTTGAGCTGTATGGCAAAGGCTCAAACAACAACCCTATGGTTTCCTGAAGGACACTTGTTTGAAACCATTATGCTCGACCCGCTTGAAGCACAAAATAGTGCCAGTTTACTGAAAAACTCAAATGGGAAACTTACTCATAATGGCTTGTATGCTCCATTTTCAATAGGGGCAAAGAAGGCGTTTATTAGGTGGAAAACTCCCAACTCAAGTTGGATGTCGGAATTGAGCTTAGACATAGCCGCATTCACACAGTTCGAGCTATATCAGGAAGCCTCAGCCATGCGGCGAAGAATGCTTAATGTAGATTATCGGGTAGGTTTGATTTATGCCATTAAAAAAGAAAATCATACCACCAGAATTCGTTTGTATCACATATCGTCGCACCTTGGCGACGACTACATGATAAGCCGAGGTATTACTAGCTTTTTTGACAATAAAGTCAACTACGAGCAAGTAGATATACTTCACGCTATTCAGCAGGGTAGTATAAGGTATTATGGAGGCATAGGTGTAGGATTACGACCATTTGGCGAGCGTAAGCCTTTGAGTTTGCAGGGAGGAATATTCTTTAAAGACCATAAGGCTACTTCAAAAAACATACGAATGATTGCTGGGCTTGATATGAAACTTTTTCAACAAACAGATTTTGTTCCTAACCTAAAAATGGCTTGGGGATATGAATTTGGGAATATTACCAATGCAATTAGCATTGTTTTGGAAGGATACACAGGTAAATTACCCTATAGCCCATTAGAACAAGAAAATATTACTTGGGGTGGATTAGGAATGTACTTCAAGCCTTTTTAGTGAACCTAAGTAGTCGTGCAAAATAAGGTTAGAATTTTGATTTTAATAATTGTCTGATAATTAATTGTTTCGTCTCAAAACTCAGCATTCGTCATAAAGCATTCTTACTTATTGTATCTAAAATGCTCAATATAGAATAAATAATAACATGTCACAAGAAATCAACTTAGATAAACTAACAACCGAAGCCACTTCCAATTATAATAACCTCGACAAGATGTCGATTAAAGAAATTTTGGAAGGAATCAATAATGAGGACAAGACGGTTCCTCATGCCGTAGAACAAGCCATACCACAAGTAGAAGCCTTGGTAAGTGAAATTGTTCCTCGAATGAAGCAGGGCGGAAGATTATTCTATATTGGGGCAGGAACGAGCGGAAGGCTAGGGATTGTAGATGCGTCGGAGTGTCCTCCAACATTTGGAGTACCTTTCGATTTGGTGATAGGTATTATCGCTGGTGGCGATACGGCTATCAGAAAGGCTGTCGAAAATGCAGAAGATGATATAGAACAAGCTTGGAAAGACCTTCAGGCTTACGACATCAACGAGTTAGATACCGTTGTGGGTATTGCTGCTTCGGGGCGTACACCTTATGTTATTGGTGGCTTAAACACAGCTCGTGCCAATGGTATCTTAACGGGGGCTATTTCATGTAACAAAGGTAGCGATTTGTCGAAAGCCGCTCAATATCCCATAGAGGTTATCGTAGGGCCAGAATTTGTTACTGGAAGTACCAGAATGAAGTCGGGAACTGCTCAGAAATTGATTCTTAATATGATTTCTACTTCAGTAATGATTCAGCTGGGGCGTGTGCGTGGCAACAAAATGGTAGATATGCAGTTGAGCAACTACAAGCTTGTTGTTAGAGCCGAAAACATGGTAATGCGTGAATTGGGTATCGATAAATCATTGGCAGAAGCACTTCTTCAAGAACATGGTAGCGTTAGAAATGCAATAGATGCTTACCGAGCAGCACATTAACATAACGTTAACATTGATGATGATAATTTTATAGTAATATTGCCGTTGAAGATAGTACAAACGCTTGAAAAAATAAGAATATCCTAAGCTTCTAGTGGGTCTGGTTAGGTATTCTGGTAAAATTATCAAGAAACAGGCAAAAGATGATAAATAAATGAAATGATTCTTTTTATTTTGTAATCCTATTGTCCTACTAAATAATCTTTGGTAAAAGACTTACTATAGTTGCATATTATTAATATTTATTTTCCCAAGAAACCCTTTGATTTACAGATGAAAAAAGTTGTTTTGAGCTCATTATTCCTTGCTGCATTATCAATCAATGCTAAAGCGGAGGATTTCCCAGAAGACATCAAACCGTTGATGACAAAATATACTTGTACTGCGTGCCACAAAGTAGATGCTAGATTGGTAGGTCCTGCTTATACAGATGTTGCAAAGAAAAAGTACACCAACGAGAAAATTGTAGAATTGATTGCTAACCCAAAGCCATCTAACTGGCCAGGTTACCCACCAATGGCTGCTATGAAAAACGTTCCAAAAGAAGATGCGTTGAAAATTGCTGGCTGGATTAACTCTTTGAGAAAAAAATCAAAATAATCTGAGCATAAATACCAAAAAAGCCTTGAAAGTCTTAAATGAACTGTCAAGGCTTTTTTGATGTTGAAAAGATATTAGTATCTTCAACAGAAAATTATTCAAAATGAGTAAATACATCGTAAATATCCAATTTAGCGTAGACGAAGATTTTATGCGATTAGTGCCTAAGCACCGAGCTATTATCAACGACTTAATCCTGAAGGGGTTAATTGATTCTTACGCAATTTCGGCCGAATCGAGTCGTGGCTGGATTATCATGAATGCCAGAAGTAAAGAAGAAATTCTAAAAGAATTAGAAAAATCGCCCTTATTTCCGTATTTTGATATAGATATCGACCAACTGATGGTTTATGACTCTCAAATATATCGTTTTCCTAAAATGGTACTTAACTAAAGTACAACAACAGCTTTTCCTATAATTTTTCGTTCCATCATTTCTGTTAATGCCAAGCGTGCATTTTCCAATGAATACTGGGCATGAATATGTGGTTTGATAAGCCCTTTTTGTATAAAATCTAGAATCTCCTTAAAGTTTGTTAGGCTTTCGGATACTTCTTTGGCGGCAAATGCCCCCCAAAATACACCTACAATAGAAGCCCCCTTCAATAAAGCTAAGTTAAGTGGTAACTGAGGTATATTGCCTGCTGCAAAACCAACAACCAAATAACGGCCTTTCCAAGCAATAGAGCGAAAAGCTGGCTCTGTAAAATCACCACCAACGGGGTCATATACAACATCTATGCCTCTTCCTTGTGTAATTTCATGGATACGTTCTCTTAGATTTTCGGTAGCATAATTAATACATTCGTTTGCCCCAGCAAGCTTACATACTGCAAGTTTTTCATCAGTCGATGCTGCAGCAATTACATTGGCTCCCATAATTTTGCCCAATACAACAGCTGCCAGCCCAACACCACCACCTGCTCCCAGTACCAGTAGTGTTTCGTTAGGCTTGAGTTGAGCCCTATTTTTTAGGGCATGATAAGACGTGCCAAAGGTGTACATAACCGAAGCTGCTGTTACAAAATCCATTCCTTCAGGCATCAACACCGTTTTGAAGGCATCTGCTTCTACTATTTCGGCAAAGCCACCCCAGCCTGTCAAAGCAAAAACCTTATCACCTTTTTTCAGATTTTCAACGCCTTCTCCTACTTCTAAGACTATTCCTGCTACTTCGCCTCCTGGAGAAAAGGGCAATTCAGGTTTAAACTGGTATTTCCCTTGAATAATCAGAGTATCTGGAAAGTTGACTCCGCAGGCTTTTACCTGTATCAAAATTCTACCCTTCGATACTACAGGAGCGGGTATTTCGGTCAAACACAAGGTATCGGGAAGGCCGTATTGCTGGCAAATGAGTGCTTTCATAAAGAATATAGAATTAAATAAATAGCCATACAAGGATACAAAAAAAGTTCTAAGAATATTAATCCTTAGAACTTTTTTAAACAAGATAATAAGAAGGAATACTAAATTTTGCACCCAAAACTTAGTAGCCTCATTAAAGCTTATTCTGCTGCTACAGCCGTATTAGTTTCAAATACCGAAGGCAAAAACTGAATAAGGATATTATACCAGTTAAGCATTTTTTTGACATCAGATGAATACACACGCTCGCGGTCAAAATTAGGAGCAACCGATGCTAAAATGTCGAAAAGCTCAGTATCAGAAGCAGTTTTGGTGTTGATATCAATAATACCATTGTATTTTTCTTTCAGACTCAAGAATATATCACCTAGTGGCACAGAGCTATCTTGGTGATCGGCCATGTATACTGAAATATCTTTTAGCACAGAAACACGAGCATTAGCCCCCACAACCGAACGTTCTTTTTTAGCATCTAGTCCTTCCACAATCACGCCTGTACGAGTAGGTTTAAGAATTCTGTAAAGACCACTTTTTCCCGAGATATTTGCTACTTCTTTTAATAATTCCATGTTATTTTTTAATGATTTGTTTCTACAAAATTAGTTATTTCCTTCTTAGACTTGACGAAACAGAGCTTAGTATTTCTAAAAAAGGATAAAGAATATATTAAATTTTATGGTTTAAATCCTGCATTTAAGCTATCGATGGTACTCAGGATTTCGTCTCGACCAGTTCCACTAACGGAAGAGGTAATAAAATATTGTGGCATTTCCTCCCAGTGTTCGAGCATTTTTTGGGTATAAATAGCCACATTTTGCTCAACAGCGGTTTTCGATAACTTATCGGCCTTAGTAAAAATGATATAGAAAGGAATTCCATTTTCGCCCAAACGTTCCATAAAATCAATGTCTATTTTTTGGGGTTCATGACGTACATCTACCAGTACAAATGTACATATTAGGTTGGGGCGTAAAGTAAGGTAGTCATGAATCATTTTCTCAAACTTTGCACGCTCAACCTTGCTTACTTTGGCGTAGCCATAACCTGGTAAATCCACCAAATACCAGTTTTGGTTAATAATAAAATGATTGATTAGCTGGGTCTTCCCAGGTGTTTGAGAAGGTTTGGCTAAGTCTTTTCTATTTACAACTGAGTTAATTAATGAGGATTTTCCCACATTCGACCTGCCAATGAAAGCATACTCTGGTTTATCTGGATGCGGACATTTTTGATAATCCGAGTTGCTCATTAAAAATGTTGCTTGTGTAACTTTCATGGAGTAAATTCTTTTTTGATAAAAGCAATGCCTGTATCATGTAAAAATATGGGTATGCTAAATCTAGTATTTTGGAATAATTAGTAATATATTAGCATAAATAAAGTGCTACAGCCCTGTTATTGATGTAAATGTTTGTATGTTTTCGTAAACATCTGCAAATTTACACAACTTTTAATATATCCGGTCTCATACTCTTATTAGAGTTTCCTTAATTGTAGTAATACAGTTTTTTAGTGTGCTCAATAATATGCCTAAGAAGTGAGTGACTAATGTGCTGAACCTACAGTCATAACAAAGAGAAGAATATCTAAAAAAAATATTTTAGCACAATGACTTATGGTCATCGAAGCTATATATGTGTACTTGAACCCTTAATATCTGATAAATTTTTCTAACCATGAGGAAAAATTACCTTCCGCTGCTTTATACAGCAGTATCTCTTAGTTTGGTTTCTACGGCAGTAAATGCCCAGAACGACCTGCCCCCTAACGCAGTGAATGGCAAATGCTATGCAAAATGCTTGAAGCCAGCACAATTTACAACAAAGACACAACAGTATGTAACAAAAGAAGCTGGCAAAACCCTTTCGGTAGTACCTGCCGTTTTTGGCACAGAAACTAAGTCGATTGTGGTTAAAGAAGCCGCAAAACGCTTGGAAATAGTACCTGCTGCTTATAAATCTGTTTCAGAACAAGTATTGGTAAAAGAGGCTGGAAAAACTGTAACGGTTGTTCCTGCTGTATACAAAACCGAACCGGAAACAATCCTTGTAAAAGAAGCATCTAAAAAAATAGAGGTAGTGCCTGCTCAGTATAAAACGGTAACCGAACAAGTTTTTGTGGGGGGGTGCCCGACGGGTTCTTATATGGCTGGTGCTTGGGACAATATCAAAAGAAGCTTTGTTCGTCCTGATGGCTCTGTATTGGAAGGCTCTCCTTGTAAAAAATTAGAGGTAGTTCCTGCAGTATTAAAAACTGAAACAGAACAGTACATCACAAAACCTGCCTCAAAAAGCTATACAGTTGTTCCTGCTGTATACAAAACTGAAACAGAAAAGTATGTGGTTAAACCTGCATTTTCTCGTTTAGAGGTTATTCCTGCTGAATACAAAACCGTAACTGAGAATATTCTTGTTAAAGAAGCTTCAAAAGTATTGACAGTTATACCTGCCACTTTCAAAAAAGTAACGGAAAGAAGATTGGTAAAAGAGGCTTCAAAAACTCTGACTCCCAATGTGTTCACTTACAAAACGGTTACTGAAAATATATTAGTAAAAGAGGCTTCAAAAAAATTAGAAGTTGTACCAGCTCAATACAAAACAATCACTGAACAAGTCTTGGTAAAAGAAGCATCTACGGCATTGGTAACAACACCACCTGTATATGAAACTGTAACAGAAAAAGTGAAAGTTCGTGACGAATATACAAAATACGAAAAAGGTAAAGCAGACCCATCGTGTTTGTCGGCCAATCCTGATGACTGCCGTATTTTGTGTTTAGTAACAGTACCTGCCGAATACAAAACTATTACAAAGCAAGTGTTAAAAACGCCTGCAGGTACAAAAGAAGTAGTTACGCCTGCTCAGTACACTACAGTAACACGCCAGATTCTGGCTTCGCCTGCTACAGTAAAAGAAACCGTAATTCCTGCTGAATACAAAACTTTTACGAAACAAGTACTCGTTGCTCCAAGCGATTTGGCCGTAGCAAAAGATATTGTAGCAGAATACGAAACTTATACCAAAGAAGTAGTAGACCAACCTGCTAAAGTAACAGAAAAAGAAATTCCTGCTGAATACAAAACTATCACTAAAACGGTTATTGCTAAATCGGCATTAACTCGTGAAATAGCAATTCCTGCAGAATATGCGTCGGTAACAAAACAAATTTTGGTAAAAGATGCAGAAGTAAAAGAGCAAGTAATACCAGCTGTATATGCTACCCGTCAAAAACAAGTTGTGGCTACTCCTGCAAAATCAGTAGAGGTAGACGTTCAAACGCCTTGTGTTGCTCCAGGTACAACTCCAAGTACAGTTGTTGCTAGTATTAAATTACCTGCTGGACAAAGTTGTTATCAGGTATTGACAAAACAAATTGTGGCTGCTCCAGCTTCAACACGTGAAATTGTAGTGCCAGCTGTATATGCTACTCGCCAAAAGCAAGTATTGGTATCGCCAGCAACTACCAAGGTCATCGAAACACCTGCTCAGTACGAAACGCGTGTTCGCCAATTATTGGCAGCACCAGCTACTACTCGCGAAGAAGAAATCCCTGCTGAATCAAAAACTTATACTCGTACTGTTGTAAAATCACCAGCTAAAACAAACGAAAATACTATTCCTGCTGAATATGGCTCGTTTACTACTACAGCCAAAGTTGCCGACAATATGTATGCCGATTGGGTAGAGGTAATTTGTGGTAATAAACTAACAGTTGAGAAAATTATCCAGATTCAACGTGCCTTGAAAGTGAAAGGTTATGACCCAGGACCAATCGACGATGTAATTGGGCCAAGAACTAGAGCAGCCTTGACTCAGTTCCAAAAAGATAATAACCTCCCATTGGGTAATATCAATATCGAAACTTTGAAGGCTTTAGGCTTAAATGATAACTAGGCCAATTCAATCCTTTTGAAGTAAGTGCAAGAAACCTCGTAGCCAAAAGCTATGAGGTTTTTTTGTATCCCTAAAATACCTGATTGTCTAGCTCGTTTTTTTATATAATTTTAGCTTTTCAACAAAAGAAACAACATGATGATTGGGATAGTCAAATGGCTGAGTTTGGCTTATGGCCTACTAGTGGCACAACATAGTTTTTCACAAAATATTTTGGAAGCAACTTTCTTTCAAGGAAGCTATGAAGAAGTATTACAGGAAGCCCAAAAACAAAAGAAACCTATTTTTCTTACTTTTTCGGCAAGTTGGTGCCAGCCTTGTAAAAAACTTGAAGATGAATCTTTCTCAGATCAGACACTGGCCTCTATCATGAGTCTTCGGTACATAGCCAAAATTATTGATGTTGAGCAATTTGTAGGTATGGACGTAGCCGATATCTATCATGTATCTGAATACCCTATTTCTATTGTCCTAGATTACAAAGGCAAAGAACTAAAAAGACTACGAGGTTTTTTTCCACCTGATTATTTAATTAATATCCTTAGTAAATACCCTTCATTTAGGCCGATCAAGTAAAGCAAAAATATTAATCCCTAATATCTAAAATCCTATACCAAATTATTGCCGTATATTTGTAAAATACATTTATCGGAAGAGTCTTCGAGCTAGTTATAACAGGTAGTTATAACCAAAACGATACTCTATTGGAACTAATCAATGGAAAACTTACAAAACGATTTAATATTGAGAGCCGCTCGTGGCGAGCGTGTTGAGCGAGTTCCCGTTTGGATGATGCGTCAAGCAGGGCGAATTTTGCCAGAATACCGTGCCGTACGTGAAAAAGCAGGTAGTTTTATTCAGTTAGCTACCAACCCCGAAATGGCCGCTGAAGTAACCATTCAGCCAGTAGATATTTTGGGAGTAGACGCTGCTATTATTTTTTCAGATATTTTGGTAGTGCCCGAGGCCATGGGGTTACCCTATATTATGGAAGAAAAGGTAGGCCCTATTTTTCCTGAAACCATCAAGTCAATGGCCGATGTCGACAAATTGGTGGTTGCTAATCCAGAAGAACAATTGAAGTATGTATTAGATGCTATCAAAATAGTAAAACGTGAATTGAATGGTCGTGTACCTTTGATTGGTTTTGCTGGAGCACCTTTTACATTGCTTTGCTATATGATTGAAGGAAAAGGGTCAAAAACTTTTTCAAAAGCCAAAAAAGCTCTTTATTCTGAAACAGAGCTTTCGCATGCTTTATTACAAAAAATTACAGATACCACTATTGCCTATCTGAAAGCTCAGATTGCCGCTGGAGCTAATTTGGTACAAATTTTTGACTCTTGGGCTGGTATTCTTTCGCCTGATCAATATCGTACCTATTCGTTGCCCTATATTGCCCAAATTTGTGATGCCATTACCGAAGTACCAGTAACAGTATTTGCTAAAGGTGCATTTTTTGCCCGAGAAGATATGGGTAAACTCAACTGTGATGTTGTAGGCTTGGACTGGAACATGGATATTGCTGAGTCGAGAAGGTTGGTTGGAAATACCAAAACATTGCAAGGCAACCTAGACCCATGTGTATTGTATGCCTCTTTTGATGAAATCAAAAAACATACCGTTTCGATGATAGAACAGTTTGGCAAACAACAATACATTGCCAACTTAGGGCATGGTGTATATCCAGACACAAATCCTGATAAAGTAAAATGCTTTATTGATACTGTAAAGAGCTATTAGTGTTTGAATGAAACTGTTTGAAGCTTTGTAACGAGCAAATAAATTTGCTAGCCAACAGGAAAATACCAGAGAATATTCAAGGTAATCTTTATTCTGAGTAGTGTTACAGTACTTTCAAACCGCTAAGTTCAGAGGGTTTCGATGCTATAAAAAGAAGAGGCGTAGAATTCTATGTTGAATTTTACGCCTCTTGCTTTATGATGACAAAATCTATTTAGCACTGTAGTTGGGTGCTTCTTTAGAAATGGTAATATCATGAGGATGGCTTTCTTTAACCCCAGCAGAAGTAATTTTTACGAATCTTGCTTTCTGCATCGACTCAATACTTCCAGCACCACAATAGCCCATACCAGCCTTTAAGCCGCCAACCATTTGGTAAAGAATTTCAGCCACCGAGCCTTTGAAAGGAACACGGCCAACAATAC
>VFQP010005683.1_pt1 | contig 10701 bp, 13 predicted proteins | sample 3512351 | NCBI WGS metagenome assembly VFQP01 (sample SAMN10412372, study PRJNA504923) | tailings metagenome | isolation source: Relicate 1 Philex TSF1 revegetated site | place: Philippines: Tuba, Benguet | collected 2017-08-29
TGTTGTTCACGCAGCGCCGCCGCCACCCGTCCCGCAGCCAACGGGCGCATCGCCGTGCAGCGAGAGAATCGAATCGCGGGCGGGCCGACAACGCAGCGCGCGCCCAACGCCGCGCGAGAGGGAGAGGCGCTGCGACACCTACCCGGGAGCGGCACGATGTCCTTCATGTAGGGCGCGAGCTGCTGCTGGAGCGTCCAGTCGAGCACCTGGGCGCGCTCCATGGCCTCGGCCAGGTTGAGGCCCGAGATGTCCCAGCCGCCCAGCACCACGTCGGTGGGCTCGACCATGGGCAGCAGCGCCTTGAAGGGTGTGTGCACCTCCTCGCCCTCGTAGTTGCCCACGCGCACGGTCGAGGCCTGAGTGAGCGAGCCCCAGAAGTTCGGCTTGCGCAGGCCGTCCTTGGTCATCCAGGTGATGCCGCTGCGAGCGCCGCGTTTTGCACCAGCGCCCTGGTGAGCTGCGGCGCTTGGCGGCCCACAGCTATTGGCGCGCACACCCCCGCTGTCTCAGGGGGAGATTACTGCGGCGCGCGAGAGCCCGCCGCCCCTCCCCGCAACCAGCTAGGCAGCGGCTGCCTGCGCGCTGCGGGCACCTCCTGCAATGCGGCCACGCCCTCTGCTGGGCCGCCCCGCTGGGGAATCGCGCCGTGGGGCGCGGCTTCCTCCCACCCCCGACTCACTGCTTGTTCGCGAGGATGCCGGCCGTCAGCGTGGTGCCGTTGTTGCCGCCCCAGCCCACGAGCATGACGCCAAGCTTCGGAACCTTGCGCGCGGTGCGGAACTGGTAGGTCTCCTTGACTGGCCTCACGGACCACTTGCCGTCCGCGCCCTGCTGCAGCTTGGTCGTGTCATAGGTGAACTCGGAGGTGATGTGCTCCTCGTCATAGACGACGTGCGGCGCGTCGACCTTGAACGAGTCGATCAACATCTTCTTCTTCTTTGCTCAAAGGAGGGCCTGGGAGAGAGACTGGCTAGCGCTGCGGCGGTGCTGCTGTTGGTGCGGGTCTGGGTTTTGCAATGCGTGCGTAGACTGACGACAATTCGACGGGAGACGGAGCTGGGGCGAGCGAGTTAGGGCACATGGGGGCGCCAGCGCACAGGGGGAGCCGGCGCGAAGCAAGACAGTAAGAGGAGGACGCGGCCACCATACGCGTGAGGCCATGCTGGTGTCGTGTCGTGCATCATCATGCTCAGGAGGCAACGAACAAGTTCATGTGTGGCCCTTCATCGCGCGTGACGCCGGCCCCAAGTTGGCGTGCCCCCTAGGGCTGGCTGCCCTGCTGCTGCTTCCACTCCATGATGGTGCTGCGCAGCTGGTGGTTGGGGATGAGGTTCTTGTGCGGCAGCACGGCGTTGCTCATGGGGCTGGTGGACCGCGTGCGCAGCCACGTCTCAATGGCCGAACGCTCGTACGAGTAGCCGTCCGCCGCAATCACCGGGTCCTCCATCACCTCCTGCACATGCCATTCATGGGTGCGCCACCGCCGTGCTCAGCATTGATTGAGTGCCAGCCAACCGTCCGCTGCCCGGGGCTCGCCACCCCCGCCGCACACACCACTGCACACACGCCACGCGTGCATGTGCGCAACTGACCTGGGTGATGGGGCAGAGGAAGAGCGCGTCAGCTGTTGTGGCACTGACCCGGCTGGCGGCGCTGGTGCGCTCGTATGAGATCCGCTGCTGCTGCTGCTGCGCGGTGATGCCGCTGGACCCAGCCGTGGCGGCGGGGTCCATCCAGGGAGGCGCGCCGTCCTTGCCGCTGCCGTGGGACACCCTGCAGTGCACACGTCCAAGCAGCCCCAGAGAGGTCGTAAGTGCTCGCTCGAGTGCAGGAGTCGGACAGTGCACTGTGACATCCTGCGCGAGGGGCGCACCTGGCGCCGGGAGGCACGCTCCCTGGGGGCATGGGCGGCGGGTAACCCGGGTATTGCTGGCTGCCGAACGAGGGCGAGTGGCCGTAGGGCGGCGGGTACGCGCCCCCGTTGAACGACGGCGACGCGCCGTAGGGCGGTGGTGGCGCCGGGTAGCCGGGGCCCTGGGGCGGCGGGTACCCATAGGCGGGCTGGGGAGGGTAGCCGTAGCCCTGGGGCCCTGGCGGGGGGAGCCGGGGCCGGGGCGGCGCGACGGGCGGCGGCGGGCGCACGGTGAGCGCGCGCTGCCTGCCGATGAGCCCTAGCCGCTGGATGGTCTTAAACTGCTCAGGCACCTGCGCGCGTGTGCAAGAACTTGAGGTTGAGTGAGTGGGCGCTGGCGGCGGGCGTGCAGCACCTTGCCCTCGAAGCGCATGACCTCGATTGAACGGGCGCCTCACCTCCATGAGCGCGTTGAGCGCAAACGATGCCTCCATGCGCTGCGTGTTGTCGTAGTGCCGCGCAAAGATGTCAGTCGCGCAGCAGAACTGGAACTGCGGAGCGAGAGAGAGACGGGGAGAGCAAAGGTTGAGGCAAAGGTGGTGGGCGGGTCCCCGGGACCACCCCCAGTCGAGGAGCCCACAAGCGCTGCACGGCCTGCGCGCTCACGTTGTCGTATTGACGCTGGGGGAGCATGTCGTCGAACTCACGCATGGTGTCCCAGGGCCCATCGCCGACGCCGATCATGACGATGGAAAGAGGCCACTTGCTGCGCGCGCGCAACGCGACACGTACCCACGCAGCACGGCACGATGCCGTTCGTCAGCGGCACGCCTCACGCACCGACAGCGCACGTCGGCGGTGCACCTCGCTCGCGCCTCGCCCAGAGCAAGGCGACGCGTGCTGCGGCACCCGCGCCGCACGCAAGCAGGTGCTGCAGCGCGCGCCCTGCGCCGCGGCCCTCCGCCCCCCGCTTGGCGCGCGCGCCCTCACCTGGCCTCGACGATGGCGGCGACGGTGGCCTGCTCCTGCTCGCTGAGCTGCCCGCGGGGCATGTCGGAGGAGCGCGTCACCTGGCCGTCGGCGACCAGCAAAAGGATGTGGAACTGGCACCCACTGTCGGCCACCAGCTTGATGGCCTGGTAGATGGCCGGCGCAAAGGAGGTCGGGCCGGACAGCTTGACGTGCGGCGTCACCACCCGGTACAGACTCTGCAGCAGCGTTGTTGCGGCACGAGACCTCGCCCTGTGCACGCCTGAGCGTGGCGCCTGCCTCCGACGCTCTGCTCCACCGCTCCCACCTGCACTTCCTCCAGGCCGTGGCACGGCTGGTCGTCGTCCTTGAACGAAAACACGCGCCTGTCGCCCGTGGTTGCTGCGCAAGCGATGTGCAGGCAAAAATGGGCAACAGAGTGTGGGCCTGAGGACCGCCCCACTGCTTGAGGCTGCGCTGCCGCTGCTGCTGCTGTTGCTGTTGCTGCTGTTGTTACTGTTGCTGCTGCTGTGGCGGCGGGGGGGCCACCAGCGTGCCGTCACGTCACGGTCGGCCCCGCCAGCCCAAAGCCCTGCGCCCACGCACCGTCTCCGAAGCCGTACCTGCGCCGCCGGGGCAGCCACAAGCAACGTGGCACGACCGTGTCACGGCGTGTGGCAGAGGGCGTGCACGCTGGAGCTGCTGCGTGCGACGCGTGTGCCCCGCACCGCCCCTCCTGCCCACGCACGTCGGGATGAGGTTGTCGTCGTCAAACGTGCTCAGCGTGCGCGCCACGATGCTGATGACCGTCTCGTAGGGGTTGAGGCGCTCTCCCAGCGCGTGCAGGCACTGCCCCCCGTTGCTCCGCGCGCCCGTCCACTCGTTGCTCTGCGCCGCGCACGCCGGCACACGAGCGTGCTGGGTGAGCCTCTACCCAGGTGTTTGCTCCACCCACTTTTCCTGCTGATCCGCCCGTTCCCCGCCACAGCCGTGCCAGCTTCCGTGCAGAATGTCTCGCCTTGGTGTAGTCGATGGCGAGGATGAGCTGGGACGACTCCAGGCCTTCCCGGCGCAACGCCTGCTGCACCTGCTCAATCGTGGTGAACTGGTCGGCGATGCGTCGGAAGCCCTGCTGCTGCGCGCGGGGTGCGCCTTGATCCGACGCGCGCGCGCCAGAGCCGCTGCCGGTGCCGGAACGCCTGCTCGTGCTCTCGCTCGCGCCCATCTTGCTGCTGCAGTGGCGCGGGGACTTGGAGGTGCGGCCCGCCCCATGGCGCGGTATACCTCGAGGGCGTGCGCGAGAAGACGCGTGGGCCTCTCGCGAATTGTGCCCCAGCGAGCGAGCTCGGCCAGCATGTCGTCCCAGAAGCAGAGAAGAGGATGGAGAATGGAGCCTCGGTACCAGATTGTGCTCGCGACCTTCCTGGCCACGCTCACGGCCTACGTGGAGCGCGTGGGCTTCTCCATCGCCTTTACGGCCATGGCAGCGTCAGCAAGCCTGGACGAGTCCATCAAGGGCACGGTGCTCTCGGCCTTTTACTGGGGCTACGCGCTCTCGCAGGTGCGTGCAGAGTGCTCTCACTGGCCACTTGGGGCCCCCGAAAGCCTTGACGTGCACCACTCTTGGCCCCCTGCTCCCTCATGACGAGGAGTGGGTGCGCCGCGCTCGGGTGTCCGCGCGTCGGTTGCCACGGCGGCCGGTGGTGCGCGCAGATCCCCGGCGGCTGGATGGCGCAGCTTTACGGCGGGCGGCTCATGCTCATCATCTGCTTCGTGCTGTGGTCGGCCGTGTCCATCGTGACGCCCACCAACGCGCGCAACACGCTGACCATCGTCATTGCGCGCGTGTGCGTGGGCGTCGCCCAGGGCTTCCTCATCCCAGCCGTGCACACAGTGCTCTCACAGGTGAAGACAGACTGCGACGGCGAGGAGCGAGGCTCAATGTGTGGTGGCGGGAGAGGGTGCCCAGTGGGGCCGTCTTGCGCCCCTCACTCGCCGCTTGTTGGGCCTGTGCCCGCGCAGTGGATCCCGCCGCATGAACGGGCCAGGGCAGTCTCGCTCACCACCTCAGGTGCGCAGCAGAGGAGCGCTGCCCACTTTGGCATGCGGGCAGTGCACGTCGATACGATGATTACACAGCGCGCAGTGGGGACTGCGGAAGCGGTCCAGTTGCGTATGCCAGGCCCCATGGCGCGGAGTCACTGCTCACTGCGTGCGTGCCCTCTGGCGCATGGCGAGGGCGCAGGCATGTACCTCGGCTCGGCGCTGGCCATGCTGGTGCTGCCGGCCGTGGCGGCGCGCTTTGGCGCGGCCTCCATCCTCAAGGTGGTGGGCGGCCAGGGCCTGGCCTGGCTGGCCATGTGGATGGTGGTCGGCAGGGAGATCCCGCACAGGTGCGCTTGCAGCTGCTCGCGCTGGCGCAAGTCGCGTGGTGGCAATGAGGACCTGCCCTTGATGGGTGTGCGGCGACGAGCAGGGCGGGACTGTCGTGCCGCAGCTGCTGCTGCTACGGAACGCAGGGAGACGGTCATCCCGCTCACGGTGATCGACCAGTCCAATGGCAAGGGCGGCGGCGGCGCGGCGGGCGGCGGCGGCGGCGGCGGCTCGGGGTCTGCAGGCAGCAAGGGGCGGCCGGGCCCCACGCCCTGGAACCGCATGCTGGGCAGCTCGGCCGTGTGGGCCATCGTCGTCAACAACTTTTCTTTCCACTATGCCTTTTACGTGGTGATGAACTGGCTGCCCACGTACTTCACCAAGTGAGTGAGCACGGTTGGTGGGTGCCGGGAGGGCGGCATGGGTGCGAGGAGCGAGGCAGCAGGACTGACGAGAGGACGCCGTCGCCCCGCGTGGTTGGGGGCGCGCAGGGCGTTGCAGGTGGAGCTGTCGACGCTGGGCGGCATCAAGACGCTGCCCTACCTCGTCATGTTCCTCATGAGCAACGTGGGCGGCTGGGTGGGCGACTGGCTCATCCTCACGCACAAGTACAGCGTGGCGGCGGGCAGGAAGACGGTCAACACGCTTGGTGCGGGGCTGCACATCGCGCTGCCTGGTGCAGCTCGGAGGGCAGAGATCGTGCACGGGGCTTGCGCGCGCCATGCACGTGCAGCAGGGCCCGACAGGGTCTCTGGTTCCGCCTCGCTCGACTCGTCACCTCCACTGCCGTGCACGCCCTGTACGCAGGCTTCATCACGTCGGCGGGGTCGCTGATGCTCATGCCCATGGCGTCGGGCACGTCCCAGGGCGTGGCGGCCACCACGCTCACGCTGGGCTGCCTGGGGTTTGCCCGCGGCGGCTTTTCCGTCAACCACATGGACATTGCGCCCAAGTACGCCGGCGTCGTCATGGGCATCTCCAACACGGCAGGCGCGTGCTTGGTTGGCTGCAGGTCGTTCTGCCCTGCTCACCAGGTGGCGCACGCGTGGCATCTGGTTGCCAAGCTGTTTGTTGATGCCTGACGTGGTGGTGGTGGCGGTGTGGCGTGCGCAGGCACGGTGGCGGGCGTGGTGGGCGTGCAGCTGACGGGCATCATCCTGGACGCCAACGGCGGCGCCGGCGAGCTGGGCGGGTGGTACGCCGCGCACCTGGTGGCCGCCGTCATCTGCATCACGGCCATGGTGGTCTTCAACGCCATGGCCAGGGGCGACAGGCAGTTCGACTAGCTATTCGTGAGGTGGAGAGCGGGAGAGGGAGAGAGAGGCCAGAGAGGACGCAGCCGCTGCGTGCAGAGGCTTGCTCAGTCAGCTAGCGCCAGATACCTGGCGCCACAGACCCCCACCCCCGATTCATGGCAAGGAGCAGACCACGGTAGCGCCGCTCGGTTTTGCGCGATCCGTTTGGGACCGGACGATGACCCTCCTGACGTGCCTGGGACCTTGCAACCTGGAGGGAGACCTGTGCACGTTGGTGGGGAGGCCGAGGAGCACCTCTTCACCACGTTGCCAGTCCAGGCACTTCGCCCTAACTGGGGCCAATCCCATGCGCAGGCGAAAGGATCCAGAGCGCGGCTGCGAGTGTAGCGCAGACGATGGCCGCAACGACTGAGGGCAGCAGCGGGGGCAGGGGCCGGTCGAAATGGGTGCTGCTGGCCTCGGCTGGGGCCGTAGCAGCTGGAGCGGGCGCGGTGTGGGTCGGCCTGCGGCTCTCGCGCTACCTGAACACGCAGCTAGAGCGCAAGGAGCTCATGGCGCAGGTGAGGGATGGTGGCGTCTCTGGCGGCACCTGCGCTTTCGCCGGGCAGATCATTTGCGCTGGCCCTCAGCAGCTGGTGCGGCTCCGTGCCGTGCTCTCAAGCGGCACGCCGGCGAGGACGATGCGCGCACACGCAGTACCGCTCCAAGCTGCTCGCGTCGCCGGCGCAGCTGCGTCGCCTCAAGGAGCAGTTCGTGCAGCAGGTGCGCCACCTCTGCTCCTCCCGATACGTGTGCCTCAAGGAGCGCAGCGGCGCAGCAGCGCTGTGGATCCGCACTGCCAGCCTGCTGCAGGGGAGCACCGCATGGCCTCAGCGCGCCGCACGCGGTGACGTGGCTTGCCTGAGCGAGCCTCGCCACGCGTGCGGTGCCCGAGGCGGTGACGCGAGCTGTGACCCCCTCCCCCACCCACCTCGCAGCTGGAGACGGGCCTGCAGCAGGAGGTGGAGCCCCATGGCCAGCACATGCTCATGCTACCCACCTACGTCACGCAGCTGCCCACCGGGTGCGCCTGCGTTTCTCCCCCTGACCCGCCACCGAGGCGTGTTGCCCCCCCCCATCACACAGCAGCCGCACACACAGGAGTGCAGACCCTGCAGCAGCTGCCGCCCGCCCGCCCGCCCGCCCCGCCGTGCGCACCGCAGCGAGGAGGCCGGCGACGCCTTCGCCATCGACATGGGCGGCACCAACTTCCGCATCATGCACGTGCGCTTCAGCGGCAAGCGGGAAGAGCTGGTGAGCGGCGCAACGACGCCGCACGCCCGGGCGGCGGGTGGAGGGTGATGCCTTGCGGCCCCCGCAAGACATGCGACGTGCGGAGCTGCTGGCAGAGACCCCGCAGAGGAGGCACATACCGGCGGCGCAACCCAGCCCGTGGGGGGCGCGCACCAACCGCACCGTGGCTCCGTCTTCCCTGTGCCTCCCTCCTCCGCAGAGCGAGCGCTCGTTCCAGGTGCACGAGGTCAAGATCCCAGAGGTGGTGTACACGGGGTCTGGCGAGGGGCTCTTTGACTTCTTGGCCACGGAGCTCAAGGCCTTCATCCAGGCGCACCCGCCCTCGGACGCCCTCACGGAAGAGTGAGTCATGCGGGCCTCGCCGCCGAGCACTGCCCGCCCGCGCGGCGGACCTCGTCGGCGCGGCCAGCGGCGGACGTGCGCAGACGTGCGCCTGGCGGGGCGGCGCGGCGCGCAGCGGCGCTGCCCCGCGGGAGGCGTTCCCTCTGGCCGTCGGGTTGGGCTAGCTGGCGGGCACGTGTGAGAGGTGGCGTGGTTGCTTGCGGTGCGTGTGCGTGCAGCCGCAAGCCGGTGGTGGGCTTTTGCTTCTCCTTCCCGCTGGCCCAGACGGCGCTCAACCAGGGCGTGCTGCTGGACTGGACCAAGGGATTCACCTGCACAGGTGGGGTGTGGGGGTGTGGGAGGGCAGCGCGCTGCGCACGCTGGGGCCGCCCTCAGGAGGAGCGTCACGCTGCGGTGTAGCACCGTGGCAGCCGTTCTGGCGCGGGTGGCGATGGGACACTGCGGCGTGGGCTGCGGAGGCGGGGTGGGTGGTGGAGAGAGTCGGGCGGTGGAGAGGGTCGCGACATGGCGTGGCGTGGCGCGGCGCGGCGCGGTGGCGCGTGTGTGTTGAGAGCTTTGCACGTGGTGGAACGATCTCTGGCAAGTGGACGATGATGCCGTGTGTGTGCAGGCGTGGTGGGCGAGGACCCGGTGCGCTTGCTGAGCCGGGCGCTGGACCGGGCGGGCCTGCCGTGCCACGTGGCGGCGCTGCTCAACGACACGGTGGGCGTGCTGGCGGCGGCCAGGTGCGCGCCGCGGTGCATTGAGGATTGTTGGGGGGCAGCAGGCCTGGGGCGGCGGTGTGCCAGCCCTGGGGTGAGGTGTGCCGGCGGCGGCCAGGTGCGCGCCAGGGGCGTCCAGGGTTTTGCGGGGCAGGCCTTGGGAGGCGGCGGGCCAGCCCTGGGGTGAGGTGTGCCGGCGGCGGCCAGGTGCGCGCCAGGGGCGTCCAGGGTTTTGCGGGGCAGGCCTTGGGAGGCGGCGGGCCAGCCCTGGGGTGAGGTGTGCCGGCGGCGGCCACGGTGCCCGCCGCGGTCAGGGGGCAGGCCTTGTGAGGCGGCAGGCCAGCCCCGGAGCAAGGTTCTGCTGTCCGGCCCCTTGAAAGCCCCACCCGCTGGTGGCGGATTGCAGCGAAACGAGAAGGATCGGTGCGGCGGCGCGCCGCGCGGCGCGGCCCCTTGGACGCCACCGCTGGGCAGCGAGAGAGTCGCGAGAGCGTAGCCGCAAGGGGTGGCGGCGCGCCGCGCGGCACGGTGCACGCAGGTACCTGGAGCCCACCACCACGATTGGCGCCATTATCGGCACGGGCACCAACGCCTGCTACGTGGAGAGCCTCCCGCGGCTGACCAAGTGGCGCGACGTGCCGGCGGACGCGCGGGGGCCCGGCGGCCAGACGGCCGTCAACGTCGAATGGGGCGCCTTTTCCTCTGAGGACCTGCCGCGGTGCCAGGAGGACCTCGACATGGACGCGGCGTCGGCAAACCCCGGTGAGGGCTTTGTGCCGGCCGCCGCGTTCCCCCAGGCCAGGGCTGCGCTCATCGCCCGCCACGTGGCGGGCTAAGGTCCTTTTCTTGACCTTGCTGTTTGGAAGTCTATTCTAATCTCTGCAGCTCTCTCCTTGAACATGCAGGCAAGTACGTGTACGAGAAGCTGGTGAGCGGCATGTTCCTGGGCGAGGTGGCGCGGCGCGTGCTGCTGACGCTGGCGGGGCAGACGCAGCTTCTGGGCGACTTCACCACGGGCCTGCTGCTGGGCGGCGGCGGGCAGGAGGCGGTGGACGTGCTCAAGCGGTTGGCCGTGCCGGGGTGCTTCACCACTGCGCACCTGGCGGCCATTGTCAGCGACGGCTCCAGGTGAGCGAAGGGGGCAGGCAGGGGTTGAGGGGGTCGCACGGGGGTGCGTATCCCCACGGCGCGCCTGGCGGCCATTGTCAGCGACGGCTCCAGGTGAGGGCAGGGGGGCGGGAAGGGGGTGCGCATCACCACTGGCGGCCATCGTCAGCGACGGTTCCAGGTCAGGCGTTGGCCTTCGGCACGCGGAGGCGCTGGCGACACGCGGCGGCTTGTGCGCCCGTCACGGTCCTCTGGGGGCGCCAGCCGCTGAGGCGAGCGGTCGCTGTGTTGGCGACGTGCGTGCGCGCGCGCGCGCGTGCGTCGCGCGCAGGCTGCTCGAGGGCGTGGCGGCGGTGCTGCAGCGGGCGCTGGGCGCCTCGCCACGGCTGGTGCCCTTCTCCGCCCGCCAAGTGGTGAGACCTTGCCCTGCGTGCGCACACTTCCCGGGCGGGCCCACCTCTTGCGGCCCCGCTGCTTGTGCTCGCGTTTCGGGAGCACGCGGCGGGCAGGTGGGGGGCTCTCTTTTGAGCAGGACCCAGTGCTGTGGCGCGCACTGCTGTGTCTTGTGCGTTGGTGGCGGCGGCTGCAACCGCAGGTGCGCGAGGTGTGCGAGCTGGTGGCCATGCGGTCGGCCCAGATGGTGGCGGTGGGCCTGGACGCCATCCTCACGCACACGGGCCGCAGCGTGGCGGGCGGGCAGCGGCAGGCCGTGGCGTTTGACGGCGGCGTGTACGAGCAGTTTACGGCGTACCGCGCCATGGTGCGCGCCTCGCTGTCGCACATCCGAGGTGCGCTGGCTCTTCGCGTG
>VFQP010005684.1_pt1 | contig 10701 bp, 14 predicted proteins | sample 3512351 | NCBI WGS metagenome assembly VFQP01 (sample SAMN10412372, study PRJNA504923) | tailings metagenome | isolation source: Relicate 1 Philex TSF1 revegetated site | place: Philippines: Tuba, Benguet | collected 2017-08-29
TCCGTGCACGGTGATCTCTAAGACTAGTGCGGACAGGTCCGGCTGGCTGCGCGCGCCGCTGACGCAACGACCGCTGACAAGATGGCGAGCCCAGCACCTGCAGCGCCAGGCGACGCCGAGCAGGCCGAGATGCAGCAGCACGAGGCGGCCATCTTCGCCAAGGTGCGAACTGAGAAGGAGGAGCGAGCAGAGGGGCGACGCGCGAGTCCCCTCGGGCGGGAAGGAAGACGACCCCAAGTGCGCGCTCGAGAGGGAGAAGCGGCGCGGCGCGCGCGCGCGCAATGGCTCTCTGCGCACCGCTGTGCTGGAGCCACTGGAACATGGGCTCTCGCGGCGCGTGGGGACGACGCTGCAGCACACAACGGTTGCCTGCGAATGAGAGCGGGAGGAGGGGAGAGCAACAGCGCATCCAGTGGCAAGGCGTTCTCTGAGACCCATCGTCCACAGGCATGCAGCGAATCGGGGCCTCATCGTGCACACTGTGCCGTTGGCCCGCCGCGCGCGCCCATGCCCGCTCGCAGCTCGGGGGCTGGACGTCAATCCAGCTGGCCGTCAACCTGTGAGTCCTGGAGGCCTTGCAATCTGCGCGATCCTCCTGGGCTGGGCGCGTTTGCTTGCTCATGCTCCAGACCGGCGAGGCGAGCGGGTGGCGCATTGTGGCCGGGACCGCGACGCAGGTTCTACGAAAAGGTGCTGGGCGACCCGCTGCTGGCGCCCTACTTTGAGGGGATCAGCATGGACCGGCTGCGCAAGAAGCAGGTGGGCATGGCGCACCGAGGGGTGGGGGGCGCCGCCGGTGTGGGCACGCGCAACCCACACATCCATTGCTGCATCGCGTCCATCGCGCCCTACCTACTGCTCGCAGATCATGTTCATGAGCTTTGCCTTTGGCGGCGTGAGCGAGTTCTACGGGCAGCAGATTGCCTATGCGCACCGCGACATGATCCTCAAGCAGGGGCTCAACCTGACGCACTACGACGCCGTGGCGGGGCACTTTGTGGCCACGCTGACCGAGCTGGGCGTGCCGGGGCCGCTCATCGCCGAGGCGGCGGGCGTGGTGCTCACCACGCGCCCCTACTTTGACCCCCAGGCCGTGTTTGCCGAGGTGGAGAGCTTCAAGGCGCAGGTGGCGGCGCCCGTGGCCAGCACGCTCAGGGCGCTGCAGCAGGAGCTCAGGTCCCAGGGAGGAGGTAGCACCGCCTCCAAGCCCACCAGCCCCTCCCCAGCGCCCAGTGCTGCCACTGCCGCGCCCGTGGTGCCCCCGGGCGAGGCGGGCGCGCAGGGCGACCTGGGCGGGGCCGAGGAGGCGGGGCAGCAGCGCGCCTCGTGCCCCGCCAGCGCACAGGGCTCCATGGAGCGCCTGCGCATCAGCACGCTGGCAGAGGTCTTCAGCTCACAGGTGAGCTGCAGTGCAGGACGGCAGGACGCCCTCGCCTCACCCCCAGCCTCACTTGAGCAGCGAGCCCACACCTTGTGCGCCCTGCCTTGCGCGTCGCAGGTGCTGGGCGAGGGGCACGCCCGCGCCTTTGCGGCCGCCGCGCGCAGCGGCACCTCTAGCCGCGCCGACAGCCGCCTGGGCCTGCCCCTGGGCTCCACCCCCGGGCGCGAGGCGGGCGCGTCCACCTCAGGCGCCGCCGCCCCCTCGCCCTCGCAGCCGCTGCACCAGGGCATCACCTCTAGCGAGCTGCTCAGTGCGCTGGCCGACGGGAGCTCTGCCGACCTCACCAGCACCGAGGCGGCCTCCAGGGCACCCACCTCGACGCTCAGCCAGGCACCCAGCGGCAGCGTGGGCCAGCAGCCGGGCCTGTCGCCCGCAGAGGTGCGCCCCGCTCATGGCGTGGCCAGCAGAGGTGGTGCACGCGCATGAAGCCCTCACCAGGTGCTGACCCAGGTGCTCCCTGCGCCCGCCTCCCCCTCGGACTGCAGTTGGAGGCCAAGCGGCTTCGGCGCAAGATGATGAAGGACATCCTGCGCGGCATTGGCGTCCTGCCAGGCAGCGGCGGCGCCGCCGGCGACCCCACCTCCACCACAGCGCCCGTGTCTGCACCGCTGCCCGCGCGCGCCGCCGCACCCGGCGCTGACGGCGCGCCCGCCCCCGCCGCCGCCCCCAACCCGGCGGCCCCCACCAAGGCCGACATGATGACGGTGTACCGCGCCGCGTCCAACTCGTCCCCGGCGGGCGAGGAGCGCTTCTCGCGCGGCAGCAACACGGGCGACCTGTCCTCCCTGCCCTCCAACGGGCAGCTCACGCCCCCGGCCAGCGGCGGCGCCGGGTCGGACGCCGGCGAGGGGGAGGGCAGGCAGCGGCTGCAGCAGCAGCTGGAGCGCCTGTCCAAGTCCAGCGGCAAGCTCACGCCCCCCGGGGGGGCCTCGGCCACCGTGGTGGCCGCCGCCACGGCCGTGCCCGCGCCCCCCCCCGCCTACACGGGCCAGGGTCCCCCCTCTGAGGACGGCTCGTCCTCCTCCTCTTCCTCCTCGTCTGGCGTGTCGTTTGTGGACGAGTCCGACCACGAGACGCCCCACGAGGAGGAGGAGGACGAGGACGCGGAGGAGCCCACCTCGCCCCCGCCCCAGCCGCGCCTGGGCGGCGCGTACGGCTCCCCCTCGGCGCAGCAGCGCGTGGCGCGCCGGCAGGTGCGTGCGCTGCTATTGGGCTGGCCACACGGGGGCGCATGGTGCAGCGGGCTCGTGCGCCACACCTCACTCGGTGCCGGTGTTGTGTTGGGTTGGCGCGCCTGCAGGGCAGCAAGCTGGAGCTGAGAACCGGCTCGGTGCACGCCCTGGACCCGGTGGACGAGCTGCCAGAGGCCTCCACCGCGGCGCACTAGTGTCCAACCTGGCGAGCCATGCCCCTGTTTTCTCTTTTGGTTGGCGGGGTTCCTTGATGCCAAATCGCGATTGTGCGTACGGGGCCGGGCAGGCACAGGGGGACTGCCGCACGGGATGAGCAGTTTAGTTGGTGGGGGCGCGCATGCGCATGTCCGCACGGCCTGTGAGGCGTGACGGCGCGGGATGTGGCACGAATGAACTCCCGTGGGGCACAGGGCCCCATGACTCTTCTCTACGTGATTTGGCGGCCCAGTTGCGCAGCGTGCAGGATGGTGGTTGACTGGCGTGGATTAGCAGAAAGCGCTCTCAAGACTCGCACGACCAAAAGTGATCCTGGCCATGGTTTCGACACGCTCTCAACTGCCGGTGGCTCCCGCCTGCGTGCCAACTTTGCTCTGCATGCTCTTCCTACCCTGGCTCTTCCCCTTCCTTGCGCCGCACCGTGCGCGCGCCGCATGCACCGGACTGTGCGCCCCGCCCCCATCTTCACCACCACCTTGGTTCGTTGGCCGCCTGCGCATGGCTGCAGCGCAGCACGCAACGCCGTCGCCGCTCCCTGCGTGCCTCCGCTTCTGCTGTGCTGCCCTTTTTCCTCAACTGCTTTCCTTTCAAAGGCGTCTGGTCCAAGACTGCCACTGCAGCGCTGGAAGCTGGCTGGATGGCCTGTGTGATGTGGTCGGCGGAGCACGAGGACAGGACACCTCTCTCTCCCTCTCGTTCCTGCACCTCTTGGACTTTCATGCAAAGGGCGAGGCGCAGGCGGTGGTGATGAATGGACTCGGAGGCCGGGCGCGCCAGGGCAGCGCTCAGGAGGACGTCTTGCCCGCCTTGACCTCCTTGACGGGGTTCACCTCGATGTTGAGCTCCACTTGGTGGCCGTCCAGCATGCGCAGGTTGAGGGGCACCTGCACGCCAGGATTGCCGCAAAGGCAGCGCGCCCGTTGTGTCGCGTGCGCAATGGCGGTCGCGTGCCGCAACACCAAGCACTCCTCTTGGTGACGCCCCCTCACCTTGAAGGTGCCAAAGGTGGTGAGGGGCGTGGTGAGCAGCAGGTGCGACTCGTGCAGCTGGATGCCCGTCTGGCGCAGCACCGCCTGCATCAGGTCCCACGGCGTCACGCTGCCACGCATGCGCAGCGAGGACAGGGCCCCGCCGCCACTGCTGGCGTCCTTGTCCGCCGCCGCTGTGCCCGACGATGGGGAGGAGCTGGCAGGGGCGTCCTCAGAGCCACCGCTCACTGCTGGGATGGCCTTGCGGCTGATCTCCTGCGGCGGCACCCCAGCTCAGCGGCGAACGCTCGAGGATGTGGACGCGCTGGCAGGCGGTTGCGGGTGTGGGTGCCTTTGCGCACCCAGGGCCCCCTTCGTCGCTCACCACGACGCGGTGCGCCAGGATCCGCAGCATGCGCGTGACCTCCTTCTCCATGGCCAGGTCCGGGTCCCGCGACCTGGCCTGCTCCTCCTGGGACTGCGCGGCCAGGGGGAGCAGCCACCAGCGCCAGCGCGTGTTGCGTCCCTGCCCATCCTCACAAAGCGCTGCCTGCCGACGTGACGCGCGCTTGCCAGCGTCTCTCGCTCACCCGTGCGTACTTGGCCACGTTCTCAGGCGTGGCGTACAGCGCCGCCCCGCGCGGGAAGAGCTGGTGGCGCACCCACCCGGGGTTGGCCGCCTTGACCTCCCCTCTCCGACCCAGCCCCCACACGTCCTGCACGCAGTGCACGCGGCTCCATGATGATGACGCGGTAGAAGGCATGCTGCTGGCCATGCCTGCGCCAGGCGATCGTGGGGGATGTGAGCTCTGCACGGCGGCGCACCTGGAGCAGCACGACCTGCACCGTCTTGGATAAGAGCTTGCTGGCGGTGGGTGGCTGCGCTTTGGACTGCGATGGCCTGCGAGAGGTCCGCGCTGCTGCTGCCGCCGTGCTCATGCTCGCGCCATGGAGCAGCGGCGGCGGTGCGCGCGGCTCAGGCCCGCCACCGGCCCAGCTGCTGCGTGGGTGCTGGCTGCATGAGGGAGCGTGCCACTGTGAAGACGCGGAGGGCGCCTGACGAGCTGCCGCTGCTGCTGCCAGCCCAAGCAGGTGGCTCGGGTCCGCGCTGCTGGCCGGCGCGCCCGCTGCCGTCCGCAGCAGGCACGCCACCTGCTGCAGCAGAAGTGAGCCACCTCTCCGGTGCGATGCCATCACTGCCGATCGCATCGCGCCGGCTCTCCCTGCTGATCACTAGGTGCGAACATGGCGGCGCCCTCAATTGGGGCGCACGCCGCGAGGAGCGCTGGCGCTGCGCACGGCCAACGTGTACAGCTCGGCCACCATGTCCCCTGCAGCTGCAGCTCGTGGTGGCGTGGAGCTGCTGTGATGAGCCGCAGCCGCGCCGAGAAGTAGTCAAGGCGAGCCAGCGCAAGGATGCAGATCAAGCTGCCCCCGAAGGATGGAGGCAGCGCGCAGGACCTGGAACTCGCGCCTGCGCTGGTGCCCCTGTGAGTCTCCCTTCCTGTGCGGGCGAGTCCGTGCGGCGAGGCGCATTCCATCGTACCACCCTGGGCGAGCGGAGAAAGGAAGAAGCAGCGCGCGCGTGCACAGACGGGATGAGGTGCATAGCGGGCTCGCTGTAGCCGTGACGGGCAGCGCGGGGTGGGGGGGCTCTGGCTTGAGGCCGCTGATGACCCCGCGCTCCCGTGCATCCATTGCTCGCTCGGGACGCAGGCTGGCAGTGGGCCTGTCGGACGTGCCAGGAGGCGTGGTGGCGGTGGACAACAGCGGTTCCGTGGCCTACCCCGTCGGGCGCAGCATCGCCATCCACAGGTGCGCCCCGCGCGATGCGGATCGCGGCCAAAGCGCCCGTGCAGCCCAAGCAGAAGTGCGTGCTGGCGGGATGGACGCGTGTGGCGTGCTGGCCCACACTTGTTGTCACGCAGCCCTGATGCCGGCCAAGTGTGCGTGTCCGAGGCGCGGCGCGAAGTGCGCTACATCACGGCCCTGGCGGCTAGCCCAGACGTCAGGTGGCTGGCCGTGGCCGAGGCCATGACCAACAACATGCCGCCACAGGTCAGTCAGGGCACGCTGGCCCGCCAGCGTGCACGCAGCAGCGTGCGCAAGGAGTGTGGCCGCAGACGCGGCACCCTGGAGCTTTGCCGTCGCACAGGTCACGTTGCTGGACCTGCGAGGCGGGCTGGAGCGAGGGACATCACTCACGGGGCCAGCGGGCGCAGACGACTACACATGCGTCTCGTTCTCCGCGGATGGGCAGGTGAGGACGCTGCCTCTGCGACGAGGAACCACAAGGAGCGCTGGAGGGGCGTTGCGTGCGTGGCCGGGGCACGCCAGCAGCTGCCTATGGGGGATGGTGCTGTGGTCTTCGTTCCCACCCTGCCCGCAGCTCATCATTGCGTCCAGCCCGCTGAACAACCAGCCCTCGACCGTGTTCCACGTGTGGGACTGGGCCACCTCGAGCGACACGGTCGCCAGCGGCACCGCCCCGTGAGCTGGGAGCAGGGGTCGGGGCACGCGCGCCAACCAGGATTCGTGGCACTCCGGGGAAAAGGGTGAGGGTGGGTGCTCACCGTCCAGGTGGCCCTGCCTGTCGTTGCATGCTTGCAGGGGGTTTGCGTCCAAGGTCTCGGTCAACCCGCGCTTCACTTCCAACGTGTTTGTGCAGGTGGGTGGCAGCAGGGCCAGTCTCACGGGTGCAGCAGGTGGCGTGCAGCACTAATCCTGACAGCGCGGCGACCTCCTCACCTTGACGCCGTCTTTGCCTCCCCGTTTCCCACCCGCAGTGCACGTCAGCCGCCTTTTACATGCGCCCGACCTCAGCAGGGCAGTACCGGCCCTTCCAGCTCGAAGGCCTCACAAAAAAGGTGAGCGTGTGGCCCTTACGTCAGCCCCACCAAGCCCAACGCAGTCACCCAAGCCTGACCCACTCGTGTCCTCACGCCCTCCTGGTGTGGTTGGTGGGGCGCCCGCAGGCCGAGGTTCAGTTCACCGACCACACGTGGCTGCCTGACGGGCGCATGGCCCTGGTGCTGTCGGACCGGCGGCTGGTGCTGGTGGACGGCGTGCAGGTCACGCAGACCGTGGCGCTGTCGGGCACGCCCTCGTGCGTCACGGCGCTGCCCGACGGACACGTGCTGGTGGCGCTGCAAAAGGTGCGCGAGGTTTGCACACCTGGCGTGCCGCGCGGCCGCACCCTGGCGCGTGCTGAGCGTGCGCCCCTGCACTTGCGCCCTCATGATGGTCATCAGGGCGCCATGGACCTGCTCAAGCCCGAGTCAGCCAACCCGGGCAGCGGCCTGGCGCGCGCTGTGACGGTCAAGGCGCCCACGGCCGACGATGCCGGCGCCACGGGCATTGACCTGACGGCGCGCGCGCTGAGCCCCGTGCCCGGGGGCAGCAAGGTGGCCGTGTACATACGCGGCGGGCCCGTGCTCATGCTCAACGTGCGGCTGGCCAAGGTGAGGCGCGTGCCGCAACGGGGCAGCTGGCAAGGCATGCAATCGGGCACTGGTGCTCAGAGCTCTCCCCTGGGCTCACTTGCGTGCACTGCATGTGTTGGTGGTGCGCCCAGGCCAAGGCGGGCGTGAGCGACACGAGTGGGGAGCAGGTGTGGGACGCGGCGCTGCCCCCCATGCACTCTGGCACCGTGGTGAGCGTGAGCGTGAGCATGCGGCGCGACTACGTGGTGACGGCCAGCGAGGACCTCACCGTGCGCGTGTGGTGCTGGAGGCCGCTGCGCCTGGTGGCCGTGCACCAGTGCCACCACACGCCGCTGGCCGTGGCAATCGACCCGCTGGGCTCGGAGCTAGCCGTCACGTACGTCGACTGCGTGCGCCTCTACAGGTGAGCGGCGGGTGATGGGAGGGGGGCGGGCATTGGCATCCCACCCGCCTGCAGGGACCTCTCAACGAGTGTGCTTGAGGGCTGGGCGCCTACACATGTGTGTGTGCGCACCCGCAGCGTGGTGGAGGGCATGCTGCTCGAGGTGGGCGGCCTCCAAATGCCGGGAGAGGTGAGCACCTGGCCCACGCGCAGGCGGCTGAAGTGCAGGCGGCATTCCTCGCGCTCTCTCTCACCTGGCTGGCCCCCCTCCCCCCACACCCGTGCTTCCACACGTGCCCCGCAGCACGGCAAGCCCCCGGAGGAGCTGGCGCGCTGCACCAAGGCGGCCTGGTCCCCCACGGGCCACCTGCTGGCGCTGGCCTCCAGCCAGGCGGGCCACGAGGTGCTCATCTTCAGCCCGCTGCACCGCAGCCTGCTGGCGCGCCTGCGTGGGCACTACAGCGCCGTGCTGGACCTGTGCTGGAGCCAGGACGGGCTGTACCTGGCCAGCACCAGCGAGGGCGCCGTCTACACGTGGCACATGGAGGACTTCACGCGGCGCGAGGAAAACACGGCAAAGGGGTGCTTCAACAGCGCAGTGGCGTGCACGCCCGACTTTGGCACGCTGGTGGTGGGGGACGCCTCGCAGGTGAGCGGCGCGTCGCTTGCGCTTAGGAGGCGGGAGGCCTCACGAACGGGTCGGTGAGGTGGGGCGACGGGACCCAGATGAACTCAGTCCTCACTGCGCGCTGCTCTGCAGGGCATCCGCGTGCTGGAGACTGTGCGCGCCGCCGCCCCGGGCCCGGCGGCAGCGCCCGGCGTGGCTGGCAAGGCGGGCGGCAAGGGGGGAAGCAACGGTCGGGACGCAAAGGGGGTCAGTGGCGCCGGCGGCGCCCACCACACACCTGCGTCCGGTCATCACGCCGGCGGGCACGGCGACAGGCACGGCCCGGTGGGCGGGGACCTGGAGGCCATCAGCCTGGCGGTGACGGGCACCTTCCCCGGCACGGTGCTCCCGGTGAGGCTCCTTGGCAGTGTGTGACCCACGGCTTTCTGGCCACACCCTCTTGAGTGCTGACACCATCCACTCGCTTCCCCTGTGCGTGCGCTCAGGTTCGGGCGGCGCTGGCCGTGGCCGTGACGTTGTCGTACAAGTGCCTGATTGGCGGCGGCCTGCGCGGCGCCATCCGCGTGTGCTGCCTGCCCCCCTCGTCGGCGCTGCACTACCAAGAGTACGTGCCGCACATCGCCGACCTGAGCTGCCTGGTGGCGCACCACGAGGGGCGGCTCGTCATCAGCGCCGACGTGCACGGCATGTGGATGCTGCACGGCGTGGTGGCGCCCCAGGCCTACCAGGCAGCCGCCGTGCAGCACCTGACGCTGTCGCCGCGCCGCGTGCGCCCGCACCACTCGCACGTGGCGCACCAAAAGTCGCTGGGGGGCGGGTCGGGCGACCTGGAGGGCAAGGGGGGCGCCACGGGGCGCGGCGTGGGCATGATGCCGCTGCCGCCCTACGGGCTGCTGGTGGGCTTTGCGCGCAACGCCATGGGCGAGCAGCTGCGCGTCAAGCAGAGCGAGGCGGCCGGGGAGGTGCTGCTGGTGCGCGGCACCGAGATGAATCTGCTCAAGGAGAACGTCAGGTGCGCGCACCACGATCATGACGTGGGAGCCAGGGGTCGCATGGATGGAGGCTAGAACATGCTCTTTGCGGCGGGCCGTTCTCACTCCCTGCCGTGCTGCCACCCCACCAAACACGCAGGGAGTTGCGCGACAAGCTGACCAAGGCGGCCACCAGCACCGAGTACAAGGTGTACGAGCGCGAGCAGCAGGTCCGGCGCACCGTCGAGTCGGAGCTCACGCGCCTGAGGTCCGAGGTGCAGACGCTCACCTCGCAGCTCAAAAAGGCGCTCAACGCCGTGGCAGAGACCAAGGCGGCAGCGGAGGCGGAGGCGGACCTGGCGCAAAAGGCCATGCAGGAGGCGCTGGCGGCGGAGAGGGAGCGCTTTGAGAGCATGTGAGTGCCGGCGGGGCGCGCATGTGCGCACGTGCCGCGTGCCGGGCTGCCACGCCAAGGTCACCCTGGCACCCTCTCGTGTTGGTCTGCTCACTGCAGGATTGCCGTGGAGATTGAGCGCACCAACGCCGCCGAGAACGAGGTGTCGCGCATCAAGACCAAGTTTGGGCGCAAGCTCACGCAGATGCAGGACCAGCACAACGACAAGGTGCAGGACGACGCTTGGGTGCTACTCTTCCCTCAACGTTGCCTTGTGCGCGTCAGCGCTCATCCTCAAACGCGCCCCCCTCCCCCTCCCCAAACTCCACTCGCAGGAGCGCGCCGCCGGGGAAAAGACGGCCATCCTGCAGATGCACGTCGGGTCGGTGCAGCAGCAGGCCGTCAACGCCCTGGAAAAGGCGCACGCCAAGGTGCGCACCCACGTCGTGACCTCAGCGCGTGTGCAGCGGCAGGCAGGGAGGTGCTGAGCGTGCTGTGCTGTGTTGCGTGCTGTGCTGTGGGCAGATGGAGTGCGAGGTCAAGATGGACGCCGAGATCAACGACCTGGAGATCAACCGCATCGAGGTGCAGGCGCGCCAGGCCGTGGAGGAGCGCGACGAGAAGTTCATGCTGTGAGTGCGCTTCCGCTGTCCGTGGGCACAGGACTCGGGAAGACCAGGCGTGGGCGATCGCAGGCCTTGCACCTCGCCAACCCGCTGTCCCCTCGACAACCCGCTGCCCCCTCCCCCTCTGCGCAGGCTGTTCGCCAAGCACACGATGCAGGGCGGCATCACGAACCAGGCGCTCGCCAACGCGGAGGAGCTGCAAAAGGCCAACGACGCGCTTCGCAAGGACAACACGCGGCTGGCGGACCAGGTCACGGCGCTGACCGAGGAGCTCACGGCCATGCACGCGGCGTGGGCCGAGCGCGACATCAAGCAGCGCATGGCGGACGTCGAGGTGCGCGAGCTCAACCACCAGGTCGCCCAGGGCCGGCTCTACACGCAGCTGGCGACCAACCGCATCGCCGAGCTGAGCAGCGAGATCGAGCCGCTCAAGCAGGGC
>VFQP010005685.1_pt1 | contig 10701 bp, 13 predicted proteins | sample 3512351 | NCBI WGS metagenome assembly VFQP01 (sample SAMN10412372, study PRJNA504923) | tailings metagenome | isolation source: Relicate 1 Philex TSF1 revegetated site | place: Philippines: Tuba, Benguet | collected 2017-08-29
GAAGCTGTCGTAGTGGGCGTGGCCCTCGGCCATGTCCTCCTTGGCGATGCGGCCGAACTCGTCGATGTAGAACGCGTAGTTGGTGAAGATGACGAAGTTCTGGAAGTGCTCGGCCGCCGTGCCGGTATAGTGGCTCAGCCGGTGCAGCGAATAGTCGACGCGCGGCGCCGTGAAGGTGGAGAGCGGATAGGGCCCGCCGGGCGGCGGCACCAGCGTCCCGTTGGCGATTTCGTCGTCGGTGTCGGTGAGGTCGGGAACGTCGAAGATGTCCCGCAGCGGGATGCCGAGCCGATTGATCGCCGCGCCGTCGAGCGTCTCGTGCGCGCTGAGCGCGAAGTGGAGCGGAATCGGCATTTCAGACTCGCCGACCTCGATCCCGTTGCCGTGGTTCTTGAGGATGACGGTGAACTGTTCCTGGAAATAGTTCCGGAAGAGATCAGGCGCCGTCACGGTGGTGCGGTAGATGCCCGGCGTATGGAGGTAGCCGTATGGCAGCGTGCTTTCCGTCTTGCCGTAGCTCGTCGAGCGCACCTGCACCTCCGGATAAAAGGCGCGCACCTTGCCGGCGGGAATGTTGCCCGCAGTCATCGCCATCAGCTGGTCGCGGATGAAGCCGGTATTGCGGTAGTAGATTTCGCGCAGGTATTCGAAGGCCCGCTCGGGATCGTCGAACGACTGCGTCGGCAGGGGTGGGGGACTGATTGTCGTCATGGAAGCCCTGTGCATTGCTGCGCCGGGCGCAGCGTTGCGGGCACTCCATGCCACCTTCGGCCGTCATCTGCAACCTGTGCAGCTTGCGGGGATGCGCATTCACACGTGGGTGAACGCCTCTTTTTCCGCCGCAATGCGCCACCATCTCTTGCAGCAGTTCACTGGACGGCAAACGACCCATGCACCGGTGAGCAGAGAAGCATCCGCCGCCGTCCCCCAAGCCCTCAACAGCGCGGCGGGCGCATCTCAGAGGCCGCAGCCCGCCAACGTGCCGGACTGCGGCCTCTCTATTTCTGCGGATGGCACTCGCGAATGGCCGCGACGGACCTCGCGATGAGCTCTTCCAGCACCGCCATATCCACGTCGGCGAGCGACTTCACGTAAAGGCACGACTTGCCTGTAGTGTACCTGCCGAGACGGGCTAGGTGCGCCTCGTACTCGGTGAAGCCGGGGACGATATAGAGCGTCAGGTTGCTCTTTCGGGGCGAGAAGCCGACCTCGAACATCTCGCCCTCGCGGCCGCTTTCGTATCGGTAGCGGTAAGCGCCGAAGCCCACCATCGAGCCGCCCCACATCACAGCCGGCTCTCCCGTAACGCGGGCCATCAGCGCCACGAGCGCTTCGCAGTCGCGCCGACGCTTCTCGTCCTGAGCGGCGAGGAATGTCGCTACGCTTTCTGCGCTTGGCTTCGTCTTGTTGTCCGCGCTGGCCATCGGTCGTCCTCCATCACTGGAACATTCCAGCCCTTGCCCGCCGGTGCAAGTTCGCGCAGGTTGCGCGCCCAATCTGGAGCAGACTACCGATGTCGATCACGCTGTACGACGCGTCCGTACCCGTCTTCACCCGCCTCCTCGGCAACCTCGACAACTGGCTGGCGAAAGCAGAAGCGTTTGCCGCCGAGCGGAAATTCAGCCCGGATGTGCTGGCCACGTCGCGGCTCGCGCCGGACATGCTGCCGCTGATCTTCCAGGTGACGTCGGCGACCGATCACGCCAAGTTCGGCTGCGCGCGCCCGACCGGAAGAACTGCCCCGTCCTGGCCCGACAGCGAACGCACGCTGGCCGAACTGCGCACGCGCGTCGCCACGGGGCTGGCCTATCTCAAGGAATTCTCTCCCGAGGACTTCGATGGCGCCGATAGCCGGATCGTCACGGTCAAGATCGGCGGGGTCGATACGGAGCTGACGGGCAAGGCGTACTTCTTCGCCCGCGCCCTGCCGAACTTCTACTTCCACGTCACCACAGCGTACGCGATCCTGCGCCACAATGGCGTGGCGCTCGGCAAGACCGATTACCTCGGTCCGGTGGGCTGACGCTCGCCCATACCGACCCGGAAGGCGGCGCGCCGCAGCGGGGGCAGGGCCTTCATCGCCCACAGCCCCCCGGACCGCGCCGCCTGCGCCGGCAGCAGGTCGCTGATCAGCGAACGGAACAGGGCATCGACGACGCTACCGGTCCGCGCAAGGTCGGGCGCGCGCAGGCGTGCGTAATCCGCGCTCACGGTCGCAGCCCAGCCGGGTGCCCGTGGATCGGTGCCGGCAAGCGCCTGAACGAGATCGGCGGCATCGCGGAGCCCGAGGTTGAGGCCCTGCGCCCCGATCGGCGGGAAGGCGTGTGCCGACTCGCCGACGAGCACGATGCCGTCCCGCCCGGCCAGATCCACAGTCAATGAGGACAGCAGGAACATGTGGGCCGGGGTAACTACGTCGATCAGGCCGAACAACCGCTGGCTCTTTTCGGCGAAGAGGCGAGCCTGCTCGTCGCGACCGGCCGCCCTTGCCGCCTCCAGAACCGGCCTTTGGTCGATCCAGACCAGGTTGGCGCGCCTGCCGCCGGCAGGGACGAGGGTGAACGGCCCGTTCTCGTAGTGAAATTCCACCGAGGTCTCGTCGAGCGGCCGCTCGAGCTCGAGGTCGCACACCAGCGCTGCCTGCCTGAACCCATTCTCGCGAGCCCGGATGCCGGACTCTTCTCGGACCAGCGACTTCTTGCCGTCAGCCCCGACGAGCAGCTCCGCATCTACGGTCGCGTCGTCTCCGAGCGTCAGGCGATGTCCGGCCGTCGTCCGGTCCAGCCCGGCCAGCGTGGTTTCGCGTCGTTCGAGATTGGGCATGCCGGAAACCGCCGCCTCGAAGGCCTGGGCGAGCGCAACGTTCGAGAAGTTCCAGCCGAACGCCGGCAGGCCGAGTTCGCGAGCGTCGAACAGCACCTCCGGGGCGCGCAGGAGGCGGTTGGTGGCATCGATGATGCGTATCCGCCGCAGCGGCGTTCCGATCGTCTCGGGCTCCGCGATCAGCCCGGCGTCGACCATGAAGCGCACGGTCGGTTGCATCAGCGCCGAAGTCCGCCGGTCGGGTGGCCCTTTGGGGACGAGGTGCAGCGTCTCAAGACCCGAGCGCGCGACCACCAACGCGGCGGCAAGGCCGGCGAGCCCGCCGCCAACGACAACTGCCTGTCGCGTCTCGTCGGTCATTGCGCGAGAGCCAGGCGCCGGTCGCGGCCACTCGGCATCAGCGAGCCACCGAGCAGCGAGCCGACGAACATGGCGACGAGGAAGATCCACAGGTTGTCGGGCAGGAAGGCGATAAGCGAGATCGCCGGGCCGGGGCAGATCCCCGACATGCCCCAGCCGACGCCGAAGATTGCCGCACCGCCGACGAGCCGGGCGTCGATGCGCTTGAACTCGGGCTCGTGGAACTGCACGTCGAACAGAGGCGCCTGCCGGGTACGCGAGAAGCGCACGGCGACGAACATGACGAGTAGCGCCGAAGCCATCACCAGCGCCAGGCTCGGATCCCAGCCACCGGACGGGATGGCGGTAAAATCGAGGAAACGCAGGACCTTCAGCGGGTCGACCATCTGCGAGACATAGAGCCCGGCACCGAACAGCAGGCCCGACAGGCCGGCGACGGCGAGGTAGCGGCCGTTGATCCAGGCGTTCATCGTGCGATCCCCGTGATGGTGACGGTGACGATAGCCACCGAGAAGAAGACGAGCACCGCGACCAGCGAGCGCAGCGACAGCCGCGCCAGCCCGCAGACGCCATGTCCCGAGGTGCAGCCGTTGCCGACCTTGGTGCCAAACCCCGTCAGCAGGCCCGCGACAGCGAGCCACACGACGGTTGGCACCCCCCAGCCGGCAGGTGCTTCTACGAGGCGGGCGGGCTGTCCTGAGGGTCCGCCGACGCCTAGGCCGGGGATCAGCCACGAGGCGGCGAGCGCGCCGAGCACCAGCGCCACGAGGAAGACGAGGCGCCACAGCACCGTGCGGCCCGGTGGCAGCAGCTGTCCGAAGATGCCGGAAATCCCGGCGATGCGGCCGTTACCCAACCAAAGGATGGCCGAGGCGAGGCCGATCAGAAGGCCGCCGAAGACGGCGGAGATAGGAGTGAAATGTTCCATGGGTCCCTGCTGGGCTGTTGCCCGACCCTACCACCGCCCCGTTCCCCCGGCCAGCAGCGCCCGGGGTCGCCGTTGCCATGACACTGGCCTTGCACGGGAAAATCGGCGTGCGCAAAACCGCGGCCGGGGGACTTTCAACTTTCCCCGGCCCAGCCTACCTATGCGATCCCCACTCTGGCTCGAGGCTCAAATGCTCGAACTGCTGCAGGATCCCGCCGTATGGGCTGCATTTGCGACCCTCACGGTGATGGAGATCGTCCTCGGTATCGACAACATCATCTTCATCTCGGTTCTGGTGTCGCGGCTGCCGCCGGAACAGGCGAACCGGGCGCGCCAGATCGGCATCGGCCTGGCCTTGGTCTTCCGGATCGCTCTGCTGCTGGTGATCGGCTGGGTGATTTCGCTGAAGGACCCAGTGTTCAGCCTGTTCGGCCACGGCTTCTCGTGGAAGGACCTGATCCTGATCGCGGGCGGGCTGTTCCTGATCTACAAGGCCACGCACGAAATGCATTCGGCGATCGAGGAGCCGCACGAGGCCAAGACGTCGGGAGCAACGGCCACGTTTGGCGCCATCATCGCCCAGATCGTTGTCATCGACATGGTGTTCTCGATCGACTCCATCATCACGGCCGTCGGCATGACGGAGCATGTGCCGGTGATGATCGCCGCCGTCATCGTGGCCGTGGGCGTCATGTTCCTGGCCTCAGGTCCAGTCGCCCGCTTCGTGGCCGAGCACCCGACAACCAAGATGCTGGCGCTGGCCTTCCTGCTGCTGATCGGCGTCGTGCTGGCGGCCGACGGCTTCGGTTTCCACATCGAGAAGGGCTACATCTATTCGGCCATGGCCTTCTCCATCTTCGTCGAGCTGATCAACATTGTCGGCAAGGCGAGGCGGCAGCGCCGCGAGGGCAAGGGAACGGCTTCGACCTTCGCGCCGTTCACCGGCCATGGCGGCGCCATCGCCGGCTCGGCAGCCGCGATTGCGGCGACGGGCAGAGGCACCACGGTGGTGTCGGCCCCCGCACCTGCCGAAAAGCCGGCGGCGCCAGCCCCGCGGAGCCGCGGCAAGTCGACCGCGGTCAGCCGGGCGCAATCGCGGCCCAAGTCCGCGCCACGTAAAGGACCGTCGAAATGACCAATGGCCTGACCGTACGCGCCACAGGCGGCCCTGAGGCGATGGAATGGGGGTCTGTCGACGTGCCGGCGCCCGGTCCCGGAGAGATACGCGTTCGTCACAAGGCCATAGGCGTCAATTTCATCGACGCCTACCAGCGCAGCGGCCTCTACAAGCTGCCTCTGCCCTTCGTTCCGGGCAACGAAGGCGTGGGCGAAGTGGTGGCCGTCGGCTCGGGTGTCAATGACTTCAGGGTCGGTGACCGCATCGGCTTCACCGGCCCCGTCGGCGCCTACGCCGAGGAGCGGGTGCTGCCGGCGGCAAAGGCATTTGCCGTGCCGGACGGCATTTCCGATGAGGTCGCCGCCGCGGCTATGCTCAAGGGCACGACCGCCTATTACCTGCTTCACGAAACCTGGCCGCTGAAGGCCGGCGACTGGACCTTGATTCACGCCGCTGCGGGTGGCGTCGGGCAGATCGCGACCCAGTGGGCGCATGCCATCGGTGCGAACGTCATCGGCACAGGCGGTTCGGACGAGAAGGTGGCGCTGGCCCTCGAGAATGGCTGCGACCACGCCATCAACTACCGCACCGAGGATTTTGCGGAACGCGTGCGCGAGATCACCGGGGGCAGGGGGGTCGACGTGGTCTACGATGGCGTCGGCAGGGCCACGTTCGACAAAGGCCTCGACTGCCTTCGCCCGCGCGGACTGATGGTGAGCTTCGGCAACGCCTCGGGTGTGGTGTCCATCCCCGACCTGACGGTGCTTTCCCGCAAGGGCTCGCTCTACGTGACGCGCCCGACGACCGCCTCGTACTTCGCGACGCCCGAGGCTATGCGCAAGGCCGCGGCCGCGGTGTTCGACGCCATACTCACGGGCAAGGTCAACGTCAGGGTCAGCCACACCTATCCGCTGGCGGAAGCAGCCGAGGCGCACCGCGCACTCGAAGGCCGCGAGACGACCGGCTCGATCGTCCTGCTGCCGTGACTGGACAGCCCGCCGAGCGGCGGTTACATCGATCCAAGGGTAGGTGGCAGAGCGGTTTATTGCACCGGTCTTGAAAACCGGCGGGCGTGCAAGCGTCCCGGGGGTTCAAATCCCTCCCTACCCGCCACAGTCTTCACCCTGGTTGCGGACGGTGCGGGGCGGACGGCATGGCCGAAACGAAATCGGAAAATGTCGCCGAGGACATCCTCGGTGCGCTCATGGCCTCCTATGAGGACGAGCGCGGCGTGCATGCCGAGACGATCCTCAGCTGCCTGGGAGCGCTTGCCGGTTACGGCGCGCAGGTCGCTATTCGCGAGGCCCTGGTCGATACCGGCAAGCTGCCGCTCGAGCAGGCGTTCGTCGAAATGCGGACCCGCGACAACCAGGTCTACTACTTCGGCGACGTCCTCAACCTGCTGCTGATCGAGACCGAGCGCTCTGTCTGGGCCGTCGTGTCGCGGGCGGCGCGCGAGGCGGGCGGCGGGACCATGCCCGACATACGCGAGATCGCCACTCACGCCGCGTCGACCGTGGGCACGCCTCAGTTCGGTGCCCTGCGCGTACCGCAGCAGCACCTGCCCAAGGAAGCGCCGTTCGTCAGCCTCAGGAAACACTGGCGGCCGCTCTACGCCCGCGTCCGCGCCCGCGGCGTGGACCCCATGCTGCTCGGCTGGTACTTCTCTCTGGCGGCGGAGCGGGTCATTGGCATGGCGCGCGACGTGCTGCCTCCGGCCCTGGCGTGCCGCATCGTCATGGAATCGGCGGTGGCGATGTCGAAGGTATCCGCCGCCTCCCTGCGCCCGGAACCGGCGTGACGCCGCTGCTGCTGCCGCTGGGCGATTCGGGACTTCTGATCCGCTTCGCCGACGTCCTCACGGATGAAGCGAACCGCGCGGCCGTCGCATTTTCCCGTACCCTCGACGAACAGCGGCTGGCCGGCGTGGTGGAAGTTGTCCCGGGTCTCGTGTCGGTGCTGCTACGCCTCGATACGGAGGCCACGTCCCTCGATGCACTCGCCGGCGAAGTTCGCCTTCGCCTTTCGGCTGGCACGAGCCCCGGGGTTCCCGCCGCCTCCCACAAGCTCGTCGTGACGTTTGGCGGGGAAGCGGGGCCGGACCTTCCGGAGGTTGCCCAGGCACTCGGCCTTTCCCCAGAGGCGTTTGTGGAGCGCCACAACGCGCACCCGCTCCGGGTGCTCGCCACGGGCTTTGCACCGGGCTTCGTCTACTGTGGGTTTCACCGAGATCTGGTCGTGTCGCGCCGCGTGACGGTGCGACGGCAGGTCCCTGCCGGTTCGGTCCTGTTCGCCGCCGGGCAGACAGCGATTTGCGCCACCGTCATTCCAACGGGCTGGCACGTGATCGGCCGCACGACATTCGCCAACTTCAGCGCGGGCCGGATGCCGCCGACGACACTCGTGGCCGGCGACACGGTCACCTTCGAGGCCCAGGCGTCGTGACCGCGATCGTTATAACGCGCGCCGGTCCGATGACCACGATACAGGACCGTGGCCGCCCCGGGTTGATGCGCTACGGCCTCAGCGCCTCCGGCCCGATGGACGGAGCCAGTTTTCAACGCGCCGGCGCGATGCTGGGAACGGCCGCCACCGCCGCCATCGAGTTCACGACCGCAGGGCTGGACCTTGCCGTCGAGGATGGGGCGGTGAATGCGGCAGTCTCCGGCGGCGACTTCCGGATGCTGGTGAACGGCTCGGGGCGCCCCTGGCATTCGGTCACACGGCTGCTGTCGGGCGACGTGGTCTCGATCCGGCCAGGGGAGTCGGGCAATTACGGATATGTGCGGTTTGACGCCGAGATCGACGTGCCGACCGTGTTCGGCAGCCGGGCCACGAACGTAACGGCCGGAATCGGAGGTTTCGAAGGGCGCACCCTCGTTGCGGGGGACAGGCTGACGCTTCTGGCGGTCGCTGATGTTCCTTCGGAGCCGCAAGCTGATACTGCCGCACCGGGCGACGAGCAGCGTATCCGCGTGGTGTGGGGCATCCACGCGGACCGATTCTCCGCCCAGGTGCGCCGAAACTTCATCGAAGGCGACCTGGCCATCTCGCAACGGCTCGACAGGATGGGCGTGCGGCTCGGCGGCGGTGAGGCAGTTTTCGGCGGATCGTCGCTGTTGTCGCTGGTTTCGGACGTGATCGTTCCGGGTGACATCCAGGTGCTCGGCGACGGTACGCCCATCGTCCTCATGCGCGACCATCAGCCGACGGGCGGCTATCCGCGCATCGCCACGATAATCACCGCCGATCTTGATCGCTTTGCCCAGATGCGGCCGGGAACGGCGGTTGCCTTCATACCGGTGACGGTCGAGCACGCCGTGCGGATTGGCCGGGGAATGCGATGACAGCGATCGACCTCAACGCGGACCTCGGGGAGGGGACGGGGAGCGACGACGACCTGCTGCGCATCGTCTCCAGCGCCTCGATCGCCTGTGGCGGCCACGCCGGCGACGAAGCAACGATGCGCCGCGTGCTCCGCCTGTGCAAGGAGCGCGGCATCCGCGCCGGCGCCCATCCGGGCTATCCCGACAAGCCCGGTTTTGGCCGCGTGCGCCTCGACATGCCACGCAGCGCGTTGCTCGAATCGCTCAGGGCGCAGATCGCTCTCATCCGCCGCGTCGCCGCCGAGGTCGGCGTCGCGATCCGCTACGTGAAGTTGCATGGCGCGCTGGCAAATGTCGCCGCAGAGGACGACGGCCTGGCGACGGATATCTTTGCCGCGGTCGCCACGATCGATCCGAACCTTGATGCTCTGGTGCTCGACCGCAGTGCGCAGGTCACCGCTGCGCAGGCCGCTGGTCTGGCCGTCGTTCGGGAGGCCTATGCGGACCGTGCCTACCTTCCCTCGGGCCTGCTGGTGCCACGATCGCAGTCTGGGGCCGTCGTGCACGACAGCAAGGCGGTGGTGGAACGGTGCGTCAGGCTGGCGCGGCGCGGCGAAATCGTCACCAGCGACGGCTCGATCCTTCAGAGCGAGGCCCGGTCGATCTGTGTGCACGGCGACACGCCGGACGCGGTGACCCTCGCGCAGGCAATCCGGGCAGGGCTCCAGGCAGAGGGCCTCACCGTAGCGGCGGCTTGATTGCAGCCTCCGGCGTTCTGGGCCATATGGTCCGCGCAAACGGAGGCCCGGACCATGGCGCACATCATCGACGGCAAGGCATTCGCCGAATCCCTCCGCGGTCGCATTGCGGGCCACGTCGCTCGCCTCATGTCGGATCACGGCATTACGCCAGGGCTTGCCGTCGTCATCGTCGGCGAGGACCCGGCGAGCCAGGTCTACGTGACCAACAAGGCCCGGCAGACGACGGAGGTCGGCATGGCCTCGTTCAAGCACGAGCTGCCCGCCGATACCGCGCAGGATACGCTGCTGAGCCTGATCCATGCCCTGAACCGCGATCCCGCCGTCCACGGTATCCTCGTGCAGCTGCCCTTGCCCGCGCACATTGACCCCAATGCGGTGATCCGCGCCATCGATCCGGCCAAGGACGTGGACTGCTTCACGCCCGAGAGCGTCGGCAAGCTCGCTATCGGGCTGCCGGGCCCGGTCGCCTGCACGCCTCTCGGGTGCCTGATGCTGCTTCGTGATCTGCATCCCGACATGTCGGGAATGAACGCCGTCATCGTCGGCCGCTCCAACCTCGTCGGCAAGCCGATGGCGCAGCTTCTGCTGCGCGAGAACTGCACGGTGACCATGGCGCATTCCCGCACGCGCGACCTGCCCGAAGTGGTGCGGCGCGCCGACATCGTCGTCGCCGCTGTCGGCCGTCCACGCATGATCGCGGGCGACTGGATCAAGCCTGGTGCAACCGTGATCGATGTCGGCATCAATCGCATAGCCGCGCCGGAGCGGGGCGAGGGCAAGACGCGGCTCGTCGGCGATGTCGACTACGACGCGGTAGTCGAGGTGGCCGGCGCTATTACGCCGGTACCGGGCGGCGTGGGCCCTATGACGATCGCCTGTCTGCTCGCCAATACCGTGACGACGGCGTCTCTTATCAACGGGCTCGAGCCCGTACGGGATTTGACGGCATAGGTTGTTTACCAATCGGTAAGCATGCCGATAGCCCGCGCTTTACCGACTCTCGGCATTGGCGGAAGCGTCTGGCATGGATCAGGCAACGTCGGATTTCGGGACTGTGCAGACCGGGCACGTTAAGCTGCCGGCGGGCCTCGCCGCGGTCGCCTTCTTCGTCGAGTGCATCGCCGGCGTCGCGACGGACCGGCGATCGGGTGTCGACCGCCGTCAGCGCAGGGAGCCACTGGTCTTTGCCGACGGCGACCAGCGCTCGGGCAAGGATCGCCGACGCGCAGAGCCCTAGCGACCCACCGTTTCCGCGCCCACGATTCGCTCGAGGTGGAAGTTTCGCGCCACGGCGTGATCGCGTAGGCCGAACGCCGGAGCCCGACCGGGAATCAGAGCGTCGGCGACTTTCGTTGCATCCACGGCAGAGGCGTCGACGATGACGGT
>VFQP010005686.1_pt1 | contig 10699 bp, 11 predicted proteins | sample 3512351 | NCBI WGS metagenome assembly VFQP01 (sample SAMN10412372, study PRJNA504923) | tailings metagenome | isolation source: Relicate 1 Philex TSF1 revegetated site | place: Philippines: Tuba, Benguet | collected 2017-08-29
GCCCTCACCACCGCCGCCGCCGCCGCCCAGCCCCTCTCCACCGCCACCACCGTCGCCGTCCAGCGGCAGCATTGTCCGCGGCGACGCCACGGGCGGCGACGGCGCGGCGCCATCGCCTCCGCCGCCCGCCGCGCCGCTCTCCTCGAGCGGCGGCAGCAGCAGCTCGACCAAGACCACGGGCATCATCGTGGCGGCCGTCATTGTGCCGCTGGTGGTGGTGGCGGCCGTGGCGCTGGTGGTGACGGTGCGCGTGCGCGCGCGGCGGCGGCACGAGGCAGTGGCGGCGCTGATGCGCGCCGCCGTGACGGTCGACCGCAACGGCGACGGGGACAACGGGTCGGCCATGGGCTCGGTGACGGGCTCGCTGTCGGGCATGCGGCCCAGCAAGCACGTCATCGTGGACCTGCGCGACTTTGACACGCCGCCGCGCCCGTACCGCCCGCCGCGGATGGGCTAGGCGTCCGGCGCCAAGGACGCCCTTGGCCTGCTCAGCTCTTCTTCTTGTTTTGCATGCAGCCTCAGCACTACAGGACTTCGGTGATGAGGAAGGACTGAGATGGTGAGGAAGGACTGAGATGATCGTCAGGAAGGACGGACAGGATGGACCTGTGATGACCCGCAATGTTTGCCCCCGATCCGCATCTCGTTGCAGCCCGTGAACCCGAGTGCATGCATGCTTTGTGCTTCTGCTCTCTCCTCTTCCTCCTCCTCCTCCTCTCTCTTGCTCCCTGATTTTCCGTCGCAGGCACGCTTCGGATTTTCATGTCCCGTGCGCACCCTGCTCGCCTGCCATTCGAGCTGCTGCTCCTGTGCGACGACCGCAACGTTGCGATGAGGCCGCACACGATGAGGTCGCTGCAGGGTCGCGAGTGCCATCGCAGCGCCGCAACACATCACCGCCACGCGTTCACCGCCGCGGACCTCAAGCAGCAGCGCGCACAAGGAGTGGCGGTGCACGCGGCCGTCTCTGGGAGCAGCAGCTTGCCTTTGCAGGAAGCGATGCAGGCCTGGGGGCCACGGGGCCCGGCCGTCGCGCCGTCGCATGGCGGCGCACCACACGTCCGCAACGCCCCGGCGCAGCAGCAAGGGCAAGCCAGCAGCGGCAGGCCGGCGTACCAGCAGCGCTTCAGTGACGGCCGCGCAGGGCCGCAGGAGCACCAGCGCAGGCACAGGGCGCAGGGCGACGCCGGCGGCCAGCAGCGGCGGCCGAGGCCAGCGGCGTCCCAGAGGGAGCAGCAGCTGCAGGCTCCGGACGCCCAGGGCGAACGGCAGGAGGAAAGGCCCTACCGCGTGGTGCTCAAGCAGCACGGCGTGGGGACCAGCGCCGTGGCCAAGCAGCAGAGCCAGCACGCCACGCCCACCGGTGTGTGCGGCCGCCTCGCACACATGTGCAGCAGCTACACCCATCCAACGCGCACGGCAGCGGTTGATATATCAGCGAGCGGTCCTGGTAATGCCTGCGTGCGCCGCGGTGCAGGGCTGAGCCTCACGTTCCTGGGCACGTCGTCCGGCGCCCCGACCTTGGAGCGCAACGTGAGCTGCACGGCGCTGCAGCTGGGCCTGCCCACAGGCTTTGCGGCCGCCGCGGCGCGCAGGGCCGCGAGACCACCACCAGCGGACAGTGTTGCGGCGGCGGCGGCCGGGGCCCTGGAGGAGCACGAGGTGCTTCTGGTGGACTGCGGCGAGGGCAGCCACCGACAGCTGCCGGTGGCGGGCATCCCCCTGGCCAAGGTCTCCAAGTGAGTGTGTGTGGGGGGGTGCGTCATTGCATCGAAAGCAAGCGCGTCGCCAGCGTGACGGGGCGCGAGTGTGACTGCGTCGCCTCACCCGCTCGCTGGCCTGCGGCGCGCGCAGCATCCACATCACGCACCTGCACGGCGACCACTGCTACGGGCTGGGCAGCGTGCTCCTGGCCATCGACCAGGCCAAGCAGCTGCAGCAGCAGCTTGACGACGGGGCGCATGCGCGACAGGACGGCGAGGAGGATGAGGACGCGGAGCCAGTGACGTACGTGTGGGGTCCCCCAGGCCTCGGCGACCTCCTCACGGCCCAGCTCGTCACCACAGGCGAGTCGCCTGAGAGAGAGAGAAGAGAGCTCTCCTCTCTCAAGCAGAGCGAGGCTTCCCCGGGAGGCGCAGCAAGCAGCTCGTCAGTGAGCAGGTCACGCGCCCTCGACACGATTGCTGCAGGCGCACACCGCCGCCTGTCGCACCACGTGGTCGTCACGGAGCTGGTCACCACGCCCGGGCCCGACCCCGCCGCGGCGGCCGGCGCCGCCACGCCCATGCAGCCGCTGGGCCCCCAGGGCGCCTCGGGGGCGCCCGCCGCGCCGCCGCGCCTCTGGATCAGGCACCTGGCGCCGCGGCGCCTCGCCGACCTGGCGTCTGACCTGCAGGTGTGTGCGTGGCTGTGCGTGGCTGGCGGGTGGCTTGCACGGCGCGCGGCGAGCGCTCCCCAGGGCGTGAGGCCCGCCGCCCTGTCTGCGCGGTCCACGGTTCGCGCCTGCCCACATGGCGCGGCGCGGCTCCTTGCGCGCGCGCGTGTTATCCTGCAGGCGGCGGCCCAGGCGGCGCGTCTGCGCCTCGACCGCATCCCCGCCGTGTGGCGGCCGCACCCCGCCGCGCTGCGCCACGCCGGCGCCCGCCCCACCGACCTCCCCTCCGCCGCCCACTCGCCCACCACCAGCAGCGCCGGCACGGCCATGTCGGACGACGAGGCCGAGGCCACGTACGGCGGCAGGCTGTACCTGGCACTGGAGGGCGTGGTGTGGGATCTGCAGCCGCCGCCGCCGCCGGGGACTGCGGCGGCGCGGGCGCAAGCGGGCCGGCGCAGGGTGCGGTGCCTGGCGGCGCAGCTGCAGCACCGCGTGCCCTGCTGGGGCTACGCCTTCCAGGTGCGTCCGTGCGCTGGGATTTGCATCTGTTTGGACACCTCGGCGGGGCCATTGCCCAGCCACCGGGCGTGCCAGATGTCTCGCAGCGCGGAGGCACGCGAGACGACGACACATGCACCGGTGCAAAACGCTGCTGCTGCTGCCGCCGGGTTCGCGTGCGAACCCCGCGAGGCCTGACGCGTGCGGTGAGTGTGTGGGCGGTGGCGCGTGGCGTGGGTGGTGGTTGCAGGAGGTGGGCGCGGCGCTGCCGGGCGTACGGCCCCGCAAGGTGGTGGTCATGGGCGACACGGTCAGCTCGCGGCCCATGGCGCCGCTGGCCTGGGGCTGCGACGTGCTGGCGCACGAGGCCACCTTCATGGAGGTGCGATGATTCGCACGCGCTTGCCGTTTGCTGCGCTGCGGCTTTGATTGCGGTGCAGTCGTGGTGGACGGGGCGGCGGGTGCGGCGGTCTTTGGCGCGCCGTGCAGCTCCTCAGTGCGGCTCGACCTGCACACGAGTGGGTGCTGCTGCCGCCGGGTGTGCTGCTGTCCCCTCGCAGGGCATGGAGGACAAGTGCCGCGTGGCGCAGCACTCGACGGCGTGGATGGCGGGCGCCTTTGCGCACGCCGTGCAGGCGCAGCTGCTGGTGCTCACGCACTTTAGCGCGCGCTACGCCCGGGTGAGTTGCGGCGCCGGGTGGCGCTGGTGCGGCAAAGTGGGCCGTTTGCCCAGGCTGTTCAGCGGCGGTCTGCCTGCACACCTCTGTGCGCTTCTTGGGCCGCCAGATTTTCGACCACCGTGTGTGTTTGTGTCGGTCGTAACTCGCAGACGGGGGAGCCGATCCGCCCCTCCCAGCCCGGGCAGCGGCCGGGGCGCGTGGAGCAGCACCACCAGGGCGCGTACCGCGAGCGGGAGCTGAGCGCCGAGGAGGAGGCGCAGCAGCAGGCGCAGGCCATCTCGTGCCTCGTGTCCGAGGCGCAGGCGCAGCACGTGTGCGGCGCCGTGCAGGCCGCCTGCGACTTTACGTGCGTGCACGTGCCGCTGCAGCGCGCCGGGGCGGCGTTGCCGGCGGCGGCGGCAGCTCAGCACCAGCAGCGACTGCGACAGCAGCAGCAGTACCAGCGGCAGCAGGCGTGGCGCGAGGGCGGCGGCGGGCGGGAGGAGGGCGGCAGGCCGATGGTCGAGGCGCTGCCGCAGTCGCTGATGAGCATGCTTTGAGCGGGCCGCGCCGCTGTGTTTGCCTGCCAGTTGCTCTGCACACAGGCTTGCTGTTCTACACCTCTTTTACAAATACGATATGACCCCTTGATGAAGAGTCCGTTTGCTAGCGGGCGGGGCAGACACGTGGGCCTGCTCAGCGCTCAGCACTGCCGCACTCCCCCACACAGTGTCTCCGATGTGCACAGGGTCCCCACACACGCATGCAACGCGCCCACGAGAACCGCACTCATCATCCTGCCGCTGCCGCCGGCGCCGGCGCCGCCGCCGCCGTCACCAAATCCGCGCTGCCGAGCGGCGCCAAGACCTCTCTCTCCTCACTGCGCGGCACCCTGCTTGGCGCGCTCGTGGTCGACAAACTCGTCCAGCAGGTAGGGCCACGCCGAGTTCTCCCCGTCGTAGTTGCTCATGTCCTGCTTGATGGTCTGCACGGCGTGTGGGACGGATTGCCAGTGCGGGCAATGGTGATGGGCAAGGCCCGCACGACGCACAGCGCTCGCCGCGACAAGGCTGGTGCCGCAGGTGCCCGGGTGGGGGCGCCGTCTGAGCACTACGGCGGCGGCGGCGGGACGTCTCTTTCCACCGTGTAACCTTCCCTGCGCGTGGCCTCCCTCCCTCGCTCACCTTGATGAAGTCGTAGAGCTGGTTCCACGTGTCCTTGGAGATGGCGCGGTTGTGGTGCGCCGTGAGGAAGGCCACCCAGCTGTCCAGCAGCGGCCAGGGCTTGACGCGGCCCAGCAGCAGCTGCCACATGCCCACCGCCGTGTCCAGCTGCACGCACTTCTGCCCCTTCTGCGCACCGCACCGCAACGCGCACGCGCATGCACGCGACCAACGCGCAAATCAGCCCAACGCTTGCTTGGGCGACCCGCCAGCAGGGTGCGGCGCGGAGAGGGCTGCGGGCGGGCGTGAGGAGCCGTGAGAACGCACCTCGCAGGAGAAGCCGTACGCAAACTGGTACACGTCCCTGAAGCGCTCCTCGTTGGCCAGCTCTGCCCGCAGCTCCGGCAGCTTCCTGCGCGCCACCGCCACGCGCACGCCGCGCGCGCCACCAACCGCTGATGCACAAGGGAGGGGTTCGCCGCCGGCCGCAGCTCCCAAAGCGTGCACGCCCAGAGGCGCGAGGGCGAGGGCGTGGAGAGCTGCGGAAGAGAGGGGGCGGGGGGAGGTGGGGAAAGGTCCAGCGTGCTGGCGCGCACGCGCACCTACCTCTTGAGCTTCTCCACGTTGTCGGCGTTGAGCTTGAGCAGCCCTTGGCTGAACTCCTCCTTGGTGAACTCGCCCATGGTCGCCGCGTTCATGTAGTAGGCCACCACCAGCTGCGCAGGAGAGGAATGCACACCGCCGCAACAGAGAGAGGCATGCCTGTGCCGCAATGGCCAGGACCTGTGCTGCCAGGTGGGGCGCGCCGCCGCCTGCCCCTGTGGACGTTCCCTCCCTGCCTGCCTCCCCCCGTGCGGCTCGCTCACCACGACGGGGTCGGCGGGTTCCACGCCCAGGTCCGAGCAGAAGCGCATGACGCCCTCGGCCGTGATGCGGTCGCCGTCAGAGTCTGCGTGTGGCGCGCAGCACAGGCTGGCGGGTGCCGTCGACAGGGCGCCTCCTCCCCCTCCCCCCTGAGAGCACGACACCCACCGCATGCTGGCGGCCCGTGGAGCGCTCATGCACACGAGCGCACCCTTGTATTTCTGGAAGAGGTGGTCGATGGCGCGGGGGTCGACGGCGACGACGGTGGAGGAAAGGCCACTTGCGTAAAAGTAGTCGACGGCGGTGTCGGTGTTCCAGCCGCTGACCTTGAGGCAGTCGATGGCGACCTTTTCCCTGCGGAGTTGCGCGCGGGGGGGCCACAGCATGCGGCCAGCGCGCGCCGCGGCGGGTCACATCGCCTCCCAGGACCCCAAGGAGCGGTCTTGCGCGTGCCCTGGGTGACGTCACAGACTGGAGCGGTGGCCGCTGCCTGGCGCTGCGGCCTGCACAGTGCGCCGTGTGGCCCGGGCGGGCCACTCGTGCCGCCCCCTCCCCCCTGGCACCACTCACGTGCAGCCCGTCACGGCCCGCATGTCCGCCACCTTCTGCTTCTGGGCCTTGTTTAGCCTCGTGGCCGTCATCTTCTCGGGCTTCTCAGCGGCGGTCTGCTTGGCCACCCCCTTGCTGCTCTTCTTGGGCGCCAGCGTGCCGACTTTGCGGGGGCCTGCTTTGCGGGGGGCGAGGATCTGGCGCTCGTGAGCGTGTGCGTGCGAACGAGTGTGCTTGATCGAGTGCATGGCGCTGGGCCACCGGCCAAGACCTCGATCAGCCACGCGGCGTCGAATCGATTTCGTCCTTGCACGGGCTCCTCAATTTGGGCCCGGAGAGCTCTTCTTCTCGAGGGCGCCTCTCTGCGCGGTGGTGGCGGTGGGACTTGCCAGGCAGCTCTCTTGTCCGCCGAGCTCGAGCAGCGCCGCTGCTGCTGAGCCATGGAGGACACGAGGGGCAGATGGGAGCGTGCCTACCTCGAGGCGCTGGACTTTGACACCTGGGGGCAGGTGAGCGCACGCGTGAGCGGCGCGGCGAGGGGTGTGTGTGCGCGCGGATGCAGCAGCGGCGCGGGCGGGGCGGCGCCACGCACGCCCTTATAAGTGGTGCGCTTGCGCCCTGGCCCCACGAGAGCTCCCACAAGCGATGGGATGCATGTGCACCGGCGGGCGGTTGGCATTCGCGATGCAGGTCGAGGAGGCGGTGGAGAGCTACCAGCGGCTACAGGTGGCGTCAGCAGCGGTGCGCTCGGTGGTAATGCGTCGTTTGAGGAGCGGCCGGGATCGTCCATCGCGTGGCAGAGACCGCAGCGCGAGCGCTACGGGGCCGCCGTACCGCTCACCTCCGCCCGTGCTGCACAAAGGCGCCCACAAGTGTGCGCGCGTGCTGCACAGGAGTACATGGAGAACGTGCTGCAGCTGCCCATGAACCGGCGCGACGGCATTGGCAAGCTGGCGGCAGTGCTCAAGCTCCGGGCACAGGTGCGCCACTGGCACCTGTGCACGCCCGTGGTGCATCATGCGGGTGGTTTGGCCGCGGGAGGCCTCAAAACGTGGCTGCCCGCGTCGCTGCACACAACGTGCTCCGCAGGAGCTGCAGACGTCGGACCGCGGCATTGGGCTCAACGGCATGAAGAACCTCAAGCCCTTCGTCAAGGAGATGATTGTGACGGACGGTGCGCAGGCTGCACTAGCGTGTGGTGCTATGGCGGCCCCGTGCACGTGCAGATTCTTGGCGGGACTCACTGAGTGCGTGTGTTGCTGGGCGCGCAGCCAAGTTCCCACGCAACGACGTGGACCCGGCGGCGGTGCTGGGCGTGGTGCCCACGGACGACTTTGATCAGGTGGGCAGCCCGCTGCTGCTGCGCTTGTGGGGTGGAGGTGGCAGGCGTGGCACGCTCTCGCAGCATGAGCAGCGGGCGCGACCACCTGCCGCAGGGCTCGTGCCAGGGCGGCGGAGCGCAGGGTCGCCGTTGGGGCTGCCAGAGTCCCAGGGCAGCAAATACATGGACGCATGCAGCTGGGAGCCCAGGAGGCTGTGTGCGTCTCCCAAACTACACACGCACACCGTCGACCTGCGCGCACGCGCGAGCGCAGGCGCCTCAGGGCGCGCACGCGGGATCGGCGCCGGGCATCGCCGCCACGGGCAGCACGGGCGGCGCGTTGCTGGAGGACCTGCAGCAGGGCGGCGTGGCGGCGGGCACGCTGCGGGGGCCGCCCACCAACGTGCTGCGGGGCGACGTGACGCTCACCGTCTTTATCGAAAAGTGGGGCTTCAAGGACGCCACCGAGTTTGCCGAGCCGCGCGTGACGGTGACGGTGTGGGACGGCAAGGGGCAGCTGCTCGAGGCCGTGCAGGTGAGGCGGTCGAGCGGAGCGGCCACCTCGTGGGGGAGTGAGGGTGGGGTTGGTGGGGGCCGGGGCAGGCTGCAGCCGCTGACGGGGTCTTCGTTCCTGGCTCTCTTGCTTGGTTGCGGGCGATGCCGTGGCACCTTCACCACCGGACACGTGTGCCGTCACGCGGTAGGTGCGCCCTGCGCCCTGGGTTGCGCGCGCAGGAGACGCCGGTGGCCAAGAGCTTTGTGCAGCAGTACGTCTTCTTCGAGAGCACCGTGTATATCCAGACGGCGCTCAACCGGCTGCCCACCGGCGCCGCCATCTTTTTCGAGTTCAAGCACTGGAAGGCCAAGAAACAAAAGGTGTGTGCGATGGAGCGTGCCGCGAGCCACTGCTTGATCATGCTCCACCGCTTCCATGGCTCGTACCGCAGCCGGCGTGCGTTTCGTCTGCGCCACGCGCCGACGCCATCGGTCTTCGCCTTCGCCCGCCGCCACATGGACGGCGCCGCTGCACGCGCCTGCGCTGTGCTTGCCCGCCCGGTGGTGCAGCTGCAAGGCCTCTACTGCTTCGCAGCAGGCGCTGCCGCCTTCCACGCGCGTGTGGCGTGCCTCCCGCTGCCGCATGCCTCGCGCCGCCGCAGAAGAGCTGCAAGGCCTACTGCTTCATGGAGATGGACGAGATCAAGCCGGGGCCGCTCACGCTCGAGGTGTACAAGAAGCCGGCCGCGTACGCGCGCACCAAAAAGCCCTCGCTGCTCAGCGTCAAGCCGCTCTACCTGCACCTGGACCTGGCCGTGGAGAGGCACTAGAGGCACACGCTGTGTGGGGCCCTCTTGTTGCTTGCGTAGAGAGAGCAGGAAAGAGGCGCTCTGCGCTTCGCAGCTGGGCAGTAGGTTGGCCAAGCCCTGCGAACGACCTGCGTCCGGAAACACGTCGTAGCACCGCTCCCAAACGCGCCTTTGTGCTGTCGACGGACACCTCCCAGATCCTCTTTCTCTCTTCTGTTCTTCCTTCCGCAAAGCTTTCAACGCAACGAACGCAGGGCGCACGCAGCAGCAACGTTCCTGCCTCGCGCAGCAAGACGTGTCAATCGTCCTCTCCACGCGGGCGGTCAGGGTGACGCCCGCGGCCGCTCCACCGCCTGCACCAGCGCCTGGAACAGCCCGGCCGGGCGCTTGGGCTCGGGCGGCGCGTCCGCGCCAGGCGGGCCCGCCGGCGCCGGCGCCGGCGCCGCCGGCGCACGCGGCGGGGCCCCGCCCGCACCCAGCAGCACCTCGCCGGCGCCCTCTGCCACGCTGGCCACCCTCTCCCGCCAGTCCGTCAGCCCGGCCACAGGCTGCGCTGGCCTCCGCTCCTCCTCCTCCTCCTCCTTCTCTGCCGCCGCCGACTGCTGCGTCTCCTCCTCAGGCGCGCGCCCGCCCTCCTCCGCCACTGGCGCCGGGGCCCGCCCGGCCTCCACCGCCGCACCTCCCACCGACGCGCCCTCACCACCACCAGGCCCAGCCACCGCCGGCAGCGCGCCCCCGGGCACCGCCGCGCTCAGCGCCGACGCCAGCAGCGCCTCTGCCGGCAGCGGGTGGCTCGCCACCTCCCTGCCCCCGGGCGACCCCGGGACCTCACCCTCACCCGCCTCGTGATGCACCTCGCCGCGGCTGCGCCGCACCAGCTCCGGCGCCTCGAGCGGCACGTCCAACACGCCCGCCGCGCCCGCCAGCGCGCCGCCCACCCGCTCGGCCAACCCCTGCACCGCCCGGCTGGCCCGCCGCAGCACGCCACCCCCCTCCTCCTCCTCGGGCTCCGGCGGGGCCCCATAGCCCACACGCGCCGCCGCCTCCAGCACCCTCGGCACCCCACCGCGGCCCTCTCCCTCCCCCTCTCCCTTTGCCTCCTCCTCCTCCTCCGCCGCCGCCGCCGCCGCTCCAGCGCCGCCGGGCGGTTGCTCCTCGAGGGGGATGACAAAGGGGTTGGCCGCCCGCTCCTCCTCGCTGAGCGTGCTCACCGTTCCCACGTCGCGCCCGCCCTCCGCCGGGGCCACGCCCTGCATGTACTGGGCCACCGACGCCGCCGAGCTGCGGGCGCCCTCCACCGCTGAGTGCAGCGCCGCCGCCGCGCCGTGCACCAGGCCCTGCACCACCGCGCCCGCCACGCCGCGCAGGTGCAGCGGGTCGCCGCGGTGGGCCTCCTCCTCCTCCACGGCGGCAGTGTCCTGCGCGGCAGCAAGCAGTTGCGAGGGCGTTGCGCCCAGAGACGTGTAGAGGCGTGCGAAACCTGTTGCAAGGAGCAGCGCAGCGCCGCAGCAGTGCGGTTTACCTTGGGTGCGCCGCCGCCGCCGCCGCCCGTGGTGCCAGTGGTGGTGGTGGTGGCGGGCATGAGCGTGCCGAGCACGGCGGCCAGTTCCTCTCCCAGGTCCTCGGTGGCGTGGCGGAAGGACTCTGCCACCAGCGCCGTGAGGGGCGGCACCTCTTGCTCCTCCTCTGCCGTGGAAACGGGCTGCAGCGGCGAGGCCGTGGGAGGGGCGGCGCGCTCTCCCTCGCGCTGCTCCTGCTGCTGCTGTTGCTGCGGGTGAGGAGGTGGTGGCGTAGCAGCAGAGTGCTGCAGCAGGGCCTGCTTGTAGCTGCTGCTGCCGGGACCACCGGGCGTGAAGAGGGAGGGGTCGTCGGCGAGCGGCGGCACCACAGGGCCGCCAGAGGAAGAGGTGCCGTGCGTCTGCTAAGGGACGGCGCGGGGTCCTAGTCACGGCCTTGTCTAGGGCGAT
>VFQP010005687.1_pt1 | contig 10696 bp, 10 predicted proteins | sample 3512351 | NCBI WGS metagenome assembly VFQP01 (sample SAMN10412372, study PRJNA504923) | tailings metagenome | isolation source: Relicate 1 Philex TSF1 revegetated site | place: Philippines: Tuba, Benguet | collected 2017-08-29
CGACGAGGCGATGATTGAATATGCCGTGCGCAAGCATTTCCCGGACCTGCCGGATACGACCGGCCCGCAGACCTACGCGCGCAACTATCTTGAAAAGCTGATTCAGGTTCCGTTCCGCATTCCGGCTCTCGGCGACACCGAGACCCGCATCTACGTGACCTTGCTGCTAGTCAGCGCTGAGCTCGGCGATGACGATCCCGCATTTAACATGCTTATCGGCGTCGCGCGCGAGCGCCTGAAACGGCCATGGACCTCAGGCGCGCTGGACTCGGCTTCGGTGAGGGCCGCGCTCGGTACCAAGGCGTCCCGTGCGAACAACGCGCTCTCCCTCAGCGACCAGATCGGCCCAATCCTAGCCAGCGGCACCAAAGGTAACCCGCGTCAGATCAAGCGCTTCCTAAACACCCTAGTCCTGCGTCAGCGGACGGCCGAAGCGCGCGGTTTTGGCGATGATGTGAAGCTGCCCGTCTTGGCGAAGCTAATGCTTGCCGAACGCTTCATCCCCCGCCTCTTCGACCAGATCGCCGCCGCCGCGGCTTCGGCGGGCGACGGAAAATGCCGCGACCTGTCAGCCTTGGAAGCTGCCGCCACCGCCAAGGAAGACGACAAGCCGAAAGCCAAGCCGGTCAAACTCGGCGGAAAGGATGGCGACGCCGCGAAAGCCTCCCCCAAGGTTGAAGCCGTGAAGGCGTCCGAGAGCGCGATGCTTGGAGAATGGCTCTCGTCCCCGGCAATCAAAGCTTGGGCAACAGTCCCCACAATGATCGGGGACGAGGACCTGCGCCCCTATCTGTTCGTGGCGAAAGACCGGAAGGACTATTTCGGCGCGACGTCTGTGCTCGGGCACCTGGCCGCCGTCGTCGAGCAGCTCTTCGGCGGCAAATTCGCCGTCCAGGGCCTTGAAGCTGATCTCAAGCGGCTCGCCCCACCAGAGGCGGCCCAGGTGTTCGAAGCCGTTCGTGGTCGCATCATTGGCGCGGACGCATTTGAGACCGAGCCATCAGGCGCCGCCGGACTCGCGGTGCTCATCAAAGCGCATCCAACGCTTCAAGGTGAACTCGTCGACTTCCTGGACGCGCTGCCCCGGCACCGGCTGGGTCCGTGGGTTTGCAGCGGGTGGGAAGGCGTCCTCAAGGACGGCGATGCCGTCCAGCGATTCGATCGCCTGCTCCAGACTTGGGGCAGCGAAGGCGGAGCAATGCTTAAGGCTGCCGCCAACGGCGTCCTGCGCACCCGCCAGGGAGGACGCTGATGGGTACTTCCAGTGCGTTCGGCGGCCAAGGTGGCGGCACCCCACTCGTTCCAAGCTGGCTTGGCGACGATGGCGCGCCGCCGGCCGCGCCCGACGGTGCGCCACCCGATCCCGGCCAGGCGCCAGACGGCGCCCCCGCCGATGGCGCTCCGCCTGCGGCTCCGACCGCGCCGCCTGTCAGACCTCCCGTCCCGCCGATTGCCGACCCCACGCGCTTCTCGGCAGCCCGCAATAATTTCTCGCGTTTCGCAGGCTCCGGAGGTGATGACCGCCGCAGTCTGGGCCGCGCCGTCTCGCACTATGTCGGTTCATCTTCTGGGGGCGCCCGGACGGCCGCGGCGAGGATGGGATCGGCGCGGGGTGCGGGAAGCCGCCTCCTCGGCTTCCTGTCCGACGCCGTGGCCCGCGGCGCCACAGAAGCGTTGCGCTCGCTCAACCTCGAGGGCTTGGCAGGCCGCCCTATCGAGGAGATCTTTCTCGGCTTGGCCGACTACGTCTGCCCCGACGGAGGCTCAATCGACGAAGGCATCGCTCGCGAAGCTTTCATAGAGACGATCGCCGATCTCGCCGGCGCGGGCATCACCGATCTGGACAGCCTCACCGCCGATCAGATGCAGACCGTCTTCGAACTTTACGCGACGAATGCCATCGAAGCCCGACTCTGCAACGACATCGGCGCGCGAGCGGTGACCTTGCCCAGCGACAGTCGAGAGGCCGCGCGGGTCCAGGCGCAGCTCAACGACTTCATCAGGCGGGGCGTTGCCGACGCCCTCACGACCGCCAGAGCGGCCGCCGCCGCGTTGACTCCAAATCGCGTCCTCGCCTTCGTCGGGCGCATCTACGAGCAGGCCTTCGGTATCCTGCAGATCATGGGCGATGCGGAGGCGGACAGATCATGAGACGACATCTTGTCACCGGCCGCTACGGCCCTGGCGACCGTAGTCGAATGCCGCTCGGCGACGGCGAGGAGGAAACCCGTCTCGATCTGGTGGTCGGTGAGCGCTCCCTCGGCCACGGCATCGGACGCGCGCTGGCCGATCTGTCGCGCCTCAGCGTCTTCCCCACGGAGGTCGGCGTCGATCTTCTCGTGCTAGCGGCGCATGTTCACGCAGCGGACACCCGCGTTTCACGCGACAGTGAGTCCCAGGACGGCTGGACCCGCGAGTTGCGGCTCATCGTACCCGTGGCCGAGCCCGATCGTTGGCAGGCTGCTGCGCCGATCTTCGTGCGACTGCTAAATTTTCTGACGGGTGATCGCTGGTCTTTGGGATTTCGGGCGCGGCCTCGTCGCTTCGCGAATGTGGCGCCGACACCGCTGCCGCGACTTATAGGCGCTCCGTTCGATGATCTCGCTCTCTTCTCGGGCGGTCTCGACAGCCTGATCGGCGCAATTGATGCCCTTGAGGGCGGACGCACTCCTCTCTTCATCAGCCATGCGGGCGAAGGCGCCACCAGCGAAGCACAGTCCACTATCTTTGAGGTCCTCAAAGCGAATTACCGTGGCAGGGCCTTCGATCGGCTCCGCCTGTGGATGGCCTTTCCCGATGGTTTCGTCCGAGCTTCGGCCGGAGAGAACACCACTAGGGGAAGGTCTTTCCTCTTCTTCGCTCTCGGGGTCTTTGCGGGCACCGGGTTAAATGGGGCGTTCTCCTTGAAGGTACCGGAAAATGGGCTGATCGCCGTCAACGTGCCTCTCGATCCGTTGCGGCTAGGTGCGCTGAGTACCCGCACGACGCATCCCTTCTATATTGCGCGTTGGAACGACGCGTTGACAGCTCTCGGGATCCTCGGCCGGATCGACAATCCCTATTGGGACCGGACGAAAGGCGAGATGGTTAAGGACTGCGCCAATCTCGCGCTTCTCCGGCAACTCACGCCGTCCTCTCTCTCCTGCGCTTCGCCGACGAAGGGCAGATGGCAGGGCCACGGCACGCAGCATTGCGGCTACTGCCTGCCTTGTCTGATCCGCCGCGCCGCGCTTCTGAAAGGGCTGCAACCGGACACGGACACTACAGTTTATACCGTGCCCGATCTAACTGCACATGCGCTCGACACCCGCCAATCGGAAGGGGTGCAGGTTCGTTCATTCCAGCTCGCAATCGAGCGCCTGCGCGCGCGGCCAGCCTTGGCGCAAATCCTGATCCATAAGCCCGGACCGCTCTTTGATGAATCCTCGCAGCGCCAGGCCGCGCTCGCGGAAGTTTATCGACGAGGGCTTGAGGAAGTGGGAGCGCTCCTGACTGGCGTAAGGACGCGGCCCGGATGAGCGAGCTATCATCGATCGGCGGCGTAGACTTTCACTGTCACCTCGACCTCTATCCTGATCATCAGGCAGCCGTTGCAAGAGCCGAAGCCGCGCGGATCTATACCTTGACCGTGACGACGACGCCCAAAGCGTGGTCGCGCAACCACGAACTGACGAGAAACACCCGCTACGTCCGCGCCGCGCTAGGTCTGCATCCCCAACTCGTCGCGGAACGCGCGGGCGAGCTGCCCCTATGGGAGCGCCATCTTCCCGAGACACGATATGTCGGCGAGGTCGGGCTCGACGCCGGCCCCCGCTTTTACAAGTCCCTGGATGTGCAGAGACAGGTCTTTCAGCGTGTCCTTGAACGCTGCGCCGAGGCCGGAGGCAAGATCCTCACGGTTCACAGCGTCAGAAGCGCTCCCGCCGTTCTCGAGATGATCGAAGCGCATCTTCCGCCCGAACGGGGTACTGTCGTGCTTCATTGGTTCACCGGCAGCAAGAGTGACGCGCGTCGGGCGGCGGCGCTCGGCTGCTATTTTTCTATCAACGCTGAGATGACACGAACCGATCGTGGCCGCGACTTGATCCGCAGCTTGCCTCGTGATCGCATCCTGACCGAAACGGATGGCCCGTTCACCCAAGTTGAGGGACGACCATCCGAGCCTTCAGATGTTCTAGATGTAATTGCCGGTATTGGAGCAAGTATCGGTTTGCCAGCGGATGTCGCGGCAAAGGCTGTATTGTCGAATCTGCGTTCATTACTCGCCTGACCAAACGTCACTGTTACTATCTCGGAGGATGTTGCTCGTAGCCATTAGCCCCGAGACTACAGCGACAGCGCAGTCTCCGAAGTTGAGTTTTTAAGACAAGACGAACGACAGCTTTGGGAGAGGCAGTGGAGCAGCATCGTGACAAGGTGACCGTCCGGTCAGGGCCGGGCGCATCAGTTGCGGCGTTTAGTCCCGATCGACGTCGCCCAAGCGCGGGGCATGGACATGCGTTCGGACCAGGAACGCGGCGGTCGCGCCGGCGATGGCGCCGAAGAGGTGCGCTTCCCACGACACGCCGGGTTGGCCCGGAAGAACGCCCCAGAGAATGGAACCATATAGGACACCGACCACCAGTGCCGCGCCTAGCGTGATCAGCGAGCGATCCACGAGGCCGCGCACGACAAGGAAACCGAACCAACCGAAAACCAGTCCCGACGCACCGATATGGATAGCGGAGCTTCCAAACACCCAGACGAGGCCTCCCCCGAGGCCGATCACCACGGCGTTCACCGACAGCAAGGCCCGCGTGGTTGTTGCCACCAGCAGTCCACCCATCACCAGAAGTGGCGGCATATTGGCCATCAGGTGCCCGAAGCTTTCATGCAGGAGGGGCATTGCGATGACACCATCCAACCCACCGAGGTACCGTGGGATCAGCCCAAACTCCGGGTTCAGGCCGTAGCCGGTGATCCAGTTGATGACCTGGATCGCCCAGAGCACGGCGACAAAAGCGACAAGCGCCGCGGCGCGCCGCAGGAAGGCGCGCATGTGATCCCGGTTTACCATGGCGGCGACAGTAGACGTCTCCGCGAGGCCTTCAACGGCTTTCACGCGCCGCTGGGAGACGGCTAGAGGACCGAGCTTCAGTGCCCCGAACCTCGTCACGGCCCAAACCAAGAGCGGGGCTGGCTACCGATGGCTGTGGCGAGGCATCAGAGCCTCATCTCCAAGGATGGTGGACTTCATTCCATCCCTTGTCTCTGTCCGTCGAAGCAAGACCGAAGCGAACGCAGTTCCCCAGCGATCAAATCTGCTTGCTATCGTAAGTGTTGTTTTGTATCGCCGAACCATTATAGCTGGAGTCGGCGTCATGAATCACAAGGTCCGGACCGCGGCAGCCGCCGCGGCCGTTACAGTATCGAGCCTCGTCGGTTCGGTCGAGCCGGCGCAAGCCTACCAGGTCGACTGTGCCATTCTGCTTTGTCTCGCGGGCGGCTGGCCGGCATCGGCGCCCTGTGCCCATGCGCGTGCGGTCTTCATCCGCAGGATCACACCCTGGCCGATCGAGCCACCCTTGCAGATCTGGCGTTGCCCTATGGGGGCGTCGTTCAACGCCCCTGCCCAGCACTCGCCGATGGAACGGCTCTACGATATCGCCTTCCGAGAGGCGCCCCAGGCCAGCGTACAGCAAGATCCCCTGCCCCTGGTCCAAGTCCAGTCAGACGAGCAGGCCGACATCGACATTTCGGGCGACGCCTTCGACTTCGTCCGCAGCATCCGCGTCTTTCACATCCAGTTCAGCCAACGCGAAAACAGTGAAGGCGATTGCAACCGTTACGACGCCACGCGCCTCGGATCCTACGGTGTGCAGGGTGACTATCGATGGACACGGTCGAGTGTTGCCCACGTCCCGCCCGCATCACAGCTGCCCGACACCGGGCACTGCAACTGGGTCAGCTACCGCTCGGTCTTCGTGGACTGGCGGGATCATGAGGGGAACTACGGTTTCGAAGAGGTCCGCTACTGAACTTGGCCGGGCCTGGCCCGGGGCAGGTCCGCACCTGAGCATCTTGCGCCTGTGACGGTGCACCGAACCAAAAAGGGAAACGACGCCAGACCGAAAAGCCTGACGCCGCACTAGAAGAACCCGTGAACAAGGATCTTCTAGCGCACTGTCCGAACCGCCGCAACCAGCAAAGTTGTTTTGCTGGCAAGAATGTTGTTTGCTCTCGGCATGGGGTCGTCTCTCACAGGAGACACCGAATATGGAACCCACGACCGGCCTGATCCTGAGACGGATCACCCAGACAGAACTGTCTGTTTCCGCCCATAAACTGGCGACCGTCATCCTCGACGCCATCGCGTGGAAGGAGGGTTACAACGGATTACCCCGCGGGACGGCCGCCTTCACCCTCGCCGACCTGGCGTCCAAGATGGGCATCTCGCGCCAGTACCTGACCGAGCTGCTGGCTGAACTCGAGGCGTCCGAGCTGGAGTTGAAGCGAGAGAAGCCCAACGGCAAGTTCGCGCCCTGGCTGTTTCGCTTCACGGCCTTCGATACTGAGGACGAAGATCAGGATGTTGCGTCAGGCACAGGCGACACATCACTATCTAGAGAAAGAAATAACAAAACTATTTTTTCAGGACAGATCACTATTTCTGAAGCGTCAAACGTCTTCCAGACATGTTGGGCGGAGTTGATCAAAGCTGCGAAGAAGACCCTGCCCTGCTGGAACGTCGATACGCAGATGATCTGGGACCGGTTCCTTGCCTTCAACCGGGCGCGCGGGAACGACAGGGTTCCCGCCGGCTATCTTCTCGGGTTCATGCGCCGATGGCGAACCTCACCCGGTTCAGAAAGCTGATCGGCGGAAACGCCAACCCCGCAGAAGGCGACTGACCCACGGGACCGTGAGCTGAACGAACAGATCAAGGCCGCACCCAGCGGCAACCGGCAGTTTCATGCGTCGGACCTGTGTCGGCTCATTGGGCAGGCGGCCTATGATGCGCGGGTCGTTGATGTCATCCGGCAGTTCGGCTGTCCGAGATTCACCGCGACACTCGCCGTTCATGGGAGGGCCGTGATCGCAGGCGAGATTCCACGATGATGAGGGACGATGCTGCCGTGTTCACATTTCCCGTGCGTTGCTCACGTTGGCGCCGACCGCAACACTTGCAGTCAGACTGGGCGTCGGCAGTCATCCTGGAACATAAACCAACCTTGTCGCTCATAAGTTTGCAATCGAAAATAATCCGTACATGTGTCTTTCCTGTCCGCGAATATTAGGAGTTCTCATTGTTGCCACGAGAGCCATCGCGCATCCTGCATCGCTCGTCGTCGGCTGAAGGTTCACAAAGTTTGGTCTCCACCGCTCCATTGGGCCGATGTTGGTCACTCACCCCCGAAAACCCGCCAAATGACGGTCAGCCCAATCTCGCCGAGGGTCGGCGTGAGATACGCCCAGAGAGACGCGCCGAGGACGGTCATCGGCAGGAACTGCCAGGCCGGGATCGCGGACAGCCCTGCGAAGACGAACGCGAAGCCGCGAAATGGCCCGCCGAGATGTCCCGCGACGATCACAGGCGCGCCGAACCGTCGGAAGGCCTTGCGAACAGGCCGTATCTGACGCGCCCGCCGTCGCATAGGTCCATAGCGCAGAAGACTGGGTCCGTAGATCCGTCCGAGCAGCCACGAGAATGACGATCCCGCGATCGCGCCCAAGGCCGCACCGAGGAAGACCGGCCACAACTCGATGGTCCCCGCGGCGATCAGCCCACCGAGGCCGATCAGCACGGCAGTGGAGGGGACAAAGAACGACACGATCAACAGGGTTTCGGCCAGCGCTAGAAGAAAGACCAACGCGAAGACCCATTCGCGGTGCTCGGAGATGATGTCCAGGATGGCGGTCATTTCGGCCTCAAGAAAAAGGCGAGAGGGAAAGCCTCCCTCTCGCGATCGTTTCCACCGCCAGATATGGTTGGTCGTTGCGCTGTTCTAGCCGAAGCGCCGGATTTCAGCGGTCTCGGGTGCATTTGACACCGGCCGCTGCGCTACCGGCTTCTTGTCGGCGAGTTCGAGAATTTCGGCCACGAGTTTCCGCTCCTCCTCGGCCGCGTCGACCATGCGGTCGACATGGTGGATCAGGTCTTTACGACGCATTCCGATCATGGCGAGACGGCGATCCGACAGCCGAGCCAGACAGGCAACGATCGCGATGAAATCTCTCTCTTGCTGCCAGTCCCGGTAGGCGTTGCGCCAGCGGTCCATGGTCCGGATCCTGGCCGGCAGTCCGGCTTTTCGTGCGGGCGTTTCGGTGGTCAACATGGCCATGATAGCGATCTCCTTTCAGGCTGTGTGGGTTTGTTTCGCTGATCAAACGGCGAGGACGTTTACGATTTCCTCGAGCTGGAGGATGGCGCGTTTCATGTAGAAGCCCTGAAGCATCAGATGGTTGGCGAAGATGCTCCGATCGCTGTCGGCATTCAGGACAACCAGGGGCGCAAGCTGAGATCCGGCGCGCAGATCGTTAAGCGCCTGCGTCCAGCCAAGACGCAAAGTGCGCTGGTCGATCAGACCTTCGAAATCCGACCCCAAGCTGTTGAGGATCATGTAGTAGGCGTAGAGCATCCCCTTGTTCTGATAGAAAAGGTCGTCCGCAGTCGTGTCCAAGAGGCGCCGCTCGCCGCTCGTCGTTACGCGGTCGATCTGGGCTGCCTGCGAGGCGAGATCGACGGACATCTGACGGAGCGTGGTTGCCAATGCGTCAGCACGCAGCTCGAACACGGCCTGCCCGGACGCGATACGGGCGTTGTAGCTCTCCAGCAACTGCACGGCCGTGCGATACTGCTCCTCGCTCGTGGCGGTCGGTAGCCACGACATGCCGGGCTCGATGATCCAGACGTCGGGCGGGAATTGCAAAAGACCCGCTGCCCTCTCGAGGTCGGCATCGTTTGCACCGGAGCCGCGCACACGCCCGATCTGGTCGAGAAGCTCGATCGTGAACCAGCTTGTCGCGCGCATCATCCCGATCTGGAAATTCGGCATGTTGTCGAGCGGGGCCGTGGGGTAGAAGACCGGGTCGTTCGGCGTCCAGCCGTGGGTATTCACTTCGCGGTCGATGAGACCGGCAGCCATGGCCACGGCCGCGCTGCCACCCGCAGGCACGACGGGCGCGAAGTCGGGGTTCGCGTCGATTTCGTGCAGGACCGGGGCGAGCACCGCCCATTTCAGGAGCGCAGCCACGAGATAGGCGGCGAGCAGGACCTTGAAAACGCGCCACCGAAACAGCCTTAGAAGACGCTGCGGGAACGACTTCCGAGGCGTGGTCATGGGGTCCGTCTCACCGGGACGGGCGGCCGTCATCCGAGGGCCGTTGCCGTCGTCGAACGAGGGGGTCAGGGTGTTCATGGCGCTCTCCGATGTTTTGCCGTGAGAACGCCGGCCGCCGCATTTTCATCCAATTTTTTTTTCGATCGGGCACGCAGATTCTCGGGATGAAGACCCGACGCGGCGCGTTCTTGGGTCAAATGAAAGGAGCGCAGATGATCAACACAGTTGACCTGGGCGCGCAGGTGCACCTCCACGTTGCCTCCCTGCGCCGGTATGCGATGGTCCTGACCCGCAACCACCATGCGGCGGAGGACCTTGTGCAGGAGACGCTGACGAAGGCGATCGCCGCCGCACATCAATGGGAGCCGGGAAGCGATCTGCGCGTCTGGCTGTTCCGCATTCTCCACAACACCCATGTCAGCGAGATGCGGAAGCAGCAGGTGCGCGCGCGTGTCAGGCCGGACCTGGACGAGCCTGTCACCGCGCCCAACCCGACGCTGCGGCTCGAGGTGCAGGAGGTTCTGGAGGCTCTCGAGGAGCTGCCGGAAGAGCAGCGCCGTCCGATCATCCTCGTGGCGGTCGAGGGCATGTCCTACGCCGAGGCGGCGGCGGCGCTCGAGATCCCCGCAGGTACGCTCTACAGCCGCCTCGGCCGCGGACGCGCGGCCCTGCGCGCCGCGCTCGACGGCAAGAAGAAATCGAAACTCCGCGTGATCGGCTGAGGACGCAGAACATGACGACGATGACCGAAGATCAACTTTATCAGTACATCGACGGCGAACTGGGGCCGGACGAGGCCGCCGAGATCGAAGCCGCGATGGATGCCGATCATGGCCTCCGCGCACGGTTCGAGGCGCGGCTGGCGGAGAACGACCTGATCAAGGAGGCCGCAGGATACCTCGATACAGGCCACGCGAACCTCGAGACAAAGCGGCTGGAAAAGCAACTTGCACAGGCTCTGAGCAAAAAACGTCGCGTGCCGTCGCGCGTCATCGTCTTCCCACAATGGCCGATGCAACTCGCCGCCGCCTGCGCCCTCGTCGCGTTCGGTTGGTGGGGCAACAATATGATGCAGGATGCAACCTTCGACATGACCGGCCTGCCCGAATACGTTCAGGACGCGCGCGGCGCCCACATGCTTTTTGCGGATGCGGACGACTATGCCGTCGAATTCGCGGCCGCCGATATCGGTAATGCCCTTTCGTGGCTTTCGAACCGGTACGGAAGCGAGTTTCCGTTGCCCGACCTGATGGAATTGGGGGCCGAACTGGTCGGCGCGCGCCTTCTGACATCGCGCGACGAGCCGGTGCTCCACTACCTGTACCAGGGTTCCGAAGGTGAGCGTTTCTCCATCGTCGTGAAGCCCCACAACCCGC
>VFQP010005688.1_pt1 | contig 10695 bp, 9 predicted proteins | sample 3512351 | NCBI WGS metagenome assembly VFQP01 (sample SAMN10412372, study PRJNA504923) | tailings metagenome | isolation source: Relicate 1 Philex TSF1 revegetated site | place: Philippines: Tuba, Benguet | collected 2017-08-29
TGTGGGATAGACCGCTGAAACTCCGCCCAGGCCTCCCTCGTGACTGCTGACGGCTCACCTGCTCCGTGTGCGCTGCTCCTGCTCCTCCTGCTGCGCCTCAGGCCATCGTCATCATCGTCGGCAACACCGTCGAGCGCACGCCATCGTTGGGAGGCCTCCCCGAGCTCCTGTCACAGTTGCCTCCTTGCGTGGGTCACGCTTGCTGCTGCTCAGACGCACGCTGCTGCTGCTGCTGCTGCTCTCCTCTTGCTGCTGGTCTGCATGGCTTGGAGGCTTTGCTCTGGAGCACAGCGCACGAGCAGTGAGCAGCGGCCGTGACCAGTGTAGCTGTAGCAGCGTCTTGTTTCCCACCCGCGTGTGTTCATCTCCGTGCAGCTCAGTGCTTCTTCACGCGCTTCTTCACCCGCGACGTGCTCTTGAGAAGGGCCAGCCTGCGCGACCACCTAGACGCGCCGACAGCTGCAGCGAGTGTCCGTCTCGCACTGGCGGCGATGGCGCAGGTGAGCGGCCGCCAAGCTTGACGACCCTCAGCAGGGGGCAGCCTCACCAGCAGCAGCACTCGAGCTCGCCGTGTCGCAGCTGCGCGCACACATCACTCGCTGTGCAACTCCCAGGAGCGAGTGCAGCGCTTGCTTCCCTCGGTCTGTGGAAGGGGCCTTATCGAGCTCGAGCAGCTCTAACCCTCCTGGCGCCTGCAGGTGTCGCAAGCGCGACCAGCTCGCCGTCGTGAGGCTGCAGCTGGCGCGCAGCAGTGATGGCGCCATCGAGGGGCGGGCCACCAGTGGCGGGGCTCGCCTCCACCGCAAGCGAGGCAGCGTGCGTCTCGAGCGTGCGGCGTCGGGCGTGGGCCCTGCCGCGCAGCAACGCAGCTCCTGCGGCGGCGACGACGCCCCTGCGCAACGGATGGTGCATCCGGGAGCAGGGCGCTGTGCGCTGCGAGCACTGGGCCGCTCCTGCCGCCGCTCGCTCAAGCTCCCCGTGCACCGCCACCAGTGGCGCGCCTGTAGCCGTGAGCAGCAGCAGCAGCAGCAGCGCAGGCGGTGGCAGCCTCCAGCCGGGCCAGGCGCCGGGCTTGGCGGGCCGCCGCAGGCGCGGCGCTGCCCCACATGCCGCCGTGGCTGAGCCAGCCGCCGCCACGCAGCTGCTGCAGCACTGCCTGCCCTCCTCAACACCTGCCGGGGGGCACGCGGACCCGCGCCAGCCACGCGCCAGCGCGGCCCACCGAGCTGCGGTGGCGGAGCATGCGGGCGAGCTGGCACACGCCATGCCAAGCGGCTCCAACGGCTCAGCAGGCCTGCACGTAGGGGCGGCAGCGACGGCGCTGCGGCTCAACGGCGTCAGCGCAGCCAGCGCGGTGGCACAGCAGCAGCTGGACGTGGCCACGCTGCTGCTGCTGCAGCAGAGCACGCTGGCGCCGCCGCCCGGCGACGCAGCACCGCACGCGAACGGGCAGCTGCACCCGGCGTCCAGCGCGGTGGCACCGGCAGCGGGCGCAGAAAACGGGACAGCGGCAGCGCTGGCGCGGCTGGGGGCACTCCCTGGCGACGGGCCGAATCACTTTATCCTGCAGCCGCAGCCGCCGCCATCAGGCGAAGTGCCCGCGCCCACCAAAGCAGCGCCCCAGCAGCACCACCAGCAGCCTGCAGAGGCCAAGCCGCAGCGGCGTCAGCGGCGGCAGCAGCAGGGCAGCACAGGGCCTGAGGCGCACGCCGCATCTGTCCGCGCGTCACTGCAGCACGCGCCGCCGCCGCCGCCGCCGCCGCCGCCACCCACGCCAGCAGGGCCCGGGCACCGGCACCGCCAACGCAGCACTAGCAGCAGCAGCAGCAGCAGCAGCAGCAACGGCATGCACCCGGCCCACACACAGCAGCCGGGGCACCTGCTTGCAGTGGCGCATGTCATTGACAGCACTACCTCTCCGCTGCCAGACAGCTTGGGAGCAGCCTCCTCCGCAGCCGGCTCCGCCGGCGGGAAGGGCGCCCACTCCGAGCCGCCCGCCATCACCTGCCTCGTTGGGCGCTACGGCCTGCCCCTGATGCGGCCGCCCACCCGCGCCGCCGCAGCGCCCACGCGCCCTCCCGCGGCCCCCGCTCCCACCGCCGCCACCGCGGTGCGCGTCGCCGCAGCGCCGGGGCGGCCAGCGGGGCACGGTCCGCAGCGGGCGGCGAGCTCCAGCAGCCCGCCACGCCAGCAGCACGCCAGCGGTGCTCAGGCGCCGCCGCCGTTGCCCGCCCAGGGTGCGAAGGAGCGTGCCGGCGCGCCGCCCGACGCCCGGGACGCCTCTCGCGGCGTCCCCGCCTCGCGCGTCACGGTCGCCGCGGCGGCGCCGTCGGTGCGGGAAGCAGCGCGGGCGTGGCGGGCCCGCGCGACGACGGTCAAGCGCTTCCTGGCCGGGCAGCCGCACCCACCACCCAGCGCGCCCAGCCGCAGCGGCCGCAGGGCAGCAGCACAGCAGCAGCAGCAGGTGGTGGAAGCAGGCGACGCCGGCTCCAAGCAGCGGAGGGCCCCGCCCTGGCGCATCCCGCAGCAGCGCGTGCGCATGTCGGTTTCGCGCACGGGGCAGCTTGACCTCTTGGCAGCTCTGCCCGCCGCGCCGGCGGCGGCGCCGCCGGCGCCCACGTTGCTGCCGCCGCAGCTCACTGCGGCGGACGCCGGGCCGGGGCAGCCGGCGGAGGCGCTCGCGCTGCGGCACTCTGAGCAGCAGCACCAGGACCAGGACCTGTGGCCGTGGCGGGAGGAGGGCGGCGACAGCAGCAGCCAGGCCGCGGCGGCGGCGACGTGCGTGTACATCCCGCAGCGGGAGGCGTTCCGGCACGGCGCGCCGGCGGCGGGCGTGGAGGCGTCGTGGGACGGGGGGCGCACGCGCGAGTTTGCGCCGTTTGCGCGCTTGAGGCCGGCGTCCGACTCGGAGGGCGCGGCGGCGCTGCTGCTGGCCACCATCCCCACGCCGCCGGCGATGGCGACGGCGACGCAGCAGCAGCGGCTGCAAGGCCCCGGGGAGGCGGGGGGCGCGCGGCAACTGCTGGTGCGGCTCCGGTGGCCGCCTCCGCCGCTATCGGAGCCGCGCGCCGGCGCCGGCGGCACGCGCGCGTCACGCAGCCAGTGGGCGGAGGTGGAGCCCGGGAGCTCGTGCATGCTCGCCGTCGCCAAGCCTCCACGCGCGGCGGCCGGTGGCGGCGGCAGCACCAGCACCGGCAGCAGCAGCAGCGGCAGGCAAACACTAGGTAGGAATAGCTTGAGCGGCGGCGGAGCAGGCGAGCCGCAGGAGGCGGCGGCGGCGGCGGGCGCCGCTGCGCCCGCGCTGAGCGCGCTGCGCGTGCTGCGCCGGCCCCTGGTGCTGGTGGCTGACCTGGCGGTGCTGGCGGGCCGCTGCGGCGGCGACCCCGGCGGCGACGCGGCGCTGGCCGGCTTTGCCGGCGTGTGGCGGCGCAGCCAGCAGGCGCACCCCTCGCTGCTCGTCTACACCACGCACCGGTGCGTTTCTGTTGCGTCGCATCCGTCGCGCAAACGCAGCGCGCTCTTCTCCCCAGGTTTCCCGCCCGCCTGGGAAGCTTCTCTTTCGAGCTGAGCTTGCAGAGCATTCCCAATGCTCTGCAAGCTCAAATGAAATGCCCAAAATGCCCAAAAATGCCCAAATGCCCAAATGCCCAAAGGCAGGAGTTTCGCGGGCTTGTGTGCGTGCAGGTCGAGCGCTTGGTATGCGCGGTTGTGGCGCGACCAGCAGCACGTGCTGCAGCCGCCCGACGTGCTGGTGAGCGCCGGCGGCACGCGCGTGGCCTACCGGCTGGCGGGCGGCGCCTGGCACGCCGACGCGCAGTGGGCGCGGCGGCTGGACGCCGACGGGCGCTGGGACCGCCGCGCCGCGCTGCGCGCCGTGCGGCTGGCGGCGCGCGCCGCGCAGCAGCTGCAGGACTACCACCGCCACCATGAGGGCGACGATGGCACGCAGCAGGGCGCGGCGGTGGTGCGGCTGGACGCGGCGGGCGAGCAGAACGCGCACCGCGTGCGCGTGCTGGTGCGGCGGCGCGCGCTCGAGGCGTTTGTCGCGCACCTCCAGGCCGAGCTGGTGGCGGCGTCGCTGGACGGCGCCGCCGCGCCCGAGGGCTACGGCCCGCAGCAGCAGCAGCACTCTGCGGCGCCTCTCAATGGCAGCGCGCTGCTGCCCAGGCACCTGCAGCACCAGCAGCAGCACGGCGGCGGGCGTCAGGAAGCGACGGCGAGCGGCGCCGCGGCAACGACCGCCGCGCTCGCGAGCCGGGCGCCGCGGCCGCTGCCAGGCGCCGCCGCGCTCGCGGCTGCTCCGCAGCAGCACGCAGCGTGGCAGGCGGCGGCTGCTGTCGCGGAGCCGCCGTCCTCGCTGGCATGGGAGGCGGCGCACTGCGAGCGCGGCGGCGGCGGGGCGGCGGCGGCGGGGTCGCTGGCGTGGCAGCTGGTGGTTCAGCCCGAGGGCAGCGTGGGGCTGCGGGCGGGGTGGTGCGCGGTGGACGTCATCCCGGCGGCGGCGGGGCAGGCGGCGGCGGTGCGGCACGTCATGGCGCGGTTCGGCGTGCGGGCGGACGCCGAGCAGCTTCCCGTGGTGCTGGCGTGCGGTGCGAGCAAGCTGGGCTGGTCGGCGGCGGGCGCGTGCACGCACGCCGTCGTGCTCGGGGGCTCGGGGGCGGCGGGCGGCCGCGGCGGCGCGGACGACGCTAGCGGCGGCGTGAGGATGGTCGAGGTGGAGGGGCTGTGGGGGCCGGAGGGCGTGCTGGCGGGCCTGTCGCAGCTGCGGCTTTTGTGATGAAGTGTGAGTGAGCGCATGCGCTGTGCCCTGCCGTGAGGGTCCTGGCAATGCGAGAGAGGGACGAGATGCAGAGCGCCGCATGAGAGGCAGAGCGCAGGCCTTTCTCAGCCAGCAGCTGCACCGACGCTTCTACGCCGCCCAGGCAGAGCACGCGGAAAGCAGCCCCTGGGAGGTGCTGGGCGTGCCGCCGGGCGCGTCGCAGCAGGCCATCAGCGCGGCCTTCCGCCGCCAGGCGCTCAGGCTGCACCCAGACGCGGCACGCGGCCGTGTGGACGATCCGGAGGCGTTTGTGCGGCTTGTGGCGGCCTACGAGACGGCCAAGGCGCGACCACACGCCCAGCAGCACGCGGCAGCACCCAGCGGCAGGCAACGGGAGCAGCAGCAGCATGCCGCGCGTGGCGATGCGGAAGCATCTGCAGCGAAGCAACCCGCAGGGCCGGCAGGGGGCACAGCCATGCGTGACGTGCCCACCACCGACCTGCTGCGATGGAGGTGCGCCTCCTTGCTTTCCTGAGCAGCACGGACAGCATCACCACCACGCCCAATATCTCTTTGCGCTGTTCCATCCATCGCACCAAACGTGGCAGGTATGGCGTCGGCGCGTGGCTGGCCCGCAAGCGCGCCCTGACGGAAGGCAGCACCAGCAGCCGCCAGGGCTCCACAACCGGACTGGTGCACGAGCTGCTGCAGCGCTACCAGCATGAGCTCGCCGGCGACGTGGGCGCCGCCCTCGTGCGCGCCTACGTGGGGCCAAGGTGAACGCCGCGGTGGGACGCCGCGCCACGCCGTGGTTGCTGCGCAGCTGGAGCTTGGGGCGTTCCAAGGCGTGCCTGTGTGGCGTTGTTGCTGCCACGAGACGTGCGCAGGTTGCACGTGACGCCCGAGGAGCCGCTGCCACTCAACTTTGAGGCCGAGGTGCGCAAGTCGCCAGGCGCCAGCCCCGACCTGGTCCACCTCGTGTCGGGGCGCACGCTGCTCGCCCGCATCAGCACCCTGCCGCCGCCGCAGCAGCAGCAGCCCGACAACCTGCCGCCCGCTCTCGCCGGGGCGGGCCTCGGCGCCGCCGCTCTGGGCGCCGGTGAGGCCCGCCTGCCGGGCGGTGGCGTGGGCGCGTCTAGCATCGGTGGCCCCGATGGGGGCGGGGGGCGGGGCGGCCGAGGGACGCCTTTGCAGCCTGCCAAGCTGCAGCGGCAGCAGCAAGAGGAGGAGGAGGCGCAAGGCGCTGTCCTGTTGCCCCCAGCTGCTCCCGAGCAGCCGGGCGTCCAGGGCGCAGGCCTGCAGCGGCACATGCCACACGGCGGCGATGTCGAGGCCCTTCAGGGGGGCCAGGGCGGCTCGGAGCCCGCCCAGGCAGTCCGAGAGCTCGCAGCGGCGCCGCAGCGACAACGACGGAGTTGGCGCGGGGCCGATGGCAGCGACGGCGGGGTGGTGGAGAGGGACGGCGAGGGCGTGCATCCCGCCGTGTGGCGCGCCGTGCGCGAGGTGCCGGCGCACCTGGCAGAGGTGCGGCGCATCCGCGCGCTGCCCGAGGGCCCCGGCAAGGAGCGGGAGGTGGAGGCGGCGCAGCTGGCGGGGCGGTTCGCGCGCGTGCGCGGCGGACGCTTCCTCACCGTGGGTGAGTTGTTGCGCGCCTGCCTGCGTGGTGTCGCGTGTGCCGCGTGGGCTGCCGCAGCAGCAGCAGGGAGGCGATTTGCTGGCTTGGCGTCAACACACTGGTGTCGTTTGTGCGCAGCATGAGAGAAGAAGCAACCCTTCCTGCACGCACGACGTGGCGTGTGGGCGCAGGTGAGCACCGGCTGGCGGCGCGCCTGGGGGAGCAGCACGCCGCCGAGCAGTGGGCCGGCGAGCTGCGGCGGCGTGCTGGGGGGTTGTACGGCCCTCCTGAGGAGCCCGATGCGTCCCCAGCTCAGGGCCAGGACGCGGCTGGCGCGAACCTGGGCGCGAGGCGTCTGCAGCGGACCTGGCTCGGGCGGCGCGCGGCAGAGCAGCAGCACCCGCAGCAGCAAGCCAGCGGCCTGGCTCAACCGGCGGACAGCACGCACTCAGAGCCGCACCCGCAGCAGCCGCAGCAGCAGGTGCAGGAGGACGAGGAGGCAGCGAGGAGCGCCGCAGCGCCGAGCGACCACCCTGCAGCGCTGCGCCGGGCGCCCACCACAGCTGCAGAGCGTGCAGCTCCCGCCCCGGCCCAGCTAACCCACCGGGCCTTGCCGCACGGCGACGGCCCGCCCGGGCCCGCCGCCGCCGGGCGCGCGCCGCCCACCACCCCAGCCACGGCTGCCCTTGGCGCCAACGCGCCGGCAGTTGGGCGCAACGAGCCCGGCGCCCGCGCAGCGGCGTCGCACCGCGGCGGCCAACGCCAGCGTTGGCAGCAGCAGGAGGAGGAGCAGGAGGAGGCGAGCGCTGGGGCCAGCCAGGCCGCGTCGGGCGCTCGCTGGTGGCACCACTGGCTCGAGCCCAGCACTGCCCTGGCGGTGTCCCTGCCGCGCCGCACGCCTGCAGACTGGTGCGCGACCCCCCTCTCCCCCTGTGTGTTTGCCACAGCGCGCACGCTGCGTGGCTCCAGGGCCCGCGCGCCCTCCTGCTGCGGCTCGTCGCGCGCAGGCCGTTTGACGCCCGCACGCCCGGCGCCACGGTGCTCTACCTCACCACGGTGACAGCGGCGGCGGCGGACCAGCTTGTGGCCGTCGCCGTGCACGAGCCCGACCTGCCGTACCCCCCCTCCTCCTCGCTCCGTCATCCATCAGCCGACGGAGCGCCCGACGACCGCTCCGCGGCGGCGCAGGCGGGCCCCGCGCAGGTGAAAGGTCTGCCGGCCGGCCCCCCGGCGCAGCGCAGCACCGGCGACAGCCGCCCGTCTCCGGCGCCATCGCCGCCCTCGGCTGACGGTCCAGCGGGCGTCGAGGCGCTTGAGGGTCCCGGAGCGCCGGTGGGTGGACGGCAAGCGGAGGTGGTGGTGCTGCCGGCGGGGCGCATCAAGGTGTTCAGGGGCGGGCGCCTTCTCGTGGGCCTCCAGGACGACTACATCTTCTCGCCCACAGGTCAGCTTTGCCGGGGGGACGCAGGGCAGCGTAGCTGCCTGAGCGCATGGGGGGAGCCGCTGAGCTCCTGCCCCGCCCGCCGTCGCGCGCGCAGGCAGGCTGCTGGGGCGCGTCGTGCGCGGCGGCTCGCTGGGCGTGCACTGCTTCCACGTGTTTGACATGACGGGCAGCCGGCGCATGCGCCTGGCGGCGCGCGCGCAGCGGTCGCAGCTGGCCGACCCGTCCATGTGGCTCTTCCCTCCGCGGTGCGGCAGGGAGGAGCCTGAGGCCTGCCTGCAATGGCGCACGCACAGGGTCCCATTCCCCTCGTTAACTCGTGGTCCTTGGTCCTTGGTCCTTGGGCGCGCAGGGCCGCCTCGCACGCCTCGTCGTCATGGTACATTGAGCGGGCGCGGCAGCGGGCCGAGGGCGCCGTGGCCGATGGCGCGGCGCTGGCGGCCGGCAAGGCGTGCTACGACGCGTGCCTGCCCGCCTTCCTGGCGGCCTTTGCCTCGCTGCGCTTTGAGCAGGCGGCGCAGGGCGCCGGGGCGGGCGCCGAGGGCAGGACGTCGGCGCAAGAGGGCCTGCTACCAGGCGGCGGCGGCGGGGATGGACGGTTCGGCTGGACGGCGGGCCCCTCGTCCTGGCTGCGGTGGGCGGCGTCGCTGCTCAGCCCCCGCGCCCGGCTGTGGCTGGGGTTCTGGTGACCTGACTGTCCTGTTCCCGCAGGTTCCTGCAGGGTGTTCCTGCCGCCCTGCATGAGGGTTCAGGTTTTCTGCAGGAACACGCGTCGAGCGAGCAAGCGGCCTGCTGTCCCCCGAGAGCGCGTCGAGAGCACGCTGCGTGCGGAGTTGGTGACCTTGATCACGACTCGCTCTCATCTCGTCGGTCCCACAACTGATCAGACACGCTCGTCCACCCAGCGCAGCGCAGCAAGGACTCCATCACCACCGCACAGCGCCGGTCAAGACCGCTGCCACGCCAGAGCGGTGAGCAAGGCGATCGAGCGTTCGGTTTGTGGCGGACCTTCAACAAGGGTTCCTGGGCGCTCCCGCCGAGCAGCGAGAGGACCACGGCAGCGCAGCGCAGCTCGCCATCACCGCCTGCGCGTGGATTCGGCGTGCGCGGGCGGCAGCAGGCTCGTTTGCAGGACGGGCGATCCTCTTTGGCGCGGGGTGGGTCGTCCCTGCCCCACACGGCTTCCATCAGGTCACCGCTGCGCGACGACGCGAGCGCGCGCAGGGAGCACGACGAGCGTCGCGAGTGGCGCGCAGTCCACGGCCGTGCCACCATTCCGGGATTCAAGGGATGCTCGCCCCCCCGCCGGCCGCTCCCCCCTGGCCATCGACGCTCCAAGCAGAGCACCAGAGCAGCGGCGCCAACAAGCCGGGCTCGGGATGCACGCCCGCGCCACCAGTGCAGGCCCTGCGCGCCGCACTGGCCGCCGCGGTGGCCTCCGCGCCGCCTGGGCTCTTCGGCCCCGCGCGGTGAGGTGCTTTGCGCGACTCGTGGACGCCCGCCACTTTTGTGCGCCTCGCGTGTGCCTCGCTCTCGGCGGGGTGGGATCCTGCTGGCTCGCGCGCAGCGCCGTGAGCAGCAAGCGCACCAGCAGCGCCAGGCCTCCAAGGAGGAGAGCCCCAGGCAGCCTGGGACGCCCTGTGCGTTGCGTCCCCCGCGCCGATCACGCGATGTTCGGGTTCAACACGCCGCCTCACCTCTCCCGCGCGCATGTGTACGACTGAATGCCTGATGCTGCTGCATGCTGTATGCGGCGCAGGAGGCACCTGCTGCTGACGCTGCTGGAGGACCGCAGCTGTCGCCTCTCGGCGTTGCACTCCGAGGTGCTGCTGCAGTGGCGCATGGGCACCGAGGCACTGGCCATCCTCCAGCAGCAGCAGCAGCAGCAGCAGCAGCAGCAGGACGCTGAAGCCGAAGCGGCGCCGGGCCCCCAGCCCCGGCTGCTCCGCTCGGCCGTCACAGAGGACGACGCCGCGCCCTACCCCGTCCTGGTCCTCACGCTCCCCTCGCCGGGCCAGCCCGCCGCCGCCGCCTCGCCGCCCCCTCCTCCCGCGCCAGGGCCAGACGCGCACTTGCCCGCCGCGGCGGCCGCGCGCCGCCCGCATGACGCCGACGCGGGCAGTGGCGGAGGCGGCACGGCGCCCGCCACGCCCACCTACGGCCACCCTCTGGACCCGCACCCTCTGCCGGGCGCGGTCATCGCGGCGGCGGCGCAGCCGGGCGGGCGCGGCCGGCGGCTGGCGCTGCTCCGCGACGCGGCGTGGGGCGACTGCCTCGTGACGGTGGACCTGCAGTCGCTGGCGGCGCAGCTGCAGCTGGCAGGCCTGCCGGTGGACCTGGCAGGGCTGAGCGCCGCGCTGGCCGCAGGGGAGGCGGCGGGTGCGCTGCCGCTGGCGGGGGGGTCCGAGACGGGCAGCCTGGCCGGCGGCGACGCCGCCGCCGCCGCTGCTGTGGCGGCGGTGGCCGGCGGCGGCGGGTCACGCTGCGTCAGCGCGGGGCCCGAGGGGTCGCTTCCGTCGTTTCTGTTTGAGTACGAGTCACCCGTGGCCAACGGCGGCGGCGGCGGCAATGCGCAGGTGCGCGAATTGCGGCTCGTGTTCGCCCTCGTGCTTTTCCACGCCGTTCTCGACCCAGGCGACCCTCACGTCGCGTGTGGGGATCGCTTTGCAGGTGGGCGTCCGTGCGCGCCCGCCGCCGCCCGGCCTCAACACGGCTGCCCCAGAGTATCATCCCACGCTCCTGTACACTCACCCCCACCCCCAGCACGTCGCGCCGCCCACCTCCTCCTCGCCGCCCACCCCCGCCCACGCGCAAGAGACCCGCGTGCACCACCACCACCACCACCACCACCACCACCAGCACCTCCACGCCGCCGCCAAC
>VFQP010005689.1_pt1 | contig 10687 bp, 7 predicted proteins | sample 3512351 | NCBI WGS metagenome assembly VFQP01 (sample SAMN10412372, study PRJNA504923) | tailings metagenome | isolation source: Relicate 1 Philex TSF1 revegetated site | place: Philippines: Tuba, Benguet | collected 2017-08-29
CCGAAGCCACGGTGATCTGCAATCTCGATGGCAGTATCCTGGTAGCCAACCGCCGTGCCGTGGCCCTGGCGCCGGCGGTGCTGCAGGGCATCAACGAGATGCCGCGGTCCGCGGGTCTGGATACGCTGCCCGGGACCGACGCCTACGCCGATGCCTATGGCGGACTCGACCGGCCGGGATTGCCCGATATCGTCGAGACATTGTTTCCGGTGCCGGGGCCGGGCCTTGCGTATTGGGATGCGCTATGCGACGCGCTCGATGCCGATGGACCGGTGCAATCGTCGTCCGATTCGCATGGCGTTGAGCTGGCCACCGAAGACGATCGGCGTTACCTGCTGCACGGCGCACCGTTGCATGGCGAGACCGGCCGTCCTGCCGGCGTGATCGTCAGCCTGATCGATATCACTGCGGTGCGCCGCGCCGAGCGGCAGCGCGAGCAGACGCTGCATTTCCTGTCGCATGACATGCGATCGCCGCAGGCTTCGATCCTGGCACTGATCGACCTGCAGTCGCGCGCCGATCGGGCGTTGCCACAGCACGAGTTGCTGGGACGCATCGGCGAGCATGCGCATCGCACGCTGGCATTGGCGGACGACTTCATTCGCCTGGCGCAGGCGGAATCGCAGAACCTGGTGTTTGCCGACGTGGACCTGACCGCGTTGGTGCTCGATGCCACAGATGAAATGTGGGCGCTGGCCAAGTCGCGGGGTGTCGAATTGCAGCTGGAACTCGATGGCGATGGCATCGTGTTGCGTGCCGCGCCGATGCTGGTGGTACGCGCGATCGGCAACCTGGTCAGCAATGCCATCAAGTTCAGTCCGTCTGGCGCGCCGGTCACCGTGGGTTTGCGCCGGCTGGGTCCCTACATGGCGATCGAGGTCACCGACCGCGGACCGGGCATTGCACGGGAAGCGCAGGCCCGGCTGTTCCGGCCCTTCAGCCGCGTGCATGCGCAGGGCAACGACGCGCCATCGGGCAGCGGGCTGGGACTGGTCTTTGTGAAAACCGTGGCGGAGCGCCACGGCGGACGCGTCATGCTCCGGAGCGATGCGGGCGAGGGCGCTACGTTCTCGATCTGGCTGCCGTTGCGCAGCCGCGCAGCCTGAAGTGCTTGCCGACACAATTGTTGGCAATCGATCTTGCAAAAATTGCCTACGATCTGTCGGTCACGGATACCGCATCCGTGGTCTTCAGGCCCACGTCGTGCCCCGGCGTGGGCATTTTTTTAAGATGGGTGTCGAAGACCTACGTTACTTGGCCATCCCCGGCGCAGGAGCCGGAGTAGCCGGCGTGGCAGGCGTTTCCGGCTTGGTCGAGGTCGCGGGAGTCTTCGGCGCTTCGCCGTCGGCAGGCTTGGCCGGCGTCTCCTCATCGTCCTCGTACGATGGCAGCGCGCCGCTGCCATCGCCCAGCAGATACTGGCGACGCTGCATGTAGGCGTCACGCACGAAGGCGTACTTGTCCAGCGCGGCCTGCGACAACAGGTCGGTCGCGCCAAGCATGTTGGTCCGCACGTTGATCACGTTGATGCCGAACATCGTATTGCGCCAGGCCGGATCGAAGTAGTGGGCGGGATCGAGGTAGAAACTGCCGGCCACGCCCACGCCATCGCGAAACGAGCTTGGACCAAATAGCGGCAGCACCAGATATGGCCCCGACGGAATGCCCCAGGTACCGAGTGTCAATCCCAGGTCCTGCGAGTGGCGCGGAATGCCGGCGGCCGTGGCGATGTCGATCAGGCCGCCGATACCCAGTACCGTGTTGATGGCCACGCGCATCAGTGTTTCAGCCGCATCCACCACCTTGCCCTGCAGCACGTTGTTGGCGAAGTTGCCCACATCGGAGAAGTTGGCAAAGAAATTGGTCACGGCGATACGCGCGGGCTCCGGCGTCACGGCCTTGTAGCCCTTGGCCAGCGGTTGGGCCACGTACTCGTCGGCCTTGTCGTTGACCGTGAAGATCGCCCGGTTCATCGGTTCGAGCGGATCCTGCGGGTTGGCGTTGGGGCCGGTGGCGCAGCCAGTGGCCAGCATGGTCAGCGATGCGGCGGCCAGCGCGCTGGCAAGCCGGGACGATTGAGGCGCCACGGCGCGCAAGGACATGAAGCGGGAGAGCATGTTGAGACGGTCGGTCTTTTCGGTTTCTTGTCGTGGAGACGGACCGCCTGGCTTGACTGTCCGAACTGTCGTCGGGCTGGCAGCCCGGTGGCTAGCGCCGGGAGTTGCCTGAATCCGGCCCTGCAGATTTATCGGCAGATTGTGCCATGGTCGTAGCCACCGTGAGGGGGGGCAGTGAAGGACCCAGCGGTTCCGCGCGGCCGGCCAGTTGCCGGCGCGGGCGTCCCATCAGGATTGGCTGGAAGAACACCGCCCCGGCCAGCGTGCAGGCCAGCGCCAGCGCCAGCAGCTTGCCCATGCTGGCAGTGCCCGGATGGTGCGACAGCCAGAGGCTGCCGAACGCGGTAGCGGTTGTGCCGGCGCTATAAAGCACCGCGTGCGTGAGGCTGGACTGCAACAGCTTGGTCTTGCCATGGCGCCAGGCAATCACGTAGTAGATCTTGAAGGCCACGCCAATGCCGAGCAGCAACGGCAGCGCAATGATGTTGGCAAAATTCAGCGAGATGCCAAACAGCACGCACAACTCCAGCGTGACGAGGCCGGAAACCAGCAGCGGAATCAGCGTGCGCAGCACGTCGCCCACGCGGCGCAGCGTGATCCACAGCAGCACCGTGATCGACAGCACGGCCCACACGCCTGCATGAATGAACGCAGTCATGATCGTGTCGGCCGAGCCCTTGATGGCAATCGGGCCGCCCGTCGCGTCGGGCTGCACACGTGCCATGACGGCGACGAAGTGGCTCAGCGCCGCTTCACGTGCGGCCTCGTTCTTCGCGCCCGGCGGCGGCAGCTTCGGACTGACGTTGATCAGCGCCTGGCCGTCCGGCGCCAGCCAGTCCCGCGCCAGTTCCGGTGGCAGTGTCTGCTGGGTGACGGGTGCGGGCTGCAGCGCGCGTTGCAACGTGCCCAGCGCCAGCCGTAGCGGCAACGCAATGGCAAGCTCGGCGCGGTCGCGGACCGCGGGCGCGGCATCGGCGAGCTGCTTCAGCGCGCGCGACAAATGCGCGGCGGATTCGGCGCCCGGGCCAGGGTGATCCTCGGCCGCCAGGGCCAGCTGGCGCGACGCGTTTCGCAGCGAAGCCACCCTGCGTACATCATCGGCGGGCGCGGCGGTCGGCTGGGTCAGAACCGGCATCAGGTTTTTCGCCATGCCGGCGATGATGGTCAGCTTGGGTGCCTGATCGTCGGGAATGAACGTCTTCAGAGTCACCACGCGCTCAACCTCGGGCAGCTTCCTCAGTTTCGCGGCGGTCTGTTCGGCATCCTTCAGTGATGGCGCCAGAACCTTGACGTCGTCGGTGCCAGCCTGCGGCGCATTCTTGAGCGCCAGCAGCGTCGACATCGATTCCGAATGCGGGTCCTTCAGATGCAGTGGATCGAAATCGAAACGCAGGTGCGGCAGCAGCGGGGCGCCGCCAATCAGCACCGCCAGCACGCCGACCAGCGTGCCTTTGCGATGCCGCTCGAAAAACGTGTCGGCCGGTGCCAGCCATCCGAAGCCGGGCATCTCGTCCTCGCCCGGCGGCGCCAGTACGCGGATCAGTGCCGGCAGCATCGTGAACGTGGTGGCAAAGGCGATGAACATGCCGACACCCGCGATCTTGCCAAGCTCGGCCACGCCACGATAGTCGGTGGGCAGGAAGCAGAAGAACGCCGCTGCGGTAGCTGCCGCCGCCAGTGTCAGCGGACCGGCCACATCGCGTGCGGCCAGCGCGAGCGCCTCCTGCAGATCGCCATGCTCGTGCCGTTCCGCCCGGTAGCGCACGCCGAATTGGATGCCGAAGTCCACGCCAAGGCCGACGAACAGGACCGCGAACGCGACCGAGATCATGTTCAGCGCGCCCACCATCATCAGACCCAGTGCCGCCGTGATGATCAGGCCCGAGATCAGGCTGACCAGTACCGCCGTGATCAGGCGCGCGGAGCGCAGAGCCATCCACAGGATGCCGATGACCACGACCAGCGTCAGCACGCCGTTGAGCGCGGCGCCGTCGCTGACTGAAGCGAACTCGTCGTCGGCCAGCGGCTGTGGGCCGGTCAGGCGCACCACGGCGTTATAGCGTTCGGTCAGTTTCAGTCGCGTGGCCGCGGCACGGATTGCATCGCTGGCACCCGAGCCGGCCTTCAGGTCGCTGAAGTCCAGCACCGGAGACAGCGTGATGAAGCTGAATGCACGCCCGTCGGCATTGGGCTTGAGGCTGTCGTCGACCAGTCCGGCCCAGGATAGCGCCGCCGGCTTGTTGGCCAGTACACCGTCGACCGTCTTTGCGCTTTCGCCCAGCAGCTTGTCCATGTCGGACAGCTTGATCTGTCCCAGTTGCAGCGGCAGCGACAGCGTGGTGGTAAGCAGGTCGGACAGCCCGCGCAGCGTGGGGTCATGCGCGAGGTTGTTCAGCAATGGCCGGGCCTGGGTGAGCTTGTCGGCCATGTCGTTGACACTGGCGGTGTCGGCGAACAGCAGCCCGTTGCGCTCGAAGAACGCGCCCGAGCCGGGTTGGCCCACCGCCTTGAACCGGTTGGGTTGCTGGCGCAGCGCATCGGCCAGTTCGTTGGCGGCGGCATCGGCCAGTTCCTTGGCGGGTGCCTGCACCACGGCCAAGATCATTTTGTCGCGCTGCGGGAAGGCGGCGCTGATCTCCGCATCGTTCTTGGCCCATGGCGCATCCGATTCCAGCAGGCCGCTGATATCGGTATTGATGGCAAAGTTGCGCGCGGCATAGATGCCACTGCCAACGGTGAGCAGCAGGGTAATGCCGATCACGAGCCAGGCGTGAACGGTAGCAAACTTGACGGTGCGAACGAGCAGCGGTCTGATCATGAGTCCTGTATCTTCAGCGCCCGGCTGCGGCGGGGCGCGTGGGCGGCACCCGGAGTATAGCGGCTGAAGGCGCGCGTGCCGTGCGGGTCATGCGGTTCCCTGCAAGTCGATCCGCTATATACTGGCCCGACTGGCCGTTCCGGCCGCAGTACAACTTCGAGTCATGAACCGTTACGGAATCTTCCCCGCCGCCATCATTGCACCCATTGCCGCCGTGGCCGTGGTTTCCACCGCCCATGCACAGGCCAATACCAGTGCTGCGCCGGACAAGCTGGTCCAGTCCGCGGTGGAGGGTGTGATCACCAAAATCAAGACCGATCCGGAAACGCGTGCCGGCGATCTTGCAAAAATTACCGCCGTGGTCCAGCGCGAGTTCCTGCCCTACACCGACTTTGGCCGCACCACGCGCCTGGCCGTGGGCAATGCCTGGAAGCAGGCTACCCCTGAGCAGCAAAAAACGCTCCAGGAACAGTTCACGGCGCTGCTGGTGCGCAGCTATGCGGTGTCGTTGTCGCAGTTGCGCGAGCAAAGTCCGAAGTTCACCTACAAGCCAGCCAAGACAGGTAGCAATGCCAACGACGTGGTAGTGGCTACACGCGTGCTCAACAATGGTGACGAGATGCTGATCGACTACCGGCTGCAACGTGGCAGCGACGGTTGGAAGATCTATGACATCAACATGATGGGCGCCTGGCTGATTGAGGTCTACCGCAAGCAGTTTGCGGACATCGTGGCGCGAGATGGTGTGGATGGACTGGTCAAGTACCTGACCAGTCACAACGCACGGGCCTGAGCTTGAAAGAGAAAACGCCCCTGTCCCGCACGCGGGACAGGGGCGATCAGCACCGCCGTGTCAGTTGGCCTGCACGGCCTCGGCGCGGCTGCCCTGGGCTTTCTTCAGGTTGCCGATCTCGGACAGCTTGATTTCCACGTGGCGCGAGAACACGTACTCGGCCGGGCGCTGGTTGTCGAGCGGCAGGTCCGGCTTCATCGGGCCATCGGTCTTCACCCCACGCAGGCTTACGCCAAGTGCCTTGAGCGGATGTGAGAACGTGTCGGCCACAGCCGTGGCTTCGAAGCCGCTATGCACCATGCAGTCGGCGCACTTTTCATAGTTGCCAACCCCGTAGGCATCCCAGTCGGTACTTTCCATCAGTTCCTTGAAGGTCTTCACATAGCCTTCACCAACCAGGTAGCACGGACGCTGCCAGCCAAATACGGTGCGCGCGGGGTTGCCCCACGGCGTGCACTTGTATGTCTGGTTGCCGGCCAGGAAGTCCAGGAACATCGTGGACTGGCTGAACGCCCAGTTCTTGCCGGCATTGCCACGCGACAGGATGTCGCGGAACAGTTGCTTGGTCTTGTTGCGGTTCAGGAAGTGCTGCTGGTCCGGGGCGCGCTCGTAAGCGTAGCCCGGCGACACCGTGATGCCGTCCACGCCCATTGCCTTGACCGAGTCAAAGAACTTGGCCACGCGGTCCGGCTTGGCATCGTTGAACAGCGTGCAGTTGATGTTCACGCGGAAGCCACGTTCCTTGGCCATGCGGATGGCTGCGACGCAACGGTCGTACACGCCTTCCTGGTTGACCGAGTGATCGTGCATCTCGCGGTCGCCGTCCAGGTGGATCGACCACACGAAATACGGGCTCGGCTGGTACTGGTCGATCTTCTTTTCCAGCAGCAGCGCGTTGGTGCACAGGTAGACAAAGCGCTTGCGGGCAATGATGCCGCGCACGATTTCCGGCATGTCCTTGTGCAGCAGCGGCTCGCCACCGGCGATCGACACCACCGGTGCGCCGCACTCGTCCACGGCCTCCAGGCACTCGGCCACGGACAGGCGCTGGTTCAGGATGGGATCCGGGTAATCGATCTTGCCGCAGCCCGAGCAGGCCAGGTTGCAGCGGAAAAGTGGCTCGAGCATCAGGGCCAGCGGATAACGCTTTTGCCCGGAGAGATGCTTGCGTGCGATGTAGGCGCCTACGCGGGCGACCTGCAGAAACGGAATGGCCAAGGGGGTGCTTCCTGTTAGGTTCAGCTTTTCACTTCAGCTTGCCGCCGTCTGGTCGGCAAGCCGGGCGTCACTGATATCAGTTGTCTTCCTGGCCCCTGGGGCCAGCGTTGCATCGGCTAGTTCAGCCGGCAGGCGGAATTCGGCATGTTCCTCGATCCCTTCCATCGTCGATACCTCGACCGGACCAAGGCGGCGCAAGGCCTCGATGACGTCTTCCACCATGTCTTCAGGCGCCGAGGCGCCCGCGGTAATGCCTATCACGCCAGCGCCCCGCACCCATTCGGGATCGAGTTCGCTGCCGTCGGCAATCAGGTAACTAGGCACGCCGCTTTCCGTGCCGATTTCTCGCAGCCGGTTCGAATTCGAACTGTTGGTCGCGCCGATCACGAGAATGACATCCACTCTCGCCGATAATTCCCGCACCGCGCTTTGGCGATTCTGCGTCGCATAACAGATATCGCGGGTATCCGGCCCAACCAGATCGGAAAAGCGCCGACCGAGCGCCGCAATGATATTACGGGTGTCGTCCACGGACAACGTGGTCTGAGTGATATAAGCCACCGGAGCGTCGGCCGCGAGGTCCAATTGTGCCACGTCGGCTTCACTCTGGACCAGCAGCACCTTGCCGGGGATCTGGCCTATCGTGCCTTCCACCTCAGGATGGCCGGCGTGGCCGATCAGGATGACACGGCGGCCGGCCGAAGCATACTGCCGGCCTTGGTTGTGCACCTTGATCACCAGCGGGCAGGTGGCATCGATCGCGTGAAGCTCGCGACGGCGCGCTTCGGCGATGACGTCGCGCGACACGCCATGCGCACTGAAAATGGTTATTGCATCACTTGGAACTTCGTCGAGTTCCTCGACGAAGCGAGCCCCTTTCTTGCGCAATCCGTCCACGACATGCTTGTTGTGGACGATCTCGTGCCGTACATACACGGGGGCGCCATGTTTGAGCAGGGAGCGGTCGACGATTTCAATCGCTCTGACTACGCCGGCGCAAAAGCCCCTGGGCTGGGCAAGTATCACCTGCATAGAGACGGCCCCCCGACGCTCTTGTGAAGATTCGAAGACATCAGTATTTGGTATTCCGGCATCACTTTTCCGGTTCACGGTGGTTACTATATACCGGGCCGGATTTTCATGTCGGCGGCGTTGGTGCTTGCCAACAACGTCAATCCGGTGAAAATGCGCCACTGCCCGTTGGTATAACGACTGATTAGCGCGGAACATGCGCGCAACGTAGACAGGGGATTTGAAATTAACAATTGCATTCTCGTGACCGGAGCCTCGGGCTTCCTGGGGTCTTCCGTCATGCGCCAGGCGCTCGAGCGCGGCTTCCAGGTGCGTGTGCTGGTGCGCGCCACCAGTCCGCGTGCCAATCTGGCCGGGCTTCCGGTGGAAGTGGTGGAGGGTGACATGCGCGACGCGGCGTCGATGGCGCGTGCCATGGCGGGGGTTCGCTACTTGTTCCATGTGGCGGCCGACTACCGCCTCTGGGCGCCCGACCCCGAGGAAATCGTGCGCGCCAATGTCGAAGGCACAGTCACGACCATGAAAGCGGCGCGCGACGCGGGTGTGGAGCGCGTCATCTACACCAGCAGCGTGGCCACGCTGCGTGTGGCTGGCGCCACCGGTCCGGTCGACGAGACCGCGGCGATGGCCGGGCACGAGGCCATTGGCGCCTACAAGCGCAGCAAGGTGCTGGCTGAGCGGGAAGTGGAGCGACTGGTGGGTGAGGGGTTGCCGGCCGTGATCGTGAATCCGTCGACGCCGATCGGGCCGCGCGATGTACGCCCGACGCCCACCGGGCGCATCATCGTCGAGGCGGCCACGGGCAAGATCCCGGCCTTTGTCGATACGGGCCTGAACCTCGCGCATGTGGACGACGTGGCGAACGGTCATTTCCTGGCACTGGACAAAGGCCGTATCGGTGAACGCTACATCCTCGGTGGCCAGGATGTGCTGCTGCGACAGATGCTGGCCGACATTGCCGGCATGGCGGGGCGCAAGGCACCGACCGTCGAACTGCCGCGCTGGCCGCTTTACCCCGTCGCCCGGATTGCCGAGACCGTGGCGCGATTCACGAAAAAGGAGCCGTTCGTGACCGTTGACGGCCTGAAGATGTCGCAATACCGGATGTTCTTCACTTCGGCCAAGGCGCAGCGTGAGCTGGGCTACGCGCCGCGCCCGTACCAGCAGGGCCTTCGGGACGCCCTGGACTGGTTCCGCGACAACGGCTACCTGAAATAAGAAGGGCGGAAGCCGCTCAGGAGCGTACCGGCGCCTGCGAGCGGCCTTTCCATTGGCCGCCACGCCGCAGGTAGAAGCGGCGCGCGGAATCGACCGTGGCGCCGAGGTAGAACAGCGCGGTGAGCGGCAACAGCGGCGCCAGCCAGGCCGGTTGTCGATATTCACGCAGCATCGGCCGGTAGCTGAAGGTCATCAGCATCCACGCCAGCCACGCGGGCCACATAGCAGCCCCGCCGGCCAAGGCCAGGAATGGCGGAAGCAGGTAGGTCAGGATCATCCCCAGCACGGCGCCCGCCAGCATCCACGGCGAGTAGTGCAACTGCGTGTATGCGCTGCGCGCAATCATGTTCCACAGGCTTTGCCAGTCGTCGTACGGACGTAGCGAGATGCTGTCGTCGGCCAGGTCCAGTCGGATCGAGCCGCCGGCCTTGATCTTCGCCGCCAGGCTGCAATCGTCGATCAATTCGCCGCGAATGGCCGCGAATCCGCCGATACGTGCCAGCGCCGAGCGGCGTGCCAGCATGCAACCTCCCGCCGCACCCGCGACCTTGCTGCGTGGGTTGGCAACGCTTGCAAACGGATAAAGTTTGGCGAAGAAGAACACAAAAGCCGGCACGATCATGCGCTCCCACCACGATTCACAGCGTAGCCGCACCATCAGCGAGGTCAGGTCGCGCTGTTCGTGCTCGGCCCGTGCCACCAGTTCGGCGATGGTATTCGGCCCGTGCCAGATATCAGCGTCGGTCAGGAACACGAATTGCGCTTCGGGCATTTGCAGGTCGGCCGCCGCCAGTCCTTCCGACTGGGCCCAGACCTTGCCGCTCCAGCCCGCCGGCAGGTCGCGCGCGGCGATCACCGTCAGGGCATCCGCTCTACCGATCGACATGGCCGCTGCCCTTGCAATATCGGCGGTACCGTCATTGCTGTGATCGTCGACCACGATCAGGTGAAGCGGGCCCGCATACGCCTGGGCCAGTACGCCAGTCACCGCGCGGGCAATCACATCGGCTTCATTGCGGGCCGGTATCACGCCAATGACTGGCGGCCAGAAGGCGGGGGCGGGAGACGGCAGGGGCTTGCGCACACGCCAGAACCCGGCGCGCGCGAATACCAGCACGCACCAGACAACCAGCGTCAACAGGGACAGAACGAACGGCAGCATAAGGTTCTACTTGATGAAGCGCCGGGCAAGGCGGGCCAGTTTTGGCACCGTGGTCGGACGCACAAGGCGCGCATCATACCCCGCCATGCGGCGTTCGTTCTCGGCCAGGCAGAGATCGATCATGGCGCCGGCCGAGAGTGTCTGACCCAGCGATCCGGCGGCATTCATCGGGAAATTGGCGTCCTGGGCGGTGCCGTCGGCCTTTACGTCGATACCCTTGGCCAGGCCGATGCGCTCGCGGATCAGGAATATCCAGACTCGCATCACCTTGAGTGCGAAGGCCGGCCGGCGCCACCATGGCAGGCTATGGCGGTACCAGGCCACCCAGT
>VFQP010005690.1_pt1 | contig 10687 bp, 14 predicted proteins | sample 3512351 | NCBI WGS metagenome assembly VFQP01 (sample SAMN10412372, study PRJNA504923) | tailings metagenome | isolation source: Relicate 1 Philex TSF1 revegetated site | place: Philippines: Tuba, Benguet | collected 2017-08-29
CGTCCTTCTTCTTGAGCGCGGGGCGCGCGGGGTCCTGACCTGAGCGAGCTGTGGAGTGCGGCGGCGCCGGCGGCGCGAGAGCGGCGGCTGCACCTCCCCCCTGAGAGCGATGAGATGGAGAGAGCGGTTTATGATGAGCGTCGTTTTTTTGGGACTCTGGTGGCGTCGTTGCCGCGGGGATGGATCCTCCCCTCCCCTCTGACGGGAGGGGAGCCTGCTCGTGTGAGCCTGGAGAGAGCGAGAGAGAGGTTTTGGAGACGCCCGCACACGGCGCCTGCCCCAGTCCCGCGCCTTGGCGAGATGGCGCGGGCGGCGGCGGCACGTGTCGCGTGGCCTGCGTGTGCCGCGTGTGCGTTTTGGTTCTGGTTTGTCTCCCGTCATCAATCAAAGTGCCCGCCACCCTACTCTGTGGTGGCGCGAGCGTCGTGAGCGCAGCGGCAGCAACCCCGTTTGCTGCTTTTTGGGCATTTGCAGCGGTGTAGGCGGTCTGACGAGGAGGAGGAGGAGGGCAAGGAGGAAGGGCGCATGGAGTGAGGGGAGAGCGCGTGGGCACCCACGCTGTGCGGGCGTGCCCTGTGCATTTTCGTGGACCTCTGGGTGTGTAGGCGCGAAATGAGTGGCCAGCCCTCGGTGTCAGAGACTCTGCCTGCCTGTGTGTGGACCCTGCGGCGGCGGCCTCCCTATCAGAGAGATGGTGTGTGGTGTGTGGCTGTCGCGCTGCGCGGTATGCCCCGTGCCCTGTGGCGGGTGGGCTGCGCTGCCGCGTGCCTCTGCTTCTTCTTCCGCAGCTGCCCACGTGAACGCGTGGCGCCTGCAAGCAATTGTTGCCAGGACTCACTCGGTGAACGGCGCAGACAGCAGGCAGCAAGGTTGAGCATTCGCAGACATTTCTGCAGCAATCAAGTGCAGCACAAGGCGCGTTCGCAGCAGGGAGGGTCCTTGTACGCCACGTGTTGAGGTGGACGCAATGATGGCGGGGCACACCGTTCATTGAGGGAAGACATGGGGGCAAATCTTTCGAACACTGCTCGCCCACTCTGGGAGCCCTGCGCATTTACTCGGCCTGGAGCGCCCCTGACGCGGACGGCGTCTCTGCTCGCTGGCCCTGCCCGGGCCGCAGCTGGCAGTTGTACTTGGCGCCGGCCTTCATCAGGAACTCAAACGCCGCACGGGACTCCTCCCCCCTGCGCAGTGCACGCGTGCCACAGGCGCGCGAGGCTGTGCTGGCGGGAGGGGCCTGACCAAGTGACCCTGCGGCCGGCACCGACTGCGCCTCCCCATCCAAGAAGCAGCAGGCGCACCTCTGGAGGCTGAGGTAGACTGGCGTGAGGCCAAACATGTCGCGCTGGTTGACGAGCATCTCGCGCAGCTTCTCCGGCATGTCCTCGGTGATGACGCGCAGCATGTCGGCGTGCCCCTCGCGCGCCGCCAAGTGGATGGCCGTCCTGCGACAGCAGTCACGCGTGCCCCCTCAGCCCCCCTTGAAGGAGGCCAGCCTCGACTGAACGCAGGCACCTTTAGCCCCGCACGTGTGCGCGGCGGGGGCGCGCACGCGTCCTGGGGCCGCACCTGCCGTTGCAGTCGGTGGCGGCCGGGTCAATGTTGTAGTCCAGCAGCGCCTCGGCCACTTCGATGTTGTTGAGCTCGGCGGCCCAGTGCAGCGCCGTGCGCTGGATCTTGTCCCGCTGGTTGATGTCGAACTCGAGGCTGCGCTCCACCAGGCGCGTGATGAAGGCCACGTTGCCGCGCTCGGCCGCCTCAAAGATGTTCTTGGGCGGGCCGGCGTTTGGGGTGCTGCTGGGCACCATGGGCGGGATCTCACCCACTGCGGGCAGCGTAGGAGCAGTGTGCGTGCGTGCTTGCGGGACATGTTGACCGCGGGCCACTCAGCGCGTAAGCAGCGGCGCAGCCATGGGCGCTGGCTCACACGGAAGCACCGTGCATGTGGGCGCGCCGCTCAAGCTGCGCCGCAGCGCGCTTTTGGCGACGTGTGTGGCCCTGCTCTGCCGTGCGGGTCGTTGGCTGCCGTGATGCTGTGCGGCCCCAGGCGCGCATCGAGCAGACCAGCACCATGCGATTTCCCACCGCCCCCTTGCTGCGCCGAGCTGCTCGTGAGGGGCTGGCTCGAGCGCGCTGAGGCTGTGTCCGAGGCCCCCACCAACACCATCATCAAGAGCGCGACGCACCAAAGGTGCCTCCAGCGGCCGTGGGCGACAGCACGACCTCCGTGTCGATGCCTGGCTCGCTCGGCTTCACCACGGTGAGGCCCTGCACCTTTGCGGCCATCCTGTGTATGTGACCAAGTGCTGTGGCGACGCGCCTTGCGGGGACTGTGTGGCTGCAGCGTCGTGTGGTGGTCTCAACTGGATGGAACGTTGCTGCTGCTGCGCTTCCTTCCCCGTCTGGTGGTGGCGGCCCAGGGCTTGCAGGATGGCTCCACGCAGGGACCGAGCCAGGACGCACAAACGGCGCTTGCTGCACCAGCAGCAGCACCCGGAGGCGCTTACTGGGGAGGGGGGGCAGCGCCGCGGCCAAAGCCGCCGCCGCCGCCGAAGCGGGGCTGGTAGGCGCCGGGGGCGCCCGCCTTGTCCTCGCCGCCCTCACGGGGGCCGCCACGGCCAAAGCCGCCCTCCCTGCGGTAGCCCTCGCGGCCGCCAAAGCCGCCCTCACCGCCCTCGCGGTCGCCGAAGCGGCGCGGGCCGCGCTCGGGGCGGGCGGGCAGGCGCTCCAGGGCCCTGCGCACGCGGTATGAGTGACAGCGATGGGGGTTAGCTGCAGTGAGGATCCCGACGACCAGCAAGCGGCCTGGGCTGCGGCTGGCAAAGACTCTGGTCGCTCGCTGCACCCCGCCTCCCTCCCCAGAACCGTCCTCACTTGGTGGACTTCTTGAGGGTGGCGGGCACCACGTCCTGAGGCAGGCCCAGGTACTCGCGCAGGTACTCGATGCCCTTGTCCGTCAGGAACCTGCGGGGAGAAGGGGTAGGTGGAGGGGAGCAAGAGCATCGCCACGAGTCCTGGGCCACCCCGACAAGCGCGTGCGTAGGTCCCTCCTCTCGCGCTGGCAACACCGTCACCGCCACCACGCCCGGCCCACGCGCAGCCCGAGAGTAGCTGCTAACCGTGCGGCTCTGCCGCGTGCCCCTTGGCTGCACGCCCCCGCCCCCTCCACACGCTGGCTCACCAGTAGTAGTGCCTCCACGCGAAGCGCTCGGTCACGTACTCCAGGCTCGTGAACGACTGCATCAGCTTGATGACCTGCGCGGCGTGCGGCGACCGGCCGACGAGCGCATGGTGCCCCAGCATCCCCAGGTCGCCACCCACGCCGCTCGTGGCCAGAGGCCCAAGCTGCTGCTGCATCACCATCCAAGCCGCACCTGCAGGTTGGGCACATCGAGGTCGTCCGAGTGCTTGGGCTTGTTGTGGTCCTTCTCGGCCTGCAGCACGCCCTCTGCGCGACGGCAGGGGGGGACGACGCGAGCACAGCGCGTTCGCGTTTGTCAGCGCAGCCGACAAAGCGCACTTCCGGAGCGCACTTCGCGAGCGCCGGCCCGTCGCAGTACAAGATTGGCGAGGACCAGGGGTGTGTCTACACGCGCGCGCCAAGGCTGAGCCAACGTGAGGAGCTGCTCGCTGCGCAGTAGTAGCTGCTGGCGCCGAGCTGCTGCGCTCAAGCACGACTCGGCGCGGCTGCTCCCCCAGCTCGCTCACCCTGGAAGAGGTACTTGTAGACCGCGCGGCGGTTCTTCTTGGGAATGAGCATCTTGTTGGTGAGAGTCCCCGCGTCGGCTCAGAGGCCAACTCGACTCCCCTGCGGCGCGGCGCGTTCAAGAGGAGAGGTGCGCGATCTTCGCGCCGAAGCACAAGAACGGGCGTCAGGCCGGCTCACACGAGGCGCTGCCTCCCTCCTCGCACCTGGGTGACGATAGCGCGTCACTGAAGAGCAAAAGAGGGCAAGGCAGGGGCGGCGAGCGAGGAGGAACCTCGCGCATGCACTCGGGGGCTTGCGAGATTTGCAGCGAAAGCAGCAACGGCAGGACCGAGGGAGACCACGCACAATGCCTCAACAACCCCCATACGAGCCTCCCGCGCCTCCCGCGCCCCCGGCTCCGACTTGGCGAGGCACGCCATCTCCGCCCCCCCGCGTCTACGTGCCCGCGCCGACTCAGCGCTCGCTGGAGGCTCAACAGGCGGCGAGACAAGTGCTTGAGCGGAAGCTCGCGAGAGTGGCAGCGGCGCAGAGCACGGGAGGTGGGCCGCCCGTCTCCCCCGCGCAGGTGCGGAGCTCGTAAGCGCTGTCAAATGCGCGTCGCGATTGCACTCCAGAACACGCTACTTCAGCATACCCATTGTGCGCTGCCGCTGCCTCCTGCAGCGGCCGCGGCGGCGGGCCATGCAACGCGTCCCGGCCGGCACGTATGCACAGGTGGAGGACAAGTTCATCGCAGGTGAGAGCATCCATCAGCCTAAAAATCGCGCTGGTGCCGGCGCGCACCCAAGGCGTGCAGAGGGCGCCCGGCGAGATGTCCAACACCGCATCTCGCGATGCCGCGATGTCGCGCAGAGTACGCCAGCGTGCAGCGGCGCATGGACAGCGTGCTGGACCGCTGCGGCACCTTCCACAGCAGCTTCACGGCAGCCGACAAAGCCCAAGCAGCAGCAGCGGCCACCGCCTGGCGCCCGGCTCCGTACGCCGCGGGCGCCGACCTCCTGGCGCACACGGGCGACGCCGCCACGTCTGCGGCGGGCGAGCAGGCAGCCGCCGCGCTGCTCCAGGCCGCCCAGGCGCTCACCACGGACGCCCTGCAGCGCCAGCGTCCGAAAGGGGCGCCCCAGCACCGCGCCGGCCACGACCGGCACGTGAGGACGCTGCTGCGGCAGCCCCGGGGCCTGCACGCGGGCGCTGCGGCCTACGACGCCCGCCACGTCACGGCGACGCCGCCCCGGCCAGCGAAGCACGCGCCGGCCCCGGCGGCCACGTCCCCCGCGACGCCGCGGGCGTCTGCAGTGGCCGCCAGCAGCTCCTCGGTCGCCTCCCCGACCGCCCACCACCCCTCCTCCTGGTCGCCGGCGACCACAGTGCGGTATCCCAGCGCCCTTGCTCCATTGTCCACTGGGTTGGCGTCCCCAGGGCGGCACGCCAGCACTGGCGCGCAGCCCGACATCATGCCGCTGGCCTTCCCAGAGTCCACCAACAAGTTCTTTGCGCTGGGTGAGCGCTGGTCAACGCTAGGTTGCCTCGCACCACCACAGCTCACCCGTGTGCGCTTTGGTTGCTGAGCGCCGCAGCAGCTGGCTCATCACTTTACGTTGCGCGCGCAGGGGTGCATGCGTCGTGCGGGGCGACGGCGGCCGTGCGCGATGCTCTGCGGGCAGCCTGGAGCGAGGCGCCGCTGCTGGGCCTCACGCACCGCGAGCGCTTGAGGGCAGGCATCCAGGAGCTGGCAGCAGAGTTCTACGGGCCGCTGGTGACCTGACGTCTGCTCTCTGCACCCCACGTGCCCGTTGCCACGCCCTGATTTACAATCTCACACGGGACGTGTGCCCTTCGCCCCCCCCGGAAAAGAATAGAAAACAGACGCTCAGGCGCAGCAGGGGAGGCCGCAGCGGGCACCCTCTGCCAGCTCTACTCTACTACTGCAGCCGTGGCCCGGAAAAACGACGCGCCATCGTCAGGAAACAGGAAGCCAAAGCGTCCGCCAGCCCACCAAGTGTCGCGCCGCGCTGAGCATTGCTTGCCGCGCCAACCGAGTCGGGCCCCACCCCTGCGACAGCTGCACTACCGCCGCTGCTGGTAGGGAGGAGGCGGCGCCCCCGGGCCAGGCGGAGGGGGCCGGTACAAGTTGGGCGGCGGAGGGCGCGGCTGCTGCGGGCCCCCCGGCCCTCCCCCGGGGCCCCCCTGCCGCTGCTGCTGCCCCTGCCCGCCCGCCCCCGGCGGCCCGTACGGCGCCCTCTGCCCCGGCGGCCCCATGGGCGCGCCCCCCGCCGCCGGAGGCACCATGCCCCGCGGCGGCCCGCCGCCCCCGCCCGGCCCGCCGCCGCCCGGCCGCATCCCCCCCTGCCCCCCGCCGCCGCCCTGCATCCCGCCATACGGCCCGCCCTGCATCCCGCCGGGCGGCGGGTGCGTGCGCTGCCGCTTGGGGTCGTGCCCCACGCCCGCACCGCCTCCACCTCCTCCGCCGCCCCCGGGCCCGCCCGGCAGGTGGATGGGCGCGCCGGCGCCCGCGTGCCCTCCTCCGTGCGGGTGCTGGGGGTGCTGCTCCTGCCGCTTCTTCTTCATCGTGTACTCGTGCGCCGACCCCTTGCACGGCAGGTCCTTGGGGTCGCACGCCGCCGGGTTCTCGTTCCAAAACCAAGGGTCCTGCGCACCGCCACGCGCGCACGCACGTTCCGCACGCAGGGCCAGGTGGGGGCAGCTGGAGCACGCGGCGGCACAGCTGTGCAGTGCGAGGGCGCACACAGTGCTTGCCCCCCATGCGCGGGCCCCCGCAGCCGGCGCCTGCGCCAAGCGCCGGCCCCAGCCCCGCATACCCGGTCGCTTCCTCCACGCCGCCATGCCCTTCCCCCTGCCCACGCGCGCGCCCCCCCGACGCACCCTGAAGGCGGAGATGGCGTCGATGCGCTTGTTGGGGTCGACCTGCAGCAGCTTGTCCAGCAGCTGCACCGCCGCCGGGTTGACGCTGGCCTGCTCGTTGCGCTTGGTCATGTCGGCCACCCACTGCGCCAGCTTCTTGTCGCGGTACTTGTTCGGCGGGATGCTGCCCCAGCTGCACGCCACGCGCACGCCACGCACGCGACACGGCACGCCACGCACGCACGCATCAAGGACGGGTCAGCGCTGCCGTTGGGCCGAGGGAGAAGTGCGCGTGTGGGGTGGTGGGGCGCGGGCGTGGCGCGTGCCGCACCTGGGCAGCTTGGGCCCGTCTGGCCAGGTGGCGGGCGAGGGCGTGCCCATGATGCTGAAGATGCGGTCGAGCTGGTCGGGCTCGTCCTTGCCCGGGAACAGGGGCTTGCCCACCTGCCAGGTCACGCACACACGCAGCGGCACACTTGCACATCGCCACGCGCCACCCACCTCTTGCACATGCGCCGCGCGCCTCCCATCCAGTCCGAGTGCTGCCGGGTCAAGCAGCTACCACTGCACAGCCCAGGCCGGCCCTCCCAGGGGTGTGGGCGGCAGGGCGCCTGGCCGCAGCGCGCCCCCCATGCGGCCCCCCATCCCCAGCCGCACCAGCAGCTCGGCAAAGATGCACCCCACGCTCCACATGTCCACCTCGGGGCCGTACCGCTCGGCGCCCAGCAGCAGCTCGGGCGGCCTGCGCGCAAGCGCATGCAAGCTTGGCACGCGTGAGCGCGCACACCCTCCCCTCGCAAGCGCAGCGCCGTGCGGAGGCCCGAGCTGACCGCAGGCGCTGTCTAGGGGCAACGCGGGCGTGTGGGGAGGGCAGGAGGAGGAGGAGGCGGGCGGCGGCGCGTGTGCGGGCGGGCTCACCCACCTGTACCAGAGCGTGATGACGCGGTTGGTGAGCCGCGCGTCCGTCTTCTCCTGGTAGGTGCGCGCCAGGCCAAAGTCGGCCAGCTTGACAATGCCGTTCTTGTCAATCAATATGTTGCTCGCCTGCGGCAGCAGCAGTAGCGCCGCGCGTGCACCGCATGCCGCTGCAGCCGCAAGGCCGGTGGGCCGCGTGCGTCACCCTGCAGCCCTGCAGGACATGCGCTCATGCGCCCTCCCTCCCTCCCTCCCCTCACTCACCTTGAGGTCGCGGTGCAGCACGCCGTTGCCGTGCACGTACGCCAGGCCCTTGAGCAGTTGCTTCATGATGCACTTGACCTGCGCGCGCCGCCCACGCACACACGCGCGCCGCACGGGGCACGTGACCTCAAGGCCGCCACGCCTCCTGCAGCTGCCTGCCGCTCTGCCCGCCGCGGCGTTACTCCTGCCAGGTCTGCTGCGCCCCAGCTGCTCCCGCCAGGGCCCTGCAGCTGCTGCGCGGCGAACCTGCACGCCATGGGCGGCCCCCACGCCCGCCCGCACCTGTGCCTCGGTGAACTTGTACTTGTTGGCGTCCATGAGGCCCGTCAGGTCGTGCTCGGCGTAGTCAAACACCATGTAGATGGAGCCCTTGAAGTTGTTGCTCTTGTGGACTGCACGTGCCGCCCACCGCCCACGAAGTGCACCGGGGTGTGAGTCGTGCCGCAGCGCGCCCGCCCCCCCCTGCTGGAGGCATGTGCCGTCGACTCACTGTCGGAGCGCACAATCTCGCGCAGGTTGACGACGTTCTCGTTGGTCATGCTGCTGAGGATCTTGATCTCGCGGATGGCCGTGATGGGGAAGCCCTCCTTCTCCGTGTCCATCCGAATCTTCTTGAGCGCCACCTGCACACCCCCCGGGCACATGGCCAAGCGCAAGCAGCCGCCACCACCATGTTGTGACCGGTTGCCAACGCTGACAGAGACCCCCTGGCGGCGTGCGCCGGCACGGCTCCATGCTCCCACCACGCCGCAACCCGCCCATGACGTGGCGCAGCGCCACCCTCCTCCCGCCCTGCGGCGGCGGCAGCAGCTCCATGATGCAACTACCTTCGCGCGCACCTTGGCCTTGGTCTCCTTGCACATGCCCGTGAAGACCTGCCCATACGTGCCTTCGCCGATCTGGTTGGCCACATCGAACTGGTAGGCCTCCGCGACCGTGCGCGTGCCGCCGTACTGCGGTGGCGCAGCGAGCAGCGCTCACGGAGCTGCTCGCTCGCTGCGCACCGCTCGCGAGGCCCCGGGCTTCGGCTCGCCCCACACGCAGCAGCCCCACCTGCTTGTCGTCGCCGGGCCTCGGCAGCTCAATCTTGTGGCGCGGAGCCTGCTCCCCAGCGCCGTGCGCCCCCGCCGACGCCATTGTGTCGCTGGGCTCGAGAGAGCGAGCGGGGCCCCAAGGCCCCTCGCTGCTGGGCTCCTGGCTCCAAAGGCTGTGGGTGGTGGCTGGTGCTGCTTCTGTGGCACTGAGCAGAGGCTACTACTGTGGGGCAAAGCTGCACGGCACCGCGCCCGAGCATGGGCGTCCGGGCCTGCGTCGTAGAGCAAAGCAAGCGATTCGCTTGCTTTGCTCTAGCGGCACTCACGCACACGGCAGGCCCCAGACGCTCCTGCAGAGGCCTTGAGGACCAATATGTCGGTGCTGCAGCGCCTCTGCCGGCACGGCGCCGTGGTCGACGCGCTGCGCCTCGCAGGAGAAGCAGCATGCTGGGGGCGTGCGCGGCCGTGGTCGCTGCAGGGCACGGCATCAGCAACCAGTGGCAGCAGCACACTGTCGCAGCAGCGCCTCATCAGCAGCGGCGTGGCGGCGCGGGCGCCCGAGGTGGACGCCGAGACGGACGTGGAGAAGAAGATTGCGGCCAAGCTGGCAGCTGCGCTCAAGGGCGCGGTCAAGGTGGCCGTCAGGGACACCAGCGGCGGCTGCGGGGCCATGTACGCCATCGAGGTGGTCGCCGACGACTTCAAGTGAGCACGCTGGCGGGGGGGCCCCCGCGCATTCATTGGTGGCAGGGAGCATGCAGGGAGCCAGGAGGAGGCGCCAGCACCGCCATCAGGCGCCACCACACACTGACGCACGGTGTTGTGCTGGCCGCCATCGCGTGATGTCCGGGCGCCTGACGCGCAGGGGCCTCTCCATCGTGAAGCAGCACCAGGCGGTGCACAGGGCTCTGGCCGAGGACATCAAGCAGTGGCACGGGCTCAACCTCACCACCAAGGCGCCTTGACCGCGATGGACTGCGCATGCGTCGCGGGCCCCTAGACACGCTGCAACCCCCACGGCTTTCGGTGCACACAAGGAGAAGGGCCCAGACAAGTCAGCAGATGGAGGTCCGCACGGAGCTCAGCAAAAGGCCTGTGCCGCTGCGGAGCTGCACAGCTGCGCACGTGCCTCACCTGCCGCCGCGCCCGTCATGCCGCACCTCCTCGCGCCTGCGGCACCACAGCTTGCTCACGCCTCAGCAGCAGCAAGCTAGTTCCCGGCGCGTGCGCGTGGCGGTGCTCAAGACGCGCTCCACGCCGGGCGCTGCGGCCTCTCCCTCTCCTGGGCGTGCCGAGGAGGCGAGCGGCAGCGCGGCGGCCAACGCCAGCGCCGTCGACGTGGTTCGCAGGTGCGCCACCACCATCACCTGGCGCGCTGTGCCCTGGCGCCAGTGGCGTGCAGGCCACGCGCCTGCCCGAAGCGCTCGCTCTTTCTGCCGTGCATTTGTGGTGGGCTGGCCGCCTCAGGTTCTTCGCCGCGCTGAGCAGCAGGGACCTGTCTGGCACGTTCAACCTGCTGGCCAGGGAGGTGGCCTACAGCAACGCGGTCCTGCAGGTGCGCGTTCGGACGCGGGCCGCTGGCGGGGCGGCGATGCGGCACCCGGTCAGCATGTCGTGCAGCCCCGGACGCACGCAATGCTGTGTGTGGCCCGCCACTCCACCTCCACACAGGTGCAGCACGAGGGCCGCCAGGCCGTGTCGCGCTTCTACGTGGACGTGCTGAGCGGGCTGCCCCGTGAGGCCACGCTGGTGCTGCGGGACGTGGTGGCGGCCGAGGCGCCAGAGCCAGCCGTGCACGCCTTGGGCAGCCGGGCGCAGGCCGTGGCCGGCACGCGGCGCGTCTCCGTCTCGTGGTGAGCCCTCCGCCTCGCACACGCATGCCATCCACGCCAGGCAGGGGCAC
>VFQP010005691.1_pt1 | contig 10685 bp, 7 predicted proteins | sample 3512351 | NCBI WGS metagenome assembly VFQP01 (sample SAMN10412372, study PRJNA504923) | tailings metagenome | isolation source: Relicate 1 Philex TSF1 revegetated site | place: Philippines: Tuba, Benguet | collected 2017-08-29
ATTGATTATGGACAACCTGGCACATCAAGGTACACCCTCAGGGATAGTCGAAGACGTAGCCGTGCAAGTCGACCAGCAAGGAAAGGGCATTGGCAAAGCCATGATGCAGTTTGCGATGGCCATTTGCCAAGAATCAGGCTGTTATAAACTGGTGCTTTCGAGCAATCAAAGGCGTACCGAAGCCCATGCTTTTTATGAATCATTGGGTTTTGAACGACACGGCTTTAGTTTTCAGGTAATTACCTAGGATAATTCCTGCGAAAATTCTAAATACGTTTGCTTTTTGATAAAAAAAATACTAATTTTGTAGCAGAATTTAAAGGAAGAGGGGTTTGAAATCCCTCTTTTTTGTTTGTATTTCATATTCAGGTGAAAGACAAAAGAGGCAGGTGGAATAACGATTCTGTGGTTTTTCTTACATTTCTTCTTCTTTCTTTTTCTTTCCTCGTGGCTTCAGAACAAGTATGTTAAAAGATAAAATTATAGCCTTGCTTGAACCCCATTTAGAGAACGATACTTTCTTTGTGGTTGATATCCAAGTACATGAGCTAAAAACTCGTACCAATATTACTATTCTTCTTGATTCCGATGAAGGAATAAAAATTGAAGAATGTGCCAAAATTAGCCGTCGATTGGCCAACGAAATCGAAACCTTAGAGCTGATTACGTCGGCTTATAATTTGGAAGTTTCATCGCCAGGTATCGATCAGCCCTTAACACTGATTCGCCAATATGTAAAAAATGTTGGTCGTTCGCTCAAAATTCATTTGAAAGAAGGCGGAGAAAAAGTAGGGACATTGGAAGAGGTAAAAGAAGACGGAATTATTTTCTTGGAAGAACTCAAGAAGAAGCCCAAAAAAGGGGAAGTAGTCGAGCCAGTATTGATACCATTTACAAATATTGATAAAGCAAAAGTACAGATATCGTTTAAATAATGAATGTATTGGTGTGTTAGTAAAACCAGTCAGTCATTGAAAATTATGAAAAGATGAATAGTGCAGAGTTAATAGCGTCGTTTGCGGATTTTGCCAAAGAAAAAAACGTTGACCGCCCGACGATGATTAAAGTGTTGGAAGAGGTATTTCGTACAATGATTCGTAAAAAATACGGAACGGATGCCAACTTCGACGTAATCATCAACCCTGAAAGCGGGGACTTAGAAATGTGGCGTACCCGTGAGATTGTCGATGACAACTCAGAAGATATTTGGGATTATGACAAAATACCTTTGGCCGAAGCTCGCCGAATCCAACCCGATTTTGAAATCGGTGAAGAGGTAGCCGAACTTATCAAGTTGGAGGATTTTGGTCGTCGTATTGTTCAGACGGCACGTCAAACCTTGATACAGAAAGTAAAAGACCTTGAAAAAGAAGGCCTTTTCGATAAATACAAGGATTTGGTAGGCGAAATGGTAAGCGGCGATGTATATCAGATTGTGGGCAAAGAGTTAATCATTGCAGATGGCGAAAAAAATGAACTTATTTTGCCAAAAGCCGAAATGATTTCTAAAGACCGCTTCAAGAAAGGCGAGCCAGTAAGAGCGGTAATTCACCGTGTAGAAATGAATAATGGTACTCCCAAAATTATTCTTTCTCGTACGTCTCCTGTTTTCTTGGAAAGATTGTTTGAGCAGGAAATACCTGAAATTTATGATGGTCAAATCATGATTCGTAAAATTGTACGTGAACCAGGCGAACGTGCCAAAGTTGCTGTAGAATCTTATGATGACCGTATCGACCCAGTAGGAGCTTGCGTGGGGATGAAAGGTTCTCGTATTCATGGGATTGTTCGTGAATTACAGAACGAAAATATCGACGTAATTAATTATACCGAAAACCTCGAACTATTGGTGGCTCGTGCTTTAAGCCCTGCCAAAGTAAGCTCGATGGTGATTGATAAAGAAAGAAAGCGTATTGCTGTATATCTTCAGCCCGACCAAGTGTCGTTGGCTATTGGTAAAGGTGGTCAGAATATCAAGCTTGCTGGTAAATTAGTAGGCTATGAATTGGACGTTTACCGTGATATTAAGCAAGAAGAAGTGGACGATGAAGATGTGGATTTGACAGAATTCTCAGATGAAATCGAAGACTGGATTTTGGAAGAATTACACCGTATTGGTTTAGATACAGCCAAGCAGGTGCTTAAACTTAGTAGTGAGGAACTCGTTCGTCGTACAGAACTAGAAGAAGAAACGGTGAACGAAGTATTATCAATTTTACGTTCTGAGTTTGAATAATATTGATTGAGTGAATGATAGGATGATAGAATAGTTGCAAAATTATAGATAGGTAAATCTTTTGGAACGCTTGATTGTTATCATTGCAAGAGGGCTTTTGAAAAATACTTACAGCAAATATCATTTACTCAATTATAAAACTATTCTATCATTCAGTTCAGACCAAGTATTGATTGTATCAACTTGGCATTAAAAGGAAACACATTCATAACATTAATCAAGAATTATTATAGAAAAGGATTTAAACAAAAGTATGGCAGAAGATAAAATGATGCGTTTGAGCCTGGTGGCAAAGCAGATTAACGTGGGAATCTCAACCATTGTTCAATATCTCTCTGCCAAAGGTCATAAGGTTGATAACAACCCAAACACCAAATTGAATTTTGAACAGCTCAAATTATTGGCCAAAGAGTACCGTAACGATAGCTTGTTGGATAACATGCAACCTGCCACACCAGCCCCAGCGGTACAAAAGCCAGTAGTAGAAACAACGGTTACAACGCCTAAAAAACAGGACGATGATATGCCTTTGTATTTCCGTGGCGGTTCAAACGATGCGTCTGCTGTGACAGCAAAGGCAGAAGAAAAACCTAAAGAGGTTGTTGCTCCAGAACCAGAAAAAATTGTAGCTAGAGCTGAAGTGTCTTTCAAAGTATTAGGAAAGATAGAACTAGATGCCAAAGGAATGCCTGTGCCTCCTAAACCTGTGGCCGTACCAACTGAGCCAAAGGTGGAAGAGCCTAAAGTTGAAAGTGTTAAAGTTGAAGAGCCGAAAACGGAACCAGTAATCGTTCCTGACGCTAAAATAGAGGTTACTCCAGTTCCTGCGGTTGAACCACCGAAGGTAGAGCAACCAAAGGTAGAAGAACCCAAAGCAGAAGTAAAAGCTGAGCCTTTGGTGGTAGCACCTACAAAGCTAGAGGAGACTCCTAAGCAGGAGGTAGTTGTTGAAAGTAAAGTTATCGTAGAATCCCAACCGCAACCAACCATAGTTGAGGAAGCAAAACCTGTTGTTGAAGTGAAAAAACAACCCGAGCCACAGCCGGAAGCCAAAGTTGAAACTCCAAAATCTGCAGAACAGAAAGTTCAGCACCACCACAATCAACCACAGCACCAGCACAAGCCGCAGCAACATAATCAGCAGAATCAAAATCAGCAGAATAATCAGCAGCGCAACCAACAGAATAATAATCAAGGCCATAAGCCTAATCATAATCAATCAAACCAAAATAAACCGCAAAATCCTGTGCAACAGTCACAACAGCCTAAGCCACAGCCGAAGCGTTATGATGAGGTTCCAACTGACAGAGCCATTGAGCTAATTGAAGCCAAAGGCGAAACCTTAAAAGGCTTGACGGTTTTAGGTAAAATAGAATTACCTGTAGAACAATCTCGTTCTAATAATAATAATAAGAACAAGAAAAAACGTAAACGAATCAAACCAGCCGAAAAAGTAACTGAAGCTGAAATTCGTAACGAAAAAGGTGCTCCTCGTCCTAAAAAGGATGAGCCTGCCAAACCTGGTGATGTTAAAAAACCTCAGAATACTACTGGTGGTAATACTAACAATACCAACAATAACAACAACAACAATAATAATAACAAGAAGAAACCGAAGAAAGAAGAAAAAGAAGAGGTTTCTGACAAGCAAATCCAAGAGCAAATCAAAGCCACTATGGCTCGTTTGCAAGGACAGTCGAACAAATCAAACTTTGGTGCAAAAGAACGTCGTGAAAAACGTAAAGTGCGTGCCGAAAGAGAAGAAAGACGACAAATCCAAGAAGAGGAAGAAGCAAAAATCCTTAAAGTTACCGAATTTATTTCGGCTAGCGAGTTAGCTTCTTTGATGGATGCTTCTGTAAATGAAGTAATCTCGACTTGTATGAGCTTGGGTATGTTTGTGTCGATTAATCAACGCCTTGAAGCCGATGTAATCGCTATTATTGCTGAAGAATTTGGCTATGAGGTACAGTTTGTATCGGCCGAAGAAGAGGTTGAAGCTGCTCTTCAAGAAGAAGAAGATGCTCCTGAAAGCCTTGAGTTGAGAGCTCCTATCGTAACCATCATGGGGCACGTTGACCACGGTAAAACTTCATTGCTCGACTATATTCGTCGTGCTAAAGTAGCCGCTGGTGAAGCAGGGGGTATTACTCAGCACATTGGTGCTTACTCTGTAAAACAAGAAGATGGTCGTAAGATTACCTTCCTAGATACGCCTGGTCACGAAGCCTTTACTGCCATGCGTGCAAGGGGTGCCAAAATCACCGACGTTGTTATTATCGTAATTGCTGCTGACGATGCCGTGATGCCTCAAACAGAAGAAGCTATTAACCACGCTTTGGTTGCTGGTGTTCCTATTGTATTTGCATTCTCTAAAATTGATAAGCCTGGTGCCAATACCGACCGTATCCGCGAACAATTGGCTGCTAAAAACTTGTTGGTTGAAGAATGGGGTGGTAAATACCAAACACAAGAAATTTCATCTAAATCAGGACTTGGTGTAAATGAATTGCTTGAAAAGGTATTGCTTGAAGCTGAATTACTAGAATTAAAAGCCAATGCTAATAAACGTGCTGTTGGCTCTGTTATTGAAGCGTCTCTTGACAAAGGTCGTGGGTATGTTGCCAATATCTTGGTACAGGCAGGTACATTACATGTGGGCGATATGATGCTTGCTGGTGCTCACCATGGTCGTGTAAAAGCCATGTTTGATTACCGTGGTAAAAAACTGAAAGAAGCTGGCCCTTCAACTCCAGTACAAGTATTGGGCTTGAGTGGTGCTCCTGCTGCGGGTGATAAACTCAACGTGATGGAACATGAGCGTGATGCCCGTGAAATTGCCAATAAACGTGAGCAAATTATCCGTGAACAGTCGCTTCGTACTCGTAAACATATTACCCTCGAAGAAATTGGCCGTCGTAAGGCTATCGGTACATTCAAAGAACTTAACGTTATTGTGAAAGGTGACGTAGACGGTTCTGTTGAAGCCTTGTCTGATGCTTTATTGAAATTGTCAACTGAAGAGGTTCAAGTTCGTATTATCCACAAAGGTGTGGGTCAGGTTTCTGAATCCGATGTATTGTTGGCTTCTGCTGCCGATGCCGTAATTGTAGCATTCCAAGTACGTCCAAGTACAAATGCTCGTCGTTTGGCCGAAACAGAACAAATCGAAATTCGTACCTACTCAATTATCTACCAAGCTATCGACGAAATTCGTGATGCAATGGAGGGTATGTTGGCTCCTACATTCGAGGAATCTATTACTGCTAATATCGAGGTGCGTAGTGTGTTCAAAATCTCTAAGGTTGGAACTGTCGCTGGATGTTATGTATTGGATGGTAATGTGAAACGTAACAACAAAATCCGCGTACTTCGCGACTTTGTGGTGGTTCACGAAGGTGAAATCTCTGCATTGAAACGTTTCAAAGATGATGTTGCTGAAGTTAAATTCGGATACGAATGTGGTCTTTCTATCAAAAACTTCAATGATATCATCGAAGGTGATATTATCGAATGTTACGAAATGAAAGAAGTGAAAAGAACGCTTTAATACTTTTAAAAAGGAAATGGTGTTGACAATTCAGCATCAATAGCCTTCTAAAAGTTGCTTCTTATACAAAAAAGGCCGTGTTGATAATCTCAACATGGCCTTTTTTGTACAAAATCATTCCTGACCTTTTATATCAATCGGAATACCATTTACTTTGTATCCTGTTATTTTAATTTCTGTTCTACGATTCAAGGCATGTTCTGCCTCCGAGCAGTTAATACCATCATCGCATTTATTTAATAACTGAGTTTCACCGTACCCTTTGGCAGCTATTCGATATTTTGCAATCTTACCTTTTGTTACAATATACTCTACAGCAGCTTCGGCACGTTTTTGCGATAGCACTAAATTATAATCATCGCCCGAACGGCTGTCGGTATGCGAGCCAAGCTCAACCATAATGTCGGGGTTGTCATTGAGTATTAAAACAAGTTTGTCAAGTTCTTTGGCCGCATCAGGGCGAATTAGGGCTTTGTTAAAATCATAATGAATGTTTTCTACCTTAAAAACATCATTTAATTTAATCCTTTTCAAACCAATAGCTCCTTCTACCAAATCGGTACCATTAGGAAGTTTGCTGAGGTTTTCTATATCTATTCCCGAAATACAAAATACTTTTTGAGGGTCTTGCAAATAGCAAGCCGCATTAAAATTCGACCGCTTGGTAAGGTACCTTGTTCGTAGCCCAACAATATCGTAGTCAAAGCCCCTTTCTAAGATGAATGAGGCATAACCGTCCATAATAACGGTAGAGTCGATAAGTTTGCCCTTCGTTAAATTAATCAGTTTTAGATAAGTACCCGTAAGGTCTTCTTGGGTTTCTTTATCATAAGCTCTGATTTTTAACTGGTATCGTTTGGGAGGCTCTTTGGGCTGTTGCGAGAAACTTTGGAAAGAGGCAAATAGCAACCCTGTTGTCAATAGTATAAATTTTAGTGTATTCATAAGTATGGTTTGATTTTTGTACGAAGTTCATGAAATTTAACGAAAATTGTATCTCAAAATCACTAAATTACGTTAATAAGGAAACAAGATTTTAGGCTTAATTATTACTCGCTTAGGTTGCTATTATAAAAAATAATTACGCTGATTTTATTAAAAAAAATGACAATGAGAAAAGCATTATTCTTATTACTATTTGTGGCAATTGGCTCTTTACAAAGCTGTGACGACCGTATTACGCCCAACGAATCATTAAAAGAAGCCCTTGAGCAAGCCCAAAAACGCAACGCACTGTTAGTCCAAAAAACATGGCGTTTTTACCTGTATGAAAACAAATCAAATGGTACATCTTCGGTAATCTATTCAGAAAAAGATGGAATTGGTCTTAAGTCTGAATATAGCAGGATTACTTATGTCTTTAAAGAAGACGGTACTTTCAGCATTAGTAATGGTACCAATACCATGAATGGTAAATGGCGTTTGGCTCAGATGGCAACAAGTCTTGAGCTTACCAGCGATTCAGGATTAACAAGTACCTATACAATTAATCAATTTTCGGAAACGGCCATCGAATGTGAGTCGGCAACGGATAAGTTTATATTGATTCCTAAACAATAGAAGGAATCGAGCGTAATTCTTGAATCACAGACCCGTAAGAACAAATCCTTACGGGTCTTTTTGTATCTTTGCGGTCAGTTATTATCAAATCTAAGAAATTGACAATGCAACAAGATATTATCGTAATTGGTGGAGGTATCGTTGGACTAGCCACGGCTCTCAAAATCAAAGAACAGCGTCCTGATTTAAAGGTGCTTGTGTTGGAAAAAGAAACAGAAGTAGCCAAACATCAAACAGGAAATAATTCGGGCGTAATTCACTCTGGATTGTATTATAAGCCGGGTTCATTAAAAGCTACCAATTGTATCAAAGGATACAATATGTTGATTGATTTTTGCCAAAAAGAAAATATTCCATTTGAAATAACAGGCAAGGTGGTAGTGGCCACAAACGACGCTCAACGTCCTTTGTTGGATAACCTTTATGTACGTGGCCAACAAAATGGCTTGGAAGGCTTGCGTAAAATTTCTTCGCAAGAAGTAAAAGAATACGAACCTTATGTTACCAGTGTAGAAGGTATGTGGGTTCCTCAAACAGGGATTGTTGATTATAAGGTAGTCTGTGAAAAGTATGCCGAAAAACTCAGAACTCTTGGGGCTGAATTGCTATTTGGCGAGCGAGTAACTGGTATTACCAAAGGGCATTCTTTGTCTATCGTAAAAACTATCCGAAATACTTACGAAACCAAACTGGTTATCAACTGCGGGGGCTTGTATTCCGACAAAGTTGCTCAGATGTCACAGGAAAACCCCTTAGATGTACGTATTGTACCTTTTAGAGGTGAATATTATAAGATTCGCCCTGAAAAACATTATTTAGTAAAAAATCTAATTTATCCTGTACCAGATCCTAACTTCCCATTCTTGGGGGTACACTTTACCCGAATGATGCGTGGTGGTATCGAGGCTGGCCCAAACGCCGTATTAGCATTCAGAAGAGAAGGATACAAAAAAATGGATATTAATGCTAAAGAGCTTTGGGAAACCTTAACTTGGCCAGGCTTCCAGAAAGTTGCTATGAAATATTGGGAAACAGGTTTGGGCGAAATGTATAGGAGCTTCTCAAAAGCTGCCTTTACCAAAGCTCTCCAAGAATTAATTCCCGACATTCAAGAAAGCGACTTGATAGAAGGTGGTGCAGGTGTACGTGCTCAGGCTTGCGACCGTAACGGAGGCTTACTCGACGATTTTTCTATTATTGAAGATGCCAAAGTTATCAATATCCTTAATGCTCCGTCGCCAGCAGCTACATCGTCGTTATCGATTGGGCAGACTGTCTCAGAAATGGCACTAAAGCGTTTTTAGTCAAGTAATAATCTATGGTATTGGGTCGCTAATTTCAGGAAAAATAACTGATGTTAGCGACCCAATTATTGTATAGAGGCATAAGAGAACCCAATCCTTGCCTCTTTTTTTTTAGCAAGAACCAATTTTGTGCCATTGGGGTTTATCAACTATATCATTATTAAGTCGCTTATCTTTCCATATTGATTAACCTACCATGAAGATACTCATACCCTACCTGAAAAGGTATCAGTTAACGGTACTATTAGCACTGTTTTTAGCCATTATCAACCAAGTATTCTCTTTGCTCGACCCCCTAATTTTTAGGCATATTATCGACAACGTTGCTACCAAATACAATGAAAAAGACCATACATTCCAAGATTTTTTGGGAGCTATTCTTCCTTTACTTGGGGCGTCGGTTGGTGTGGCGTTTGTATCGAGGGTTGCCAAAAATTTTCAAGATTATTACATCAGTACCATCACTCAAAAAATTGGAGCACAATTGTATTCAGACGGTATCAAGCATTCTTTAGAATTACCTTACGAAACCTTTGAAGACCAACGTTCGGGCGAAACCCTCGGTAAACTACAAAAGGTAAGAACCGATGTTGAAAAACTTATATCGTCGGGTATCAATATCTTTTTCCAAAGCTTGGTGGCTTTGATTTTTGTTACGATTTATGCCGTATCAGTACACTGGACAATCGTACCTCTATTTTTGGTAATAGGCCCGCTAATTGGTTGGATTAGCTCATTATTGAGTAAAAAAGTCAAGAATATTCAACAGTCGATTGTACGTGAATCAACAGCTTTGGCGGGGTCTACTACCGAATCGCTTCGTAATATTGAGTTGGTAAAGTCGCTTGGATTGGCCCAACAAGAAATCAACCACTTGAATAGTACTACTCAAAAAATCTTGGGATTAGAGCTGAAAAAAGTAAAATATGTACGAAGTATGATGTTTATTCAAGGTACAAGCGTCAATCTATTACGAGTGTTATTGATATTTGTGATGATATACCTGATTTACAAAAATGAAATATCGCTTGGACAGTTTTTCTCTTTGAATATCTACTCATTTTTTATTTTTGGCCCATTACAAGAAATGGGTAATGTGATTAATACATACCGAGAAGCACAGGTTTCTTTACAAAACTACGAATCGTTATTTCAGATTCCTGTTGAAGTCAAACCCGCCAATCCGTATCCTATTACCAGTATCAATACCTTGTCGTTTCGGGATGTTAATTTCAGGCATCAATCAGCTCATAAAGATGCTCTTCGGAATGTTACTTTCGATACTAAAGTTGGACAAACTATTGCCTTTGTGGGGCCTTCGGGTTCTGGTAAAAGTACCTTGGTGAAGCTGTTGGTAGGTTTGTACAAACCTCAAGGAGGACAGATTTTGTATAATGACCACGATGGCCAAGAGATTGATTTTGACCAACTTCGTGAAAAAATAGGCTTTGTTACTCAAGATACACAACTATTTTCAGGAACAATTCGAGAAAATCTGTTATTCGTAAATCCCCATGCTACAGACCAAGATTGTTTGGCTGTACTGAAGAAAGCAGCTTGTGAGCATCTTTTAGCAAGAGCCGATAAAGGACTCGACACCGTAATTGGCGAAGGTGGCGTAAAGGTTTCGGGGGGCGAAAAACAACGCCTAAGTATTGCTAGAGCTTTGTTGCGTCATCCTAACTTATTGATTTTTGACGAAGCTACATCGGCACTAGATTCGCTAACAGAAGAAGAAATTTCGGAAACGATCCGAGAAATATCTGTAGCAGGCGAACACCTAACGATTTTGATTGCTCACCGCCTTAGCACGATTATGCACGCCGATAATATTTTTGTGTTGGAAAAAGGCAAAATTGTAGAGTATGGATCACATACGATGTTATTGGATAAAAAAGGGTTGTATTATGCCATGTGGCGACAACAAGTAGGGGAGAAGGATACCTCGGAGGTAGAATAGTTAGCAATAAAAAGATAGCCTTCGGTACATCACCGAAGGCTATTATTATGGCTGCGGGCGGTATTTAATGAATCC
>VFQP010005692.1_pt1 | contig 10684 bp, 10 predicted proteins | sample 3512351 | NCBI WGS metagenome assembly VFQP01 (sample SAMN10412372, study PRJNA504923) | tailings metagenome | isolation source: Relicate 1 Philex TSF1 revegetated site | place: Philippines: Tuba, Benguet | collected 2017-08-29
CCGGCAACATCGACCCCGAGCACCGCTACCCGTCGATGTTCGAGCCCATCCACGGTTCGGCCTTCGACATCATGGGCAAGGGCCTGGCCAATCCGGTGGGCACGTTCTGGAGCTGCGTGATGCTGCTCGAGCACCTGGGCGAGCTGGACGCCGCACAACGCCTGATGGCCGCCATCGAACAAGTCACCGCCAACCCCGCCCTGCACACCCGCGACCTGGGCGGCACTGCCACCACCGTCGACGTGACGCGGGCGGTGTGCGAACTGCTGGCCGATCGCCAGCAACGCAAGGCGGCCTGACCGTCGGATTCAGAGACAGACCAACAACCCAGGAGACACGCATGAAGACCACCCGTTCCATCCCTCGACGTCTCGTCCTCCAGGGCATCGCCCTGGCCGCCACGGTGACCGTGTCCGGTGCCATGGCCCAAGCCTGGCCCGCCCGGCCGGTGACGCTGATCGTGCCCTTCCCCGCCGGTGGCACCACCGATGTGCTGGCCCGCGCACTCGGCGAACGGCTGCAACAGAGCCTGGGACAGCCGGTGGTGATTGAAAGCAAGCCCGGCGCGGGCGCCACCATCGGTGCAGACTTCGTCGCCAAGGCCCGGCCCGACGGCTACACCTTGCTGGTGGGCGCGGTGCACCACACCATTGCCACCAGCGTCTACAAGAAGCTGCCCTACGATTTCCAGAAGGACCTGACGCCCATCACCACCATCGCCATGGTGCCCAACGTGCTGGTGGTCAACGCCAGCACGCCCGCGAAGAACCTGAATGAACTGGTGGCGCTGCTCAAGGCCGATCCCAACAAGGCCAACTACGGTTCTAACGGCAACGGCACGGCGCAGCACCTGATCGGCACGCAGTTCCAGAACAGCACCGGCGCGAAGCTGACGCACATCGCCTACAAGGGCAGCGGCCCGCTCGCCACCGACCTTCTGGGCGGGCAGATCCTGATGTCGTTTGACACCATCACACCGGTGCTGCCCCACATCAAGGCCGGCAAGCTGCGCCCACTGGCCGTGACCACCGCCACCCGATCGCCCGCCCTGCCCGACGTGCCCACACTGGCCGAGGCCGGCCTCAAGGATTTCAACATCGGCACCTGGTTCGGGGTGCTGGCCCCCGCCGCCACACCCAGGGACGTCGTGGCCCGGCTCAACGCCGAGATGGTGAAGATCATCAAATCGCCCGAATTCCGCGTGCGCATGGCCGACATCGGCGCAGACCCGATCGGCGACAGCACCGAGCAGATGGCCAAAACCATCCACGACGAAACGGAGAAGTTCGGCCGTCTGGTCAAGGAGGCCAACGTCACGCTGGAGTGACCGGCTGGCAAGACAGCGCCCCAGGTGTTACGCTGGCACGTCCGTTGCCCCAGGATGCAAGGGCCGACCTTTCGTTGGCACCGCATGACCTGACAGCAAGGACGTCTCAATGAACATCCAGGTTCGTGGCGCTCGGGAACACAACCTCAAGAATGTGGACGTGGACGTGCCGCGCAACGCGCTGGTGGTCTTCACCGGCATTTCGGGTTCGGGCAAATCGTCACTGGCCTTCGGCACGATTTTTGCCGAAGCCCAGCGGCGTTATTTCGACTCTGTCTCGCCCTACGCCCGACGGCTGATCGACCAGGTGGGCGTGCCGGATGTGGACAGCATCGACGGCTTGCCGCCCGCCGTGGCGCTGCAACAGGCGCGCGGCTCTGCAGGCTCGCGCTCCACGCTCGGTTCGGTGTCCATGATGTCCAACCTGCTGCGCATGCTGTACTCGCGCGCAGGCCAGTATCCGCGCGGCCAGCCCATGCTGCATGCCGAGGACTTCTCGCCGCACACGCCCCAGGGCGCCTGCCCGGTGTGCCAGGGCCTGGGGTTTGTGTACGACGTGACCGAGAAGGCCATGGTGCCGGACGACACGCTGAGCATCCGCGAACGCGCCGTCGCCGCCTGGCCACCGGCCTGGCACGGGCAGAACCTGCGCGACATCCTGGTGACGCTGGGATACGACGTCGACAAGCCCTGGCGCGATCTGCCCCGCAAGGACCGGGACTGGATCCTGTTCACCGACGAGCAACCCACCGTGCCGGTCTACGCCGGCTTCACGCCGGCCGAGACGCGGGCGGCCCTGCGGCGCAAGCTCGAGCCCAGCTACCAGGGCACCTTCACCAGCGCCCGCAAGTACGTGCTGCACACCTTTGCCACCACGCCAAGTGAGTTGATGAAGCGCCGCGTGTCGCGGTTCATGTCCGGTAAGGTGTGCCCGGCGTGCGATGGCAAGCGCCTGAAGGTCGAGGCGCTCTCGGTGACCTTTGCCGGACTCGACATCGGCGAACTCTCGCACCTGACCCTGAACCGTCTGGCGCAGGTGCTTGGCCAGGCCAACACCCACAAGTTGCCGCAAGAAAAGCGCATCGCTGCGCAGCGCATGACCCACAACATGATGGAGCGCTTGAAGACTTTGCAGGACATCGGCCTGGGCTACCTCTCGCTGGACCGGCAGACGCCCACCCTGTCTTCCGGCGAACTGCAGCGCGTGCGGCTGGCCACGCAGATTCACGCCAACCTGTTCGGCGTGCTCTACGTGCTGGACGAACCTTCCGCAGGCCTGCACCCCGCCGACGGCGAGGCGCTGTTGGCCGCACTGGACCGGCTCAAGCAGGCCGGCAATTCGCTCTTCGTGGTGGAGCACGACATGGCCGTGATGAAGCACGCCGACTGGATCGTGGACGTGGGGCCCGAAGCCGGAGAGAAAGGGGGGCATGTGCTCTACAGCGGCCCACCGGCGGGCCTGCGCCAAGTGGCCGGCTCCCACACGGCGCGGCACCTGTTTGCAGCACCCCAGCCACGCAACCGCCCGGTGCGCACGCCGCATGGCTGGCTCCGGCTGGCCGGCGTCACCTGCAACAACCTGCACCGCGTCGACGCCGCGTTTCCCCTCGGCGTCCTCACCGCCGTCACGGGCGTATCAGGCTCCGGCAAATCGAGCCTGGTGGGTCATGCGCTGGTGGACCTGATGGTCGACCACCTGGGCCATGAACCTGCCGCTGACGAAACCCCCCATGACCCTGACGCACCTGTGGGCGCCGTCATGAGCGGCGGACGCATCGCGGCAGGCAACGACGCGATTCGACGGTTGGTGAAGGTGGATCAGAAGCCCATCGGCCGCACACCCCGGTCCAACCTGGCCACCTACACCGGGCTATTCGACGCCGTGCGCAAGCTGTTTGCCGCCGAGCCTGCGGCAAGGAAACGGAAATGGGGTGCCGGGCGCTTTTCGTTCAACGTGGCCGGCGGGCGGTGCGACACCTGCGAGGGCGAAGGCTTCGTCCATGTGGAACTGCTCTTCATGCCGGGCGTGTACGCGCCCTGCTCCACCTGCGGCGGCCGCCGCTACAACGACAAGACCCTGCAGATCACCCACCACGGCAAGAACATCGCCGAGGTGCTTGGCATGACGGTGGACAATGCCACGGCGTTCTTCCGTCACATGCCCGCCATCCACCGGCCGCTGAAACTGCTGCAGGACATCGGCCTGGGTTACCTGCGCCTGGGCCAGCCTGCCACCGAACTGTCGGGCGGCGAGGCGCAACGCATCAAGCTCGCTACCGAACTGCAGCGGCCCCAGCGGGGCGACACCCTCTACGTGCTCGACGAGCCCACCACCGGCCTGCACGCCGCCGATGTGGACCAGCTCATGGCCCAACTGAATTCACTGGTGGAGGCCGGCAACACCGTGGTGATCGTGGAGCACGACATGCGCGTGGTCGCCGGGTGCGACTGGGTGATCGACATGGGGCCGGGCGCGGGACAGGCGGGCGGGCGCATCGTGGTGGCGGGCGAGCCGGCGGTGGTGGCCACCCATCCCCACTCCGTTACAGCGCCATACCTCGCCGCGAGCGGCTGACTCATTTGCGCGAATGTCGCCGGGCGATCTCCATCGCCACCACACACACCGTCAACCACGCAAGCCCGGAAGCGAACCCGGCGATCACGTCACTGGCCCAGTGCACCTGCAGGAACACGCGGCTCCAGCCGATGCTGAAGGCGAAGGCGGTCGCGAGGAGCACGGCGGGCAGATGCCAGCGCGGAGGCAACAGGCGGATGCACAGGTAGGCCAGCAGTCCATACACCACCACCGCGCCCGAGGTGTGCCCGCTCGGAAAGCTGTAGCCGTCGGCCACCGCGAACCCATGGTCGTGCACCGGCCGCACCCGCTCGAAGATCTGCTTGAGCAGCCGGTTGAGCCCCGCACCGCCTGCGCAGCCCACCACCCAGCCGAACGCCAGCGCCGTCTGCCGGCGTGCGAGCAACAGCACGGCCACGCCTGCCACCAGCAGGGTCAGCGGGATCGGGTCGCCCAGGTGGGTCAGCATGCCAAACACGCGCAAGGTGGTGGCGGACAGCTCGCGCGCCAGCGTCTCCGTCAGCCGCGAGTCGAACAGGCCGATCTCCTCGTCCGCATCGAACACCTCCATCATCTCGGCGAACACCACCGCCGTCGCCACCCACATGCCTGCACCCACCACCAGGCAGATGCCCAGCAGCAAGGTGCGCGACACGTTGTCGCCCACGATGCGCCTGCCGTACCGCCTGACCAGGCCGTGGGCCACCGTGGCCACCACGAGCAGGACGATCAGGGTCAAGGCAAACACGGGAACGGCATGCGCCCCCAACCACCCGCCCAGCCATTGCATCTGCGCCACGTCGTCGTCCATCGTCCAGTGCCCTCACGCTGCAAAAAGAAAGCGTCCTTCGACGTCATCCACCGCGCTGTATCTCGTCGGTAGCAAACGCCTGCAAGGTACCCGTCGTGCTCACCAGGCCATCGAGCTGCCGCGCCATCTCGCCATTGAGCGAACGCATCAGCGAGCAAAGCCCCTCCCGCCTGACCGCCAACGATTCGGCATCCGACGCCCGCTCGTGGCGAATCATCTTCTCCAGCGCCTCGTAAGTGCCGAGCATCACCTTCAACAACGAAGCCTGCTTGGCGGCCTGTGTGGCGAGGGTGAACACCCGCAGCTGCGGCGAAGCATGCGTGTCTGCCGCGTGTGGGTGGTGGGGGTGATCGCATGTGCGGGTGGTACCGCTGTGTGCCTGCGCCATTCTGATGGCCTCCCTGCATGTTCGGTTTGCAACCATCGCCGCACTCGCTTGCAGCGAGGGCGGCGGCTCGAACAGGTGGGAAGACCGGGAACCCGCATGCGCGAACCGGCGAGCTTTGCAGCTCCCTGATCGAGCCGCCAAAACTTGGAGACACGAACAGGCAAGCCGCAGAGCGACTGCGGACAGAGATGCGGCTTGCGTCGCATCCGGATTCGTCGGGCTTCCCAACCCGAATCACGTCTTTTTTTGACGTGACGAAGGCAGTATACCGACGGGTGGCCGGGTCAGCCGTTCAGCTTCGCCACGATCTGCGCGTTGAACGCCTTGCCAGCACGCAGTGCCTCAGCCTCGACCTTGTCCCAGTCGGGGATGAGCACGTAGCTGGTCTTGTCGATGGTCGACATGCCCGAGAGGTAGCGCAAGACGTTGGTACTGGTGCTGGTGCGGTCCATCTGCTCCGGCGTGCCGATGCCCGCAGCCACCTCGATGCCGTCCTTGATGTTGACGCGCGACTGCGAGTCTCCGGTGAAGGCCATGTAGCCTCCTGTCAACACCAGCGCGGGGGCGGCCTCCGTGCCCAGCATGCGGCTCTCGGTTTCGCCCAGCGCGGCGGTGGCGAAGCCGTAGTCCACGAGCAAGGTCACGCCCGGATTGGCCCGTGCGTAGCGGAAGGACTCGTTGTTGATGCTCGCCAGTCCGGCCATGCCCGCAATCGCGCCAAAGCCTTGCAGGCCGCCCATGCCGGCGGTGCCGGTCATGCTCGACAGCATGAGCGTGGGCATGCCTTCGGGCGCGAGCACGGCGTAGCTCACTTTCAGCGCGCCACTGGTGACGTTGTCGATCGGGTAGCCGGCGTCCTTGTTGGGCGCGGCAGAGGTGTAGTTCGGCACGTTGGTGCCCAGTTCCTGCCGGGTGTTCACCGTCCAGCCAGCGGCCTTGAACTGTGTGGCCAGGTCGTCGTGCAGGGCCTGGGCGATCTTGCGCACACGCACCTGGTCCACGTCGCTGACCACTTCCTTGGAAGAAATCGCACCTCGGAACACACCGCCGCGCGAGGTGAACTTGCCGTGCAGCATCCACTTGACCTGCGTGACCGGCAGGTAGATCGCTTTCTGCGGGATCTTCAGCTGACCGTTGACGGCCAGTTGTTTGTCCGGGTCGCTGAAGACCACGTCCTGCGCCGCTGCCGACAGCATCAGCGAAGCGAGCGCCAGCGAAACGCCCATGACTTTCCAGTTTCCTTTTTTCATACGGTTGGCTTTCTGGTCAAAAGAACGCCCGTGCTTCACGGGCCTCGATGCATCAAGCAGGACCTCAATGCGCCTGCAATCCCACCGGAAAGTCGTAATGCTCATCCACCACCCGCGCCGCCATCAACGGCAGCATGCGGTCGATGAAGACCTCGCCGATCCACTGGCGGATGGCCGGGTCGGTGGCGTCCATGCAGCCTTGCAGGGTGAGGCTGCTGAAGCTGCCGATGCCGTCTTCCATGAGCAGCCCGGTCGGCACCGGTGGAAGGGGGCGTCCCTGGTCGTCCACGGGATGGCCGGCTGTGGCTTGTTGCCATGCGCTGTAGAAGCGTTCAAAGCAGCCCACCGTGCCCTTGCGCCACACGTCGCTGATGTAGAAGTGAAAGGCGCCCTGGTCCTCCACCACGAAGCCCCAGCTGAATTCGTGAATCCCGTCGGGGGCTTCGGCAAGCACGCCGATCTCGGTCACGTCCTCGCGGGCCTTGTACTCGGCGTACAGCGGGCCAGGGCCCGTGAGCTCGCCGCGCACGAAGCGCTGCAGCAAGGTGGGATCCGAACTGAACAGTGGTGGCGGGTCGGACCATGCGCGCTTGGCGCGGTGGATCAGTCTTGACGTGGCGTCCGCGCTTTTCTGGGCATTGATGCAACGGTCCATGAAGACCTTGCGGCCTTCGGGGGTGGCGAGCCGTTCGATGATTTCTTCGAACGCGAGGTCGTCTTTCAGGTAACCGTCTTCGCGCAGGCGCAGCACGATGTCGAGCATGGAGCTGCGGGTGATGTGTTCGAGCATGTAGGCCATGTCGCCACCGTCGAAGTCGTCCATGGATCGCTGGACCCAGGCCAGGGTTTCTTCCGGCGAAAGGCCTTGCGGCGCTCGCGGCATGTCGTTGAACAGAGCACGCAGCACCCTGACGGTATCGAGATCGCTGGCCATGAAGTCTCCGGTGATGGCAGGCAACGGCCTGTCTCCTTGATCAGACCCATGGCCAGCATAGCCGCGTATGGCGTCCTGCCCCGCGCACCCTGCCTGGGTCTGTGACTTTTGCGCCGCTTTGGCGCAACACCAAGGCGCTCAGCGTGACTTTTTTACGCTCGGTTTTACAGCAGGGCGCGCAGCAGCGCCGTCACCAGCATGCAGGCCACCACGCCACCCAGTTGCCCGCCGCGGGCCAGCCAGGCGAGCGCGGCAGCCACCATGCCGCCCACCAGGGCCGGGTCCAGGCTGCTCCATTGCGGGCCGGCCACCGAACCCACGAGCATGCCTGCCAGCAAGGCGGGCGCCAGCGCGTCGATGACGGCGCTGACGCGCGGGGAGAGCTTGCGACCGTGCAACACCACGGGCCCGGCCGCCTTCAGCGCGTAGTTGATGAGCGCGAACGCCAGGACCGTGAACAGCATCGACTGGTTCATGGCCGCTCACCCTTCCTGCCGGCGCAGGGCCAGGAAACCCGCCACGCCGCTGCACAGCAGCGCCAAGCCGGGCGGCACGAAAAAGCACATCACCCCGGCAATGCACGCGGCCAGCACGATGATGGGTCGCTGGCGCGGGCTCGTTCGCCAGATGTCGAGCACGAAGATGAGGAACATGGCGGGAAACAGCGTGTCCAGCCCCCACTGCTTCACCAACGCCGGCGATGGCGAGAGGTACGCACCGATGGCGGTGCCACCCACCCAGGCAGGCCACTGCAACACCGTGGCGGCAATCATCTTCTCGCGGCTGATCGAGCCATCGGGCCGGCGGGCCGTGGCCCACGACGCATCGAGCACCGCCTGGGACTCCAGCGATCGCTGCCACAGGCCGCCGCGCAGGCTGCGCGCGGCCGAGATGGCCAGGGGCACGAAGCGCAGGTTGATCAGGGTGGCCGCGCTGATGGCGGCGAGCGCGCCACCACCGCCGCCGAAAGCCAGCACGATGGCGAACTGCGCGCCGCCGGCGAACACCGTCGCCGACATGAGCACCACCAGCCACGCGGGCCAGCCCAGCGCCACCGCCGCCACGCCAAAGCTCACCGCGAGTGCGAAGGCCCCGATGCTCAGCCCCAGGCCGGCCAGCAGACCTTCGCGCCAGTCCTTGCGGCGGGTGGCTTCGGCGTCTTCGGCTTCGGGGGCTTCAGGGGTTTCATCGGCAGCGGTGTTCATGCAGGAGGCTGGTGGGGGACGACTCCGGGGAAATTACCACGGAAGCCCCTTCAGACCTGCCGCGCCCGTTGCATGCCCACCACCACCAGGGCCACCAGCATCACCAGCACGCCCAGCAGCTGGCTCGGGCTGAGGGCGCGGCCGTACACCAGCCAGTCCACCGCCACGGCGGAGGCGGGGTAGACGAACTGCAGCACCGCCACGCGCCCGGCCGTGAGGCGGGCCACGCCCGCATAGAGCACCACATAGGCCAGCCCGGTGTGGATCACACCCAGCCCGGCCAGCCAGGCCCACGCGGGGCCGGCGGGCGGCCAGCCTTGCGTGAGCGGCCACCACAGCAGCACCACCGCGCCCACGGCGCATTGCCACCAGGCGAGCGCCAGCGGGCTGACGCCGCGCGCCCGGTTGGCAATGAGCGTGAGTGCGGCATAGCCCACCGAATTGAGCAGCGCCAGCCCCACACCCCAGAGGTAGCTGGAAGACCAGCCCACCCCGCTGAGCGCACCATCAACCCAGCCCGAAGCCAGCGCCAGGCCGATGAGCGAGGCCACCGCGGCCACGGCCTGCGCGCGGGTGATGCGTTCTTTCCACCACCAGGCGCCAAACGCCATCACCAGAAACGGCTGCACGTGCACCACCACCGTGGCCACGCTGATGGAGGTGCGCTCGATGGCTTCGAAGAACAGCAACCAGTTCACCACCGCGAGCACGCCGGCGCTGACCGCCGCCACGCGGGCCGCGCCCGAAAGGCGCAGCTCGCCCCAGCGGCGCGTGGCGGCAAACCACGCGGTGAGCGCGAGCAGGCCAAAGGCACAGCGAAACCACACCGCGGTGATCGGGCTCTGCCCGGCCTCTTCCAGGAAGACGCCGAGTGTGCCCAGCATCAGGCCACCAGTGACCATGAGCCAGATGCCACCGCGCTCGCGCAGGCCTGCGGCCTCGGTGCTGGAGCGGGTGGTCGAGAGCGTGGCGGTGGAGTTCATGCGCCGATGGTCGGGTCGCACGACACTTCTGTACAGCGGATAAATGGAATGCCATACATTCGATGTTCGAATACTGGAGCAAACACCCCATGAACCACGCGGATCTGCAGCTCGACTGGCTGCGCGCCTTCGTCACCGTGGTGGACTGCGGTTCACTCTCCGCCGCCGCGCCGCTGCTGCACCGCTCGCAATCGGCGGTGAGCATGCAGATCAAGAAGCTGGACGAGGCGGTGGGCCGGCCGGTGCTGCTGCGCGGGCCGCGCCACCTGGAGGTGACGCCCGTGGGTTCGGAACTGCTGGGCTATGCGCGCCGCCTGCTGGCCTTGCACGGCGAAACGCTGGAGGCGTTGCACGGGCCGGTGCTGTCCGGCCACGTGCGCCTGGGCGTGCCCGACGACTACGCCGCCACCTACCTCACGCCGGTGCTGCGCAGCTACGCCAGCCGGCACGCGGGCGTGGAGATCGAGCTGGACTGCGAGCAGTCCACCGCGCTGATCCCGAAGGTGCAGCGCGGCGAGATCGACATCGCCCTCGTCTCGCGCGACAAGCCTACCCGCGGCACGCTGCTGTTTCACGAACCGCTGGTGTGGGTGGGCGCGGCGGCGTTCGAAGCCTGGCGGCGCGATCCGCTGCCGCTGGCGGTGTACGAGCAGGCGAGCCAGGCGCGGCGCTCCACCATCGCCGCGCTCACGGCGCAGCGGCGCGCCTACCGCATGGTCTACAACAGCTCCAGCCTGGCCGGGCAACTGGCGGCGGTGGAGAGTGGCCTCGCGGTCGCCGTTCTCACGCGCTGCAGCGTGCCGCCGCACCTGCCCATCCTGGGCGAGCGGCATGGGCTGCCGCCGCTGTCGACGATGGAGGTGGCGGTGTACCGAAGCCAGGCATCGCGCCACCTGAAGGCGGTGGATGCGTTGTTCGATCAGATGGTGCAGACGCTCAGTGTGAAGGCACCAGGAAATCCTGGCTGATGCGGCCGCCGAGTTCGTTCACGCGGTCCAGGAACTGCGTGAGGAACGCATGCAGGCCGGTGGACAGGATCTCGTCGATGCGGGCGTACTGCAGGTCGGCCTTGAGCTTGCCGGCGCGGCGCAGGGTTTCGCCGCTGTGCTCGTTGGACACCACCGCCAGGTTGTTCACCACCTCGTTCAGGCTGGCGGCCAGGCTGCGCGGCATGTCGGCGCGCAGGATCAGCAGCTCGGCCACGCGCTCGG
>VFQP010005693.1_pt1 | contig 10683 bp, 9 predicted proteins | sample 3512351 | NCBI WGS metagenome assembly VFQP01 (sample SAMN10412372, study PRJNA504923) | tailings metagenome | isolation source: Relicate 1 Philex TSF1 revegetated site | place: Philippines: Tuba, Benguet | collected 2017-08-29
GCTGGGGCGGCCTTCACGCTTGAAGAAGCTGCCGGGGATCTTGCCGGCGGCGTACGACTTCTCGGTGTAGTCCACCGTCAGGGGGAAGAAGTCCTGGCCAGCCTTGGCCTCTGTCTTGGCCACCACGGTGGCGAGCACCACGGTGTCGTCGATGTTGACCAGCACGGCGCCGGTGGACTGGCGGGCGATCTCGCCGGTTTCCATGGTGACGGTGTGGGGGCCCCACTGGAACGTCTTGGTGACCTTGTTGAACATGCTCATGTTGTCTCTCCGTTAAATGCCGCCGTCCGTGACGACGGGCTCCACGTGCGGCGAATGCCGCACAAAACCCGGAAACACAACCCAGAACACGATGCCATTCCAGACGGTCTGTGCAGCCGCCGAGGCGCACAGACCACTTGGAATGACACAGCTTCGCTCTGTTGTCGATGCTCCGGAATCAAAAGGGACGGGTGACAAGCAAAAAACGCCCGAGCCAGCGAACCAACTCAGGCGTTTTGCGTGTCACAACCGGCCCAATTACTTGCGCAGGCCCAGTTTCTGGATCAGGGCCAGGTAACGATCAGCGTCCTTGGACTTGAGGTAGTCGAGCAGCTTGCGGCGGCGGCTCACCATGCGCAGCAGGCCACGGCGACCGTGGTGATCCTTGGCATGGGTCTTGAAATGGGGGGTCAACTCGTTGATGCGAGCGGTCAGCAGGGCAACCTGCACTTCGGGGCTGCCGGTGTCGTTGGCAGCGCGGGCGTTGGCCGAGACGACCTCGGCCTTGATGGATTGGGCGATCATGAAATTCCTTGGTTTTGACTTGCGTCCCGTCGCAGCTGGCAGGCTTTCCGGCACTCCTGTGTGCTTTCCGGAACCATGGGCCGCAGCGGGCGTGAATGCCGTCCGTGAAGACAGCAACCGGCGATTATAGACCAGAAGGCGTCAGCGGGGCTGGGCCAGGAGCCACTGGCTCAGCCGGTCGACGCCCTGCGCCAGCCGATCCCGGTTGCGGCTGGCGAAGCACCAGCGCAGCCAGCCCGCCGCCTCCGGACTGAAGGCGCTGCCCGGGGCCAGGCCCAGGCCGGCCTCGCGCACCAGCCGCTTGGCGGTGTCCAGGCAGTCGGACTGCCCTTCCAGCCTGAAGAAGGCGTACATGCCCCCCAGCGGCTCCGCCAGCGTGACGCCCGGCACCCGGCGCAGCAGGGGCACCAGGGTGTCGCGACAGTCCTTGAGGTGAGCCACCAGCGCGGGCGTCACCTCGCTCCCGCGCAGCAGCGCCTGCGTGGCGGCGCGCTGCACGAACACCGGCGCGCACGAGGTGTTGTATTCGATCAGCTTGCCCACGGCGGCGGTGAGCGCGGCCGGCAGCACCAACCAGCCCAGGCGCCAGCCGGTCATGAGGAAGCTCTTGGAGAAACTGTGGGCGACGATCACCCGGTCTTCGGGCTCGGCGACGTCGAGAAAGCTGCTGGCCGCGCCGTTGGGCGTGTCGCCAGCAAAGTACAGGCGCTCGTACACCTCGTCGGCCAGGATCCAGGTGCCGGTGCGGCGGCAGTGCGTCAGGATCGCGCGCTGCTCGGCCGCCGTGAGCGTCCAGCCCGTGGGGTTGTTGGGGGCGTTGACGATCAGCATGCGCGTGGCCGGGGTGACGGCGGCCAGCAGCGCGTCGAGGTCCAGCGCCCAGGCGCCTGCCCGCGGACCGCTGTCGAGCACCTTCAGCGGCACCGACCTCACGCGCGCACCCATGATGAGCGGCTGCGCCACCAGGTTGGGCCAGGCCGGGGTGACCACCACCACGTCGTCGCCCGCTTCCACGATGGCCTGCGAGGCCAACATCAAGCCGTTGACGCCGCCGGAGGTGACCGCCAGGCGCTCCTGCCAGTGCGCGGCGCCCCGTCCAGGGTGCAGGCCTTCGGTGTACGCGGCCAGCGCCTCGCGCAGTTCCGGCAGGCCCAGGTTGTGCGCGTAGAAGGTTTCACCGGCATGCAGCGAGGCGATGGCGGCTTCGCGGATGAAGGCCGGCGTGACCTCGTCGCTTTCGCCGAACCAGAACTTCAGCACCCCTTCGCGGCCGAGACCTTCGTTGGCGACCTCGCGGATGCGCGAAGCCTCCAGGTCCTGCACGACCGGTCGCAGAAAGGGATTCGAAGTGGGCATGTCCATCAAGGTCGGGCCATGTTACAGCGGTGCGGCTGCTCGGCCTGTTGCGGCGTGAGGTGGCGGATGACCCGGAAGCCATAGCCGGAGCCTTCGACGTCGAACTTCACGCCCGGCGCGCCCTGCCGGTCCATGACGGCCACGGCCAGGCGCTGCTGGAACTGATGGTCGCTCGCGCGCATGCGCGCCGTCTGCCCGGCCAGCGTGACCTCGGCCTTCTCCAGCTGGGCGGCGATGTTCGCGGCGTTGATCTCCGCACCGCCAGCGCCCGCCCGCTCGATGGCCTGGGCGAGCGACTCGATCATGAGCTGCATGCGCATGTGCACGTAGTCGTCGGCCGGGCTGGGGAAGCGCTGGCGGAAGGCCTGGTAGAACGCTTCCGACTCAGGCGTGGGGACGTTGGGGAACCAGTCGGCCACGGCAATCACCTTGCCGATGCCGGCGTCACCCATGGCCGCCGGCGCGCCCAGGGCGTTGCCATAGAAGGTGTAGAAGCTGCCTTCGAAGCCCACCTCGCGCGCGGCCTTGACCAGCAGGGTGAGGTCGTTGCCCCAGTTGCCGGTGAGCACGGCCTGGGCGCCGCTGGCCTTGATCTTGGAGGCGTAGGGCAGGAAGTCCTTCACCCGCGCCATGGGGTGGAGTTCGTCACCGACGACCTTCACGTCGGGCCGCTGCGTGGCGAGCTGGGTGCGCGCCTCGCGCAGCACCGCCTGGCCGAAGCTGTAGTCCTGGCCGATCAGGTAGATGTTCTTCAGCGCCTTGTCCTCGCGCAGCACGCTCATGAGCGCGCTCACGCGCATGTCGGCATGGGCGTCGAAGCGGAAGTGCCAGTAGCTGCACTTCTCGTTGGTGAGCACCGGGTCCACCGCCGAGTAGTTCAGGAACAGCATCTGGCGCGCCGGTTCGCGCTCGTTGTGCTTGGCGATCGCCTCGATCAGCGCGCTGGCCGCCGCCGACGAGTTGCCTTGCGTAACCAGGGTGATGCCCTTGTCGGTGGCGGCGCGCAGCGACGACAGCGCTTCCTCGGCCTGACCCTTGCTGTCGAAACGCTCGATCACAAGGGGTCGGTTGCCGCCGGGCAACTTGACGCCGCCCCGGGCATTGACCCGCTCGGTCGCCCAGACGAGGTTGCGGAACACGGCTTCGCCGGTGTTGGCGAACGGGCCCGACAGGCCTTCGATCATGGCGATGCGGATCGGCGCACCGGGGGCCGGCGCGGGCGCCTGGGCAGTGGCCAGGGAAGTGGCCAGCCCGCCCAGCAGCAAGGCGGCCAGGGAACGGCGGCGAAGGAAAGACAAGGGGTTCATTGGGAAAAGGCTCCATGGGGTACCTGTCGCAAAGGCGACAGCACCGGCATTCTAATTCATAATTATGAGCCACTGCCCACCGCCAGGTCGGCCAGTGGCCAGCGTGGCTTCACGTCGAATCGGTAGCCCGGCGACGCCGCACCCTCTTCCCACGCCAGGCCGGCCTGCACCCGCATGCCAGCGGCCAGCGCGATCATGGCGCCGTTGTCGGTGCACAGGTGCAGCTCGGGGTAGTGCACGCGCACACCCGCCTTCTGGCAGGCGGCGTTCAATTGCTCGCGCAGCAAGGCGTTGGCGCCCACGCCGCCCGCCACCACCAGGCGGCGCAGGCCCGTCTGGCGCACCGCGGCCATGGACTTCTTCACCAGCACCTCGACAATGGCGGCCTGCACGCTGGCGGCCACGTCGGCTTTCTGCTGCAGGGTCAGCGGATCGGCCAGGTGGGTGGTGGCCGGCCCTTCGGGCTGCGCATGGGCCAGCTTCTTCACCTGCGTGAGCACGGCCGTCTTGAGGCCGGCAAAAGAGAAATCCAGGTCGCCGCTGTGCAGCAGTGGCCGCGGCAGCTTGTAGGCCAGCGGGTCGCCCTGGGTGGCCAGCCGGGCGAGCGCCGGCCCGCCGGGGTAGCCCAGGCCGAGCAGCTTGGCCGACTTGTCGAACGCCTCGCCGGCCGCGTCGTCGATGGTCTCGCCCAGCAATTCGTAGCGGCCGACACCGTCCACGCGCATGAGCTGACTGTGGCCGCCGGAGACCAGCAGCGCCACGAACGGAAACTCGGGCGGGTCGGCGCTGAGGAACGGCGAGAGCAGATGGCCTTCCAGGTGGTGGACGCCGAGCACCGGCCGATCCAGCGCGAAACCCAGCGCGCAGGCCACGCCCGAGCCGACCAGCAGTGCGCCGGCCAGGCCGGGGCCGCGGGTGTAGGCCACCGCGTCCACCGCCGAAAGCGCCAGGCCGGCCTGCGCCAGCACGGCATCGGTGAGGGGCAGCACGCGGCGGATGTGGTCGCGGCTGGCGAGTTCGGGCACCACGCCGCCGTAGGCCTGGTGCATGTCGATCTGGCTGTGCAGGGCGTGGCCGAGCAGGCGCGGCGTCCCGCTGCCGCTGGCATCGACCAGCGCCACGCCGGTTTCGTCGCACGACGATTCGATTCCCAGGACAAGCATGGCGCCAAGTGTACGGGCGGCATGCTTGTTGCTCAGTAGTGCTTCGGTATTCGGAATCCTTCCCACGAAAGATGAAAACGGGCCTCAACTTCCTCGTCGCCGCCAAGCGGTGCGAAATCGCCGAGCTGCGCCAGCTCGCGCTGACCAGCGCGCTGGTCAATGTGACCGGCCGCCTGGTGCACGGGCTGCAGCGCGAGCGGGGCCTGTCCAACCTGTACCTCGGCTCGCAAGGCACGCTGTTCGCCCCCATGCGCACCCAGCAGATCCAGGAGTGCCGACAGATCGAAGCCGAGTTGCGCGCCTGCTTTGACAGCCTGGACACGGAGACCGCGCGGCTGGGACACGGCGCGCGGCTGTTCAGCCGCATCGCCTACGTGCTGCACGGCCTGGATGCCCTGAACGGCTTGCGCGAGCGCGTCGACAGCCTGGCCTGGAGCCCGCGCCAGGCCACCGACGCCTACGTGCGGCTCATCTCGGGTCTGCTGGGTGTGGTGTTCGAGGCCGCCGACAGCGCCAGCGATCCGGAGATCTCGCGCCTGCTGGTGGCCCTGTTCAACTTCATGCAGGGCAAGGAGTTCGCCGGGCAGGAGCGCGCGGTGGGTTCGGCCCTGTTTGCCTCCGGCCGGGGCGATGTGGCCGAGCAGCAGCGCCTGCTGCACTTCATCGAATCCCAGGAACGCTGCCTGCAGGTGTTCGGCGAATTCGCCAGCCCGCAAGTGGCCGATCTGTGGGCCGGGAGCCAGGCCAGCGCCATGCTGGCCGAACTCGAGCGCCTGCGCCGGGTGCTGTGCACGGCCGCCGACGGCTCGCCGCTCAACGCCCAGCTCAGCCAGGCCTGGTTCGACTGCTGCACGCGCCGCATCGACCGCATGAAATCGGTGGAAGACCGGCTGGCGCTCGATCTCTTGCGCGCCTGCGAAGACAAGATGGTGGCAGCCACCCGGGAGCTCGAGTCGTTCCACGCGCTGGCCCCGCAGGCCACGAGCGAGGCCGACAACCTCTCCTTCTTCCGCGAGGCCGGCGCCGAGATCCAGCCCGCGCCGGCGGCCTCGGGCTATGGCCCGCACCTGGAGCGTTCGATCCTGGACCTGGTGCAGGAGCAGGCCCGCCGCCTGCAGACCATGGGCGAAGAACTCGACACGGTCCGCGCCAGCCTCAACGAGCGCAAGCTGATCGAGCGCGCCAAGGGCCTGCTGATGGCGCACCGCCAGCTCACCGAAGACCAGGCGCACAAGACCATGCGCCAGATGGCCATGAACCAGAACCGCCGACTCATCGAGGTGGCCGAGGCGGTGCTGGCCATGGCCGACGTGCTGCCCGGTCGCGCACCCTGAGCGCGGGCCAGGGTGCTGCGGCGCACAAATTGCGTGCCCCGGCGCTCTGGCGCACCAGATTGAGGCCGCTCCAACAGACCCCGGTTGGGGCCCCAATGGGCGATCAGAAACGGTATTTCTCTTTGAAATCAATATCTTGTTCAAAGCGCAGGGGGAAACCCTGAGGCTGGCACGCAACCTGCTTTGACTTGCTCAAGAAAAGTCGCGCCAATGGCGGCGTGCCTTTTCACCGTCTCCCCAGACACAGGACAACGGCGTCCATTTCCGGCTTGCCCACCGCAAGCCAGGAAATGGGCGCCGTTTTGCTTTGGGCCACGCTTTTTTCATCAGCAAGGAGTTGGACATGACCGCAGACCCCACAACCCCAGCCGCGTCTCGCCGCGAGTTCATCAAGAAGGGCTCGGCCATCGGTGGCGCCGCCCTCTTCTCCACCCTGGGACACCACGGGGTGTGGGCGGCGGGCTCCGACGCGCCCGAGAAGACGGAGGTGAAGATCGGCTTCATCCCGCTGACCGATTGCGCGAGCGTGGTGATGGCAGCCGAACTCGGGATCGACAAGAAGTACGGCGTGAAGATCGTGCCCACCAAGGAAGCCAGCTGGGCCGGCGTGCGCGACAAGCTCGTCAACGGCGAGCTGGACATGGCCCATGTGCTCTACGGCCTGATCTACGGCCTGCAGCTGGGCACCGCCGGCCCGAAGAAGGACATGGCGATCCTCATGAACCTGAACCAGAACGGCCAGGCCATCACCCTGTCGAAGAAGCTGGCGGAAAAAGGCGCCGTGGACGGCCCGTCGCTGGCCAAACTGATGGCCTCCGAAAAGCGCGAATACACCTTCGCGCAAACCTTCCCGACCGGCACCCACGCCATGTGGCTCTACTACTGGCTCGCTGCCGCCGGCATCGACCCGATGAAGGACGCGCGCGCCATCGTCGTGCCGCCACCGCAGATGGTGGCCAACATGCGCGTGGGCAACATGGATGGCTTCTGCGTGGGGGAACCCTGGAACCACCGCGCCATCATGGACGGCATCGGTATCACCGCCAACACCACGCAGGACATTTGGAAGGACCACCCCGAGAAGGTGCTGGGCACCACGGCCGAGTTCGTGCAGAAGAACCCCAACACCGCGCGCGCCGTGACCGCCGCCATTCTGGAAGCGGGCAAGTGGATCGATGCCGGGCTGCAGAACAAGAACAAGATGGCCGAGACGATTGCGCAGCGCTCGTACGTGAACACCGGCGTGGACGCGATCAACCAGCGCATCCTGGGCCGCTACCAGAACGGACTGGGCAAGACCTGGGACGACCCCAACCACATGAAGTTCTACAACGACGGCGCCGCGAACTTCCCGTACCTGAGCGACGGCATGTGGTTCCTCACGCAGCACAAGCGCTGGGGCCTGCTCAAGTCGCACCCCGACTACCTGGCCGTGGCGAAACAGGTCAACCGCATCGATATTTTCAAACAGGCCGCCACCGCCAGCAAGACCTCCTTGCCCAAATCCGAGATGCGCAGTTCGAAGTTCATCGACGGCGTGGTCTGGGACGGCAAGGACCCGGCGAAATACGCCGACAGCTTCAAGATCAACGCGGCCTGACCTGGCCGCAGCACCGGAGAAGCACCATGGTCAGTGCCGTGTTCCATTCGCCGCTGGAGGGGTTGCCCACCCCCAAAGCCACCATCCACCACGCGGCGCCCATGGCGCCGGACAACGCTTCCCCCACCATGCCGCCTACCCAGCCCCGCGCGGCCGTCGCGACGCCGGCCGCCGCGACACCCACCCGAAGTCGGGATCTGCGCTTCCTGTGGACCGGCGTGTTGCCACCGGTGCTGGGACTGGTGTTCCTGATCGTGGTGTGGTCTGTCGTGGCCGGCACCGGCAACAGCGGCATCCCCACACCGCTGCAGACCTGGACGCAGGCGGTGGAGGTGTTTTCCGATCCCTTCTACCGGGCAGGTCCGAACGACCAGGGCGTGGGGTGGAACGTGCTGATGTCGCTGCAGCGTGTGGGCATCGGCTTTGGCCTGGCGGCGCTGGTGGGCATCCCGGCGGGCTTTGCCATTGGCCGCTTCGAGTTCCTCAGCCGCATGTTCAACCCGCTCATCAGCCTGCTGCGCCCGGTCTCGCCACTGGCCTGGCTGCCCATCGGCCTGCTGGTGTTCAAGGGCGCCAACCCGGCCGCCATCTGGACCATCTTCATCTGCTCGATCTGGCCCATGATCATCAACACCGCCGTGGGCGTGCAGCGCGTGCCGCAAGACTACATGAACGTGGCGCGCGTGCTCAACCTCTCCGAGTGGAAGATCTTCACGAGGATCCTCTTTCCCGCCGTCCTGCCCTACCTGCTGACCGGCGTTCGCCTCGCCGTGGGCACGGCCTGGCTCGTGATCGTGGCCGCCGAAATGCTGACCGGTGGCGTGGGCATCGGCTTCTGGATCTGGGACGAGTGGAACAACCTCAACGTGGCCAGCATCATCATCGCCATCTTCGTGATCGGCATCGTCGGCCTGGTGCTCGAGTTCGGCCTGATCAAGCTTGCCAGCCTGTTCACCTACGAAGAGGTGAAGTCATGAACCAGGACAGGTACATCGAGATACAGGGCGTCGAGCAGACCTTCAAGACCCGCAAGGGCGACTTCCCTGCCCTGCGCGACATCCACCTGACCGTGGCCAAGGGCGAATTCGTCACGCTGATCGGTCACTCGGGCTGCGGCAAGTCCACGCTGCTCAACCTGATCGCCGGCCTGACCACACCCACCAGCGGCGTGCTGATCTGTGCCGACAAGGAGATCGCTGGCCCCGGCCCCGAGCGCGCCGTGGTGTTCCAGAACCACTCACTGCTGCCCTGGCTCACGTGCTTCGAGAACGTGTACCTCGCGGTCGAGCGCGTCTTTGGCGCCACCGAGAACAAGGCCCGGCTCAAGGCCCGCACGGAAGCCGCGCTCGCCCTGGTGGGGCTGACGCCGGCCGCTCAGAAACGCCCGGGGGAGATATCGGGCGGCATGAAGCAACGCGTGGGCATTGCCCGTGCCCTCTCGATGGAACCCAAGGTGCTGCTGATGGACGAACCCTTCGGCGCGCTCGACGCCCTGACCCGCGCCAAGCTGCAGGACGAGCTGCTCGACATCGTGGCCCGCACGCACAGCACCGTGGTGATGGTCACGCACGACGTGGACGAAGCCGTGCTGCTCTCTGACCGCATCGTGATGCTCACCAACGGCCCGGCCGCCACCATCGGCGAAGTGCTGACGGTGGAACTGCCGCGCCCGCGCAACCGCGTGGCGCTGGCCGAAGACCCGACCTACCAGCACGCCCGCAAGGCGGTGATCGACTTTCTGTACACGCGCCAGTCGCATGTGGAAAAGGTGGCCTGACATGCCGATGCACCCTGCGGGCACCGGGCGCCGGAAAGGCGCTGGACGCCGCCTGGCCTCAGGCGCGCCTGGCCACGGGTCCGTGATCCTCCGCCTTCAGCAACGCTCCTGCCGGGTCGGATGCGGCGGCGGTCTCGCGCCGCTGGTGCGGAATGATCCGGGCAGGCACGCCCACGGCGGTGGCGTTGGACGGCACGTCGGAGGTCACGACCGAATTGGCGCCGATGTTCACGTTGTCGCCGATGACGATGCGACCAATCAGCTTGGCGCCGGCGCCGATGTCCACGTTGTTCCCGATGACCGGTGCGCACGGGTCTTCAACCCTTGCCAATCCAATCACCACACCGGTGCGGATGCGGCAGTTGTCGCCGATCCTTGCTTCGCCGTTCACCACGATGCCCCCGAAGTGGTCGATCACGAAGTTTTTTCCCACGATCACCTCGCAGGGCAACTCGATGCCCGCGATCACCTGGATCATCTTGTAGAGCACCTTGTAGACCAGCGAAAACGCCTTGCGCAGGAGCACGGGGCGCACGCCATAGCGCCAGCGACCCAGCCGGTAAACCGCCATGGCCCAGAAGCCTTGAGCGCCCCAGTGGCTGCCATGGGCACGGAAGTCGGCACGAATGTTGTCGAACATGAAGAACAGAAGAGTGGCAAAAAGGAAGGGGAGAGAAGGCGTCAGCGCTCCTTCGACCATACCAAACACCAGGCCCCTGAACGAAAGCATGCTCTCTTTTTTGTTGTAACCAGCGAGGCTTCCAACGGCTCGGGAACCGGGGCGACTTGGATGTTGCACTCGGCAACAAGTTTCATCCGTGCGGTAACGCGCATGGTTTCGTGTGCAGCAACGCACGTCATGTGCATGTCACACATCGCTTGGCCAGATCGATCCGTCGCTCTTGGCATGGAGTCGTCGCAATGAAAAAAAGCCAACTCGTGATGGTCGGCAACGGCATGGCGGGCGTTCGCACGCTCGAAGAACTGCTGAAGATCGCGCCAGACCTGTACGACATCACCGTCTTCGGCGCCGAGCCGCACCCGAACTACAACCGCATCCTGCTCTCGCCCGTGCTGGCCGGTGAACAGACGCTGGACGAGATCGTGCTCAACGACTGGGCCTGGTACACCGAGAACGGCATCACCCTGCACGCGGGCAAGACCGTGACGGAGGTGGACCGCGTCAAGCGCGTGGTGCGCGCCAGCGATGGCCAGGGCGGCGTGATCGAAGCGCCGTACGACCGCCTCATCATGGCCACCGGCTCCAACCCCTTCATGCTGCCCATCCCGGGCAAGGACCTCCAAGGCGTGCTGGCCTACCGCGACATCGCCGACACCCAGGCCATGATCGACGCCGCCG
>VFQP010005694.1_pt1 | contig 10682 bp, 14 predicted proteins | sample 3512351 | NCBI WGS metagenome assembly VFQP01 (sample SAMN10412372, study PRJNA504923) | tailings metagenome | isolation source: Relicate 1 Philex TSF1 revegetated site | place: Philippines: Tuba, Benguet | collected 2017-08-29
GTCGCGTAGCCGCGAAAATACAGCACGCGGCCCAGCAGGGAGACCCAGCCGGCCAGCGATGCCGTGACGGGGTGCCTGCGGCACAGCGCGGCGGTTGCGTCAGCGGCCCTGCACCGTCACCCTGACCCTGCGCCGCGCTCTCCACTCGCACCAAGCAGAAGCACGCACCTGAGGCCGGCGAGCACCAGGAGCAGGTGGAACATGGGCAAGTTCTCCGCCACCGAGTTCTGGTGGGCGCGCTGCGCAAGGGCAAGAGGAAGAGCACCACGAAGCGTCACGTGCAGCACGCCACAACACGTAGTGGCCGGCGGGCAGGGCCACAATCCGCGGCAGGCGCGTGCCCCTACGTACCTGGACGCAGTTGTAGGCGTTGCGCGCCTGCTCGTCCTTGATGATGTCGGGCCTGCGCAGGGCCAAGGGCCAGCAGAGTGCAGGCGCCGACGGTCAGCGCGCGAGCGCGTCGACCAACTGTCGGCGGTTGCCACAGGATCCTCCATGATGCTCCAGGTTGCCACCTCACGTGGCGTAGAGGGCGGGGTACCTGCGGCGGCGCGCACGCAGGGCAGAAGGGGCATTTTCGTGGCCTCTATCCTGCACGGCGTCGGCTCATCATTGCGAGGTAATGCCCGCCCCGACCCTGGGACCCAGGCCTCCCTTGGGCCCTGTCTCTGGCGCAAACTCACTTGACGTTAAACTTCTTGCGCGCCGCCATGACGCCCTGCCCCATGTACCTGCGGGGAGCGGACGGACAGTTGCCACCTGTCCTGCTCGCGCGCGGAACAGCTGGTGCCTGCTCACGCGCCGCAGCTCGTGCGCCGCAGCTGGCGTGCGCCGCACGCCCCCCACTCACACTGTATGCACGGCGAACGAGCCCAGCGCCGTGGCGCACACCGCGCCGAAGCCTGGGGGGAGCACGAGCGACATTCCGCGCGATCTGGACAGAGCTGATGAGTGGAAGACGATGCTGGCGCCAATGTCGAGTGTCGTGTGGCTGCAGATCGATCTGGATCGCTTTCGCGCGCAGCCAACAAAGCCCTTCGCCCATGCTGCACTTCGCACGCTCCACACGCTCGGCAGCAGCAGCTCCTGCGGAAGTGGCCCATGATTAGGTTAGCATAGCTCAGTGTGCCACGAGACGCGTGGAGGCCCCCTCACTTGTGCCGCAGCTGTGCTGCCCATGGCGGGCCAGTCCGGCAGCGAGAGCGCGCTGCGGGACGTGATCAAGACCTACACCGTCCGTGAGCTGACGGGCCACAAGCGCCGGGTGAGCGAGCAGCACGCTGCCGGATCGTGCGCAGCGACCGCCGGGCGCCTGCACACAGCCGCTGCTGCTGCTGCGGTGGCCCTCAGGTGTGCGCGCTGGCATGGAGCTCCAACGGGCGGAAGCTCGCCTCAGGTGTGGTGTGCGGCACTTGTGCATCGCGCGCGGCAGGCTGGCCAGCATGACCACACGCACGACCGTCGCCTCGCCCGACCGCAGGCTCGGTGGACACGTCAGTGCGCATCTGGTCAGTAGAGCCCCACAACCAGGTGGGTGTGCACGCACGCCGTCGCCAGCGTGCACGCGGCAACCCCCCCGTCCGCTGATGCACGTATCTCACCCACCACACCGTGGCACAACGAGGACCCTGCAGGTGCAGCGACCAGAACGCTCAGAGGTGGAGCTCAAGGGCCACGCCGCGTCCGTCTCGCACCTCTGCTGGAAGCCCGGCAGCGACTCGATCCTGGCCTCGGCCGCCGCCGACAAGAACGACCGCACCATCCGGTGCGGCGCGCCGGGACGTTGCGGCACAGCCCCCGCCTCGCCTCACACCCACCCAGCCACGCCCACGCGCCGCGACACACTACGCTGTGCGCCGCCTGCCGTGCTGCAGCGTGTGGGACGCGCGGGCGGGCAAGAGCACGTCAGTCGTGTCGACGAGCAGCAACAACCTGTACGTCACATGGAGCCCCGACGGCACCAACCTGGCATCCATCAACCAGGACAACACGCTCAGCATCATCGACGTGCGCAAGTCCAAGGTCGTCAAGTCGCACCGCTTCAGCCAAGAGGTGCGCCACTCCTTGTCGCGGAGGGCGCGGCGTTGCTCACTCGGCGGAGCGCGCCGGCCATGCACACGGTGAGCACGCGCGCGCGAGCGGCATGCTTCTTGGCGCCCCCGGCAGGTGTACGAGATCCACTGGGGCCCGACGCTGCAGCAGCTGATGATTGCCACGGACAAGGGGTCGGTGGACGTGGTGGCCATGCCCACCATGGAGCTGCTCTGGTCGCTCAAGGGGCACGCGGCCACCGCCTACTGCTTCAGCACCAGCCGCGACTACAAGTGAGGCCGACTGCCGCCTGCGTCCACGCGGGCGAGGGCCTGGGCGCTGGCCCCAGGGCTATGACATGCTGGCAAGGAGGGGTGGGGCCCGGGAGGACACCGCTACGCCACCGTGCTTGCCGCCGCAGGTATCTGGCCAGCGGCGGCGGCGACTCCCTGGTGGCGCTGTGGGACTGCCAGGCGCTCAGCTGCGTGCGCACGTGGGCGCACATGGACCACGCCGTGCGGTCCGTCTCACTGTCGTCCGACGGGCGCCTGCTGGCCTACGCCACCGAGCAGCAGGAGCTAGAGGTGCTCAGCACAGAGACGGGAGAGCGGCTCATTGACGTGCGCATCAGGTGCGGCGCGGCGCAGTGTGCGAGGGGGGGTCGGGGGGTTTCCAGTGCACGCCTCTGTGACTCTCTGATCCCTCGTGCGAGGCGTGGCGAGCAAAGCTCTCATGTGGCGTTGGCTGTGCGTGCCGTGCGTGCACGCAGGACGCAAGTGAGTGACGGCGTGGCGTGGAGCCCCACGCACAACGTGCTGGCCTACTGCGACGAGGCGGTCGACACGGGGTCGCGCGACGTGCGCTCCTTTGTCGGCGTCATCGGCCTCCTGGCGCCGCCCAAGGCATAGCAGCTGACCTCTTTCGCTCTCTGTGTGCCTCGTGAGGCGAGGCCTGCATTCATCGTTCTCTTGCTGCCCCCGGACTGTGTGCGCTTCAACATGACCGTTGCAGCGCAGTGGTGCAGGGGGAGTCACGTGCGCGCAGCAGGTCACCGCGCCGGCTGCTGCTTGGCGCCGCCCGCCCGCTGCTCGGCGTCCTCGATGGCGGCGTGCAGCTCCTGGATGGCCGTGAGCCACTCGGACGCGTTGAGCCCAGAGGACTGCACGTGGGGGCGCGCGCAGCGCGACACGAATTCGCACGCGCATCAAGCAAGGCCCAGGCACAGCTTCCTCCCGCCCGTGCGGAATCCCTGTGCAGCACCTGCACGTCCGGCAGCAGGTGGACGGCCGGCAGGTTCTTGAGGTCGTCCAGGTCATGAACAATCTTGTCGCGGATGTGCGCAATCACGTGCCTGGCCTTGGCCATGTTGGCACGAAGCGCCACGCACCTGCGGCCGCAAAGCAGTGTATTGGATTCTCACGTTTTCAGCGCTGCTGGCGGCACGCAGCAAGCGCACGCGCAGGCGCAGAGCGCTGCGGCAGGGCAGGGCAGGGGCGGCGCACCTGCTTGCTCTGTCCTGCGCCCGCGCCGCCGCCAGCGCCTTTTCGGCCTGCTGGCCCTGCTCGTGCTGCAGCTTGACCTTGCGCGTGCCGGCCTCGAGCCACTGCTGCGCCACGCCCAGCCAGGCGCGCTGCGTCCGCAGCCACGACTGCTGGTCTGCGCGCGCGAGCGCGGGAGCAGGCAGGCGGGAACTTGCGTCGGCAAGCTCTGCGACAGGCGTTCGCGGCGTAGCGGAGGTGCGGAGCATGGGCTCAAGCAACCGCACCGCTGACGGTGCTGAGGAGGGAGCTGGGGCAGCGGAGGGGCGCCAGGGCGTCCAGCTGGCACATGACGCGCAGGACGCTGCCCAGCTGCGCGCTGGCGTGCGAGGCGGCGCCCGCGCCCGAGCGGGCGATGGGCACGCGGCCCGGCGTGGTGTGCGGCAGCGCCGGGGCCGCCGAGGACGGGGAGAGGCCGGCCGCGGCCGGCAGGCTCTGCCACTGCAGCTGCAGCGTGGGCGTGCCGGCCGGGTCGCCCTGCGAAGAAGCTGCTGCTCGCGCGGGCCAGGCGCCGGCCGAGGCCGCCGCGAGGTGCGGGAGGTGCTGCGCGAGGCGCGAGGGCGCCACGGCGGCGGCTGGCAGGCTGAGCAGCTGCACGCGCGACGCCGACTCGCACTCGCGCGAGAGCACGTCGGCGCTGCTGCGGGCGTAGTTGGAGAGCGTCTGGCACGCCGTGGGGAAGTGCTGCTGCGCCCACGCCTGCGCGGCGGGCACACCACCCATCCAGCGTCGCCGTGTGCACCCGGTACGTTGAGTCGACGCGCGAGCGAGCGAACGAGAGGTACCCGCTCACCTCTTGCACGCCGCTCTCCTGCGCCCACCTGGCCACCACCTCCCGCCGCTCGAGCATGAGCCGGTTGACCAGCGCGTTGAGCTTGTTCTCGTGCCTCTGCGCCGCCTTGTTGCGCTGGAAAAGCTGCGACACGGCGCGCTCGGCGTCCTGCCGCTCCTCGCACTCGCGCACCAGCCGCGCCAGCTCCTGCCGCAGCGCGCCCAGCTCCGCCGACAGCCGCGCCTCCTGCGCTTCAGAGCAGCGACGCCACCACCGCTCATGAGCATCCCGCACCTCCGCAGCAGCACGCCGGTGGACCCACGTGTGAGTTGCCTCCCTTCGCACCTGCAGTTTGTGCTGGTTGTAGGGCCACTGCAGCACGCCGGCCGCCGCCTGCCTCGCCCTCCGCAGCTCCCGCTCGGCCTCCTCGATGGACAGCAGCTTCTCCTCGGTCGACACAAACTTGTCCACGTGCGCCTGCATGCCACGCCGGCGCGAGCACGCAGCGAGTTTAGCAGCGCTGCACTCTCTGACTTGCAGCCCAGCCTTGACAGAAGTAGGCTCACCTGGTGCCGTTGCCGCAGCAGCACCGCCGGCGCGTTGCTGCCCGTCTGCGCCTGCTGGCCGACGGCGCCATCGCTGCCCGGCGCCAGGCCGCCCTGCTGCAGCGCCCGGGTCCCCTTGTGCACCATCTGCACGGACGAGGGCGTGGCAGGAGGCGTGTGCCCCGCAACGTGTGTGTCTACGCGCTGCACCACCAGGTCCCGGGGGGTGCCAAGTTCCGCCCTTCCGCCAGTCCAGGGCGGGGCACGGCAGCTCTGATGTTCTGCAGCGCGTGGCTAGCAGCTGGGCGTGACGTCTGGCCTGGGCTGGTGCTTATCCACTTCGCTGCTGGCAGACGTCTGATCCGGGGATGCAGGCTGCGCGCACGACCACACCGCGCCCCCCTCATGCTCACCTCTGTGGCCAGCGCCAGCAGCGCGCCGGGCGCCAGGCTCATGAGCTGCATCAGCGACCCCTCGAGGTGCTGCGCCGAGCGCGCCATGCTGATGATGGGCTGCTGCTGCAGGCCTGCCGCCGCTGCCGAGGAGGAGGCGGGGCCTGGCGACGGCGATGTGCGGCCGCCCAGCGAGTGCTGCCGCCGGTGGTGGCCGTACAGGCCGCCGCCGAGCGCCGTGGAGGAGGAGGTGGCGTCGCCCAGCGGCGCGTCCAGCTCGTCGTCTGGGGGCACGGGGAGCGCAGAGAGCAGATACGCATGCGTGCACCGTGGCCCTGTGGCGGAGAACACGTCCGCTGCATCTCAGGTGTTCCCGAGCGAAGGTCTGTTGACACAGGCCGGAGAGGACAAGTGCTCGCCGCCCCACCTGGCTGCATGGCCAGCCAGACGTCGGACTGCGCCACCAGACCCTGCTGCAGCTCGGCGCACAGCTTGTCCAGCAACGCCACCTGGGCCGCTGCGCGCGCCACGGGCCGCACACACAGCCTCGTGCAGGTCGGTCATACCTTCCTCCTCGCCTGAGAGCTTCGTCGCTGCGGGACATCTGATTTGCCCGGTAGCTGGCCTCCGGCCCCGCCGAAGTATCCAAACAGATGCAAATGCAACACACGCAGGGTCAGAGGGCGGGCCCACCTGCCCCGCCCGCCGCACCCGTGGAGTGCAGGCGCCACTCACGTGAGGCCTGGGCGGCGGCGGCGCGGGCGCGCGCCAGCTGGCTGAGCTGCAGCAGCGAGGCGGCGTGCTGCTCCAGCAAGGGGAGCAGCTGCGCGTGCCGCTCCTGCGCCGCCGTGAGCATCAGGAGCTGCGGGGCAGAGGTGCACGGCGGCGAGCACGCACAGCGCGTGAAGCGCAGAGCGCACGCCACTTGCGTAGCGATGGGGCTGGCCAAGACCGCCAGCGGTGGCCAGGACGCCACGCGCCCGGTGTGCGCACCTGTGCCTGGCTGCCGTCCAGCTGCTGCTGCAGGCGTGCGACCTGCGCCTCGGCCGTGGTGACCTCGGCCGCACGGCTGGAGATGCGTTCCTGCAGGAGTGCAATTGTGAGTGTGAGCGTGTTTGAGTGGCAAGGCACGGGCTCAGCGTTGAGCAGCAGTCTCTGGCTCTGGCACCCGCACGCCCGCACGCCAACGCGATGGCGGACTGACCTGCTGGGAGCGGAGCAGCTCCTTGAGCCGCGCATTGCGCGCCAGCTGCTCCTGCAATGCCGCCTGCGTGTCCTGCTGCAGGTCGTGCGGGTGCTGCACCTTGCCAGTGGCGCCCGTCTTCGAGGCAGGCGAGTCGCGTTTGAACTGCTGCACGAGCGCCTGCCAGAACGGCCTGCTCTCCTCGGTGAGGTACTGCTTGATGCCCTGGCGCGTCACCACCGGCTTGCCAGTGGGCGCCGTGCCGCCGCTCGAGGGCGCATCCTTGGTGGGCTGACTTTGGCCCAGGCCCAGGTGCCGCTGCCACGAAAGCACCTCATCCGCCTCCATAGCGGCCCTGTAGTGGTGCGGCGCGCCTCGCCTCGCTCCTCGCTCACCGTCGTCCAAACTTGAGGGCGCATGAGGATTTTCAGGGCTTGGCGATGTGGGGCTGGAGATTGGCAGGGAGTTGGCAGCAGGACCCCTCAGCATGTTGCACCGCGGGAGCGCGTCGGGGGCGGGCGCGCCGCTGCTCACGCCAGCGCGCCCGCAGATCCTACCCCCGCGCTCACAGCAGCACCCCACCGCACGCAGAACGCAAGCCATCATCTTCAGCATGGCCGTGTTAGTCAGCGTGGCGCTCGCACTGGTCGCCATCATGGGCGGGCTCAGGGGGCCAGGTGCGTGCTCGAGCGCTGGGCGCCCAATCTCGCGCGCCCCACCCGTCCAGCTCCAGAGAGGCGCGATGATCATCACCCTGTCTTCCCCGTTGAAGGATTGCCCGAGTTGACGCTGTCCACCCGCCCGCAGGAGGCAAGACGCAGGCAGGCAAGCACATGAGCGCGGGCGAGGACGCGCTCCCCTCGATGGCAGCCCTCCAGCCCAAGCCAGTCCTCCTGCCAGCGCCCTACCAAATGAGCCAGCTGCGCAAGGCCGCAGCGCTAATAAACCCAGAGGTGATGCAGCACGCGCCCCCGGACGGCGCGCCCTTCAACGCGTCCTTCAAGACGCCCTGCTGGAACGATGCTCAGGGCCAGTTCAGGTGAGAGACACACCACGTGGCGCACTCGGCTTGCCGGCTGGCCAGCGGGACCAGGTTGCGCACAAGGCCAGGCCTCGCTGGCCCACGCACCGCCACCGGCCTGCGGCTGAGCGAGCGCACCCGCAGTTTTGCGCGACTCCTCGACACGCGCGCCCCTGGCATGGTGTGGCGGCGCAGGTGCCTGCCCTACCTGTTCCTGATGGGCGGCTTCCACAGCGGGTCTGGGGGCCTGGCGCACGCGCTCAACCACCACCCAGACATCGTCACCACGGGCTCCTCCGGCTCGCAGTTCTGGGCAGAGGTGCGCGGGAGCTCTGCCTCGGCTGCGGGCGGCCCTCCCGCGGCCCTTTCATCGCGCCGCCCGTGATGAGCATCGGGCCGGCGCAACGCCCCGCCCCTGCAGGACGCCAAGCCCATGTCAGAGTACCTCCGGGGCCACGAGATGGGCCTGGCGCGCATCCAGGCCAGCCCCAACAGCAGCGTGCTCGTCGACAACTCGCAGTCAACCTTTGCCTTTTACGCCTCGGCGGGCATGAAGGCGCACACGTAAGCGAAGGCGTTGCGCGCGCCAGAATCACAGCGGTCACCGGGAGGACGTCGGGCGGGGCGCATCGCCCTGCGGGCATGGCCCACGTGTGGGGGCGGCGCATGTGCTGGCCCTGCGCAGGCGGTTCGTGGCCACCATGCGGGCGTGCTACACCAACTGCACCAAGGCGTTCAACACGCGCGAGGGCATCGAGGCGTGCATGGAGGCGTCGTGCTTCCGCGACGCGTACGAGGAGGACAAAAAGGTGCGCATGGGGGGGGGTCGCCGACCGCCACCACGGCGGGGGCACCTTTCTCACGCATCACGTCGCAAGAGTGTGCGCCACAGCGTGGGAGGTGCCTGCCTTGGGCTGGAACGCGCCGCAGGCGTCGGATGAGGCGGGGCTGGACTACCGGCTGGACCAGCACACGCCGCTGCTCATGCGCGCCGTGTACGGCAGCGAGCGCGTGCCTCGTCTCGTGGCGCTGGTCCGGGACCCCGTGGAGAGGATCCACTCCGCGTACTGGGGATACCCTCACTACCAGAGTGCGTGAGCGGCGCAACACGACGCGACGCGGGCCTGCCGCTGCTCGCCCCTAGAATGATGCGCACCACATGTGCACTTTGCCGCCGCCGCCGGTGCGCAGGCAAGTACGGCTCCACCGCCGAGGGCTTTTTGGAGTTTGCGCGCGACGCCGTGGCGGCCATGCGCAACTGCACCGACTCGTTCGACCCGCTGCGCTGCGCGCTGCTGTTTGAGACGCTGAGCCTGAGGGAGGAGAAGGTGTTCTACCACTGCGACCAGCTGCTGCGAGGTGCGCCGCCGGCAGGGGCACCTCGTGCACTCGCACTTTTGACGTCGCTGCGGTTGCCGTCGTTGACGGCCGTCGATGATGGTGCCGCAGCCCTCGGGCGCAGGATGTGCCGCGGGGGCGGCGGCTGCCTGACATGCCGCCCCCGCCACTGCCTGCCCGCTGCGTGCAGGCGTGTACTCTGTGTACGTGGAGGTGCTGCTGCGCTTCTTCCCGCCGGACGCGCTGCTGCTGCTCCGCAGCGAGGAGCTCTTTGCCGACTTCCCCGGCGCCGTGGTGCGCGCGGCGCAGCACGCGGGCCTGGCGCCCGTGTCGCAGGAGCAGGCGCGGGCCTGGGCGAACAAGTACGTCATCCCAAGGTGCGGCGAGAAGCAGGGACGGTGCGGGGGTGGGGAAAGCGCCTGGCGCAGGGAGGCAAAAGGGTGTGTTGCTTCGCATGAGCCGTGTGGCTGCTTGGCTAGCCGAAGGAACGCCCGCGCGGAGCCAGGGTTCGTTGCGGAGTGCGTGCGTGCGTTGCGCTCAGGCACGTCAAGGGCAGGCAGATGCTGCCCGAGGCGCGGCGCATCCTGCATGAGTTCTACGCGCCGTACAACAGGGTGAGCAGAGGGCACCAAGGGAGGTTGCTCTCACGCGTGTTTTGCCGCGCCGGCGGGAGGTGCTGAGCGCGCTGCGATGTGCACCGCTGTGCTGCGCAGAGGCTCGCGCTGCTGCTCAGACGGCCCGAGTTCATCACTGAGTGGAATGAGAAGCAGGAGAAGCTGCTGCTCGCCCCAGCGGACGCCCATGCCAACGCTACCGTCGGGGCATAATGGGCGGGCGGGCGTGTGCGGCGTGGCGCGTGCACAGTGGTTTTGGCAGCAGGATGGCCCCTGAGAGCAACGCTAATCTCTGAGAGTGACACTGCTGCAAAAGGCACAAAGCAGCGGATTTGCGCGTTGGAGAGCTCCTCCCCCCTTCTCCGCATCCCCGCCTGCGCACCCCGGCTCGCCACGAGGACCGCAGCAGCAGGCGCGACGCGGCTGCAGCAGGAGGGATGCGGTGGCGCGCCTGCCCGCTGCTCGTGGCGCTGGCCGCGGCGCTGGCGCTGACGCTCCTCCTTGGCGCGGAGGCGGCAAGCTGGTACCGGCCCGCAAACTGCACCAGCGATTGCGACGCGGATCACATGTGCCTCAGCGACATCTGCTACGAGGCTTGGGACGTTTGCCCGGAGCAGCACGTCGAGACCAGGTGCGGGGCGCGCGCGGGGCGCCACCTTCCCGCCCCCCGCAGCTCATGCGTGCGCCAGGGGCCACGCTTCTGCAGCACGTCCATGCAAATCCGCCCAGCACGGTGGCACGGGCATGCTTGCCCCAGGTGGGGGGGGGGGCGGGGGGACGGGACCTGATTTGCTGGTGGCGACGCGCCCGTGGGCGCAGGCGGAGCACCAAGCCCGACATGGCGGACTGCCACGAGAACGAGTGCGCGTGGGGCGGCTGCGACGCGGGCTGGGCCCAGGTCTCGAGCAAGACGTGCACGGACCTCTCCAAGCACTGCCTGGTCTGCCAGCAGGAGACGTGCTGCAGGGAGCGGCCGTCGCTGCTGTGCTGCCGCCGCCTCAACTGCACCGTGGACCTGGCAGGTGCGCGCCCTGCCACCGCCCTGTGCCGCAGCACCTCGCCGCGGCCCACCTGCAGCCGCCCTCGCGCAGCTGCAGCAACGCCACCAGCACCGGCGCCGCGCAGCCCACAGATTCGCGTGCTGCGGCCCTGCACGACGCTGCCTGTTTTGGCAAATCTGCGCCCACACGTGCATGCAGACTGCCAGGTGCCTCAGCAGGCATCGTTGGCCTACAACGCCACGGGCCA
>VFQP010005695.1_pt1 | contig 10682 bp, 9 predicted proteins | sample 3512351 | NCBI WGS metagenome assembly VFQP01 (sample SAMN10412372, study PRJNA504923) | tailings metagenome | isolation source: Relicate 1 Philex TSF1 revegetated site | place: Philippines: Tuba, Benguet | collected 2017-08-29
GGTGGCGTCGGCCGTGATGATGGTGCCGTGGATCACCGAGACGGTCAGCACCTGCGCAAGCCCAGCGTCGGCACGCAGCGTCACGCCCTACGCTACGCCCTGCTTTGCTCAGCGGTGCGCAGGACTCTGCCAAGGGAACCAAACACCGAGAGAAGCACGCACCAGGGCCTCAAACGGGTCCAGGTTGAGCGTGAAGGCGTGGCCGGTGGCCCAGCCCACCAACACGCAGAAGGGCAGCGCAAACAGCGCGATCTGCGCGGCGCAACAAATGTGTCAAACCGGGCACACGTCGTGACACCCAACCCCCCAGCGTACGCTTCACGGCACACGCCACCAACCCGCCAGGGCGGCGCCTGCCAAGAGATACACACACCTGCAGCGAGCTGCCCATGGCCACGCCCAGAGCCAGATCCTGCGTGGAGGAGCGTGCCGACGAGGGACGCCACGTCATCCCCGAGAGCGTCGCCGGGCGCCGCTGATGCTGGGCTCTGCACGCATGCATACACTCACCATCTTGTTCTTCATGGCCACGATGACGGCGGTGATGTGCTCGCATGCGTTGCCGGCGATGGGCAGCACAATCATGCCCAGGAATGCGTCCCCCAGCCCCGTCTCGCTGCTCACTTCCTCGATGCTGCCCGTCAGGAACCTGCGGCGCACACGGGCAAAGCACGCACGTGAGCAGACCGGACTTTCTCATGCAGGCGTGTGGGCGGGGCATACAGCACGGTGCGTGAGGCGCAGGACGCCAGCGGCCGCGAAACGACGCCCTGGCTCACTCGGAGGAGAAGGAGACCGACACGGTGATGGCGGTGAGCAAGATGAGCGCGGCGGGCAGGCTGAGCTGCGGCTCCTCCTCCTCCTCCGACGCGCCATCCGGATGGTCGCCCTCCACCTCGTCAAACATGTCGGCGTGCGTGTAGAGCTGGAACACCAGGTAAAAGGCGTAGCTGCGAGGCGCAGCAAAGGTCAGGGCGATAACGCAGCCAGCGCTGTTAAGCAACGCGTGCGAATGGGGGGCCAATCCCGTGGCCGACGGGCGGGCCGCAGCCTGCGACCCACGCGCAGGCTGCGTGAGATCGACTCAGCACCCTCGACAGAACGACGGCGAAACTGGCGACTGGAGCATGCACGCCAAACAGCATGTTTCCACCTTGCGATGGGCAGGTCGGTCGGCTCTCGCGCCCCCGATGGGGCGCTTCTCTGCCCCATGCTCTCCTTCGACATCTCCTTCGCCCAAGCAGCACTCACATGGCGAGCAGGATGCAGGCGGACACGCGGCTGATGTCGACGATCCAGCTCGTATCTTTCCCGGCGTGACTCGTCAGGACGAACGCCGCGGTGGGCGTGACGGTTCCGATAACGGCCATGAAGAGCAGCGAGCTGCAAACGCGGTTGCCCATGGCGTTGAACGTCTGCGTCTTGAAATACACTCCGCCGAACAGCATGCAGCATCCTGCGCGTGCGGGGGCGCGCGGGCACAGGAAGATTCGCAAGGAGCACAGCAGTCGCGGCGGCACCAGCCATCAGGGGAGAGGACGTGCAGCGCTCCGCACACCAGAGGCTGACCTCTAGCGCACGCCGTGCGACAGTGCGTTGCCCCAGGTAGGTGGGGAGAGCTCTGCGCAGCCGCATCCCTGGCGCACCACCCGCCCCCCACGCCCTCAGCGCACCCAGCACGAGCAGCAGGTTGGAGAGGATGGATCCCACCAGCGAGGCCGACACCACGCGGTACAGGCCCTTCTCCAGCGCGGCGATGGACAGGATCACCTCCACCTGCGGCGCGACGACGCAGGTGCCGAGGTGGACGCGGCGCGCGCTCGCTCGCCGGCCTCGGCAGCGCTGTGCTGTGACCGGCGCACGTCTGCATGTATGTGCACGGGCGCACAGCCCACAGCGCAAGGCACTCACCACGTTGCCAAAGGTGGCGTTGAGCAGCCCGCCGATGACGTCGCCAAAGCGCAGCGCCAGGTCCTCGGTGACGTCGCCCAGGATGAGCGCCAGCGGCACCAGCGCCAGGAAGTTCTGCGTATAACGTTTACCGCGGTTTTCCAGCCGTGAACCGTGGTTGGACCACAGGGCCTGAGCCAACATCAAGAGGCTGCAGGCTGCCCTCGCCCAACCACCCGTTGTGGCCAATGGGACGTCGCCGAAGCTTGCAACCTTCAAGCTGGGGGGTGCGCGGCTGCCCTGGGCGGCCGTCCCCCGGGCAGATGCGCCTCACCAGGCTGAAGGTGGCGACGGCGCCCCAGCCCATGTACTCGGACGCAAAGCCCAGCGGCAGGCAGAGCAGCAGCAGGGAGATCCAGCCGCCGCACACAATGTCGTAGATGACGGCCAGGTCCTTGGCCACGCCCGTCTTGCCCTCGTACGGGTCCACGCGCACCAGCGGCGTGCCCGTGTCGCTGAGGCGGTGGACTGCAGTCGGGCGCAAGTCGCGATGGCGATGCGTGCGCGATGATCACCGCGTGGTGGTGCTCAGAAGGGGCAGTCTGGCAAGGCACGCGGCGGTGCGCAGGAGGGGAATGTCGCTCACAGGAGGCCGTCTCCGACGCGTTGTCTCCGTCGACCGACTTCCACCTCGCGGAAGACCTGATCACTGCGAGTTAAGGCGCGCAAGAGCACCCAGCTTGACGCTCTGGGTGGGATCAGGCCAGAGGCGCCTGCAGGCACGTGCCCGGGCACCCAGCGGCCGCATAGGGGCCTGATGAGCAGGCCAGGACTGCTGTGGGGCATCTGCGCCTCACCCCCAGCGGCCCTGCTGCGCTGCATGCTCATTCCAGCAGGTTCTGCGCGCGGAACTCCTCGGTGGTGGAAGTGCGCGCGAAAGCGCTCAGCAGGGCGCGCGCGCGGTGATCGTTTGCTGTGGTGGAGCAGCGCACTGACTGCTCTTCTCCTTGCCTCTGCCGTCGCGCCCGCGCAGCCGCTCCGCTTTTGCAGATGCTCCTGCGGCCGCATCTCTCTCATGCCATCGGGTACGTTCAGATCGTTCAAGCGCCCTCAGGGGGAACACAAGAGCTCCAGCTCCCGCAGCACGTGCCTCCACTCCTCCTCTGCCTGATGCTCGTGCTGCCCCCCTGCCGCAGCCGCCGAGTGCCCACCGCCACCCCAGGTCCGCCACCTCAGCAGCTCCTCCGCCGAGTACCTCAGGCGCTCGTCCACCTCAACCGTCCGGTCCGCTGCATCAGGCCCTGCCACCCGCCCACGGCCCTTGTCCACGAGCGCGGCACGCCCAGGAGGAGGCGGGAAGGACGTGCTGGGCGCGCTGTCGCCCGCCGCGTCCTTGCCCCAGCCGTCGCCGCCTTTGCTGGTCGCGGCGGCGCCCCTCCACGCGGAAGCTCCCGTGCCGCCTGGCGACCGGCCCACCGGCGGGGAAACGCCGCTCGTCGGCACGCTGCGAGCGGCGCCCTGTGGCTGCTTCCGCCGCGTCCCGCCCCGCGCCGGCGGCACAGCCACCGCCTGCTGCACCGCCGGCGCGCGCCCGCTGCTGCTGCCCGTCACCTCGACCCACGCCGCAGCGCTGTCGCCCGCTGCCTGCCGCTGCCGCTGGTAGAGCCGCTGCTCAAATGATACCTGCAGGAGGGTGGGGCTGGGCGCCAGGGCCGCCAGCACGTCGCGCGCCGGCGCCAGCGGGCAGCCGCTCAGCGACACACGCTCCAGTCGCGGCCAGGTGCACAGGTGCCGCGCGCCGCGCGCCGTCAGCCGCCCGCAGCCCTGCGCGCGTGGCGTTTTCACGCGGAATTCCGCCCTGACATGAAGCTCCCTCCCCTTTCTCGAGCGTCCGCCGACCTCAGCGTCAAGCATCACACACCTGCAGCTCCAGCTCGCGGACGTGCGCCGCAACCTTGGCCAGGTCCCGCAGGTCGGCGTCGTAAAACAGCTCGCCCGACGACAGCGGCGCCCCCGCTGCGTCGCCCCCGGCGCGCAGGCGCGCCAGCTGCGCCGCCCCCCCGCCCAAGTCCTTCAACGCCTCTGCCAGCGCCACACCAGACACGGCCGTGCCCAGCATGCTGAGCTCCCGCAGGTTGGCCAGCGCGCCCCACCCTCCAACCGCACCGTTTGGCGGCTGCTCGGCCTCCCCTTCCTCCTCCGGCACGCGGGCTGGCTGCTCCCTGGCCACGGCGTCGGGCTCCGGCAGCCACACCCTCGCCATGGCGTCCTCCGCCTGAAGCAGCTGCTGCGTCAAGAGCGAGGAGCCGGCCGCCGAGCTGGCGGCCCTGGAGGCCGGCTCCACGCCGTAGCCGCTGCTGCTGGCCGCGTCCCGGTCGCCGCGCGCGGTCCCCGGCGCCGCCGCGTCGCCGTCAGGGGAGGCGCGCGGCGCGCGGGCGCCGGTGAGCGCGGCGTTGCGGTCGAGCGCCAGGCGCCGCAGTGAGGAGAGCGACCACAGCGCGGGCAGCGCGCGGTCGTCCAGCCCGCAGTCCACCAGCTCCAGGTCCTGCAAACGCAAAAGCGGTGGAAAAGCGTGCCTGGCAAGGTCTAGAACGGTGGAGTTTCGCTGTGGCGGCCAACTGTGCTGTGGCAGCCAAGCCGCGATGCTGCTCTCTCACCGTGAGGCGCGTGAGCGGCAGGATCCAGTCCAAGGTGGGCGACGCCCGTCCAAGGTCCGGCACGCCGCCCAGGTCCAGCCGCTTGAGCCCCGCCGCCCACCCACAGTGCGCCGCCACGCCGGCGCCCAGCCACTGCCGCTGCAGCGGCAAGCCCGCCGCGGAGGGGACGACCCGGCCGCCCGCCGCCCCCCCGGCGTCATCCCTGCCGTCGGCGGCGGGCTCAGCGCCCAGCTGCAGCGCCCGCAGCGCAGCGCCGCCGCCGGCCCGCAGCCACGCCAGCGCCTCGCGCGCGCCGGCGGCGGCGGCGGCCAGGCTGCGCGCCGTGGCGCTGGGCGCGGCGGCGGCCGGCGCCAGCGCGGCGGCGCTCAGCGGCGTGCCGCGCGCGTCGAGCAGCTCGAGCGGGCCCCAGGCGGCGGCCAGGCGCAGCAGGCGCTGCAGCTGCTGCTCGGCGCCGGCGTGCGCCACGCGGCAGCTGGCGATGCGCAGCCGGCGCAGCCGCAGCGGCGGGGGCGGCTGGTCGGCTGGAGGAGGAGGAGGAGGCTCGGGCTCGCCGCCGGGCCACCAGACGCCCGACAGCTGGTTGTGCTGCGCCACCAGCTCCTGTGCGAGCGCGATGCCACCGTCAGCAAAGGCCACTTCCACATCAACGCACGCAAGCCATGGGGCGCGCTCTGTCAGCGACGCGACGGCGAGCAAAGGCAAAGCGCACCTCAAGCGTGGGCAGGGCGGGCAGCGCGTCCACGGCGGTCCAGCTCACGTCCAGGTGCGCCAGCGCGCCGCAAAAGCCCAGCATCTGCGCGCCGGCCAGGCCCAGCGGCGTGCCGGCGGCGCCCAGGTGCCGCAGCGCCGGCAGCGCGTCGGGCAGCAGGCCCGCCGCCTCGTCGTCGAACGCCGGCACGTCGGCCACGCACAGCCGCGTGAGGCCGGGCCAGGAGGGCAGGTGCAGCGGCGCCGCCAGTCCCGTGCAGCCTGCGCCGCACCCGGCACGCACGGGGCGCCGCAGGGTGGCGCTGGCGACCCGTGATGGCCCGCACACCACTTCAAGAGCGCGCGACGGCGCGGCCGCACCAGAGAGGTCGAGGGAGCGCAGCGACGTCAGCTGCGCCAGGGCGCCCGTGCTGTCTGAGAGGCAGGCGCCGGCGAGGCCGGCGCACCCGGCCAGGCTCAGCTCTGTCAGCGCGGCGGCGCTGGCCCAGGGGCCGGCGAGGTGCGCGTCGCGCAGCCTGGGGCAGCCCTGCAGGCTGAGCGCGGCCAGGTGCTCGAGCTCGCGCGCGTACGCCGCCCAGGTGCCGTCCACGGCGCCGGCGGCGTGCGGGGCGAGTGTTGGCGTGAGGTGCAGGCGCGTCGCCGCGTGCTGGAAGAGCGCCAGGAGGTGCGGGCGGTCCAGGTGACCATTGGCGAGGAGCATGGCGAGCAGCTCGTTGGCGGCCTCCTCTGGCAGCCTCTGCGTGCAGTACCGTGTGTCCACTGGGGCGGAGGTGCTGCGCAGCGTAGCGCCTCCCCAACCCGTTGCTGCATCGAACACACACGCACCTGCAGGCTGCGGCGCTGCTTCATCCACGTGGAGCCGGACGCTGCGGCGCTGATGCACAAGCTGAGGAGGCTGGGCGTTGCTGCCGCGCTGGGCGCCTGGATGATCAGCGGATCGCCTGCGTCTGCCATCGCCACAGCCGGCTTGGGGGGCAGGGCGCCCACACGAATAAGGCACACACACGCAAAACGCTTTGCACACGCTGCGCCTCCACGCCCCCCTCCCCCAGAGCTTTTCCATGTGCTGGGGCTCTGCACCCCTGCCCCTGCCGTGCAGCAGCTCCACTCCCCGTGGCCTCCTGAGGGGAGGAGGTCAGCAGCAGCAGCGGTAGCGTTAGAGGCGCCCGTGCACCATGTTTTGGAAGGTCGCGGGCTACTCGCAGCCCTCGCCCATCGAGGCCATCTTGGACAAGGACGAGTTTGTGCTGGAGGAGCTGCTCGACGAGGACGACATCCTGCAGGAATGCAAGTCGCTCAACGGCCGCCTCGTGGCCTTGTGAGTCCGCTGCAGAGCTGCTCGGCAGAGGGGCCCACGCAAGATCATGAAAGCCGTGGCCTTTCATGAGCCGAGGCCAGGCGCTGCTGCCGGGGAGAGGCGTCACACGCCGTGCCGCGTGTCGCTCGCCGCGTGTCGTTGTTGCGCCCTGCAGCCTGCGGGAGCGGAGCACGGTGGAGCAGCTGGTCAGGTAGGTCGACCTGACCTCTGCGTGCAGCACGGCCACCAAGGAGCAAGGGGGAGGGGGGCTCCATCACCGACGCGATGGCGCGCGTGATGGCGGCCCTGCGCAGGTACCTGGTGGACCCGCCGCTCGATGCGGACGACCCCAAGCGCGCCTACAAGTGAGCGCTGCCGAGCAGCAGGAGCCCTTCGACGCCCTCCTCCTCTGCAGCAGCAGGAGGCGCGCGGCGCAGCGCAGCGCGGCGAGATGCGCAGCGCGCTGCGTGATGGTGGCGCGGCGCTCCACACAGCGCTGGTGGGGAGCCCTGGTGCGCGCGAGGTCGAGCCGAGGGGTCCGCCCTGTGCGTCGCGCCTGCGCAGGTTCCCCTTCACGGCGTGCGAGGTGTTTTGCTGCGAGGTGGAGGCGGTGTTCAACACGCTGCTGGAGGACGCGGAGCTGATGCAGCTGCTCTTCAGCCTGCTGGACGCGCCCGCACCGCTCGCGAGCAAGACGGCAGGCTACTTTGGGCGCGTGGTGGGGCACCTGCTGCTGCGCAAGACGAACGAGGTGGTGCAGTACCTGCAGGAGAACCCGCAGCTGCTGGAGCGCCTGGTGCAGCACGTCGACACCACCTCCATCGCCGAAATCCTCAAGCGGCTCGTGGGCGCCGACGAGCAGTCGAGCGTGCTCTTCCTGGCGCAGTACGCGCCGTGGCTGGCCGAGACGCCGCTCGTCGACCTGCTGCTGGGCAAGCTGGCGCACGGCAGCTCGCCGGACGCGCAGGCCAACGCGGCCGACATCCTCTGCGCCATCGCGCACACGCAGCCCTCGCCGCTGGCCACCACGCTCACGCGGCCAGAGAGCGTGGCCGCGCTCTTCACGCACGGCATGGCGCCGGGGCAGCAGGTGCTGGTGCCGGCGCTCGACGTCTGCATCGCGCTCATCGAGCCGCGGCGCAGCGCGCAGGCGCTCGAGGACGCGCCCATGCAGGACGCCGCCTACAAGGCCAAGGTGGCGGCGGTGGACGCCATCGTGCAATACGTGCCGGCGCTCGTCGACCTGCTCCGCATCGGCAGCGGCGCCGGCGCCACCACCAGCGCTGGCGGCGGCGCCGACCCCGCCGGCGCCGACCCCAGCGCCGCCGCCGCGCCGGGCGCCATCCCGCCCTCGCCCTCGTCGCTGCTGCCCCCGGCGCTCGAGACGCCCTACGGCATGCTCACGCCGCCGCTGGGCCGGGCGCGGCTCAAGGCGGTGGAGCTGCTGGCGGTGCTGCTGCGCAGCGGCAGCCCGGCCGTCGAGGCGGGCGTCATGCAGACGGGCGCCGTCAGCGCCTGCCTGCAGCTCTTCGCCGCCTACCCCTTCAACAACCTGCTGCACCACTGCGTGGTGGCCATGCTGGTGGCCATCCTCACCAAGTCCTCGGGCGCCATGCTGCAGCACATATTCGAGCATTGCCGGCTCATCGAGTGGCTCGTCAACCTGCCCACAGACATCAGGCCGGCGCCCATCCCCGGGCAGGAGGAGCTGGCCGCCAGCAAACCGCTCGTGCGCGCCGGCTACATGGGGCACATCACGCAGATAGCCAGCACGCTCGAGAGCTTCACCTCACAAGGCAGCGAGGCGGAGGAGCAGCCCGGCAGGGCCACCGCCAACGGCGTCGCGGCGGCGGCGGCGGCGGAAGCCGCCACCGCCTCGTCCGGCGCGGCGGCGGCAGCTGAGGGCGCCGACGCGGCGGTGGCGGCGGCGGCGGGGGCGGGGGAGCCGCCAGAGGCAGCAGCCAGCGGCAGCGCGGCGGCGGCGGGGGGCCCGCAGGACGGGGCGGCGGCAGGCAGCGACGGCGCCGGCGGCGAGGCGTTGCCGGCGGGGGCGGGTGGCGGCGGCGGCGGCGCGCCGGCGGCGTCAGTCAACAGCTACCTCAAGTCCAGCCCTGCGTGGAGCGCCTACCTCCACGAGGTGCTGCAGCCGCGGCAGGAGCTGGAGAACACTTCGCGGTGGGTGTGCGGGCGGCCCACCGCCACCGAGCTGGCGGGCCTGGACAGCGACGGCGACGAGTTCCAGGTGCGAGGCCTCTCGCGTCTTGTGTGTCCCGGGGGCAGCGTCAGGCGTCGGGCAGCACGGCGCGGGTGTTTGCGGGGGGGAATGTGGGCGCCTGATGGCGTTTCCGTTGGATGCGTTCGTGCGCGCGCGCGCGTGCGCAGGCGGAGATGGAGCTGGAGCACATGGTGGGCATGCAGCCGGTGCTGTACCACCGCTACCACATTGACGAGAACGAGGGCGACGACGACAATGAGGGCGACGACGACGAGGACGACAGCGAGGACCAGGAGCTGCTCAAGGCGAGCGGTTACAACCCGCACCACCACCTGGGCGGGCTGGGCGGCGGGCCGGGCGGCGGCGGCGTGGGCGGCGCGCCGCAGCACCACCAGTCAGTGACGGACGCCTTGGGCAACATGGAGCTCAACGAGGAGGGCGGCGGCGTGGCGGGCGCCTGGCAGGAGCTGCACGTGGCGCACGAGGCGGCGGCCGCGCACGCCGGCGGCGGCTACGGCGTGGAGGACGACGGCAAGGGCGGCCTCTTGGGGCAAGGTGCGTGCGGGGGAGATGCGGCGGGGGGCCGCGGGGGGGGGGCAGGGCGTGAGGTTCGCCGGCAGCACACCAGAGCGCTGGTGTGGCCGGTGGGTGTGCAGGGCTCGAGGGGCTGCCGGCGCGGCAGGCGGGCGGCATGGAGGACGACGAGGTGCTGCTGGCCACCAGCGACGACGACGACGCGCAGCGGCCCGACGCGTCAGGTGTGTCTTTCGTTAGAGAGTTTGCGCTGCAGCAGGGCGACGAAACGCGGCTCGCACTTGCAGGTCCAAAACGGGTGTGCGTCACCTTTCTCGTGCGCCGCGCAGGCATGAACGCCGGCGCTGTGGGCGACGAGCTTCTCCAGCCGCAAGCCATGGCAGTCAGCTTCCCGCAGCTGTCGGAGCAGCAGCAGCCGCAGCAGGACCCGCAGGCGCAGCCGCCGCAGCAGGTGGCGGCGCCGGGCGACGGGTCGGGCCTGCTGCTGCAGCCGCCCGGCGGCGGCGCGGCGGGCGCGGCGGGCGCTCCGCCGGACGGCGCGGCGGGGGCGGGAGGCGGGGAAGGCATGACGTGGCAGCCCGGCCCTGCGGCGGGCGCGGCGCAGTAACGATGACAGGCGTGCAGGCGCGCAGCACGCGGGGGCGGCCGTATCGGGGCCCGCCTGGTGTCGCTGTGTTGATGTTTCGTGCCTGTGGTTCTACATATCGTGGTGGTGTGTGCAGTCACTGCTGACCGAACCCCCGCGCCCGCCCTGCTGCCACCGCCGCGCTTCGCGTCTTGCCCTCTGCTGAGCTCTTGACCTTCAACGTGTGCGGCTGTGCCGCCCGCACGCGGCGCCAGTGCACCTGTCGTGGCTGCTGGGGATAGGATGGCAAGGCCACACAGGCAGCCTGCTCTCTCTCCAGCTCTCAGGAGCTCCTGCTGGCGATGCTCTCTCGGCCCTGAACGAGGGCCAACTGCCGATTGGGCGGGCTCGATGCGGACTCGCCCTCTTTCCCGGCGCGAGCGAGAGCAGCAGCCATGGTGCGTCGCCGTCGCGTGTGTCCGCGGTCTTTCGGCTGCTCCTTGGACGTCGCAGCGAAAGTGGCTCTCGATTGCGTGTGCGCGTGCAGGGTGTCGACTTGATCGCGGGCGGGCGCAACAAGAAGGTGCACCGCACCGCCCCCAAGAGCGAGAATGTGTACATCAAGCTGCTCGTCAAGGTGCGACGCGTACTCGTGTTGGTTTGGGGGGGTGTACTGCGACGCGGGCCTCGCAAGAGGGAGGGGGCGCCGAGTGCCCAGCGTCACCTTGGCTGCGTGCGTCTCGCTACGTTCCTGGTGCTCGCGCAGCTCTACCAGTTCCTGGTGCGCCGCACGGACAGCAAGTTCAACAAGGTGAT
>VFQP010005696.1_pt1 | contig 10680 bp, 10 predicted proteins | sample 3512351 | NCBI WGS metagenome assembly VFQP01 (sample SAMN10412372, study PRJNA504923) | tailings metagenome | isolation source: Relicate 1 Philex TSF1 revegetated site | place: Philippines: Tuba, Benguet | collected 2017-08-29
GGTCGGTCGTCGTCACCGGACCGCTCCCGTCGCCGTAGTCCCAGGTGAACGACCGGGGGGTCGCCCGGATCTGGACCGGGATGCCGAGCAGCGTCGTGTCGAGCACCTGCTCCTCGGGCTCGGTGTACGCGATCGTCGGCACGTTGACCACGGTCCAGCCGTCCGGCGGCTGCACGACGACGGGCGACGGCGCGAGCGTCAGGGTGGCGAGCGCTCGTGCTGCCTCGTCAGCGAGGTCAGCAGGCGTCACGCACGACTGGTCGGCCACGGGTGCGCCCGCTGTCGACCACTCACCAGGGGTGCCGTCAGAGGCGATCTCACGGGTCTGCCGGTACAACGCGCCCAGGTAGTAGGAGTTCGCGTCACACTCGAGCCCTTCGGTGACGAGCCGCTCCCACTCGGCGCAGCGGCCAGACAGATCGGACGTCGGGTCGTCGAGGCCATCGAGTAGTGCGCACGTCGTCTGCGCCGCGCGAAAGTACTTCTCTGTCGTTGGCGTGCCTGGGCGGCCCGTTTCGTAGTCGCGTCCGCCTCGAGTTTGGACCTCCGCTTCTACGGATACGTTCTGACCCTCGATGTCCCCAGTGGTGCTCCAGTCGCCAGGGGGAAACGCGAGCGCGAGACCACTCGTCGCGACTACGCCTAGGGTCTGCAGGAACGGCACTAGGCACCATCCTCAGGGAGTGGCGCGATCTCAACAATCACCCAGTTGTCATCCGACTTCCCGACTTCTATCCGAACCGCCATGGATGTCGTCGACTCGCTGGCGACTTCCGATCCATCAGCTGCTGTGACCTTCAAGGCATCCTGGGAGAGCGTCCCGTCCAGCGGAAACACACCAGTCTGTGGATCTCTCACGTACTTGAAAGGGTCGTCCACGTCCAGCGTGATGAGACCGCCCTCGTAGGCGCTTCCAGATTCGCGGAGCCATTCGACCTTGTCTAGGGAAGCCGCGCAGTATCCGCACTCTGCGTGTGACATTGCTTCCCACTCGGCGCTGTCCTGGCTCGACATCATGTCTGAGTAGAGCCCGAGAAAGTAACCCGCCGCCGCAGCAGCACCCTCGGCGTCGTCGCGCTCCATAGCCGCGGGTCGTTCGGGCTTCGGGGGCCCGGTCGTGGTCGGCTCGGGTTCGGGTGTCTCCGTGACGGACGCCTCGGCCGACGTCTCGACCGGAGGTGACGGTGCGGGTTCACCCCCGCCGGTGCACCCGGCGACCAGGCACCCGGCCGTCACGACGACGCCCAGGGCGAGCGTTCGCCGTCGGGCGCTGCTCCTCGACCGGAGCGCTCGGGCGCTCCCCACCGTTCCTGCCGGTCGTCCTCCGACCGGCGCATGACGCGTACGACTCACCAGACCCCCTGCCCGCGAACCGGGCGGCGCGGCCCGGACAGGGCGGCACCGCGCGAACGCCACGAACCTAGCGAAACGCCGCGCGACGCGGAACCGTCCGTCCCGCCCTGTGGACGACGCGTCACGAGGTGTCCACCACGTGACCGCTCCACAGGTGCGGGTGGCGCGGCGGGCACGGCTCGGTGAACGTTGCCCGACGCCCGTCCCCGCACCCGCCCATTCCCGGACAAAACTGGCGCCTCCGCTTCCTATGCTCCGAGAGGCCGCCCACCCGTAGGACGGGTGCCGCGCCGGCCGTGACCTGCACCCTCGGACGAGCGGACCTGTGCTGTGACCACCGTTCTCACCCCGGAGTCCCCGGGCTCCTCGGGCGCGCCCCGCGGCGCCGCGCCGGGCCCCACCTCCCCGGCCACCGGGCCGGGCACGAGCCGCCCAGGCGCGCCGGGATCGCCTGCCGGCCCGACGTCGTCGGGCACCGACCGCGAGGTCCAGACGCTGCACCGCAGCCGCCTGAGCGCGCGCCGCCGTCGGCGGAACCTGCTGTGGGCGCTCCTGCTCGCGGGCCCGAACGTCCTGCTGCTGCTGGTGTTCGTCTACCGGCCGCTGCTCCAGAGCTTCTACCTCTCGACGCTCCAGTGGAACCTCGGGTCGCCGGTCGCGCGGCCGGTCGGGCTGGGCAACTACGTCGAGTGGTTCACCGCCCCGACGACGGGCCGCATCGTCACGACGACGCTCGTCTTCACGCTCGCGACCGTCGGTGGCGCGATGGTCCTCGGCCTCGGCCTGGCGCTGCTGCTCAACCGCCGCCTCAGGGGCCGCGGCGTCGCCCGGACCGTCGCGTTCGCGCCCTACGTGCTGTCCGGCTTCGCGGTCGGGATCCTGTGGCTGTTCATGTTCGACCCGCGCTACGGGCTGGTCCAGGAGCTGCTCGGCTGGGTCGGCGTCGCGTCGCCGCAGTGGTACACGCAGCGCCCGTGGCCGCTCGTGATGATCGTCGTCGTCTACCTGTGGAAGAACCTCGGGTACGTCGCCCTCATCTACCTGGCGGGCCTCCAGTCGGTGCCGCAGGACCTCAAGGACGCGGCCGCGCTCGACGGCGCGTCGTCGGCCCGGACGCTGCGCTCGATCGTCCTGCCGCTCCTCACCCCGACGACGTTCTTCCTCGTCGTGACGATGCTCCTCGCGTCGCTCCAGTCCTTCGACATCATCAAGGCGATGACGCAGGGCGGCCCGCTCGGCTCGACGACGACCCTCATGTACTCGATCTACGAGGAGAGCTTCGTCAACGGGCGCGCCGGGTACGCGTCGGCGGTCGCCACGGTCCTGTTCCTCGTGCTGCTCGCGGTGACCGCGGTGCAGATGCGGTTCGTCCAGCGGAAGGTCCACTACGCATGAGCGCCGTCGCGCCCGCCCGTCCCGAGACGGCGCCCGCCACGCCGGCCGCCCTCGCGCCCCGCCCGTCGGGCGCACCCCGTGCCCGACGCCGGGCGCTCCAGCCGGGCGGGTACCTCGCCCTGGTCCTCGCGACCGTCGTGCTCGGCGCGCCGCTGGTGTGGATGGTGCTCGCGAGCATGAAGACGCCCGCCGAGCTGTACACCGTCCCGCTGCAGTGGCTTCCGGGCAGCGTGAGCCTCGACAACTACGCGCAGGCCGCGGACTCGATCCCGCTCGGGCGCCTGCTGCTCAACAGCGTCGGGATCACGGTCGTGGGCGCCGGCCTCAAGGTCGCGCTGGGCCTCACGTGCGCGTACGCGCTGGTGTTCCTCGACTTCCCGTTCAAGAAGGTCGTGTTCGGGCTCGTCATCGCGACGCTCATGATCCCGCCGCAGATCACGATCATCCCCAACTACACGCTCGTCGCGAGCCTCGGGTGGCTCAACACCTACCAGGGCATCCTCGTGCCGGGCCTGGCGAGCGCGTTCGGGACGTTCCTGTTCCGGCAGCACTTCCTCACGCTGCCGCGCTCGATCCTCGAGGCCGCCGAGCTCGACGGCGCGGGGCACTGGCGCAAGCTCTGGCGGTTCGTCGTGCCGATGAGCACGCCGACGCTCGCAGCCGTCGCGCTCGTGTCCGTCGTGACGGAGTGGAACGACTACCTGTGGCCGTTCCTCGTCATCGACCGCCCGGACAAGATGACCCTCCCCGTCGGCCTCACGCTGCTGCAGAACACCGACGGCATGACGAACTGGGGCGTGCTGCTCGCCGCGACCGTGGTCGTGACGCTGCCGATCCTCGTCGTCTTCCTCGTCCTGCAGCGTCGCCTTGTCGCGGGCCTCACCGCGGGCGCCGTCACCGGCTGACGCGCACCCGTTCGACCACCGGACTCCCCGGCCCGCCCGCAGCGGTCCGGGTTCCCCGAAGCGCACCGACACCCGGTGCACGACCTGAAGGAGCACCTGTGTCCCACCGCACCGCACCCGGCGCGCGCCGCCGTCGGGCCCGCGCCGCCGCCACCGCCCTCACGGCGGTCACCGCCCTCGCGCTCACCGCGTGCGCCGGCCCGAGCGTGGCCGGAGCCGACGGCGCCGGCACCGCGGGCGACGACGCGGCAGCCGAGGCCGTCGACTGGTCCGCCGTCGAGCCCGCGTCCGAGATCACCTGGTGGAGCAACCACCCCGGCACGTCCCAGGAGATCGAGCAGGAGCTCATCGACCGGTTCGAGGAGGAGTCCGGCATCACGGTCAACCTCGTGACCGCGGGCGCCAACTACGACGAGGTCGCGCAGCGCTTCCAGGCCGCCTCGCAGACCGACGAGCTGCCCGACGTCGTCATCGCGTCCGACGTGTGGTGGTTCCGCTACCACCTCAACGACCAGATCCTGCCGCTCGACGACGTGCTCGAGTTCGTCGACGCCGACGCGGACGACTTCCAGCCCGCGCTCTACGCGGACTACGAGTACGACGACCAGCACTGGGCCGTGCCCTACGCGCGCTCGACGCCGCTCTTCTACTACAACAAGGACCTGTGGACGGCGGCCGGCCTGCCCGACCGCGGGCCGGAGACGTGGGCGGAGCTCGAGGAGTGGGACGCGTCGCTCAAGCCGCTCGTCCCGTCGGGCGGCTCGACGCTCGGCCTGTCCACCGGGCCGTCGTGGGGCGCGTGGTGGTTCGAGAACATGATCTGGGGCCAGGGCGGTGCGTACTCCGACGGGTTCGACCTCACGCTCGACTCCGAGGAGTCGGTCGCGGGCGGCCAGTTCCTGCACGACCTCTTCCACGAGAAGGGCGTCGCGACGCTCTCCGCGGACGACGCGATGGTCGACTTCTCGTCGGGTCTCATCGCCTCGACCATCGGCTCGACGGGCTCGCTCAAGGGCGCGCTCGACGCGGCGTCGTTCGAGGTCGGCACGGCATACCTGCCTGACGGCCCCGACGGCGGCGGCACCCCGACCGGCGGCACCGGGCTCGCCATCCCGGCGTCGAAGTCGCCCGAGCAGCAGCTCGCCGCGGCGATGTTCCTCGCGTTCCTCACGGACACGGAGAACACCGCGTACTTCTCGCAGAACACGGGCTACATGCCGGTGCGCACGTCGGCCGTCGAGTCCGACACCATGAAGGCCATCTACGAGGCGACCCCGCAGTTCCGCACGGCCGTCGACCAGCTCGCCGAGAAGGCGCGCCCGCAGGACGACGCGCGCGTCTTCATCCCGGGCGCCGACGCGCTGCTCAACGAGGCGATCGAGCAGATCGTCATCGAGGGCGCCGACCCGGCGGCCGCGTTCGAGTCCGTCGCGCCGCGCATCGAGACGGCGTACAGCGAGAACGTGGAGCCGTACCTGTGACGGCGACCGCCCTCGCGCCCACGGGCGCGGTGCCGGAGCGGGCCGCGCGCCCGCGCGTGATCGCGCACCGCGGCAACAGCTCCGTCGCCCCGCAGAACACGCTCGCCGCGTTCGAGGCGGCGTGGCGGGCCGGCGCGCACAGCATCGAGATCGACGTGCAGCTCACGGCCGACGGCGAGCCCGTCGTCATCCACGACGACACCGTGGACGCGACGACGTCCGGCAGCGGCACGGTCGCACGGCTCGACCGCGCGGCGATCCGGGCGCTCGACGCCGGGTCGTGGTTCTCCCCGGCGTTCGGCGGCCAGCGCGTGCCGACGTTCGGCGAGGTCGTCGACCTCCTCGTGCGGCGGCCGGGCACCGACCTGCTGCTCGAGCTCAAGGGGTCGTGGACGGTCGAGCAGGTGCGGCGCGTCACCGGGCCGATCCGCTTCGCGGGCATCGCCGACCGGGTCGTGGCGCAGAGCTTCTGGCCCGAGACGGTCGCCGCGTTGCGCGAGGCCGACCCGGGCCTGCGCCGCGGGCTGCTCGTCGTGGCGCTCGACGACGACGTGCTCGCGCGGTGCGCGGAGCTCGATGTCGTGACGTGCAACCCGATGGGCGCACTCCTCCTGGAGGACCCCGGCCTGGTGCAGCGCCTGCACGACGCCGGTCTCGAGGTCGCGGTCTGGACGCTCAACGAGCCCGCGCACTGGGCCGCCGCCGTCGACCTCGGGGTGGACGCGATCATCACCGACCGTCCCGACCGGCTCGCGGGCTGGCTCGCGGCCCGCGGGGTCTGAGGCCCGGACCGGTCCCACCGGGGTCGCGCGCCGGACGCTCGTCGTCCGGCGCGCGGCCCCGGTCTCGCGTCTCGCTCCGTCCGTCTCCGGGAGGTCAGCGCACGACGATCGTCGTGACGACGTCGGTCACGCTAGGCCGGGGCGGCGTCGACCCGAAGCCGAACCGGACCGGCGGGACGACGTCGCGCAGGCCACCGAGCGAGCCGCCGTCCCACCGCGTCCGCGCGGCGAGGAGCGCGTGGACGTCCGTCGCGCCGTAGTGCTCGGTGCGCCCCGGCCCGGCGCTGCCCCGCGTCCGGACCCCGCGCAGCAGCACGCGCGCGACGGGGTCGGTGAGCACGGTCGCGTGCCGCGACGTCGCGACGCGGCGCGGCACCACGCGCAGCACGTGACCCAGGACGGTGCGCGGCCCGACGGCGAGCCGCGCCTCGAGCGGCCCGGCCACCACGTGCCAGCCCGGCAGACGGCCGCGGCCCGGGCGCGCACGCGCCGCGTGGCCGCGCGCGGCAGCGGGCGCGGCGTGGGCCGGCTCGTCCGTGACGGCGACCGGCACCAGGACGACCCGGTCGAAGCGGTAGGTCGACGCGACGAGCTCCGCGACGGGGCGCGACGGCGCGAGGAGGAGGCGCTCGCCGTCGGGCCGCTCGACCATGACGTCGGCGAACGCGCCGAACGGCGACGCGTCCCAGCGCCCGACGACGACCCGCGTCCCCGACGCCGTGCCCCAGCCCGCGATGCGGCCGCGGAACCGCAGGACGCTCGACATCCCGGCAGCGTAGGCCGCGCCCGGCGCGCCCGCCCCCGTTCGGCGCGCGAGCCGTCGCCCGGGGCGGGACGCTCGGGGGAGGCGGCGACCGCCGTCGGGCAGCAGGAGGTGACCCGTGCCGAAGACGACGCGCGACGGCGACGCGAAGCAGTCCGAGATCCCCAGCACGCTGCAGCGCTCGGACGAGAAGGCGCAGCGTACGTTCGCGAAGGCCTATGACGCCGCGAGGGAGCAGTACGGCTCCGAGGAGCGCGCGCGGCGCGTGGCGTTCGCGGCGCTCAAGCACACGCACGAGAAGATCGGCGACCACTGGGAGCCGAAGGACGAGCCCGGCCCGTCCGACGAGCGCGCCGAGGAGGGGACTCGACGCGAGCACCGACACCGCGGGCGGCGTCGACGCGAACGCGACCAAGGAGCACCTGCTTGACGTCGCGCGCCGGCTCGACGTCGACGGCCGCTCGACCATGACCAAGGACGAGCTCGTCGAGGCGATCCAGCGCGCCAACGACCGCGCGACCCGCCGCGCCCGCGGCGACTGACCCGCAGACCCCGCGACCCCACCTCTACCTCGCGTGACCGCGCCTCTACCTCGCCGAGGTAGAGCCGCGGTTCCGCGAGGTAGAGCCGCGGTTCCGCGAGGTAGAGCCGTGGTTCCGCGAGGTAGAGCCCTGGTTCCGCGAGGTAGAGCCGTGGTGGCTCGTCGGGGTCAGGCGGGCCGACGGCGGTGGGGGACCCGCACGCGGTCGAGGTCCTGCGCGACGGTGAGCTCGCCGTCGAACACCTCGCGGGCCTCGCGCCAGAACTCCGTCGGGTCGGGGTAGCGCTGGGAGAAGTGCGTGAGGACGAGCGACCGGACGCCCGCCTCGGCCGCGACCGTCGCCGCCTGCCGGGCCGTGAGGTGGCCCCAGCGCTCGGCCTGCTCGCGGTCGCGGTCGAGGAACGTCGACTCGATGACGAGCAGGTCGACGCCGTCCGCGAGCCGGTGCACCGCGTCGCACAGGCGCGTGTCCATGACGAACGCGAACGACTGGCCGGGCCGGGGGCCGCTCACGTCGTCGAGGGTGACGGTCCGGCCGTCGGGCGTCGTGATGCGGCCCGCGCGCTGCAGCTCGCCCACGACCGGGCCCGCGAGCCCGTGGCGGGCGAGGAGCGCGGGGTCGAGCGAGCGGCCGTCGGGCTCGTCGAGGCGGTAGCCCACGGCCTCGATCGTGTGGTCGAGACGCTCGGCGCGGAGCGTGAAGCCCGGCTCGGGGCGGCCGGGGACGGGCGGGACCACACCGTCCGTCGTGACCGGCTGGAGCGCCAGGTGGCCGCGGCGGTAGTGGGCGCTCGCGTCGAGCAGGTGGTTCACCCACCGCTGGCCCGACGCCGGGTAGGTCACCCCGATCGTGTGCCGCACCCCGTCACCGCTGATGCGCTGGGAGACGCCCGCGAGCCCGAGGCTGTGGTCGCCGTGCAGGTGCGTGATCGCGATGCGGGTGAGGTCGGTCGCCGACACCCCGGCGAACGTCATCTGCCGCTGGGTGCCCTCGCCGGGGTCGAAGAGGATCGCCTCGTCGTCCCAGAGCAGGACGTACCCGTTGTGGTTGCGCGTGCGGGTCGGGACCATGCTGGCCGTCCCCAGGACGACGAGCTCGCGGCGGGACATGCGCCCAGCGTGCCACGCCGCGCTCGCTGCCGGGCTCGTAGGGTGGCAGGAGACCCCCGCACCCGAGAACCGGAGAACCATGCGCCTGCTCCTCGTCCGTCACGGACAGACCCCGTCCAACGTCGCCGGCCTGCTCGACACCGCCCTGCCCGGGCCGGGCCTCACCGCCCTCGGGGCGCGCCAGGCGGCGGCGATCCCGGACGCGCTCTCGGGCCGCGTGGTCGACGGCGTCGCGGTGTCCACGCTCGTGCGCACGCACCTCACCGCGGCCCCGCTCGTCGAGCGCCACGGTCTGGAGCCGCTCGAGCTCGACGGCCTGCGCGAGGTCGACGCGGGCGACCTGGAGATGTCCGCCGACCACGACGACCACGCCCTCTACCTCGAGACGGTCTTCGCGTGGGGCCGGGGCGAGCCCGACCGGCGGGTGCCCGGCGGCCCCGACGGCACCGAGTTCCTCGACCGGTACGACGACGCCCTCGCCGCCGTCGCGCGGACCGGGTGGGAGACCGCCGTCGTCGTGTCGCACGGTGCGGCGATCCGCGCGTGGGCGTGCGCGCGCGCCGCGGGCGTCGACGTCGACCGGCTCGCGTGGACCCCGCTCGCGAACACCGGACTCGTCGAGGTCGAGGGGGACCCGGCGTCGGGCTGGCGGTTCGTCGGGCTGAGCGACGGGCCGCTGGGCGGCGCGTTCCTCGACGACCTCGTCGCGGAGGACCCGACGGGCGAGTCCGTCGACGAGGAGGAGCGCCGCGCCGCGGCGGACGACTGACCCCTACCACCCGGTCGGAATGACGCAATGATCAGATCATTGCGACATCCCGACGCATCGCACGGATCTAGCGGTCGTCACGTTCGTGACATACGCTCGACGGATGGCCGACGCACCGCTGCCCGCGCCGAACGAGCGCGCGCTCGAGTCCGACATCGTCACGGACCTGCGCGAGCAGATGACGTACGGGTCGTACCTGCATCTCGACACGCTGCTCGCCGCGCAGGAGCCCGTGAGCGACCCGGAGCACCACGACGAGATGCTGTTCATCGTGCAGCACCAGACGACGGAGCTCTGGCTCAAGCTCGTGCTGCACGAGCTCCTGTCCGCACGCGACCTGCTCGCCGCCGACGAGCTGGGCGCCGCGCTCAAGCGCGTCGCGCGCGTCAAGCACGTGCAGCGCACGCTCACCGAGCAGTGGTCCGTGCTCGCGACCCTCACGCCGAGCGAGTACGCGCAGTTCCGCGGGTTCCTCGGGCACGCGTCGGGCTTCCAGTCGTGGCAGTACCGCGCGGTCGAGTTCCTGCTGGGGAACAAGAACGCGCGCATGCTCGACGTGTTCGACGCCGAGCCGGACGCGCGCGCGGAGCTCGCCCGCCTGCTCGCCGAGCCGAGCGTCTACGACGAGTTCCTGCGGCACCTCGCGCGGCACGGCCACGACGTCCCGCAGCGCGTCCTGGACCGCGACGTCACGGTCGCGCACACGCTCGACGACGACCTCATCGAGGTCTTCCGGCGCATCTACGACGACCCGGAGACGTACTGGTCCGCGTACGAGACGTGCGAGGAGCTCGTCGACCTCGAGGACAACTTCCAGCTCTGGCGGTTCCGCCACATGAAGACGGTGCTGCGCATCATCGGCACCAAGCGCGGCACGGGCGGGTCGAGCGGCGTCGGCTTCCTCCAGCGCGCCCTCGACCTCACGTTCTTCCCCGAGCTGTTCGCCGTCCGCACCGAGATCGGGCGGTCGTGAGCCTCGGCCGGGCGGGCGACGGCGGCACCTGGCTCCCGCCGCTCGCGGACGCGCACGTGCACCTCGGCCTCGTCGACCCGGTCGCGGTGCGCCGCGGCGGGATCGCGGTCGTCTACGACCTCGGGTGGGTGCCCGACGTCGCGCGCACCTGGCCCGGACGCCGGCGCGGCGGGATCGCCGTCGTCTACGACCTCGGGTGGGTGCCCGACGTCGCGCGCACCTGGCCCGGACGGCCCGGCTTCCCGGCGGTCGCGTTCGCGGGCGCGTTCCTCACCGCCCCCGGCGGCTACCCGTCGGACCGGTCGTGGGCGCCCGCCGGGTCGGTCGAGGAGGTCGGCTCGCCCGAGGCGGCCGTCGCCGCCGTCGACCGCCAGGTCGCCGCGGGGGCGTCGTTCGTCAAGGTCGCCCTGCACTCCGGCGCCGGCCCGGTGCCCGACGACGTCACCCTCGCCGCGCTCGTCGGCCACGCCCACGCGCGGGGCCGGGACGTCGTCGCGCACGTGGAGGGGCGCGGCATGGCGGCCCGCGCGTTCGAGGCGGGCGTCGACCGGCTGGCGCACGCCCCGTTCAGCGAGCGCCTGCCCGACGACCTCCTGGCGGCGATGGCC
>VFQP010005697.1_pt1 | contig 10680 bp, 11 predicted proteins | sample 3512351 | NCBI WGS metagenome assembly VFQP01 (sample SAMN10412372, study PRJNA504923) | tailings metagenome | isolation source: Relicate 1 Philex TSF1 revegetated site | place: Philippines: Tuba, Benguet | collected 2017-08-29
TGGTACCCGCCCCCACCGCCGTAGACCCCTCCTCCCCCTCCACCCCGGTAGCCGCCGCAGCCGCCGCCGTAGCCACCTCCACCCCTGCGAGGCGCACAACACGCACGCAGGGCGCATCAGCTTGGCCGTGAGCAAGCGGCCCCAGGCCCCCCTTGCTGCTCGCCCTGAGCTCGGCAGCCCCTCACCCGTAGCCTCCGGCGTCCTTCTTGCCCGTGTCTGCGAGGCTGACGGTGAGCACGGAGCCTGCGCGAGCGCACGCATGCACACACACCAAAAGGTCCCGCCACCGCGCGCGTGCCGCTGGCCGTCCCTGCGCTTTGCGCGGATCGCGTGCGCGCGCGCGCACCCTTCCACTCCTTGTTGGAGAACCAGTCGACGGCGCTCGCGGCCGAGAAGGGATCGTCGTAGCTGACCGTGCCGTCGCCTTTGAGCGCGCCGGTCTCCTTGTCGCGGTACAGCCAGATCTTGGGCTTCTTGGTCTTCTTGTCCAGCTTGATCACGCCGATGCTGCCAAAGTAGCCCGCGATGTCGTCCTCGGTCACGCCAGCCGGCAGCCCCGTGACGTAGACCATGTCCGTCGTCGGCAGGTCGAACGACATGGTGTCTGCGACGGTGCGCACGCGCGTGGTTGGTGTGCCAAAGCGGGCGGGCTCTAGAGGTGCTCCTGAGTGGCAGGTGGGTCGCTCCTGGCGGCCTGCTGCACGCCAAGAGCAGTGCAGGCAGCAAGCTGCAGGCTCTCTCACTCGGGTTGTACGCCATCTTGATCTGCTGCTGCTCAGGGCCCCGCGCAGGGAGAGGCGGTCAACGCTGCGCTGTGTGTCCCGGTCCGGTCTGCTGCGTGCCAGCCAAGCAGCAGTCCTCCTCCTCCCAAGCTTCCCACAGCGCGCTGCTGCTGCTGCTGCTGCTGCTGCTGCGTGCGGCGTTCGAGCTGGGCCCTGGAGCTTTACTCACATGCCCTGTCCGTGCCGCGCGCAGCGCCTGCCCGACCTACTGCAGCAAGATGATGGCCCTGAAGCAGCACCCCACTCGCCCCACTGCTGGTGCGGCGGCCCGCGGCGCTTCGGCGTGCGGCCGCAGCTTGAGAGCCAGCGTCTGCGTCAGGCACCTGGATGCCGCGCAGCGGCGGGTGCAGCCCCGGGAGCAGAGGCGCAGCGTGCTTGCCGCGTCGGCAGCGCACGGCTCCTCGGCGCCCGTGGCCACGCAGGCTTCCAAGGAGGTCCAAGAGAAGGACAAGGGTGAGCCGCAGCGCGCTGCGATGCGAGTGCAGAGAGCGAGCACGGCGTGGATCGTGGCGCCAGTGTGCAGCTCGCGGCTGTGCGCGCGCTGAGTGGATCCTCGCCAACACTGGAGGCGCGCGCGCGCGAGTGGCCACGACGCGCCTTCACTCGGCCGCCTGCTGCACGCACAGGCTTCATCGCCGAGATGCGCAAGGTGGCCATGAAGCTGCACACCAAGGACCAAGCGCCCAAGGAGGGCGGGAAGGAGGCGCCCGCCAAGCCGCAGGCGGTGCGTGCGCCTCGTGCGTGCTCCATTCAGTGGCGCAGTGTGGTGGCGTGGTGGCACAGCAGCAGCTGCTGCTGCCGCAACCAGGCCGCAACCAGCCAGCCGAAGACACGGGCACAGGTGGTCCAGTCACGATGAGCTCGCGCCGCATTCGAACGCATCCGGTGTTCCCGCAGTGGACGCCCACGCTCAACGGCTACGTGCGCTTCCTGGCCGAGTCCCAGGCCGTGTACGACGCGCTGGAGGCGGCGGTGCAGGATCCATCGCAGCCAGCCTGTGAGTTTTGGTGAAGTGTGGGGAGACGACGCAGGGGCGCCAGTGATTCACGCCAGCGCTCACCAAAAGGCTTCATGGGCTGCGTGGGTCGCAGACGCGTCCTTCCGGAACACTGGGCTGGAGCGCTCCAAGGCGCTGGCCGCTGACCTGGCGTGGTTCAAGCAGACGCACGGGCTGGACGCGCCCGTGCTGGCCGAGGACGGGCCAGGTGCGCGCCTTTGGCATGCCGTGGTGCGGTGCCGCGTGCTAGTTCGCCCAGCCCTCGCAGCGCCCGCTGACCAGGGGCTGCTGCCTCACCGCACCGCGCCGGCCTGGTGCGCAGGTCGGTCGTACGCGGCCAAGGTGCTGCGCCTGGCCAAGTCGGACCCGCCCGCCTTCATCTGCCACTTCTACAACTTTTACTTTGCGCACACGGCCGGCGGCCGCATGATTGGCAACAAGGTGAGGTCCACGGGGTTGCTGCCAGCGGGGGCACGCCACCGCTCTGTGCTCTGTGCTCGTCAGAGTGCTTGGTCGGCGGTGGAGCTCACGCGTTGTCCACGTCACTGTCACGCAGCTGGCGGGCCTGCTGCTGGACGGGTACAACCTCAAGTTCTACCAGTGGGAGGGCGACGTCAACGCACACCTGGACGGGGTGCGTGCGCACATGCACCACGGCCTGGGCAGCAGTTTGCTTTGCTCAGGCCACCTCGCGACACGCTGCACTGTTGTTGATGTTGCTGCCGCACCCTGACACATGGTGGCATGCAGGTGCGCCGCAGCATCAACCAGCTGGCCGAGGCCTGGACTCCCGAGCAGAAGGAGCACTGCCTGGCTGAGACGGAGGACTCGTTCAAGGTGAGATCTTGTGCAACGCCGGAGGCGTGGCCCTGGGCGAGCTTGAGCTGTAGGCAGTGGTGCATCACACCGCTGCCATGCCCCTGCCTCCCGCGCGCAGATGTCGGGCGTCATCCTCCGCTGCATCACCGAGTCGGCGTGATGAGGGACCGTTGCCACGCAGCTTGTACACTACGCGGATGACGTGTGTTGAGCGGAGCGGTGGTGTGCGCCCCATTCGCATCTCTGTGACGGCTTGTGCGCGACGCAGGGTGCCTTGCTGCTATTCCCTTCTATCCCGTTGCACCTCTCTGGTGGTGCAAAGTCGCCTGCCGCCCTGATGAGCACAGCGTGCTCGACACCGTGCACGTGAACACACGAACGCCGTCGTCGGCGCACAAACCAAACCCATGGCCCAGCAGCAGTCTTCATCAGGCAGCCAGCGCGTGCATGCGCTGCCGCCCGCTGTGCGGCAGTCGCTGGCCAAGTTCGTGGACGAGCCTCTGCTGCTCCAGGTCGAGGCGACCTGCCAGGAGGGCGGCCTGCCAGATGACGCCGTCGCGGCGCTCGAGCAGCTGGCCATCGTCGCGGAGCACACGGGCTGCTGCTCGAGCGCCGACGAGGAGGCCGTGGTCGCGCAGGCGCGCGAGTACCAGGCCGAGGGTGAGTTCTGCACAGGACGAGCGCCACGCAGCCAGGCTAAGTGCTGGCTAGCTCACCACAAGCCTCATCTGCGCATGCGTGCATGCAGCGGACCGCATGCAGCAGCAGCTGGAGGTGATTGGCGTGCGCGACGAGCACCTGTCCGGCGCGGCCTGCGAAGCGCTCCGGCAGCTGTCAGAGGTGGCCAGCGTGCTGGGGCTCTCACACGCCACGGAGTCCAGCGTGGCGGCTGCGTGGGCGCTGCTGGTGTGCGAGGACGTGCAAATCCAAGGCACGCAGGTGCGGGCGTGGCGGCAGCGAGCACACAGCCATCACCGCGCTCTAGCAGCGGCCTGAGGTTGGGGTTGAGCACTCAGGCAGCCTTCAGGGTTGCGTGTGCACGCAGGAGCGGTTGGAGCGCGAGCTCAAGCAGCTGCGGGAGATGCTGGCGCTGACGCAGTCAGCGCAGCACGAGGCGCAGCAGTCGCTCAACGGCGCGCGGGACATGCTCATCCACATGCAGCAAGAAATCATGGTTCGTGCGCACATCGGCAGTGCACGGGAGCAGCGCAGCCTGCTTCGCCCTCTGCCACCGCCTCACTCGTCTGTGCGAGTGTGTGGTGTGGGCCTGCAGTCCTCCACCGGCCTCAAGGTGCGGATGGCCGAGTTTGCTCAACGCGTCGACCGGTACAAGCGAGACGTGTCCCACCTCTCGGACCAGCTGCACAAGGCTGGCTACAAGCCAGAGGTGAGCTGAGCAGCAGCAGCTGCGCCTGGGGCCAGCCTGCTGGCCGGTGTGCGTCCTGGACCTGGCCTGTTGACGTGCATGCCGGATGGATGTGTGCCCCTCCTGCGCCGCAGCTGGTGCATCACAAGCTGGTGCAGAAGAGCCGCGACAACGACGCCCGCGCCCAGGAGCTCGCAGCCCTCAAGGCCCGGCTGGCCGTGTTCCAGGACCTGCCGCCCAGCCAGGTGAGTGGCAGCCAGATGTGCACGCTTGGGAGCTCCCCACGGCTGGGCCTTCCTCACCGCTCGCGTGCCTTCGTGATGCGCGCTCGCAGCTGGGGGCAGAGCTCCGCGTGCGGCAAGTGCAGGAGCAGCTGGCGTCCGTCACCTCGCGCCTGCAGCGAGGCATGGCCAACCTGTGATCACGCTGTCGGGCATGCAACCCTGGACCGCGAGAAACGACGAACTCGTCGCGCCGAGACGAGAGAAGAGCGCAGGCACACTACTCCAGCGCGCGACCTCGAGCTCCTGCGCTCGCAGCTGCTGCGGCGCTCGCGAGTTCGTCTTTGCTCTGAGTAGGATGGCCACCGCCCTCCAGCCCCTCAAGCCCAGCAACGCCGCCAATGTGCTGCCCGCAGCAGCAGGCGCGCATCAGGGCAAGGCCGGCGCGCTGAGCCCAGCCAAGGCGGCCTTGGCCACCAGCAGCAAGCAGCAGGTGGCCGAGCAACAACAGCAGCTGCTGCTCCAGCAGCAGCAGGCGCGGCTGCAGGAGATTGCGACAGGCGGCGCCAAGGCCTCGACAGGAGACGCCGGCGGCAAGGCGCAGGGCGGAGCGGCGCAGCAGCACAAGTGGTCGCTCGCGGACTTTGACATCGGCAAGCCGCTGGGCAAGGGCAAGTTCGGCAACGTCTACCTCGCGCGGGAGAAGAGGAGCCAGTACATCGTCGCGCTCAAGGTCCGCGCGTGCACCTTTCCTCACGCTCGACAGAGCCCTGACAGCCGGGGACAGGTGGTGATCGCTGGCGCCCCGTTTGGCGTGCCCTGCCCCCGCTCGCAGGTGCTGTTCAAGGCCCAGCTGCAGCAGTCCAACGTGGAGCACCAGCTCCGCCGCGAGATTGAGATCCAGACGCACCTGCGCCACCCAAACATCCTCCGCTGCTACGGGTACTTCCACGACCAGGAAAAGGTGCGGCGGTTGACGCACGCCTGCTGCAAGCCAGGTCGCCTCCCCGTGCCTCGTGGCTCGGGCAATCTCCAGCCTGCACCGGCCACCGGCGGGCGCAGGTGTACCTCATCCTCGAGTACGCGGCGCGGGGCGAGCTCTACAAGGAGCTGCAGAAAGTGGGGCACTTTGAGGAGAAGCGCGCCGCCACGTGAGTAGGCCTGGGTGCGCCACGGACCTTTCCAGGCCGGCCGGCCGCACAGCACCCCAGGGCGGGCGCAAGGACCTCTCAGGGCGGCTGAGGTGGTGATGGCTGCAAGGGTGGTGGTGGTGCGTGCGGTTGGGGTGTGTGTGCAGGTACGTGGTGCAGCTGGCGCGGGCGCTGCACTACTGCCACAGCAAGCACGTCATCCACCGGGACATCAAGGTGCGCGCAGGGCATGTGCGGGCGCGCCCCACGCGCCGCTGCCACTGCTGGCGCTGACCTGGACTTGTGACCTGCGCAGAGAGCCTCAGCGTGTCACGCTGACGGCTAAGCCGCCACGTGCTGCATGTGGGCGGCCGCTGCTGCTGCGTGCGCAGCCCGAGAACCTCTTGCTGGGCCTCAACGGGCAGCTCAAGATCGCCGACTTTGGCTGGAGCGTGCACACGCCCCGCAACCGGCGGTGCGCCGCCCTCCTCTGGTTTGGCACCGCGCGCTCGAAAGGTGGAGAACACTGCTGGTGTTACTCAGCCCAAGCCACTGTACGTGCACGTGCGCAGCAAGACCTTGTGTGGCACGCTGGACTACCTGGCCCCAGAGATGGTGGAGGGCAAGGAGCACGACAGCAAGTGAGCGGGGGGAGCAGCGCTCTCTGGAGAGAGGGTCATGCCTGCACCTGCACAGCACCTGGGTGGCTGCTGGCGCACTTCCCGACAGTGGCACTCCTGCTGCCGGCGCCGCTCGCCTGTGCACTGCTCGCAGCGTGGACGCGTGGGGCGTGGGCGTGCTCACGTACGAGTTCCTGTTTGGCGGGCCGCCTTTCGAGGCGCCAGGGCACCAGGAGACCTACCGCAGGTGGTGCTCGGCCGCGGGAGCACAGCCGCTGATGGTGACGGGTCGGGGCGGAGGGGGCCAAGGGCAGGCACCTGCCCTTGTGCGCACAGGATCATCAAGGTGGACTTCAAGTTCCCGGACGAACCGCCTGTCAGCGACGAGGCCAAGGACTTCATCCGCAAGGTTGGTGCTGTGAGCAGCCGCGCCGCGCCGCGCGTGGGTCCCACTCCGTGACGTGCCAGGCGTGTGCGTGCCTCTGCGTGTGTGGCCGCAGCTGCTGGTGCGCGACCCCACGGAGCGCCTGGCCCTGTCTCAGGTGGCCGAGCACACGTGGATCCAGCAGCACGCGGACCCCAAGGTGCTCGCCAACGCGTTCTGAATGAGGTCACACTTCTTGGCGCTTCCGTCGTACCCCGTCCCCCCCGCTTGCGTGCTGAGTACTGCAAGAGGCCCAGGAGAGCAAGAGGACACACAGATGGCTCTGCACACGCGGTCAGCGGCGCACGGCATGGCTCTGCGTGGCTCTGCACGCCCGTTGGCAGTTGGGCGCTCGCTGGCCCGCTCCGGCCGGCGCGCGCCGCTGCGCGTGGACGCGCTCCTCAAGCAGGTGACGGCTCGATGATTCGGCGCTGGTTGCCGTGGCGGCCTGGCTCGCCTCGCCTGTGGCAAAGGGGCAAGAAGCTTCTCGGTCGCCGCCAGCCGCGCGTGCTCGCCGCAACGACGCGCAGGCAGAGGGCCTGAACGTCACATGGTCACAGACAGTGGATGACGTGCGCATCCAAGTGCCCGTGGCACAAGAGGTGGGCGACCAGAGGGCGCGTGGTGACGTGGCCCCATGGTGCCGGCGCGGTGCCCAGCTGGAGCGGTGGGCCACGGCCGTGCCACATCACAGCAGCGTGACGCTGCTGGTTGCCAGCGTGTGGATGATGGCCCATGACTGCACGCGCTGCGGTGGATCACGCGATGCACCTCCCTGCAGGTGCGGGGCCGGGACATCAAGTTCGAGGTGCACCCCAAGCGCCTCAGCCTCAAGCTCAACGGGCAGACGCTGCTGGAGGGCTCCCTGGCCGACGCCGGCGAGATCGTGTCTGACGGTGAGCTCCTCACTCGGCCCGCCCTCGTTCCCGACGCCACCCCGCCCCACGGCACGTGCGGGCCCACACAGCGAGTACCACACTTGCCGACCAGCGCAGACGCGTTCTGGACGCTCGAGACCGAGGACGAAAAGGGCCAGCCGGTCCCCGGCGGCAAGGTCGTGTCCATCGTGCTGCCCAAGCGCTCCATGGGCTACCAGAGCTGGGAGACGCTGCTCGAGTCGGACCGCGTGGACATGACCATCACGGACCGGGTGAAAAGACGCCCCAAAATGGGGCCTGCAGCGCACGCACCGCCGGCCCTGATGGCCGCAGGCGCTCCAACCCGAGCCCGTGCGCGTCGGTTGCGCTCGGCCGGCGCGTCCCGCAGGTGTTCCTGGAAGTCAGCATCGGCGGCGAGCCGGCCGGCAAGGTGGCCATCGGCCTGTTTGGCAACGCCGTGCCCAAGACGGCGGCCAACTTCAGGGAGCTCTGCAGCGGCAGCAAGTGAGGGCGCGGCGGGGCGGGGCTCGGGCGCAGGGAGACTTGCCACCGCCACGTCGCGACGCAACGCGACGGCCTGCAGCCGCGCTGGGCGCCAGGGCACGGCCAGCACTGCCGCACGTACAGGCTGTCCTGGGCCCCGGAGGATGCAGGCGCGCAGGCCTGTGGCTTCGTGCCATCCAGAGCCACTAGTGCGCTTTTCCCACGCACGGACGCGTGCGCGCCCCCCGCAGGGGCGTGGGCATGCTGGGCAAGGCGCTCCACTTCAAGGGCAGCAGCTTCCACCGCGTCATCCCAGGTGCGCCCCTAGCACACGAGCCCGGACCCCAGCAGGGATGGGCCGCACCAGGGACGAGCCGCGTGCCCGCGTGCGCGCGCTCTGACCCGCACGCCCCCGTGCCCGTGCTGCCGCGTGCGCCCAGGGTTCATGACGCAAGGAGGCGACATCACCAACAACAACGGCACGGGCGGGGAGTCCATCTACGGTCCCAAGTTCCCGGTGAGTGCCCCTTACCGCACCAGGGAGAGAGCAAACGGCGCAGCAGACCTGGGCGCACGCGTCAGCGAATGGTGCCTCTTTCGTGGGCACTGTGCCCCCTCAAACTTGCTGCAGGACGAGAACTTCAAGGTCAAGCACGACGAGGCAGGGCTGGTGGCCATGGCCAACGCTGGCCCCAACACCAACTCATCACAGGTGGGCGTGACGAGTGTGCTCTCGCAACGCCGCCGACCTTGCCCACGTCCGGGGTCGTCGCACGCTGCAGCTGTTCAGGCCCCCCCTTGACGCCCTCAGGAGAGTGCCTTGCTGCCCACCCCACCCCGCCCCGCCCCGTCCTGTGCAGTTCTACATCCTCTTCGCGCCGGCGCCGCACTTGGACGGCAAGCACTGCGTGTTTGGGAGAGTGCTGGCAGGTGCGCTAGCCAGACAAGCGCCCCCACGCTTCTACACGCCTGCTGCCTGCCCCTCGCGCGCGCCTCGCGCATGCATGGCTGCGGTAGCGCTCGCCGTGCGGTGTTGCACCTGCAGGCATGGACATTGTGCTCCGGATGGAGACGCTGGGCACGCCGGGCGGCACGCCCACCTCGCCCATTTCCATCACAGACAGCGGCGTGCTGGCGGACGACGCGGCCGTGGACCTGGTGATTGACGAGAACAAGGCTCTGCAGCAGCAGCGGGAGACGGCTGGGGCTGCTTGACACGGCTATGGACCTCCACCTCCACCTCCCACGCAATGCTTGCAAAGGGGTGGCCTGAGCCGACATATGGCAGCGCAGCAGGAAGAAAGGTGCAGTTCAGCAAGAGAAGCACGGCCCCAGTCAGTGGGCGATCTTGCCGCCGCCGAGAAGCACGGATTCAGTGCGCGCAGATGGTTGGAGTCATGCAGGCAGTGGCGCACGGGAGCCTCTGGAACCTCTGGAACCTCTGCAAGCACGTTCCGCCGTGCGCTTGTCCTCCCGGTGATGCCAGTGCAGGGAGGAAGCGCCTGAAAAAGAACGCGGCGTGGTTCCGCAGAGGAGGGGGGGCTCGGTGCCCCTGCCCTTGTTCCCACGAGTTCCCGCGAGCAGACCACAGTGGAGCTGCTTCGCCCGCCCACGCTCCCAGTGGCACGGGCCAACATCCACGTGCTATGCCGCGCGGCCCGCGCGACCCGCACGCCTGACCAAGGTGGCATGCGTGGAAGGCGGTTGGCGCTCCAAGCGGGCAGACGGCGGCCAAACGCACCCCCGCACACCGAGGCACAGCTCGGGTGCCAGGTGGAGGTGTGGCGGGCCAGGTGCAGGTGTATCTTCGACTTTTACCAAACCGACCTTTGCGTTTCCGTGGTTGGCACCCCAGCCCCCATACAGAATTCACACGCGTGCCCCGCGCCGCACCACCCATGGGGCAGCAGGCGGCGCCCCCGCCCACCTCGCCCAGGGCCCGCAGCCCCCCCAGCACCCCAAGACTGCAGTCGCGCAATCGCGCAGTATGGTCACTCGCCGGCACACACAGCAAGCAAGCCGCGGTGTCGGCGCGGTTCATCTCCCTCATCCCCAAGGTGTCCCCGAGCCCGACCCACCTAACCCTAAAGTGCACCACCCAGGCTCACCAAGGCTCCGTCAAGGGTGCTGCGCCAATCCAAGCATGTTCCGCACCACGCCGGGAGCCACGCCATGCCGCATGTGATGGCGAAGTTCACAGCACCAGGAGTTTGGCGCTCTCCCTCTCTCTCTCTTCGACACACACACGCTTGGGTGTTGGGTTGCGGGCCACACCTGCAGGCTGTGCAGAAACCACTCGCACACGAGGGAAGCGGCCTGAGGCCAGGAGGCCAGGAGTTGCCATGCTCAGCTCTGCACACGGCACCCACACGTGCCTGCAGACATACAGTCGACACACAGTCCTGTTCTCTGCACAGACGGGAGAAGAGGTTCGTGAAAGCAGACTGCTTCCCCCCCACCCCCCACACACACGCCACACACCTCACCGCGCACACGGCACTCGTCCCAAACCCACACGTGGAGCGAGCGCACGCTTTCGCCCCGCCGCGCACAGCGCATCACGCCGGCGCGCCACGCGCGCGTTCCCTCCCTCCGCCGCCAAGCACGCGACATCCCACCCCACCGCCGCCCACTCCGCGTCCCCCCCCCCACACACACACACACCCAAACAAACGCATCCACCCACCCACGCACCCGCCGCGCAGCGCCTCACGCGCCGGGCGGCTGCGGCGCCGCCGCCGCGCCCTCCTCCGCCGCCGCCACGCCCGGCGGCGGCGCCGCGGCGGCGAGCAGCGGCAGCAGCCCCGAGGCGGCGGCGGCCGTGGTGAGCGAGTGCATGATGACGTCGTGCGCGTTGGCCAGCTTGACGAGCGCGTCGACAATGGTGACCTCGCTCTCCTTCTTCCACATGCCCTCGCGGAGCTGGTGCTTGGCCATGGGCTGCTCGGCCATGTAGGCCA
>VFQP010005698.1_pt1 | contig 10680 bp, 8 predicted proteins | sample 3512351 | NCBI WGS metagenome assembly VFQP01 (sample SAMN10412372, study PRJNA504923) | tailings metagenome | isolation source: Relicate 1 Philex TSF1 revegetated site | place: Philippines: Tuba, Benguet | collected 2017-08-29
CGGTGAGGCTGCAGAGCAGAGGGCCCTGGAGCGGAGGTGGGAGGCCATTCGCAGGCCGAGACGACATCACCTGGCGGCGCCAGCACCGTTCCAGACAGGCAGTCGTCCAGCAGGGACAGCAGGGCTGCGGCGTTGCTGCAGTACGGCTCCGTCGACCACTGCAGGGGGCAAAGGAGGAGCACGAGGTACCGCGCCGCGGGAGTGGGCGCGAGAAGAGCCCAATGACTCATTCTCGAACAAGAGGCGATGGACCTAGGGCAACTGGATAAAGAGGGGCAGGCCAACCACGCATTGCGCGTGGCCAAATCACAGTCGCCAGAAGGGAGCACGAAGGGCGGCAGCGAGCCCGCGCCAGCATGTCAAGAGCGCGCCCCCCCCCCCCCCCCCCCCCCCCCCCCCCCCCCCCGCACCTGCGACACGTGCGTCCAGGCATCCCACTCGCTGCTTGCCCGCCGCGCCTGCTGCGCGTGCTGCAGCGCCGGGAACGCCCGCTGCACGCCCGCCGCTGCTGCTCTGGCCACTGCCGCCGCCGCGCTTTGCTGACTGGGCGCAGCATGCGGACTGCCGCTGTCGGCCGCTTCACCAGGCGTCGCGTCCGCAGCCTGGGCGTGCGCCAGCTCTTGAAGCACATCTGCCAGCAGCTCTTGCAGCAGCTGCCAGGCACCCACGCTGCCGCTGCTGTTACTGCTGCGGGCAGCAGGGCAGCTGAAGAGCGCGCCCTGCGGCGCCGCCTTGAGCAGGCCAACAACTGTCAGCAGCCGCTCCCCGCCGGCAGGGCTGGCTGCCACTCCGCGGGCCAGAAGCAGCACCAGCAGGCGCCAAGCCGAGGATGCCGCCACGTGCTCTGCCGCGCCGCCGCTGCTGCCGACAGCAGCACCTGCACCGGCGCCCTGGTTGCTGCCCCGCAAGCAATCCAGCAGCATGCCCTGCCAGCAGCAGGGTGCAGCTGCCAGCATGTCCTGGTTGGCATGCCGTGCCTGCCTTGACAGGCTGGCAGACTCACACAGCAGGCACAGCATTCCGAGCACCGCCGCCCGCTCCTGCACACTGCAGCGAGGCGTTGACGCCAGCTGCAACACCATGGCAGCCGCTGCCGGGTGGCACACCCTCACAAGGGCAGCCGCCGCTGCTGGATCATCGTCCTCGGTGCCGTCACCGCCTGCTGCTGCATCCACCGTAGCTGCAGGCGGCCCCGCCGAGGCGAGCGCATCAATCTGCAGGGTGGCAGTACGAGCCGGGGGAGGCATGTGCGCCAGCCTCGTGCAGCCTGCTACACACACGCTGGGTGCAATTGCACGCACTTTCAGCGCGCAGCATGCCTTGCGGCAATAGATATGGCCGTGCATTCCACCTGCATGGAAACATGCAGGCAAGCCCATGCAGCAGCGCACAGCTGTGTACCTGTGTCCAAGGCGCCCCATCACACAGCATCTCTAGCAGAGCGATACGGGTGGGCGCGGTGAGGGGGTGGCCAGCCAGCAGCTGCCCCGCTGCGGCGATTACGCCACCCTGCTCGCTCTCCCCATTCTGCCCCTCTGGGTCGGGGCTGCCCAGCGAGCTGCGCCGTCCGCCCGCGTCGGGCGTTGCACTGCGAGCCCTGTCCAGCACGCTGCCGCTGATGCTGCTGCGGCCGCCACAGGCGGCATCTCGATCGTCCTCTGCTGCAGAGAGGCTGGCGGTGATTGCCCGCAGCCCTAGCAGGCGCAGCGGCTGCTGCTCTAGCCGCAGCAGCGGCAGCAGCAGCGCGGGGCCGCCCGCGCGGTGCAGGCAAGCCAGCAGCGGCAGGCGCGCCAGGCTTTCGCGGCGCAGCAGCGGCAGCAGCAGCAGCGTCAGCAGTTCCTGCAGGAGCGCGGCGTCGCCGGCGGTGCTGCCAAGGCCAGGGGGACTGCTCCCAGCGTCGATGGTGCCTGCACTGGGGCCGCCGCCTCTCGCACTGGCAGCAAGGCTTGTGCAGCAGTCTGCCAGCAAGGACAGGGCGGCCCGCAGGTCTGCACCCAGGCCTTCGTCCCTTGCTGAGAAAGACGCCTCGGCGCTGCCCGGCGCAGTGCTCGCTGCTTCGCCGCTCCCAGCGGGCAGCCCGCCCTGCCGAGCTGCCGCGGCGGCGCTCTCTCCGATGAGGGTCGCTGCCAGACGGATGTATCCCTGACGCAGCTCAGCAGCCTCAGCAGGTGATGTCGTCATCGCCAAGGCTGCAGCCGGCTGTGCATGTTGCTCCTGCCCCTGCTCCAGCTCTGAAAGGTTTTTTGCGGAAGCAGCCGCGGGCGGGGTCGCAGCTCGCTGTTGCTGCAGCTGCGCTGCAGCCGCAGCCTGCCGCCGTGCCTGCTCCCTCATCCCCGCCCCTCCTGAGAAGAAGCAGGCTCGCACGTGGTGCAGGATCCGGGCCGGCGGCAGCAGGCGACGCACCAGCAGCGGCTCGCCGGCCGCCAGCTGGGCCCACAGCCCCTGCAGCTGGCGCTGGGTGGCGGGTGCCGCGGCGCTCCACAGACGCAGGTTGAGAAGCAGGTGCCTGGAAGGTAAAGCTGAGGTAAGGGGACTCACAAACCTGTGCAGGCGCCTGTCGTGGGCAAGCATACCGGCAGGTGACAGGACCCTCTCGCCCGGCGCAAGTTGCCACGCAGGCGCATTGGGCCAACCGCCAGGTGGCAGCTCACCCAAGCACCGCCTGGCTGAGCAGGCGCGACTCCGCGACGCTCGCCAGCAGCTGCTGCTGCGCCGCCAGCAGCTCTGGGCCCAGCAGCCCGGTCTGCTGCTCCAGAAGGTGGGATACCAGGGCAAACCCTGCACAGCGGCACGGCAGCACGAGGAGAGTGGATGAAGTGGCTGGCTGGGTTGGAAGCAGGAAGCGGAAAGGAGGAAACAGCGCAGGGCTACCAATGCGGCAGGCTGGAGAAGCAAGTGCTCAAGTCATACGATGCCGATCTGCCTGGCCCCACCTTCAATCTCCTGCATGGCCTGCTGGTTGCCCGGGCTGCCTCGCAGCATGGCTGCCAGCAGGCGCAGCACGCCTGCGGCCACCTCCCCGCCGCCGCTGCCGCCGCCGGCCTGCTCCAGCAGAGGGAGCAGCACGGCCACCCCCCCCAGGCAGTGCAGCATGTCAGACGGCCGCCGCGTGCGGCACAGCTGCGTGCCCGCCAGCAGGGCAGCTAGCAGGCCTGCCACCGCCTCACGGATCATCCAACTGCCCACCTGCCTGGCACCGTCGCTGCCGCCAGCATCGGCACCCGCCGCCGCTGCGGCCAGCTTCGGGCAAAAGGCCAGCAGCAGGCGGGGCGGCGGCCCTTGCGGCAGCGCCGCTGAGGCTGCCGCTGACGCAGCCGCTGCTTCTGTGCCGCCCCCTAGGGCCAGCGCTGCTGCGGCGGCTGCGTGCTGGTCCAGAAGGCCGCTGGATTCTGAGGCTGTGAGGGGTGACTGGTAGTCGGGCCCCAGCTGATGCAGCGCCGCCACCTGGGCTGCAGGGCAGCGCGGGGCACCACGGGTCTTGTAGGGTATTGTGGAATGCGAGGAATTGAAGGCATGGGGCGAAATCTGCACAGCGCACCCCGCGCAGGAGACAGCAGTTGTGCGCGGAGCAATGCAGGCCAGCACACTGCACAGTTGTATGGGGAGGCCTGGCTGGGGAAGCTGTGCGCTGCTGACCCGGACGGCCCACCTGGCGACAGCACATCCTCAAACAGCAGCGCCGCGCAAGCCTGGCCGCGCAGCGGGCGCAGCAGGGCGCCTGCACCCACGCACACGCTGCTCAGCGGCTCCTTAATGCTTGGGTAGCGCAGCCGGCCAGTGGCCTGCAGCAGCCGGGTTCAGCCACTCACGTCATATCTTTACGCCCTTGTATGTTCAAGACCAAACAGAGCCTGAACAAGCCGGTTTTGCAGGACACAATAAAGCCCTGGCTGGCATGCCTGCCTAGGCCGTCAACCAAGCATCATACATCAAAAACGAACAGATGCTCGGCCCGGGGGGTGGGCAATCTGGCCGAGCCTGCCACATGCGCACATGCTTGCCTGGTCTGTGTCTGTGTGGGTCTGAGCCGCAAGTGCAGTGTGGTTGGAAACACAAAGCAACAAGCAGCAGCCTGCCCGACCCACCTGCAGCTGGCCGTCCAGGTAAAGGTGCAGCTCGGGGTGGCTCAGGGCGCCGCCTGCGGGGGGAGGAGGCAGGCAGGCACGCTGTGAGTCCCAGGACACCCATCCTCGGCAACGCAGCGGGAGCACTGTTTAGCGGCACCCAACACACATTGCCAACACCTCTAGGCCGGCAGCCAGCTGCGCCGGCTATGAAAGGGAAGATGTCTGCACCCAGCATGGGCCGCACCTACGCTGTGGGTGACAGCCAGGTGGTGCCACCGCCCCGGCACCAGCGGCTGCTGCAGCGGCAGCGCCGCCTCTGCGTGCTTTGGCGCCCAGCAGTGGGCCACCAGCTGCAGGGCCGGCCGCTGCTGGCCGGCCGGTTGGATGCCCTCGTGGCCGGCATCGCTGCTGCCGTGCGGAGAGCCTGGGCTTTCCACCCGGCGAACGGCGAGAGCCACGCCGCTCAGAAGCTGGTGATGTGGGGCACGCTGGAATGGGAGGTGAGGTCGGTGCTGCGGGCTGTTGGGCTGCTGCTGGTGCAGCAGGGCAAAGACTGCCTGGTCTGATGTGGCTTCCGGGGGCGGCAGGCCCGCTGCAGAGCCGCCGCCGCCGCCAGCCGCCCCCGTGTTGCCGCCAACGGCAGCAGAGGCCGGACGTGCTTGGGAGGCAGAGACCAGCAGCTGCAGCTGCTCGGCCGCCTCCCTGCCGTCCTCCAGCCGCACCCACAGCGCAAAGCTGTACCCATTCTTGGGTAGGCGCAGGAAGGAGGCGCTGCTGCCGCTGGCGCTGCCTGCAGCGGCGCCGCCGGCGGCCGTGCCACCCCCCAGGCTGGCGCTGCACACGATGCCGCTCGGCTGCTGCTGCTGCCATCCCGATGCACTGCCCTGATGAAGACTGCCATTGGAGCCACTGCTGAAGTTGAAAAAGCAGGAGGGCCCGCTCATGTGCGCGGCCATAGCAGTGAGAGCCTGAGGCACGGGGTTGGGCAATGAAATCCTGTGCAAACACGGCCAATGCACGCTGTACTTGCGGGCAGCTCCAGGCAGTACAAAATCACTATCCAATACACTCAATGCAGTGATGCTCTTGAAGCCACAGCTGGGAGTACGGAAGGCGCACCTCGAGCAAGTCGGCAGTGCACGTTGGCGGCTCGCCGCTGCTCCCAGGCCGGAGCAGCTGCAGCAGCAGACGCAGGTCGCGAGCTGCAGCGAATGACAGCAGGGTCAACAGAGCGATGGGGCCACAGGGCGGCCCACCGCCATGCCAACAGGATGCACCCATGCGTGCCAGGCAGGCAAGCCAAGCAGGGGGGATGGTGCGCTTTCTCTGCCTTGTGCCAGCCTGAACAGAGCTGGCTGAGGAGGTGACAGCGAAAACAGCAAAGAGTGCAGGCCCCGATCCCGCTCTAAACCGGCGCTCACCGGAAATGCTGTAGCTGCCGCTCAGGCGCAGCAGCGCCAGCAGCTGCTGCCGGAGCAGCACGCCCTCCTGAGCCTGCCCATCCTGCCCGTCAGCTGCCCCTCCCACATCTGGGGCTGCTCCTGTCGCTCCCCCGACACTCTCCGCGCTGTCTGCGCTGGCACCAGAGCTCGAGCGTGCTGCCGCCGCCGCCGCCATGTGCACGCACTCACGAAGCCAGTCGATGGCAAGGCTGTTGAGGCTGGCAGCATCTGCAGCTTCCAGATTGTCTGCTCCCTGCGCCAACATGGGGAATCATGCAGGCGCCTTGCCTGGATGGCAGTGGTCACACCGATGCACACCTGGAGATGATGGGGCACAGCATGCAGCGGGCGTGCCAGCCCGGGCCTGCAGCGGGGGTGCCTCCCCGGCTCCCCACACCAACCTGCAGCAGCAGCTCCCGGAGGGCCGCCAGCCCCCACAGCTGGTCCTCCCAGCTGGCCTTGCGCAGCAGCGCCAGCAGCAGTGCTAGCGCGGGCGGGTTGGCGAGGGTCGTGGAGGCAAAGCGCCGCGGGGGTGGGCCCGCCCCGGGTGCCTCCTGCATGGGCCAGGGCGGGCGGCGCAGCCGGCCAGTCGACGGTGGGGGCCCACACCGCCCTTCGCAGCATTGTCCATCTTTTCCCCTGCCAGCTGTACAGGTGCCTCCTTCCGTCCCAGCTCCCAGGCAGGACAATGCAACAGCAGCGCACCTCCAGGAGCAGGCCCAGCGAGCTGAGCAGCAGCGCCCGAGGGGGCGGGGCGCCCCCCAGCCGCGCGAGCACGGCCTCCAGAAGGGTGCTGTACCCGACCGTCTCCCTGCGGGCATGCAAGCAGGTGGTGTGCATAGATTACATTGCTGCCACAATGTGCGGCGCAGGGCGGCAAGTGGAATTGACGGGGGCCAGGAGGCGGGTCATGGCAGCCTGACACCGCATCCCGGCCAAGGGCCGCCAGGGGGCAGTGCATGCGGAGCAGAGCAGGGCAAGCATGCATGCTGCAGGGCAGCGGGGGCGGAGCCTCACGCCAGGGCGCGGCGGTTGGCCGGGCTGCCCGCCACCAGCGCGGTGAGCGTGTCCAGCACGGCGCAGCACAGCGGGGCGGCGTCCTCCTGCCGGGAGCGGGCCACAGCAAGGGGCAGCAGAGCCCTTTTGGTTGGGCCGGCAGTACGAGCAGACCAGCACAGCTCGGCACCCTTGTCGCAGGCGCCGAGCCCATGCAACCGGCTCGGTCTGAGCGCCCCTCCGGGAAAGGCAAGGCTGTCCAGTTGTGCTGGCATGAGACCAGGCCGGTAGATCTAGCAGCCAGCCCCGCCCTAGCCTGCCGGACGTTAGCAGCTTAGGAGCTTCTCAGCAGCTTCTCCATCACCCCACCTGCGAGTACTCCTCGTTCAGCACATTGCAGACCTGCAGGCAGGCCTGGGCCTGGCAGAATAGCCCCTGCGCATATGACCGCTCGCCGCTGCCGCCGGTGCCTACGGCAGCGCGGATGCCGCCCAGCAGCTCCAGCAGCAGGGGCACGCCAAGCTGGCGCCAGCGCCCCACCGCGACGGGCAGGGTCTCTGCAGCAGGAAAAGGGTGCCCAGGGGATTTGGGGGACATTAGCAAAGGCCCTGCCAAGCCACGCTTGAGCTCTCGAATGCCCCCGTCTCTGGGGGTTGCCTGCACCTCTGTATTTTTTATATGGAGGGAGCGCCGCGCATGGACTTGCAGCTGCAGCACCCAACTTGCAGCTGAAGCACCCAACTCGCCCGTGTATTTGGTGAACAGCGCAGCCTTGGCCAGCCGGTCATCCTCCCCCACCGGCGGCACAAGCATCAACAGCAGAACCTGCGCAGGCGCGGCGTAACAGCAGGCAGAGGCTGGCTAGCAGCTGCTCTGGACGCGGCTCTGCGGCCAGCGAAGGCAGATGTTGGTGCCCGGGCAGACGGCAGGCCCAGCAGACAACACGCCCACGGGGTAGGCAAGCCGACCGCCCCGCCCGTCTGCTTCCTGGGACTTTTAGGCTGCTGCCAGCGCCTCACATTATCCAGGGCCAGGCGGCGGCTGCCAGGGGCGGCGCTGAGCAACTGGCCAAACAGGGCTGCCACGGGCTCCCAAGCCTCGACTGCGGCGCGCTGCAGGCTGGCGTGCATGCTGCGAGGCACAGGCAGGTGAGCAGGGGGCGCCAGGGCACTCAGTTGGCCGTGGACGGTGGACCAGGGGACTGCCGGAACCGTGCATGGCGCGCATCAGCGTCACCGTGCACCCCAATGCCCACCCCAGGGAGGGGGCCTCAACTCGCCAGCCAGCCCGCACCTCATGATACCGCCCAGCAGTTCCAGAGCAGCACAGCGGGCATCCTCGAGCGCAGCTGCCTCGGCAGCTACCCCGCCGCCGGCCGCGCCACCCTCCCCGCTGCCGCCGCCGGCCTGCTGCTGCGCCGCAAGCAGCCGCGGCAGCGCCGCCAGCAGCTGCTGCTCCTGCAGCGCTGCCAGCGTGGTGGTGGGGGCGGCACCCAGCAGGCGGAGCAGCAGGCGGCAGGCGGCAGCGGTGACGCCGTGACGCCGCGGGTGCTGGCGCAGCAGGCGCATGGTCGCGGCCACTTCTGGCAGATTGCTGCTGCTGGAGGCCAGGGTGCCTGCAGCCTCCAGCAGGACCAGCACCATCCGGCGGAGGCTGTCCCTGGCGGCGGCAGAGGAAGGTGCTGCAGCCGTGGGGCTGCCTGGCGCCGTCGCAGCGCTGAAGGCGTCTCCCCCATCGTTCTGCGGACCGGACTGCTGGCCCTGCCCCTGTCCCCGCTGCTCTTCTCCCCGGAAGAAGAACGCAGGCCCAAAGGCCAAATCCCAGAGGCCTGCGGGACGATTCAAGGGCCAGACGCAGCATGGCAGATGACAAGCCGCTGCCAGGGAAGGGCATGCGAGGGATCATTTGGTGACTCGTGGTCTGCAGGGCAGCAGCTCAGCACCTAGCCTGGGGTGCCACGCCAGGTGCATGGCCCCCATGGGTCAGTGGGCCCAGCAGCACAAGCTTGCACGCACCCGCCGCCCGCAGCGCTACCAGGTTCGCAAGCGCCTCGCCGCCGCTGGCCTGCACGCTGCTGCCCGACGCCAGGGCCGCCTGCTGCTGACGCTCATACAGCTGCTGGCAGGCGGGCGGCAGCAGCGGCAGCATGCGCTGCTCTCGGCCCAGCAGTCGGGCGGCAAACAGGAGCGCCTGCTGCTGCAGGTGCCAGCCGCATGCGCCGCCTCCACACAGCGCCGTCACCGCCGCTTCATGGAACTCGAGCTCGCTGCCCTGGAGCAGCTCGAGAGGTGGGGTGCCAGCAAAGGTGGCTCCTCCTCCCTCGCTGTCCGGGCGATCTGCCCGTGCTGCGCCTGCCGGCCGAAAGGCAGCCAGGATCGCCCCCAGCAGCGGCGGCAGCAGCGCCTTGGCTGTGCCGCTGCTGCCTGCGCCACACACCCAGGCCCACAGGGCCTGGAACAGGCGCTGCAGCTCAGGCCCCTCTTGCAACTCCCCGCCCATCCCCTGCTGCGCATGCTGTGCTTGCCGTGCTTCTGCCGGCGCTGCCGAGGCAGGCCCAGCGGTCAGCGGCCCGGCGGCGTCAAACGTCAGGGCCGCCCACTGCAGCAGCTGCACGAGCCGGAGGAAGCAGGCGTGCAGCTGCAGCAGGCGCAGCGCCGCGCTGCCGCCGCTTCGGGCCGCCGCCCCGACCGCCCGAAGCGCCAGCAGCTGCAGCTGCAGCTCTGCTGCTGCCGGCCGCAGGCCGCTGCCGCTGGCGATGCGCACATGCCTGCTCCTCAGCGCCTGCCCGTCTGGCTGCGCCGCAAACTGCTGCTGCTGCTGTGCCTGCTGTGCCGGTTCGCCTTCTTGCAGCACAGTGGCCGCCGCTGGGGCTGTGGCTCCCGCAAGGTTGGCAGAGCTGCTTGCTGCGGCAGTGGACAAGGGCAGCTGGTGCTCCGGGGAGGCCAGTGGCCACCCCAGGAGGGACACAAGCGTGGCCAGGCCCTGCCCGCCGCCCTGCTGCACCAGCGCGGCAGCGGCCGCCGCCGGGCTGGCTGCCTGCAAGGCCAGCAGGCAGAGCAGCGCGCGCTGCTCCAGCTCCGCGGCCCCTGCCGCGCTCGGCCCCGCTGCCGCGAGCCCTCGCTGTGCGCTGCTTCCGCCGGCCTCGCCGCCGTCGCTGTGCAGCTGAATGCGCTGAACTGTGGGCAGGAGCTCGCAGCACAGCGCCGGCATGCCGCGCGCCAACAGGTGCGCGACGGCAATGGCCGTGCGCGATGCTGCCGTTGCTGCACTGCCCGCCGAGGCCGCCTGTGCAGCCGCCGCCTGCGCTGCATGGCCGCCTGCGCCGCTGCCCGGCTGCTTGCTGGCCGGCAGCGCTGCGTGGCGGTGGTGCGCTGCCTCTGCCTCTGCAAACTCCTGGCAGGCCAGCAGGGCCTCACACAAGAGGACCAGCAGTGGATGCAAAAGGCGGAGCTGGCCTACAGGAGCGGCAGCGGCTTCGGCACCACCGCCACCGTTGGTGCTGCCGCTGCGCGTGGCATCAGCGTGCCCACCATACAGAGCCAGCATGCCGGCGACTGCCTGCAGCTTCTGGCTGAGCTGACGCACCAGCTGGCACAGCGTGGGCAGCAGGCCCAGCGAGCTGAGCACCGCCCTGTTGTGCGCGCTGCGTTGCAGCACCCGCAAAGCGCGCAGCAGCGGCAAGCCGGCTGCAGGCACTAGGGGGCCGTCCTTCCGATCCGTTCGGCTGGCCGCCCCTGGACTTGCTTTGCTGGCTGCCACATCCTCTGGAAGTGCGGGCAGAGAGGCACTGGGTGGCTCGCCAACCGCAGGTGCTGCCTCCTCGCTGCTCCCTGCAGCAGCAGCAGGTGCGCCTGCACTGAGCGCGCGAGGCGCTCTCTCCAGACCTTCCACCAAGGCTGCCAGCAGCGCCCGCGGGTGGCCGCCACCGCAGCCAAGCACCAGGCGCATTTGGGCACGCCGCCCCATGCTGCCTTGCCCCGCAGCCTTGCCGGTGCCAGGGTCTGAAACAGCGGCGGCCACGGCAGAAGCTGCGGCAGCTCGGGCAGACTCCAGGGCTTCCACAGCGGTGCGGTCGGGCTGCCATGCTGTGCACGCTGAGGCGAAGCGGTCGAAGAAGGCCGCCAACACCTCGTCCGCAACCTGGAGCAGGCAGGGAGCGGTGAGGCGGTGCAGCC
>VFQP010005699.1_pt1 | contig 10679 bp, 12 predicted proteins | sample 3512351 | NCBI WGS metagenome assembly VFQP01 (sample SAMN10412372, study PRJNA504923) | tailings metagenome | isolation source: Relicate 1 Philex TSF1 revegetated site | place: Philippines: Tuba, Benguet | collected 2017-08-29
GCTGGCGCTCCTGCTGCTGGCGCCCGTCTCGACGTCTGCCGGTGGGCCGCCGGGGTCACCCGGGAACCTCTGGAGCAGCTTCTTCTTGCCGCACAAAGCGCGCTCTGCACCGTGGACAGCGTGGGCTCACCTGCACGGTGTGCTGCGTGCCGCATGCGTGCTTTATTCGCAGCCCGCGTGCAGCGCGGCGGCGTCATGCCCCTGCCTGACGGTGAGGCCAAGCTGCTGCACGGCGCTGCCGGCCACCGTGCCCTGCTCACGCGCGACAACCACCTGGGGAACGCCAAGCAGCATGACAAGAGGAAGGCGTGAGCTCTCCGCGGCCGCGACAACCACCTGGGCGACTGCCAAGAGTCAAAGCGCACCGCACAGTGGTGATGCCTCTCTGGGCAGCGACGGAATGGTCCGTCCTGGCGCAGCAATGGTCGGATGGGGTCTTCTCTCTATGATCCGCAAGGACTGCGCTGGCGACACCCTGGCCTAGCACTGCTGCTCTTCCTTGCGTTTGTCTGGATCTTGCTCCTCGCACTGCGCCGCCGAGCTCCCTCCCTGCTGCTCCTCCGCTTTCCGCTCGGATCGCCCAGGTGCACGCCCACCTGCTCTCTTTGCTCGCTGCTGGAGCGTCCTGCTCCTCTTGCACCAGGAACTGCCCCGCGCCCTGCTCTTTTTGTTCCCTGAGAAATAACCACCGGGACGGGCGTGTGGGGCTGCGACACAGCAAAACGGCCTGCCAACACCGCCTTGTGCCTTGGCTCCTAGATGACGCTGCGGTCGAAGCCCTGGTCTTCCTCGCAGCCGATCCTTGGTGCTCCTCAGCGCTGCTCTTCAACGCCTTTGCATGTAGCGCACCAAACCAGACGCGAACGCCCCGGCGAGGGAAGACGTGCAACAAGAGCTCAAGCAATCAAGCTGCTCCTTTATACAGTAGCAGGGTGCTCCGCAGTGGCGGGAGGAAACTGGGAGAGAGGTCAAGCTCCTGGGGCCCCAGCACGAGAGTCAGCGTGAACATTCATGCCGTCAGGGGCGTCCCTTTGAGCCGCCGTGCGCTGTCTCTCGGCCAGGCGGCGCATACGGTGGGCCATGGAGCACGTATTGCGCACTACGACCGTCTTGTCCGCCTCCACCGCCCTGCCCTGCACGTTCTTGAACCTGCGAGGGGAGCGCAACGGGAGCGAGGTGGGGGAGAGATGCCGGACAGCCAGTCGGCAATGGCAGAGCGTGCACGGCCCTGAGCCTCACCACTGCAGCTCGGCCTTGGTGCTGGAGAGGAAGGTGAGGATGCCGTGGCCAAAGCTGGGGTCGCGGTGCGCCGACCACTTGGGCTGCGAGCTCTGGCAGAAGCCCACCGTCTTGTTGGTGGCCAGGGGCACCAGCACCGGGCCGCCGCCCACGCCGTAGGCCGCCTGCCAGCTCAGCGTCTGGGCGCCGGGAGGGTAGGCCTGCGCGGAAGATGGCAAAAAGCGTCGTCGGCACTCGCGCACAGGGCTAGCGCTGGGTGGGCGCTTGGCGTCTGCGGCGAGGATCCTTGCGGCGCACCTGGGTCTGGTAGCCGGGGCCCCACAATCCGTTGGTGGCCTGCAGCTCGTTGGGGCCCTTGCCGCCGTATGCCAGCGTGGAGCAGTACGTGACGTTGTTGGCGTACGGGTTGGTCTGGTCCACAAAGTTGCGGTACGGGCCCTCCTGCGCAGCCACGCGGTGGTGGGAACCATGGCAGAGCATGCGTGGTCTCGACCAAGCTCTCGTCCTGCGGTGATTTCGGCAAACCACCAGGGCCGCAACCCAGCCACTCACAATGTTGCCGCCGTCGCCGATGGTCACGTACATCGGTCCGCAGTCGTCCCGCTTGTACTTGTACACGGCGTGCGTGCGCTCGTAGGCGTGCACCTGTGCGCAGCAGCAAGCAGCACAAAACATCGCTGACGTCTCGTGGCATGTGATCCAGCACGCACTCCATTTGGTGGAGCGGCACAGCTGCTTGGCCTGGGCCAAAGTCTTCCTCGGCGCGGTGATGCTCGCTGCCCAACACCGAGGCTGCGGGCGGGCCCCCGCCACCATTTGCATGCCACGCCCAGCGGCGCGTCCTGGCCCCAGGCCACACACTCACGTGGCCGTTGAACACAAAGTCCACTCCGGCCTTGTAGAAGGCCTCCTCATACACGCTCAAAAGGTAGTCCATCTCCTGCGCAACGCAACGTATTTCCATGAGCGGCACCACGCTCGCGGCAAATTCACAGGGAACTCAGGAGCTGCGCCGCGGCCTTGGAGCGCAGCGCAACGGCCCCAACGCAGCTGCCCAGCACGCTCTCCATGCGCGTGCGCTCAGCGAACGAGACAGTGCACCCTGCGGGGCGTCAAGCGAGGACGTGCCTTGTAGTGCGTGAAGTACGTGTGGTACGCAGGCGCGTGGAACATGACCACCAGCCACGGCGTGGCCTTCCTGTCCACGGCGGCCAGCTCCTTGGTGGCCCACTGGTGCTGGGGCGTGCCTGCGCCAGCAAGCGTCGGTGGTGCGGCGTGGGGCTCACTTGAGCACGCAGCGGGCTCACCCAGATTTGCGCCAGCTTGTTGTCTCTCTCTCACCTGGGCCGAATGGAATGTAGCTGCGGGCAAGAGGCACACGCAGGAGGCAAGAGCGCCGCGTCTTGCCACAGCGACCATGGCAGAGTGCAGTGCGAGCCGTGCTGCTCACTGGCTGCGTCGGGCATCCATTTCTCACTTGTTCAGGGCGATGACCTTGACCTGGCCGCCCACCACGGTCGAATAGTACAGGCTCTGCGTGATGTTGGTCCAGCCCGAGGTGGTGCCGGGCGCCGGCCAGCGGTGCGAGGCGCTCTGGAAGGGGTAGTTTTGGGGGTAGCTGAACGACGTCGTCGTGTAGTTGATCACGCTGGCAATCCCAGCGCCCTCTGCGCGCACGGTGGTGGGCGCGCAGCGGAGGCATGTGCTCAGTTCATCAGGGAGGACAGTCATGCTGGGCCCGTGGCGCGCACGGCGGGCGCACGGCGGGGGCATGCTGCTCTCGCTCTGCCAGGGAGCGCAGGCGTGCTGGGATCGCGGCGGCGGCGCACCGCCCCGTGATCATGCAAGGAGCAAACACACAGCCGTGCTGGGCCCGCCAGGGCGCCAAGCGGAAAATCACCTATCTCGTGGTTGCCGTAGCAGGTGACGACGGGCACCTTGCTGAAGAGCTTCTCCATCAGGTACATGTACGAGTCCCAGCGGCTGCGGGGCAGGGCCGACGGAGGGTCAGCAGGGTGAGCGTCGCCTCCACCACGCCAGACGTCCAACACGTCTGCACCAAAACAGGCGCCAAGGGCTCACTTTTGGTTGGTGCCCGAGCCAAAGAGGTTGTCGTTGGTCTCGGGGCCGTAGTCGTCAGCATAGCTGTGGTCGCCGGGGAAGAAGATGACGTCCGGCTTGTTGGCGTAGGCGTGGTCGCGCGTCTCGGTGCTGTTGTTGGTCTGGCCCAGGTCGGCGATGAGGCCCACCTTGAGCGGGTAGACCTTGGCGCCCACCTTCAGCGTCTTGAACGCCTTGGGCTTGCCGTAAGCCCTGCCGTCCACGCTCACCTGGTACTTGTAAGCGGTGCCGGGCGCCAGGCCGTCCACCACCACGTGGTGGATGCAGGGCGACGCGTAGCTGCGCGGGCGCACGCGCAGTGACCAAGCGAGCTGGCGTCACGGCCACTGCGACAGCAGCGATGCAGGCATGGGCAGACCTCCGCCTGCACTCCCCTACCTGTAGTTGGCCTGGGCGGCCTGGAGGTAGTCGCGCTGGTACGAGATGCTCTGGCCCTTGAACACCCTCTCCGTGCCTCCCTTTTCGGGGCTGAACTTGACAGAGGGCGTGGACTTGCAGTAGTTGGTGGGCAGGGAGGCGGACGGGCCCACGGTGGACGCGCCGCTGTGCCTGCGCTCACGTGCGGCAGAGAGAGGGCTGGAGACCGCGTCGTCACGCAGGCCGAACGAGTCGACCGCAGCGGGGCCACTGGTGTGCATCACGCACCAGCTGAAGAGGTAGGTCTTGGAGTCGGGGTACGGGCCAGAGATGTGCACGCCCCACGGCGAGCCGTCCTTGGGGTAGTCGATCTGCACGCACGCACCATGTGCGAGAGAGCGTCACAAGCACAAGCAAGATCCGCAAAGCCCAGCCACTACTACTCTGATCAAAAGCGCGAAAGATCCCGGGGTGATTCCTTCCCGCTTTCGGCCAGCCGACGCCCGCCCGTAGCCAAACGTCTACCGCGCCCGAGATCCGCCCCCTCCCTCCTGCTGCAATGCGCGCCGGATGATCAGCGCTGGACTCACGCTGGGCGAGCCCCAAGTAAAGTCCACGTTATTCTCGGCACTGATGCTAGCGTTGTAGCACGCGGGCAGCGAGCCCACCCTACTCGGGCTGCACGGCACCGTGATGTGGCGGTCCTTGTAGGGAGCCAGCTGCAGGGCAACGACGAGGTGCAACGTGGGCGCCTGGAGATGCTGCTGCTGCACGGCAGACGTCACCAGGGACACCAGGACGAGTCGTGAGATGACAACTCTGCCCAGCCTTACCTCCTGGATCAGCTCGCGGTGCGTTGGCACGGCCAACGCGCCCAACGCCGAAGCGACCAGGCACAGAGCCGCGGCGGCGGCGCTGTGCGCGCCCCTCATTGTGTGGTTGTGGTGGCCTCGGCGGCTGTAGCCAATTGACGCCCAACGACTGGTGCGGCGCTCGCGGGTGAAGCCGGTGGACTCTCTGTTTGCTTCCTTCCGCAAAAAGCCTGAAGCACAGCAAGCCCCTCGCCCGCGGAGAGGTAGAAATAGCTACTCGCGGTCACATTCACACCCGTTCTCGGCCCCCGCTTCTCAGTCGCTCGCCGATGCGGCATCCGCCGGCTCCCCTGGTACAGCTGTCCGGACAACGAAGCACCCGCGGAGCACCCGCGGCACAGTGAGAGCGCCCACGCGATCAAACATACGTCAAGAGAAGGGGTGGGCACGACGTGACAACAACGTGACCAAAGCGTGTCCACGTGTGCGCTGCAGGCACCCACACAAACTTGCGCCCTGCCCTGCCCACGCAACGTCGCCACTCTGTGCGCTTCAAGAAGCGAGCGCCGCGGGCCCGGCAGCTGGCCCAACAGAGCAGTCATGGCCATGACGGAGATGACAATGCGCACGTTGTCTTTGAAGGAGGAGGAAGAGAGATCGGCAGCGCACCTCAGTGCCTCTGCACTCCCTGCCTGCATCTGCATGCGTGTGCTCTTGGAGCGCTGCCTAGGCCCTCAGCACGCCTCAGTCTGGTCCAGCGTAAGCACGTCGAGCGCGGGCACACCGGTGGCTCTCTTGCATTGGTGGCCTGACATCGCTCTCTACACCGCTCCGCGTCCGAAACCAAAAAGCGGCGCAGTAATGCACACTGCTGCCCCGCAGGCCAAAACTGTGGACAGGTGCCGCCCGTCCCGTGTCGCTACGCCTGCACTTGCGTCGTCCACATGGTGCCGCGCCCACCCGCAGCCACCCGATCCTCCTCTTGACGTCCGCAGGCTCAGCACGTGCATGCTTGGGTCAGCGTGCAGGCAAGCTGCACACCCCACCAGGTTGCCAACTGCTGCAGTTCTGTGCGCCCAGGCAAAAAACGCGCCCGCCATGTCAGAGGCCGCCCTGCCGCTCGATGAGCACGAGCAGGCCCTGCGGCCCCAGCAGGATCTCGCTGAAGAAGGAGAGCAGGCCCACCCAGATGATGGGCGTGATGTCCACACCGCCCACCAGCGGCACCACCTTGCGCGTGGCCGACAGCACGGGCTCGGTGGGGCCGTAGGCCGCGTTCCAGGGGAAGGCGTTGATGTCCAGCTCCGGGTACCAGGTCATGGGGATGCGCACGATGAAGAGAAAGGTGAAGAGCGTGAGCATGGGCCTCAGGAAGTCGCCCACGGTGTGCGCGGCTGCCGCGTCCAGCCCAGCCGCCTGCACCTCGCCCGCGCACGGCCCGAGCGCCAGGCCCAGCGCTGCCGCGAGAGCTGCCGCAGTCACGGCTGCCGCCGGTGCCTCTCGAGCCGCGCCGTGGCTCGAGCGCGCTGGAGACGACGCCATCTGCTCGACGACCACGGACATCGAGCCAGAGCACCTCAGCGCTGCCTCGCCCGTGGAGTCCTGCTGTTGCAGATGGTGGTGATGCTGCTGCTGTTCCTGGCGAAGAGAAGCTTGGCAGATGCCAGCAGGGCGGGGAGGGAGGCTGCACCGCGCGCCCGCCGACGCCGTGAAGGGCCTCAGCTGTGCACCAGAGCCCGGCAGGCGAGCGCCTGCACGCTGCATTTGCCTTGAGAGCTGCATCTCGCTACTAAAGCTTGAGGACATGCGACTACGGCTGCTGCGACGATCCGCACGCGTCCATGCGGGCCCACGACGACACTGGCCGCAGGACGGCAAGAGCAGCTTGCGTGCACAGCGTGTTCTCAGCGTCGTGGTGTCGTTGTCACTTCTGCACGCTCCTCCAGGAGCAGCTTCATTGACAGGAGTGGGAGCAGCAGGAACAGGAGCACCGCAGAGCTAGAGATGGACAGGCGAGCGGTGGGGGGCCGTCCCTTCCGCGGCATGGGCGACCGCGAGCTGGAGCGCGAGCGGGGCAACGGGGCGCCACTGCGCGACCGAGAGAGAGATCGCCCGCTCCCTCTCCCTCGAGGAGGGCCTCCGCCCGGCGACTTTCCGCGCGGCTTTGGGCGTGCAGGCAGCGGGGGCGCGCCGATGGGCATGATGGGCGGCCGTGCAGGCGACTACGGCCCACCCCCAATCGGGCGGCCTGGAGGGCCGCGAGGGGGCCCCCCGCCAGGCTTGCCGCTGGTGCCACAGCAGCCAGAGTTCATCGTGGACAGGGAGAAGACGTGCCCCATGCTGGTGCGGGTCTGGGTCAAGGTGGGCTCGCACCACGACCCCCAAGAGTTCGAGGTGCGCCGGGCGCGTGCACGCTGGCCTGCAGCAGACGCAGCTGCGCTGGTGCTGAGTTTGGGAAGCTGGGTGGATCTGCAGCAGGCGGGGATGCAACGCTGGCTCTTGTCGCCGCACGCACGCCCTGCAGGTGCGGGGCAAGGAGCCCGCCGGCGACATCCACATCCACACCTGGCTCGACGCCACGCTGCGCGAGCTCACAGACCTCATCCAGCAGGTGCGTTACTGTGAGCTGGGCTGCTTGGCGGGCCGGAGGGCCGTCCCCCGAAGAAGAGAGAACAGCGGTGACCGCATCCCGCGCGGGATCGTGCGGCGGCGCCGCAGGAGCGGGAGGAGGCCAGGTCACGGGGCTGCCGGCTGTCGTTCAAGCTGGTGTACCCGAACAAGGCTGGGCGCACTCAGATGCGGCAGGTGCGCCCCGTGGGAGATGCTGGCGTCCGGGCATGTCACCGCCACGCCCCTCTCTCTCGCTCGTGGCACTGTGGACTGAGCACCTGGCCTGCTTTGCGCCATGGCACCCTCTGTGTGCGCAGGTGGGCACGGTGCACTCGCAGCGGCCCGCCGAGGACGACAACCGCACGCTCAAGGCGCTCAACTTCATGCCGGGGGACTACCTCGACGTGGCGCTCATGGCGGGCTTCTGAGGACCTGTCCTGTGCTCTCGACTCTCTGTTGCATGTTGGACGCTGCTGACGCGGCTACTGGACATTGAAAACTCCATACGGGCCAGGAGCGCTTGCACTCAACGCGCCGCAGCCTCCGCGCCTCTGCCAATCTCCGCAGCAGCCCGCCGCAGTCTCTCTCTCTCTCCCCCCGCGCCCAAATCACCACGGCATGTACCGCGCGTCCTGCTCAGGCGCCGCGTACAGCACGCCGTCAAAGAACTCCTGCTGCTCTAGACCGTTGCCCGCCGCCGATGCGCCGTCATCGCCGCTCCCTCGCGAGGGCGCCCCGTTGCACCCCTCGGCCTCAGCGACCCGCCCACGCCGCCCTGGGTGCCTGCCCACCACCGCCTGCTGCTGCTGCTGCTGCTGCTGCTGCTGCGCCGCCGTGCTGCGCCCGCCCAGCCGCTCTCCGCCCAGGTGCTGCGGCGGCGCGGCCGCCGCTTGGGCAGGCTCGGCGCCGTGCGCCGCCTGGAGCCACAGCGCGCCCCACGCGCGCCGCGCCGCCTCCATCACCTTGTGCCGCTGCAGCACCAGCCCGCGGTGCTGGCGCCACAGCCGCCGCCGCGCCACCTTGCGGCTGATGGTCACCTCGGACAGGGACAGCGCCGACAGGCGGCCCGCCTCGTAGGCGTGCGGCACGGCCGCCGCGCCCAAGCCCACCACCACGCTCACCCTGCCGCCGCCGTCGCCGCCGCCGTTGCTGCCGCTCGGCGGAGGCGGCGACAGCGGCCGCGCCGGCTGCTGCGCCACGTGCTGGTGGTGGTGGTGGTGGTGGCGGGTGAGCGGGTGCTCGCCCAGCGGACCGGGCTCGGCGCCCGGCGGGGGCGGCAGAGCCTGCGCGCCGCCGCCGCCGCTGGTGCTGTGCAGCAGCAGCGGCAGCGGGCCCTCCTGCGTGGCGCAGGGCCAGGTGGCCGCCTCGACGTCCAGCAGCTGCCCCGCCAGCGGCAGCCAGCGCGGGCACGCCGCCGCCAGCGGCGGCGCCGCCGCCGGCGCCCACGCCGCCAGCGTGCGCAGCAGCGTCGCCACGCTGAGCAGCGGCGACCCCTCGGCCATGGCTTGCGCGCCGTCACCGGCGCCGTCGCCGGCGTCGCCGCCCGGCGGGGCAGGCGCCGCGCGGGGCCGCTGCAGCACGCGCAGCATCTCTGCCTGCGAGGCCATCAGCAGCGCCCGCACCCACTCTGCGCCCGGCGCCGCCAGGCCCATGCGGTGCAGCGCCCACGCGCACTGCGCCAGCTCGGCGTGGCGCATGCGCGGCATGAGCGGCGGCGCCAGCGCCGCCAGCGCGGCGAGCTGCGGCGGCGGCGGCACGTGGCCCAGCATGGCGAGGGCCCAGCAGCCCTGGGCTAGGTCCAGCGCCGCCGCCGCCTGCGCATCGCCCCGCCGCTGCTCCTCCTCGCCGTCTACTGCCTCGAGCTGCGGACGTGCCTCAGCCGAGGCGGCGGACGTGGAGGCGGCGGCGCGCCGCGGCACCAGCACCAGCAAGGCGGAGGTGGCGGCGTGCAGCAAAGGCTCGCCGGCGACGTGCCCCAGCCGCGCCAGCGCGTACAGGCACCCCGCCAGGTGCCCGCTGCTCACGCCGCCCCGGCCCACCTCCCTCTGCTGCTGCTGCGGCTGGGAGAGGGGGAGCAGCCACGAGAGCAGCAGCTGCTCGGCAGCTTCCAGGCAGCGGGGCCCGGGCGCCACGCCCAGCCTCGCCCAGCCCCGCAGGCACATGGACAGCTCCAGCGGCGTGAAGCGCTCCTCGGGCGCCAGCGTCGCCGGCGGGCCGCCGGCGACGGCCGCCGCGCCCCGCTGCTGCTGCTGCGGGGCCGGCGGCGCCAGCAGCTGCTGCGCGCGCGCCACGGCCGCCGCCGTCCACGCCGGGTGCGCCGGCAGCCGCAGCCGCGCCAGCGCCGCCACGCAGGCGGCCAGCGCCTGCGGGCGCATGCGCTGCGGCAGCCGCGCCGCGCGCTGCGTGAGCGCCTTGCTCCACGCCAGGCCGGGGTTGAAGCCCAGCGACGCCAGCGCCCACAGCAGCAGCGGCAGAGACGCGCCGCACAGCTCGCCCGCCCGGGCCTCCACCACCTGCGCCCACACGGCAGCGGCGCCACGCACGGCAGCCCGACGCCTCAGCCCACACGCGTTGTCCGCACCATTTCTCAGCTGTTGCGCGTGCGCTGCGCTCGTGCGTGCGAGCTGGGGGGGGGGGAGGAGCTGCACGGCTGCGCAGCGCACCCGCATGGCGGCGGCCATCCAGCTGGGCCCCGGCTTGACGCCCAGCTTGCAGCAGGCCCAGAGCAGCCCGCTCAGCGCCTGCATGCTGCAGCCGTCCAGCTGCAGGCGCGCCGAGTGCAGCAGCGCGTGCGCCCACGCCGGGCCCGGCACGGGCACCTGCACGCGCAGGAGAGGGCAGCAAAAGACGCAGGGCCGCGTTTCAGTGACGCTGAAACGGCGGTGCAATCCCGTCTGCCCGTGTGGCAGGGCGCACAGCGCACGGCACACCGGCGATGACAACAACGACGGCGGCCACCACGCACCTGCATGACGGCCATGGCCCACGCCGCGTTGTACAGCTGCTGCGGCGTCGTGCTGGGCAGCAGCGCGTGCGAGCCCTCGACCAGGGCCTGCACCGCCAGGCGCCGCGCCGCCGCCTCGCCCCGCCGCCGCGCTGACGACGGCTGCTCCTCCTGCTCAGCGTCAGAGGCTGTGGCGGCGTGCACCTGGGCGGCGGCCCACAGCGCGTTGGCCGTGCCCTGAGGGCCCAGCGCATGGGCGCCCAGCCGCCGCGCCGACTCCCACAGCGCCGCCGCCTGCGCCGGCATCGCCTCCTGCCGCTCCTGCTGCTGCGCGCCGTCGCGCCGCCGCTGCAGCAGGGGCAGCGCGGCGGGGTGCCGCGCGCCGCACAGGTGGCCCAGCGACCACAGCAGCATGGACGTGTGGTGCGGCTGCATGGCGTCCAGGTCCTCCAACGCGTGCCGGAGCAGCTGCGACAGCTGCGCCGAAGACAACGGAGCGGCAGCCGTGGCCGCCGCCTCCTGCTGGCTACCTGCCTGCTGCTGCTGCTGCTGCTGCTGCTCGGCCACGGCGAGCCGGCACAGCGCCCACAGCACGG
>VFQP010005700.1_pt1 | contig 10677 bp, 9 predicted proteins | sample 3512351 | NCBI WGS metagenome assembly VFQP01 (sample SAMN10412372, study PRJNA504923) | tailings metagenome | isolation source: Relicate 1 Philex TSF1 revegetated site | place: Philippines: Tuba, Benguet | collected 2017-08-29
GAAGGCGGCTCTATTCCTTTTCATACACGTGTGTGTTGCGTCCCCTGATGGCCACCGTTGATGCATCTTTGCAGTTGAGCATGACCAGAGCCCCCTTCCCCAGCTGTGCTGCAGCCCTGCAGCCAGCAGCACGTCACCCTTTGCAGCGCTTGTTGCTGCGCGCATGGCCCTGGGCCTGGGCCAAAGCTGCATCATGCCCTCTGTTGCGACCATTGCAGGCAAGCAGCAGTGACGTGGCAGCTCACTGCATTGCGCCCTTGTTTCTCTGGTGCTGCCTTGTCAACACTGCCTTTAACCTGCCTGGCTTAGTTACCTGACCAGGCGTGCACGCACCTGCCTGCGGTGCAGCCCGCTGGTTTCCAGCCGCGATTCGCGGCCGCTGCACGAGCATAGTATACAGCAGCTACAGTGTTGGCACAGTGCTGGGGCTGGCGCTGACACCGCAGCTGGCTGAGGCAAGTTGCGTTGTGTGACTCCATTAGAACCACAAGGCGCGCTGCTTGCTACCGCAATGGCCTCACAGGTCCCTCAAGCGCTTCATCTTTTGAGAGCTTGTCGACCTTCCATTGCGCAGCTTGTGGGCTGGGCACCAAGTTTTGCTGTTCTGGGCCTTGCTGGCATGACTGCCGCAGCCGCATGCAGCGTGGTGCTGCCCCGCGAGCGGCATGTAGTGGAGCCTCAGCGTGCGCAACAGGCGCCTGCAGGCCTTGACGGCCTGGACAGGGAAACCTTGATTCACCTGGCGGTATTATGCTTTACGCACGCCGTCGTTAGCTTTTCCTTCTTCGTCCTCCAAGCCTGGATCCCCACTTTCCTTGCCTCCACCGGCATATCCCAACTGTCATCCATAGGCATTTTCAGCGCGCTGCCCTGGCTGGTGAGCTGCCAGCACGTTTGTGTACGTAGCTATTGGGGCATGATCACACCATGGCATGGGCAGGCGCAGCACAGATTGGTGGGCAGGCAACAAGCTACCACAAGCCACCTCCGGCTGTCTGCGACAGCACTGCGTGGACAAACGACCGCTGTAAGCTGCAGTGCGGCTGGCAGCCTTGCTGTTTGCTAAACAGGGACAGCCAGGCTTTGCTGCCTGCAGGCAACCGCTGTTGTTGCGGTGCTTGCTGGCGCTGGCGCTGACTGCCTGCAGTCACGGCACGGGTGGAGTGCACTGCGAGTGCGTCAGACAATGCAGTCGCTGGCTGCTGGTGGCACGGCCATAAGGTGGGAGGGACACCAAAACACCACACACTGTACATGTTGCTTCAGTGCTTCATACTTCTGGTCCATGCAACCCTTTGTTGATAAAGCTGCAAATGCCTGTTGTCTTGGCCCTGCAGTCTGTTGCCCCTGGCCCTGCCGGGTGTGCAACTGGGGCCCATAACGGCGGTAGCAGCGCTCACTGCAGCAGTGGCCTTCCAAGGTTTTACCTATGCTGGACTGCATTCTTACGTGAGCTCAATTCTGCTCAAGTGCAGCTTGTTTGTTGATTTGGCAATGCATTGACTCTTGCAGACCCAGACAGCCCAAAGCCGTGCCCCGCGCATGTTCAACTGCAGGTGCCTGAGGTCGCCCCAACCTGTGCCGGCCTTGTACTGTCCATAACAAATACCTGCGGCACCTTAGCTGGCATTGGCGGCAACATGCTGACAGGCATGCTTGCAGGCGCTGCTTGGGGTTACTCAGGTGAGTTTGCTTGAAGAGTTCAAAAGACACTGCACCTTCACTCTGCTTGTTTTTCCATAATGATCAACTTCTGTCTTGTGCTGACTGTACCGCAGGTGTATTTGGGTTGTCTGTTGCGTTCCAGGCTGCCAGTATGTGGGCATGGCTTGCTGGAGCACATGGAAGGCGGCTTGAGATGCGTAATTGGCACTAGGAAGGGTTCTAACGTGCTCCCTTGCACTGAAGTTGCCGCATGCTGTGCTGGTTTGAGACTGACCATGAATGCTTCGTTCTCTGTTGTTAATCTTTAAAGTTTCGCATGTAAATGGGTCGACCAGGGACGTGGGCAAAGAGGATGGTGAGTGACCAAGGTATTTTAAAGCGGATTGATGCACATGTGGGCGCAACAGGGAGGTGCCTTGATCTGAAGGCAAGGCACACAGGAGACGGCACTGCTGGGGTTTGAGGAACTAGGGATGAACACATAGCAGAAAAAGATGAGGGTGCGTTTACATGGGAAAGAGTAGCAGTGCGGGGCCCTGGGCGGGCTTGCTGCGCCAACGTGCAGCCAAGCCGGCAAAGAGACAAGGGATGTGGGGGAGGGCATGGGGCATGTGTGCTTTAGAACATGGCCAGGCGCAGCGGGCGGCTGCGCACAACTTGGCAGCGTGACTGGCCAGTAAGGCCACGGGTGTTGTAGCCATCGGGGCAGCGGATGCACTGGGTGGGGCTGTTGCCGGGCTGGTAAGAGTTGTTGGGGCAGGGGGTGCAGAGGCGTGCACCCTCAGTGGAGCTGAAGTAGCCCTTGCCGCAGGTCTGGGGCACCGCGGTGGCAGACAGCGGGCACTGCTTGCCGATGGGGCACAGCAGGCAGGAGCCAGAGCGGGGGGCTGAGCTGTAATAGCCGGGCTTGCTGCAGCACAAGAATGAGGAGGGGGGGTGGGCAGGGGAGGGTAAGCAGCCTGGCTCTCAACAGTGAGGAGCGTGAGTCACCCAAAGCCAGCAGGCGGGACTGTGCTGCACACAAATGCGGGCAATGCACTCCAGCAGCACCGGGCGGCAGGAAGGGTGGCACCAAGGGCACAGACAGTCACCACTTCGCTCACCAGGGGCTGCACACGCTGCTGCCGGCCGCGGCATAGTAACCGGCCTTGCAGGACTGGCAGGTGGTGGCACGGCCAGAGGAGAAGGTGCCGGAGGGGCAGGTCTTGCAGGACTTGGAGCCCAGGGTGTTGGTGTACTGGCCGGGCGGGCAGGCATCGCAGGTGTCGGAGCCGGCCTCAGCCGAGAAGGTGCCGTAGGGGCAGGGCGTGTATGAGGTTGCGCCGGTGGTGTTCACGTACGTGCCCACCGGTGCGGCCCCGCACGCCCGTGCCAGCTGGTTGTTGTAGTAGCCCTTGGCGCAGGGAGTGCAGGCCACGGTGGCGGTGTTGGCATCGGCCACGCCCTCATAGCCCTTGGGGCAGTTCTTGCACGTAGTCTGCCCAGACATGGACTGGAACGTGTGAGCCTGCAGGCAGGGTGGGGCATGGGCAGCAGCTCGGTGAGCATGAGCGAAGGGAATGAAGGGAAGGCGGCAGGGGCAAGCTCCTGCATGCGCGACGTGGGCAGCTCCTTGCCCCGCACCCAGCGAGCAGGCAACAGCTCCAAACGCAGCCCATGGGCTCACCCCGCAGGGGCTGCAGTCCGAGGCGGTGCCGTTGCTGACGTAGCCGGGGCGGCAGGGTGTGCAGGCGGCGTGGTTGGAGGGGCCGGTCTCAGAGCCAGCGGGGCAGGTGGTGCAGGTGGCGCTGGCCGTGAAGGCGGCGCGGTAGGTGGTGTCGCTGCACGAGACACACTGATCCGGACCCAGGATGTCGGCGGTGGAGGCGCTCTGGTTGGGGATGGTGCCGGCCTTGCAGGCCACGCACTTCTGCATGCCCTTGCGCGGTGCGTAGGTGTTGAGGTCGCAGACGCCGCAGACAGTGGAGGTGACAGGGTCGCGGACGCCAGAGCTCCAGGCCGAGTAGGTGCCAATCTCGCACAGCACAATCTCCGACTTGGCGACTGCGGCGCCCTCGGACACCAGCTTCTCGCGGTAGCCCGCGGGGATGGGCTTGCACACGTTGTTCTGAGGGGTGGCGTCGCCAGAGCGGAAGTAACCGTCGCCGCAGTTCACGCAGGCGGTGCCAGCAGAGTAGGTGCCCGGGCCGCTGCAAGTATGGCAGGGGAATGGGAGGCAGGGTGAGTGGGCAGCGAGGTAGGTTGGGTATCATCATCACATGCAGCAGCAGCCAGCAAGGAGGCTGCCAATACGGCGCAGGGCATGGCACCGCGGCATGCATGAACGCACCAGGGGTTGCATTGGGTGTGGGTGCCATCGGCGATGCTGCCCAGGGGGCAGGTCTGGCAGGTATCTGCAGGCGGGGGTAGGGGAGAAGAATGGCGAGTGACGAAGGAGGCTACCAGGGATCGAGCATACACAGGAGGTTGCCGAGGAGTTCCAACACCTGTTATGATCAGCAATGGTAGCTGCCAAACTCACTCATGGCATCCACGGGCGCGACGGTGTTGCCCGTGCAGGCAGTGCACGTGGTGGGGCTGGACTTGGCGGTGCCAGCCGTGCAGGCCACGCAGACGTCGTCGACAGATGCCAGGCGCTTCCAGCCGTCGGCGCAGGGCACGCAGGATGCGGAGGAGTCGTCATACTCGAGGCCTGCACACGGGGGATGGAGGAGAGGCATGCGGTGCACGTGTCAGGTGCTGGTTCCGACCTTGCTACAGGGGCCGGCTGGCCAGCGGCCACCGCCACGTGACGATCAGGATGCACAGCCCTGGTCAGCCCGCATCCCTCGCCCACCATCGCCGCAGGTGATGTCGATGTAGGGCACAGTGCAATAGTCGGCGCCGGAGAGCGAGGTGTAGCGGGGGTTTGCGTTGGCGTCGCAGGTGTCGCAGTCGGCAGCGTTGTCAGACTTTCCCAGGAAGCTGTTGTACTTGTCTGCCAGGGAGGGGGAATGCGTAGGGGCTTGGTAGGCAGGCATGACAGGCAAGCGCTCGGGCGGTAAAAAGGAGCTGATTTGTGCAGGCGCACAACCCTCCTCCCCAAGGGAGCAGGCCTGCTCACCAGCGCCGCAGGCGGTCTTGGCACCACCAGTGCAGGTGTAGCCGGTGGGGCAGGGCGGGCAGAACTCCTCGGCGGGGGAGGTGACGCTGTAGGTGCCAGCAGGGCAGGTCGCGCCGCTGTTGCCGGAGTCAATGTTGATCAGCTTGCCACCGGTGACCTGGAACTGGCCGGCGCAGGACTGCACCAGGAGGGCAGGGGAAGGCAGAGGCAGGCTCATGCCGAGGCATCAGGGAGCTGGGCATGCATGGTCCCAGCCGCACCGGTCGGCAACCTGTGACGGCAAAACGCTCCCACTATGCTCCCGACCTAGACCTGCTGCTCACCGCAGTGGAAATGGTGTCTGCCTGCTGGGGGTCGACGGTGACGGAGGAGAAGGTGGCGTTGACCTTGCCGGTGTCGGCGAAGAGGCTGAGCATGTAGGAGGAGGCGTACGCGCCGGTGCTGGCTGTGGGCAGCATGGTGCGGATGTGGGTGCTGTCGATGTAGGCGCCCTGGATGGCCAGGTCGTTGTAGTTGTAGGTAGTGCTGCCGGGCTCGGAGCACGACTCATCAAAGATGGGGGTGATAGTCACAGAGCAGTCCTGCACCAGAGGTGGGCACCGGGGAAAGCAGTGAGACGGCCGGCGGGGCCAGGCGAGTCACAGGGCGGGCGAGAAGCAGCTGATCATGGGTTAGGGGGCGCCCTCTCTCTGCCACTACCGCCTGGTCACCTCCCTCACTCACATAGTCCACAAACACAGACAGCAGGGTGTTGGACATGCTGCAGTTGGTGGTAAGTGTGGGCTTGTAGGTGGAGGAGCAGCCAGACTTGAGCGTGTTGGCATCAGAGATGGAGAGCAGGTGGTAGCCTGGGGAGGGGGTGCCAGTGCCAGAGGGCACGCCGCTGACGCAGGCCAGGCACTGGGTCATGCCTGGGAACAGGCTCCAAGTGTTGCTCTCACTGCAGGGTCAGGGGAGCGAGGAGGACAGCGGGCAGAGAGGTGATGGTGAGCCAGAGGGCGGGAGAGGAGCAGGCGACGGGCAGCCGCCAAAGAGCACATGCCAGGAATCAGCGGGCCAGTCATGTGTGCATGGCCCCAAGCTCTGAGGAGCCAGCTCAGCCAGAGAATTCAGCGGCATACCTAGACACTCCAGGGCTGCAGCACTCACCAGACTTTGCAGTCTCCCTGAGCAGTGCCATCCTGATACTGGCCAGCGGGGCAGAGCAGGCAGTCGGAGTTGCCGCCCTGGGCGTAGGAACCGGGCGAGCAGCTGGTGCACTGGCCAGCAGAGGTGCCACCGACGTTGCCCAGCGCGTGGCCGGCATCACAGGGGCTGCAGCCGACGCCGTCATCAGAGTAGGTGCCGGCGGGGCAGAGGGCGCAGATCTTCACGCCCCCGGCGGTGGCGATGCCGTAGGCGCCATGGGAGCACTTGGTGGCCAGGTCAAGCTTGCAGATGGTGGTGTCGCTGCCGGTGCAGCTGGCCACGTCGCGGACGGCGTCGCTGCTCTCGGTGACGGCATAGAAGAGCACAGCGCTAGAGGAGCGGTCGATGGAGTAGACGCCGGTTGTGCCGGTGGCGGTGAAGGCATCCACAGTGGCGGTAGACACCTCGGTGCCGTAGACGAACACATTGAGCGCGGCGGCAATGGCGGCGTCGACGTTGCTGTCACTGGTGGCGCTGGTGTCAGCGGTGCCCGTGGTGGTGGGGCACTCCTCGAGCAGGCCAATGGATCCAGTGCCCCACATGGCGGGCACGTAGCTGTCATCGGAAGCCAGGGGCTCGATGGTGACCTGTGGGGTGGGGTGGGGTGGGGTGGGGGGTTGTTAATGCCAGGAAGGCTGGCCGCTGGGTCAGGGGCATGTGCCGGCTGGTATGGGGTCCGTCTTGCTGGGTCCGGTGGAGAGCAAATGCGTTGCAGGTCAAACAGGGGCACGGTCAGGCTCACATCGCAGGTGCCGGTGACGTGCACGTAGAAGGAGCTCAGGCACTTGGCAATTGGGTCAGAGGCATTTCCGTTGGCATCCACAAGGTCAAGCTTGAAGTCGACTGCAGTGGGCAGACAGGAGGGTGTTGGAGGACCGTGCTGCGGGAGGTGTCTCCTCGCGGTGTAGCCGGCGGGTACTAACACTGTTTGTGCCTGCCAGCCATGCTGTCCTGTGCCTCAGCTGCCAGTTCCAGCTCTCCCTAAGCATTCTGTTGCGATACAGCTGATGTAGCATGCCAGCCAGCGCAGCCCCGCTCACCAGCAGTGCAGGTGCCGGTGGCGGTGACGCCAGCCGCCGCTGCGAGCAGACAGAGCGCCAGGAGCGCCGTTCGATTGGGCCTCGTCATGGCGAGGTCGTGGTTCTGCCGGGGCAGTGGGCCAGAAGGGAGGAAGGGTGGTGAGGAAGGGACGCTTGCAGTCCGGACCTGACCACACCACGCGCCCTAACAGTGCCTCTAGCGCAATGCTCCCAGCGTACAAGCTAACTTGCCCGCGTCTCACCAGGCGTGCCGAATTGGGCTTTGGAGGGGCGAGAAGGGCGGCAAAGGTGCAAACACCAAGCTGGGCTAGCGTTCCGTGTTATGGCCTGGGTGAGGCAGGAGCTTAGTGAGTCTGGTGGTATGCAGACGTTTGAAAGGAGCAAGAAATGGAGAGGGGGGACGATCGACGGCTTTTGAGGGCCACCGGTGATTTTCCGGGAGCGGTCGTGTGTCCTCCGGGTCAGTTTGTAATGCGGCCGGTGGCACAGGGTAATATCCCTCCTTTGAAGACGTGGAATATGTTGAGGGTTTGAGACAGGCTTCCGGCCTGCGTCGGAGGACTGGAGGGTGGCCTGCGGGATTGGATACCTCGAGCCCCAGCGGCCCAGTCCTACGTGTGACCCCTGGGGACATCCCGCATCCGGGGCGTCAACTGACCCGTCGTGGCGGAGCCCTGCAAAGGGGTTCGCCCACAATTGGGATGCCCGGCATAGGGGAACCGCCTGGAGGGGATGGGGTGCCGGGGCGGGGAGGAGGGTTGGGGGAATCCTGTGTGCCCCTGCATCACCGCCAGGATGCACCCCTGCGCCGCCCAGAATCTGCCCAGCCCACCAACCAAACAGCCAAGTGGGGCTGGTCTGCCCAGCCAACCCAGGCCTGTCTGCCCATTGCTATCGAGCCAGTCACTACTGACCAAACCTCTAACAGCACCAAGAGAGCCTTCGTGGGCACGGCATGCCTCGCTGTGCTCCACACTGCCGCTGCTGCCCTCACATGCTGCCAGCTCTACCACGCGATTCAGCTTACAGAGCATTGCCCCCAATGGCCGCCAGGTACACATTCTGCCGGAAAAGGATAAGCGCAATGGGCAGCGAAACTCCGCACAACCCTGCCCCTGCGCTGCCTCCTTGCACACACCTGCACAGTTGCTACGCCTCGGCTCGCAAGCACCGCCGGCCTGACGCCCTCAACAGTCATTGTGATGTGGAAAATGCTTGCTGCTTTCCCTTCAGTTACCGTTAACTGCCCCACCGCCACCATAATGCTCCCCACTGTTGTGGAGAGCAGGGACCTGTTGGTGGCACTGCGAGGCAGCATTGCTCCTTGTCTATCTGTGGACACACCTGCAGTCCAGCCTGCCACAGTCCGAGCAGATTGCTTCCATCACAGGATGACTGGGACAGCTGTTGAGATGCAGCATCGGTGCGGTACAAGCAGAGGGCAAAAGCTGGTAGAGATGGAGAGCAGCGTGCCCTGTGGCATGTGGCCATTTTTCCGGAGGGATTTGAACTTTCAAGGCGTTTCCTACAGGCGACCTGGATGACTATCAGGGAGACGAGATTGTGTGTGCCGATGTCAGCAGAAGTGAAATAAGGAAGAGGTCAAGGCTGCATGAGAGTGCAGTGAGTCTGGAGAAGGATAAGCTGCCTATGGTGAGGAACGTACGTCCCACTCATGTCAAGATGCGGGGTGAACGGAGGCTTACGTTGCTAGCAGGGAGGGGCGCAATGCTGCACTAGGCATGGTTGCTGAAGAGGGAATTGAGGTCACCGCTTAAGATGCCATGCATGCGTGGAAAACTGAGGGCAGAGCAAGAGAAATGGTTCATTGGACAAGACAACAGTGCTGAAGGGAGGGCAGTGAGGGAAGGGGAGTACAGACAAAAAGAGCATGCAAGGACTTCTAGCTCTAATGCAGAATCAATCGACGACTTGCTGGCCGCATTGGTTGGCATGAAGACTGCCCAGTAAGCCCGCGAGTCGTGTATCCTCGCGGGCTGCAGAGGTAAGGAAGGTTTAAGTAGTTGGCGAGACCAGCAGCATACAAGAACTGCTTTCTTATCGCATGGCAGGCGCGCACAAGCTTACAGCAACAGCCAGAGAGCTCACCATGTGATGCAGCCTCGTTGTCCAGGTGCATTCTGATATTTGTTGGCGGGACAAGGGGCACATAGCCGGAGCCCCTCACGATTCGAGTAAAACCCGCGAGGGCATAGCTGCGGCAGCCTGCACGCATGCCCCAGGAACGACCACTTTCAGCTTCGGTGTCGACGAATGTTAAAGCCTCAATAGAGGAAGCGCCAGGACTGCACTCGCATGTGGCGCCAGCAAATGCACTTACCGCGTGGCAATGGTCGGACACTGGCTGCCAACAGGGCAGAGCATGCATGTCGATGATCTCGATGCATTTGCGAACGATCCTGCCTTGCTGCAAAAGGCACAGGGAGACAAATTGTGTTAGTCGGCCATGCAGGACTCACACAAAAGCACACGACACGTCTGCACACAATCTTGCGGCCAGCTTCGCACGCTTACCAGGAATAGCATGCACCGCTGCCCGGGGCACTGAAGTAGCCAGGCGTGCAAGCTGAGCAGGTGGAGGCGCGACCCTTGGAGTACGTTCCAGCGGGGCAGGTTTTGCAGGACTTGGATCCAAACGTGTTAGCATACTGCCCGGGCGGGCAAGAGTCGCAGCCGTCCGAACCTTCCTCTGAAGAAAACGTCCCAGGAGGACTGCGGGCATGCAGAGAAGTGCATTGCGGTCAGAGCCGCTTCTGTTCAACTTCCATTTGAGCACAATCACCTGCCTGCATGCATTCAGCAGTACCCTGCAACGCAATGCAAGCTCACCATGCCGTGTATGTCTTTGCGCCAACATCTTCAACGTATGTCCCTTTCGGGGCAGGAGCACAAGCTGCAGCGGCACTAGATGAATAATACCCGATTGGACAGGGCTGGCACTCGACATTGCCATCGTCCTGGGTGCTTGTGCCAGCTGGGCACAGCAAGCAGCGAGTCTGCCCTGCCATTGGCTGGTATGTATTCATCTGCAGCAAAAAGGTTGCATGGCATTAGGTACAGTGTTCGCGAGCACGATGGCGCTGGTCATGTCCTTCCAAGCTTACTCTGTCTGCTCCTCATCCGCTGCCCCCTTGCATGGACAGGCACACTTCTCACTTACCGCGCAGGGCGTGCAGGACGAGCCGCTTGCAGCCAATGAGGTGTTGCCTCCACCATTGATGTCAGTCATGTAGTAACCAGCCAGGCTGCAGGAGAAATACGGGTACATGCCAGCACTGAAAGGTCAAGCACAGTACTCAAGGCCTGGCAAGCTAGCCTTGCCACTGCAAGAGCTGAAAGGAAGTAACACTGCATCCAAACCTACCAGGGCAGGCAGTTGGTGTTGTCGCTGCTGTCCACTTCACGTCCAGCAGTGCACGTGAGGCAGGTTGGGCTGCAGGCAGGGTGAAAATGTTGCAAGCGTCATGCAGCGCTTTGCGTGGAGAGAAAATTTTTGCCAGCACGACAAAGAGGCATGCGCAACCTGAGCATGCAGTAATGCCCGCCCTGCCGGCCCTGGCCCCTCTACCTGCTGCTGCTGGCCGTTCGGTAGGTATTGCCTGTGCATGGACTGCATACATCGTTGCCGGACAGTATGCTTGTGCTCTTGTCTGGGAAACT
>VFQP010005701.1_pt1 | contig 10677 bp, 5 predicted proteins | sample 3512351 | NCBI WGS metagenome assembly VFQP01 (sample SAMN10412372, study PRJNA504923) | tailings metagenome | isolation source: Relicate 1 Philex TSF1 revegetated site | place: Philippines: Tuba, Benguet | collected 2017-08-29
TTTGGGGTGCTAAAACAACTCATTCTCAGATACTTAGTTTCTTGGAAAAGTCATAGCAATCACAAAACCACAATTAATTTAAGAAACATTGTTTCGGGCTGGAAAGTTCGAGTTAAATTTCTATGAAAAAAGTTCACTTTATTGCCATTGGAGGAGCAGCCATGCACAATCTGGCTATCGACCTACACAATAATGGTTATCTGGTTACGGGTTCTGACGATGAGATTTATGAGCCTTCTCGCAGTTTATTGGCTCAGAATGGCCTTTTGCCAGCCGAAATAGGTTGGTTTCCAGAAAAAATTTCAAGTGATTTGGATTGTGTAATTTTAGGAATGCATGCCCGAGTAGATAACCCCGAGCTACTAAAAGCTCAGGCATTAGGATTGAATATTTACTCATATCCTGAGTTTGTCTATTTGCAAAGCCAAAATAAACAAAGAGTTGTGATTGCTGGAAGTCATGGAAAAACTACCATTACTTCAATGATTCTTCATGTGCTACAATACCATCATAAAAAGTTTGACTATTTGGTTGGGGCTCGAATCGAAGGGTTCGATACCATGGCCAAGCTGTCGGATGCTCCCGTAATTGTTATTGAAGGTGACGAATATTTAGCTTCGCCTATCGACCGCAAGCCCAAGTTTTTACATTATCATCCACACATAGCCCTTATTTCGGGTATTGCTTGGGATCATATCAACGTATTCCCCGAGTTTCAAGACTATCTACACCAGTTTGAACTATTGGCACAGGATGTACCTAAGTCAGGCAGTTTGATTTATGATGAAACCGACCCCTTGGTGGCTAAAATAGGTGCTGTCGAATATCCCGATATTCAAAAATATGCTTATAGAGCTCATCCTGCCAAAGTAAAAAATGGTAAGACTTTTTTGATATTACCTAATAAAAAAGAATTAGAAATTGCTGTTTTTGGTGAGCATAACCTCAAAAACCTTAATGGGGCTCGTTTGGTGTTGAGTCAAATCGGTATCGAAGAGGACGAGTTTTACGAGGCTATTGCTTCTTTTAAAGGAGCTGCCAAGCGTTTGGAACTGGTTGCAAAAAACGAGCATACTATTTTTTATCGAGATTTTGCCCATGCTCCGTCCAAAGTTGAAGCTACTACAAAAGCTCTGAAAACCCAATTTCCCGAACGGCACTTAGTGGCTTGTTTAGAACTACATACTTTTAGTAGTTTGAATAAGAACTTTTTGAAAGAATATGCCCATAAATTAGATAGTGCCGACACCGCAATAGTTTATTTTAGTCCAAAAACACTTGAACACAAAAAACTTCCTGCTATTTCGGTAGAAGAAATTAAAGCTGCTTTTGGTACACCACATTTAGAAGTATTTACCGATAACGAATCCTTAAAAGCCTACTTATTGACCAAGCGATGGCGTGACTCAAATTTACTGATGATGTCGTCAGGGACTTTCAATGGTCTGGATTTTGCGGAAATTTCAAATCAAATACTTCAATAAATGGGATAGGTAATGGCAAATACGCATCAAAAATGATGTTCTATTACCTTGCCAAACAACTTTACTCAAATCATGAACAGAATAACACAACTTTTTGAACAAAAGAAGAATAATATATTAAATGTTTATTTTACGGCAGGATACCCTGAATTGAACGATACTACCACTGTCTTAAAAGCACTAGACGAAAGTGGTGCCGATTTGGTAGAAATAGGTATGCCTTACTCAGACCCTGTTGCTGATGGTGAAACCATTCAGGCTTCTAACCAAATTGCCTTGGACAATGGCATGAGTGTCAAACTCTTGTTTGAGCAATTAGCTGGCATACGACCTTCTGTGAAAGTACCGATACTTTTGATGGGTTATATCAATCCTGTGTTGCAATTTGGGATCGAAAACTTTTGCCAAAAATGTCAAGAAGTAGGCGTAGATGGTTTGATTTTACCCGATTTGCCAGTAGATGTTTATGAAGAGGAATATAAAGCAATATTCGATAAATATGGTATCTTGAATATCTTCTTGATTACACCTCAAACTTCAGAAAGCCGAATCAGACATATCGATGCTATTTCTGCTGGCTTTATTTATATGGTTTCGTCGGCAAGTATTACTGGGGCAAAATCTGGAATATCGGATGTTCAGGAAGAGTATTTTGCTAGAATCAATGCCATGAATCTTACTAACCCTCGCTTGATTGGCTTTGGTATTTCAGATAATGAAACATTTGTCAAAGCTTCTTCTCATGCTGCTGGGGCTATTATTGGTAGTGCATTTATCAAGGTTGTTTCGACTTCAAAGAATCTCCAAACTGATATTAAGGCTTTTGTACAAGCGATTAAAGGAGCATAAAAATATGGAATATTATCATAAACATGAGTTATTTCATATTTAGTGAATATTTTTGAATATGCTTTTCATCAGTAGAGATGTAATGCTTTGCGGCTAAAGATGTGTCATGCTGATATTTAACATAAAAAAAGGCGGTCGAAAATTGTTTTTCGATCGCCTTTTGTATGAATACCCTCTAAATTCCTATCATTTGAGCAATTGATAAATCTCTTCAAAATTTACTTGACGACGTTATAAATCCTAACAAACACCAATAGGGACTCTTTTAATATTACTTAAAATTTTAGATGACTCACGTTTGATTACCACGCTACTGTAACAGCCCCTCGTTTTACTTTGATTTCGCTACCCGCATCGGGATATTCGGGCCGATACGTAATCTCCCAAACGTAGCTATTGGGTGGCGATAATACGCCTTTGTATTTACCATCCCAGCGGTCGTCCCAATCGTTAGACAAGAAAACCATTTCGCCCCAGCGGTTATAGATTTTTAGGGTAAAATCATTTCTTGAAATATGCTTGACAAAAATCTGAAATGTATTGTTTTTACTGTCGTTATTAGGCGTAAAAATATTAGGAACAATAACATCAGGAATACACAAATCATACACTGTTGTGGTAGCAGTATTGATACATCCTGCGGGGTTAGTTACTTTTACCGTATAAAAACCAGGCGTATAAACTGCTATTTTCTGGGTGTTTTCGCCTGTTGGTATCCAATTGTAGGTCATAAAGCCCCCGCCATTACCTGCGTCTAACTGTACAGGTAAGCCATCGGGTACACATATTGGTGTTTCAGATTTTAGGCTTATATAAGGTATTGCCAAGATATTCACCTTGATGTCATCAATGGTATTACACGTTCCATTCGATACCGTTAGGGTATAAGTTCCTGTTCGTGACGGGAATATTTTAGCTGTATTTTCGCCCGTATTCCAACGGTACGTCAAGTTAGGTTCAGTATTGATACCAATCATTTTGATTTCATTTCTACAGAAATTTATATCATTACCCAAATTTACTTGTGGTTTGCTAACCGTAGAGATATTTTTGGTTTCGCTTCCTACACAGTTATTTTGAGTGAATTGGTATTTAATAGCGTCGGTTTTGATAAAAGCTGGAGGCGTGTATAAGCCGCTTGTACTAATGTTTGTTCCTGACCACACACCACCAGCAGGAGTTGCAGTAAGCTGTATAGGAGATGTACCTAAACAAACAGTAGTTGGCCCAATAATAGTTACTTTAGGGCTAGGCCTGAAGGTAACTGTTGTGTTGGCTACATTTCTACAAATACCGTCCAAAGAGGTTACTGTTACGGTGTAAGTTCCCGAATTAGTAACTGCTATTTTTGGGGTAGTAGCTCCAGTATTCCACACAATGTTTCCAGACGAATAGTTAGATGCTTCCAGTTCTATGGTTTCGCCTTCACATTTGCTAGCAGGAGGGGTAATAGTTACGGCAGTTCTAGTTACACTGTTGATGGTAATAGGGCCTGTAGTATATTTACAGCCAGCCGCATCTTCAAAGCTGATAATATATGTACCTGTAGTAAGGTTTTTGATTTTATAAATACCCGACGAAACAAAAATAGAAGCCATACCACCACTACCTGCTTGTATGTCGGGAGTACCTTGTTTTATTAAAATATAATTGAAAGGGATAAATCTGCTTGTGCTAAGAACATTGATATTGATAGCCCCATCGCTTAAACAAGTCACATTGTCGACCCTTGTAGTAATATTGGCTAATGGAGTTGCCGCAGGAATCAGGCTGAATGTTTCAGTTTTTCCACAAGAGCTTGGACTATTGATTGTTACTTGATAAGTACCTGTACTAAGCCCGCTGATATTCGCACCAGTCAAATTTGGTTGTAGTATACCATCTTTGTACCAGACAAAAGTATAGGTATCGGCTGGGTTAAAATTACTTAATACAATAGAGCCATCTTGTTTATTACAAGCTGTTGGGGCTGTAATAAGTCGGCTAAAATTAGTTGGGGGCCTTTGGGCTACATTAATATCATCGCTTACAGTACACGTTGTATTACCTATTGGTGTGGTTACGGTCACGGTATATTTACCTGCTGTGGTAACAACGATAGAAGGCGTTGTCTGTCCTGAACTCCATCGATATTGGCTATTAGAGCCTCCTGCAACTGAAGCGTCCAAAATAATACTTGAAGAATTACAGATAGTGGTATCGGCTAGATTAAAAGGCTGAGCCTGAGCCAATACAACATTTATTTCATCGTCTTTGATACAACCATTGCGTTCTACCAATACTCTATATTTGCCCGACTGAGTAACCGTGAGAGTTCTGAGGGAATCATTAGGGAGAAAAGAGCCATCTTTTACCCAGAAATAATTACTACTATCGAGGGTATTGTTAGAATTTAAAATAGTAGAGGCCGCACAAAGCTCAATATCATTACCAAGGTTGGGGCTTGGCATGGGCTTTATCGTAAACTCCTGTGCAGGCAAAGTCGTATCGGATTTACAGCGGTTGGCCATAACCACCCTAACATGATAAACACCTGGCTCGGTAAGGGTAATACTAGCCTGTAAATCTTTGTCACCAGCACCACCGCCAAGCGTAGCTATAGGAGAACCCTCAGGTTGGTTATTTTGTGGGGCTTTACCTCGATAAACCAACCACAGGGTTTTGGTATTTTTGAGCTTATCGCCACATAAGTGGTTCGCTTGAAAATTGGTAGGAGACCCCAAACACGTATCTGACACCGAAATACCCGATTGTTCGTCTTGTGTTGGTGTAACAGAGGTAGTATTGGGTAATCCCAACTGGCTTAGTTTTCCATTGAGGTCAAAACCATTTCTTTTGTATTCGAGTGTATCTAGCTTGTCGGTACTTTGTAATTGTACATTGGGTTTGCCTATTACACCCAAAAAAGAACTTCCCTGAATAGCCATGTATATTTTGCCATCGGGCCCTACCTTGAGTGTTCCAAAATTTTGGGTACTGGTACTATCGATTAATACCTTTGATTTTCGGATAGTAGCGGTGTCGGTTGTTGTAATATCAAATTTTAATAATTGCGATTTAATAGTAGTATCAGCAGGAGGAAGTGTTGTTACACCTGCAGTAAGGGTTGCGTACAGGCTATTACCATCGGGCGAAAACTCTGCTCCGTAAAGGGTAGGTGGTGCTAGCCCAAGATCGATAACCCTTTTGCCAGAGATTGTTCCTGTAGAATCTGCAAAATCATATATTTCAATAAGGTTTTTGTAAGGGCCAGGAATAACATAAGCCATTTTTGTATTATCGGCCGAAAATTTAAGATACCCTTGTGCCTTGCTTACCGAATCGACAGCTGAACCGATATCTATGGTTTTGGAAATAGAAAGCCCATTTTTAGTAACCCTATTGAGCCTAAAGGTATTATTACCGTAGTCGTGGGTAACTACCCAATAAGTAGAATCTTTGGGAACGTATACCGATGCAACACTTTCGGTTGTTTGAGCATCATTTACAGGGATATTTTTTTCAACAATTTTTCCCTTGCCACCATCTTTTCGCATATCAACTACCGAATAAGTAAGTTGTTTTTGGCCATTAATATCTGTTGTAGTAAACACATAATACAGCGACTGACAGCCTTTACAGGAAGGTACAGGTATAATAACAGTTCCTTGAGTGGCAAACGAACTGCCGAGTAGGGTGTCGGCAGGGCTGACCGAAGGCATGAGTGTTCCGTCTTTACGGTATACCTTGCGGCCATCGGTATAAAAAATAGTATTTCCTTTGGCATCTGTAATAGACGACACCCCTTCTATGGCATCGGTTTTTCCTTGGTCGTCGGCTGTTGGCGAACCATTTGAAAACAACATACCTGCACCTTTACCAAAATACCAATATTCTTTTGGAGGCTCAGGGGGTGGTGGTACGCAAAGTTTTACATTGAGCTTATTTTCTGACGAACACCCTGTAAGTGTATCGGTTACCTGTACAGAATAACACGTTGTCGAATCTGCAAAAATAGTTTGGGTGGTATCGCCTTTAGGAAACCAACTATATTTGTATTGTGGTAATGCTCCGCCAGTGCGATAAGGGTCTAGTTTGAGTTTATCACCTTTACAAATGGTAGTGTCTTGTTGAGAAGGGTCATTACCCAAATAAAAAGGCGTTGGAGGCTGATTAATAGTAATTTCGGTGGTATACACCTTTGGTACACCTGCCTCTGTACGGGTAAGAGTAATTGTTTTTTTGCCTGGTGTTGTATATAAGTGTGCAGGACTTTTTAAAGTAGAGGTATTTTTGTTGCCACTGGTAGGGTCACCAAAATCCCAGAGCCATGCAGTGGCTGGCGTACTAAAGGTATCTTTAAACTGTGTTGCGGCTGTAGAGTCCTGACATTCTGACAAGCATAGTTTTGTGGCACTTATTTGGGCGACAGTTGTCGTATTGGTTCCAGCCCATATTAATAAACCTAGTAGTAGGCTCAAAAAAAACTGATATGTTTTACCAAAATTCGACATTTCTTCGTTATCTAGTTCGTGATACTTTTACTAAATTACTTTAATAGACCATTAGAAACTGAAAAGGGTTGTATTAAGGTTTTGATATGGCACTAGATTTGATACTATTTTCTACATTTTAGGGCTATTCCAATCATGGCAAATATGTATTACTGCTAGAAAATGAGTACATTCATGCCTAAATTAAACGAAATATAAGCTTAAAAATTTTAGTTAAAGACAAAACTACTTGCCATTTCGACAAAACATAAGTATTGTTAGTATATACGAAAAAATCATACCGCTTAGCTAAGTAAGTTGTAGTCAATAATAACAAATTTTCATAAATAGTTATGGAAAATAAATTGTTTTGATTTTATGTTTAAAAATATCCTTCTCTTGCTGTCTATATTAGTAATAAGTGTGTTTTGTGCGAAAGCCCAAGACCCGCAATATTCGCAATTTTATGCAGCACCACTATATTTGAATCCTGCCTTTGCTGGTTCGGCAATGGCACCTCGGGTTAATTTTAATCATCGCAACCAATGGCCTTCGCTAAGTGCCAATTTTGTAACATCTTCGCTATCGGGCGATATGTATTTTGATAGAATAAACAGTGGTGTGGGTATTTTGTTAACCAACGACCGCCAGTTTTCTAATCTAAAAACAACCGATATTGGTGCTATTTACTCTTATCACCTCAAAATATCGGATGGGCTTTCTGCCAATTTAGGTGTTCAGGGGTCTTATGTGATGCGCGGAATCAATTTTGGGGACTATATTTTTGCCGACCAAATTCAATCGTATTTAGATGGAAATGGCTATCCGCCAGTAACATCCGACCCTATTACCAATAATGGCAATTTGGCTCCACAATTAAAATACTGGGACTTTTCGTCGGGTGGGATTGTCTATTCCGACCGCTTTTGGGCAGGGGTATCGGTGCATCATATCAATCAGCCCAATCAGTCATTCAATAATGCCGATGCTCGATTGCCTATCAAAATAGGTATTCAGGCGGGGTATCGTATTCCGATTGCTGATTATGAAATTGGGAATAATTTAGGCGATGCTATCGAGAAAGAAAAAAGTCTTACGCCTGTAATTCACTATAAACGGCAGGGTGTTTCTGACCAGCTTGATTTAGGCTTGTATTTAACTTATTCGCCATTGGTATTGGGTGCTTGGTATAGGGGTATTCCTTTGAAATCGTATCAAAAAAATGGACAGAGTTTTATGAGCAACGATGCTGCTATTATTCTTATTGGTTATCGACAAGACAACTTTTCGATTGGTTATAGCTATGATGCTACAATTTCGAGCCTTGGGGCATCAACAGGAGGAGCTCACGAAATATCCTTATCTTATATATTCAGCGATTTGTTTGAGCCAAAGCCTAAATATAGGCCAAGAAAAGCTGAACTTCGATGTCCTAAATTCTAATCATTAAAAGGTCGGAAGAAATATTTCTTCCGACCTTTTAATGATTATGCTATTGTAATTTTTTATAACGAATTCGTTTTGGCGTAGCATCCGACCCCAAACGCTTACGGCGGTTTTCTTCGTAGTCAGAGAAGTTACCCTCAAACCAATATACTTGAGAATCGCCTTCAAAAGCCAAAATATGGGTAGCCACACGGTCCAAAAACCAACGGTCGTGAGAAATAACTACAGCACACCCCCCAAAGTTTTCTAAAGCTTCTTCAAGGGCACGAAGTGTATTTACGTCCAAGTCGTTGGTTGGCTCATCCAGAAGCAACAAGTTTGAACCCTCTTTTAGCATCATTGCCAAGTGGACACGGTTACGTTCTCCACCCGAAAGATTTGCTATTTTCTTTTCTTGGTCGGCACCAGCAAAGTTAAACTTACTCACATAAGCACGAGCATTTACTTGTCGATTGCCTAGCAGGATATGTTCTGTACCACCCGAAATAGTTTCAAAAACTGTCTTGTCTCCTTGTAATTGGTTGTGTTCTTGGTCTACATAAGCCATTTTTACAGTTTCGCCCACTTCAAATGTTCCAGCGTCGGGTTGTTCTTTTCCTGTAATAAGTTTGAATAATGTAGTTTTACCAGCCCCGTTTGGCCCGATAATACCTACAATACCTGCAGGTGGCAACGAGAATGTAAGGTTTTCAAAGAGAAGTTTGTCGCCATAAGCTTTTGACACATTATTTACCTCAATAACCTTATTACCCAATCTTGGCCCTGGAGGAATAAATAACTCTAATTTATCTTCTTTCTGTTTGTTTTCTTCCGAAAGCAAATTTTCGTAAGCCCCCAAACGAGCCTTAGATTTTGCCTGACGAGCTTTTGGTGCCATACGTACCCATTCCAACTCACGCTGTAGGGTTTTTTGGCGTTTTGATTCGGTTTTCTCTTCTAAAGCCAAACGATTTTGTTTTTGCTCTAACCAAGACGAATAATTACCTTTCCAAGGAATACCCTCGCCACGGTCAAGTTCCAAAATCCAACCTGCTACATTGTCTAAGAAATAACGGTCGTGTGTAACAGCAATAACCGTTCCTTTGTATTGGCTGAGGTGTTCTGCAAGCCACAATACCGATTCGGCATCGAGGTGGGTGGTAGTTGCATCCAGAAGTAATACGTCGGATTCTTGAAGCAATAAGCGGCATAAAGCCACACGGCGTTTTTCACCACCCGATAGATTTCCTACCAAAGCGTCGGAAGGAGGGCAACGAAGAGCATCCATGGCTTTTTCTAGGCGGGTATCTAATTCCCAGGCATTGAAATGGTCGAGTTTTTCTTGTACCTCGCCCTGACGAGCCAGCAATTTGTCAAAATCAGCGTCGGGGTCGCCAAAAGCTTCATTGATTTCGTCAAACTCTTTTAACAAAGCTACAATTTCGGCAACACCTTCTTCGACAATCTCTTTAACCGTTTTGTCGGGGTCTAGTTTAGGTTCTTGTTCTAACAAACCTACCGAATACCCAGGCGAAAATACTACATCGCCCGTGTAGCTTTTGTCGATACCTGCAATAACACGGAGCAAGGAAGACTTACCCGAACCGTTTAGACCAAGTACCCCAATTTTAGCACCGTAGAAAAAAGATAGATAGATGTTTTTGAGGATTGTTTTTTGAGGAGGAACAGTTTTGGAAACCCGCTCCATCGAAAAAATAATGGTTTCTTGACTCATTGTTTGTTGTTTTATTCTGAATGTCGGTTTATATTAGTAGAATCAATCATGGAAAGTAAAATTTCAAAATAAGCCTTAGTAAGGTATGAGATTAAAAGCCATAAAATGCTATCTCGATGGAGAAAAGTACTTCAGCGTTGTCAATCCCAACAACATTTACCTTGGTTTGTCACTGATTTTGTGTTTGAACAAAAAGTTACCTCAATGTTATAGTTTTATGAGGACTTATTTGCTCACTTATTAAGTTTTTTTTTACTTGGTAATGATTGACTACCTATTTTAGTATCAAAGATAGTAAAAGGGTACTGGGGATTCAGTGGATATGGCTTAGTTTTTGTTTTTAAGCTATATTTCAATATTTTTATAAAGACTAATCATAAAATTTATCCGTAAAATGGATAATGTATGTAAATTGTTAGATTTTTTACTGAAATTCAGTATATTGCGGGAAAAATAATTAGAGAATTATTAATACACATAGAACTGTTTCAATAAATTTGTCTAACTTTTATAGGTTATAATCAAGACTTATTCGTTAATGTAGAGTATATTCAAAGAGAATAGATGTTAATGAAAATAAATAATTTAAAACAATTGTCAAATTAACCTAAACCATGAATCCCGTTAGAGCTATGAGCATTGCCAAAAACTCTAACCACGCAACGTAAACCAATGGAAAATACAGTAAAAAATGCAGCCGAGTATGGCTATT
>VFQP010005702.1_pt1 | contig 10674 bp, 6 predicted proteins | sample 3512351 | NCBI WGS metagenome assembly VFQP01 (sample SAMN10412372, study PRJNA504923) | tailings metagenome | isolation source: Relicate 1 Philex TSF1 revegetated site | place: Philippines: Tuba, Benguet | collected 2017-08-29
CGGGTCTCAGATCCGGGACTTGAGAGGGTGAGAGACCGGTGGCTTCGCCCAGAGGGTGGGAGACGGGACTGAAATAGAAAATGAGAGATGGGCAACCAACGAGTTGAGAGACGGGAATCTCGGCGGCCTGGACGGCAGTCGGGGTCCGGGTCTTGGTCTTGGTCTTGGTCGGGGTCGGGGTCGGGGCCGCAGCCCACCCCGACCCCGACCCCAACCGCGGGCCCCGGTCGAACACGGTCCCGATTCCCATCTCATTCGTTGCTCATCTCCCATCTCTATTTCAGTCCCGTCTCCCATCCTCTGGGCGAAGCCACGGGTCTCTCACCCTCTCAAGTCCCGGATCTGAGACCCGGGACACGGGAAGCGAGAGGCGAGAAACGAGAAACGAGAGGCCAGAAACGAGAGCCCTATCGGACAGCCCCTCCGCAAGGGAAATTCCGGGTCTCACCCTGAACAGAGGTTCCCTCCTGATGACAAATCGCACGCTGCATCGCGCGGCCGCGCTGGTCGCGCTCGTTCTCGCGCCGCAGGTCCTCGCCGCGCAGGAAGACAAGTCGGTGGCCGTGAAGGGCGGCATCGAGATGCCCGGCTGGAAGGGCATCGTCGACGACAAGGAACTCAAGGCCGGTCTCACGGTAGACAGCGCGCACTTCCGCGCCATGGGCCCTGGCATGCACGCCACCACCGGCCCCGCCATCACCTACTGGAACCCGACCATGATGGGCAAGGGTGACTACACGGTGAAGGCCACGTTCAGCGAGCGCGAGTACATGGGACGCAACAATCACCCGCATCCCTATGGCATCGTGATCGCGGCCAACGACATGGGCACGCCCAACGCCAGCTATCTCTACTGCTCGGCCTACGGCAACGGCAACTTCATCGTGCGCGGCATGGGTCCTGCGCCGTTCCAGATGAACGGCCGCGGCACCGCGCATCCGGCCGTCAACAAGGCCGAGGCCAAGGGCAAGCCGGTCACGCAGGAAATCGCCATGTCGGTGAAGGGCGACAAGGTCTCCTGCAGCATCAACGGGCAGGAAGTGGCCAGCTACAGCAAGGCCGAACTGGTTGGCGCGGGCAAGCTCAAGAGCACCGACGGAGCGGTGGGTGTGCGCATGGGTCACAACACCGACGCGCATCTCGCCGGTTTCGCGCTCACCAAGAACTGATGACAACAAAAGCCTCGCCATCGCGTGACACGAGCGTCGCCGCTCTGCGTGTGGCGGTCGTGGGTGTGGGTGGCGTGGGCGGTGTGTTCGGGGCCCGTCTCGCGCAGGCGGGCCACGAGCTGCACTTCGTGGCCCGAGGCGCGACCGCCGAGGCGCTGCGCACGCGGGGACTGTATCTCGAAAGCGTGGACGGCGACCTGCATCTGCCGCAGGTGGCCGTCCACGAGTCCGCCGCCTCGGTGGGGCCGGTGGACGTGGTGTTCGTGGCCGTGAAGGCCACACAGGTGGAGGGCGTGGCGCCCTCGCTTCGTCCGCTCATCGGCGACGGAACCATTGTCGTGCCGCTGCAGAATGGCGTGGAGGCGGCCACGCTGCTGGCCGACGTGCTGCCGCCCGCGTCCGTCATAGACGGGCTCTGCCGCGTCATGGCCATGCAGACTGCGCCGGGCCACATCCGGCACACGGCGGTGACGCCGGTGCTCGAGCTCGGGCCGCGTGCCGGGCAGACCCTCGAGCCGGCGCGTGCCGCCACGCTCGACAAGCTCGTCGCAGCAGTGAAAGCCGCCGGTATGCATCCCATCGTGCCGCCCGACATGGCGGTGGCCATCTGGGAAAAATTCCTCTTCATCGAGCCGCTGGGCGCCGTCTGCGCCGCGGCGCACGAGGCCATTGGTCCGGTGCGCGAAACGCCGGCCACACGCGCCCTGCTCGATCAGGCCCTCGAGGAAGTGCTGGCCGTCGGACGCGCCATGGGCGTGACCTGGCCCGAACGCGCCAAGGCCGACGTCTGGGCGCGCTACGACGCGCTGCCGGCCGACGGGTCCACCTCGATGGCGCGGGACCTCATGGGCCGTCGCCCCAGCGAGTTCGACGCCCAGACGGGAGCGGTCATCCGCCTCGCGCGTCGTCATGCCGTGCCAGTGCCGGTGCACGACGTGCTCTACGCGGTGCTGCTGCCGGCGGCCACACCCGCCACCTGAGCCGGGTCGTCACGCGCCAGTCACCGCTGGCCGTTGGCCGGTGGCTTGCACTCACGTGTCCCGCGGTCGGACCAATCCTCCGGAACGCCTTGGCACGCAACGAGATTGCAGCGCGTTCGGGGGGTTGATCGTATCTTGTACAGATACCAAAGCAGTGAGTCACCGGGTGCCGCCGTGTCGCGCGGCCTCGGCTGACGTCAGGACTGGCACAGCGTCTCCCGCCTTGCTGTGCACAGTCCGCAGGTCCTCGCAGTAACTGCAGCACCTGATACCGCCGTGGATGGCAGCGCTCCCTCCTGCTGTTGTTTGCGTCGGCTACCCAGTGGAGTCCCCGCATGAAGGTTCTCCTCGCGTGGTCCGGCCTCACCGCCACTGTCACCCTCGTGACGTCGATGTTGTCGACGTCGCCGAACAGTGCGCGGCCCGCGACCTCGCCCGACATCCCGTCCACGCCACGCGCCGGCATTGCGCTGCATGCGCCACTGCGCGTGAGCAAGGCTCCGCTGCGCTTCGGTGCACGCGGCATGGCCATCGCCGCGCTCGACAGCACCGTGCAGCGCTACTGCGGTTCCTGCCACAACCCCACAATGCGGCGTGGCAATCTCAACCTGCGCGGCTATCGCATCGATCTCGCCAGCGATTCCATGGCGACGACAGAGAAGATCATCCGCAAGCTGCGCGCGGAGATGATGCCGCCGCCGGGTTCGCGTCGCCCCAAGGGTGATACGCTCACCGCGCTCGCGGAAACGCTCGAACAGATCATGGACGCCGAGCCGGTGAACCCGGGCACGCGTGTCTTCCAGCGTCTCAACCGCGCTGAGTATGAGCGCGCGGTGCGTGACCTGCTCAACCTGCAGATCGATGCCGGCAACTGGCTGCCGCTCGACACCAAGAGCGCGAACTTCGACAACATCTCCGACGTGCAGTCGCTCTCGCCGATGCTGCTCGAGGGCTACCTCAATGCCGCGTCGGCCGTCAGCCGCATGGCATTGGGCGATCGCAAGGCGGCGAGCTCGCAGATCACCTACAAGACCTCCCCGTTTGCCTCGCAGCATCCCTGGGATCACGTGGAAGGCACGCCGTATGGCACGCGTGGTGGCATGGTCGTGCTGCACACCTTCCCCGCCGACGGCATGTATCAGCTGCGCGTGAACGTGGGCGGCGGTGTGGGACGTCCCACGGAAGACGTGGACGTGTCCATCGACGGCGAACGCGTGGCGCTGCTGCACTACGATCGCGGCGTCAATCGCAACAGCGAGTCGGCCGACCTGCCTCTGGGCGCCGACTATCTGCTCACCGAACCCATTGCCATCAAGGGCGGTCAGCGTCGCGTGTCCATTGCGTTCGCGCGCAAGGCCGAAGGGCCGTACGAAGACCTGATCAAGCCGCATGAGTGGTCACGCGCGTCGGGTGCCACCGGTGCCCCCGGTACCACCGAGCCCGCGTACCTCATGGACGTCATGATCACCGGGCCGAGCAAGATCACCGGCATTTCCGACACGCCGGCGCGCCGTGCGGTGTTCACCTGTGCGCCGCGTGAAGCGGCCGCGCAGAAGGCCTGCGCCGAGTCCATTCTCACGCGGGTGGCCACGCGCGCCTATCGTCGTCCGCTCACGCCCACCGATCGCGCGGCGCTCATGAAGTTCTATGAGCAGGGCGCGCGCACCGGCGGCATGGAAGGCTTCGAAGACGGGGTGCGTCTCGGGTTGCAGGCCATTCTCGCCAGCCCGCACTTCATCTTCCGCTTCGAGCGCGAACCCTCCGCGGCGAAGGCCGGCAGCGACTACAAGATCGACGACCTCGAACTGGCCACGCGCCTGTCGTTCTTCCTGTGGAGCACCATTCCCGACGAACGCCTGCTCACGCTGGCGCAGCAGAAGCGTCTCTCGCAGCCTGCCGTGTTCCAGGCCGAGGTCAAGCGCATGATGCGCGACCCCAAGGCCGAGGCCCTGGCCACACGCTTTGCCGGCCAGTGGCTGCGCTTGTCGGACCTGGAGAAGGTGCAGCCCGATGCCTTCCTCTTCCCCGACTTCGATCAGCAGTTGGGCAACGCCATGGTGCGCGAGACCGAGCTGTTCTTCGAGGATCTCGTGCGCAAGGACAAGTCGGTGGTCACGCTGTTCACCAGCGACTCCACCTTCGTCAACGAGCGCCTCGCGCGGCACTACGGCATCCCAGACGTGACCGGCACGCAGTTCCGCAAGGTCGCCTACGCCGATGACCAGCGCCGCGGCGTGCTGGGACATGGCAGCGTGCTCGTGCAGACCTCACTCGGCAATCGCACCTCACCGGTGCTGCGCGGCAAGTGGGTCATGGAGGTGCTGCTCGGTGCACCGCCGCCACCGCCGCCGCCCAACGTGCCCGACCTCGAGCAGACCGCGGGCGCCAAGGAAGGCAAGCCGCTCACGACGCGTGAGCGCATGGAAGTGCACCGCGAGAATCCCACCTGCAAGAGCTGCCACAACTTCATCGATCCCATCGGGCTCGCGCTCGACAACTTCGATGTCACGGGCAAGCTGCGTTACCGCGAGAACGGCGCGCTGCTGGACACGCGCGGCAATCTGTACGACGGCACACCGCTGGTGACGCCGACCGATCTGACGACGGCGTTGCTCAAGCGGCCGGTGCCGCTGATGCGCAACTTCACGGAGAACCTCATGGCGTATGCGCTGGGACGCCGTGTGGAGGACTACGACATGCCCACCGTGCGCGCCATCGTGCGCACGGCGGAGAAGCAGGACTACCGCATGTCGGCGTTCGTGATGGGCGTGGTGACCAGCAAGGCTTTCCAGACCAAGCGGGCGGACGTCGTGTCTGCCGACGCCTCCCACTGATCGATCAAGAGATCGACGCACCCGACCCGGAGCCTCCCGTGCAATTCCTCACGCAAAAGACCCTCGAGCGCCGCACCTTTCTGCAGGGCTTGAGTGCCACCATCGCCCTGCCGTATCTCGACGCCATGTCCCCTGCCGGCCGCTTCCTCGCCGGAGCGGGCAATGCGCCGGCCACGGGGCACACGCGCCTCGTGTGCATCGAGTCGGTGCATGGCGCCGCCGGCAGCAATACCTGGGGCGCGTCCAAGTTCCTCTGGGCGCCCGAAGGAGTGGGCAAGAAGTTCGAGTTCGTGCAGGACTCGGCGCTCATGCCGCTGCAGAAGTATCGCGACTATCTCACCATCGTCAGCAACACCGACACGCAGATGGCCGAGCCGTTTGACGCGCCGGAAATCGGTGGTGATCACTTCCGCTCGAGCGCGGTGTTCCTCACGCAGGCGCATCCCAAGCAGACGCAGGGCTCCGACTTGTACGTGGGCACCAGCTTCGACCAGCTGGTGGCGCGCAAGATCGGACAGGAGACGCCGCTGCCCAGCATGCAGCTCTGCATCGAGAATCTCGATCAGGCCGGCGGCTGCTACTACAACTACGCCTGCGCATACACCGATACCATCAGCTGGGCCTCGCCCACGGAACCGCTGCCCATGATCCGCAATCCGCGGGCGGCGTTTGACCTGCTGTTTGGTGCCGGCGCCAACAACGTCGACCGCGCGGCGCGTCGCAAGGACAACGGCAGCATTCTCGACTGGGTGGTGGGCGAAATGTCCACACTCAAGCGGCAGTTGGGTCCGGCCGATCGTCGCCGCGTCGATCAGTATCTCGAGAACGTGCGCGAACTCGAGCGTCGCATTCAGATGGTGGAAGCCAAGAACACCAGCGGTGACGAGCGCCTGCTGCCCGAAGCGCCCACTGGTGTGCCGGATTCGTTCGAAGAGCACATGAAGCTCATGTTCGATATCCAGGTGCTGGCCTTCCAGTCGGACATGACGCGTGTGTTCTCGTTCAAGACGGGCCGCGATGCCTCGAGCCGCACCTTCCCCGAGAGCGGCACGAACAAGGGCTTCCATCCCGCGTCGCACCATGGCGGTCGCGAAGCGGCCATCATGGAGTTCAATCTCATCAACAAGTATCACGTGAGCATGCTGCCGTACTTCCTCGATCGCCTCAAGGCGACGCAGGACGGCGACAGCAACCTGCTGGACAACACGCTCATCGTGTACGGCTCGCCCATGGCCGACGGCAACGTGCACAATCACCGTCGCTGCCCGCTCATTCTCATGGGCGGCGCCAACGGCATGATTCCCACCAACACGCACCTCAAGGCACCCGACGGCACGCCCATGGCCGACGTGTTCCTCTCGCTGCTGCACAAGTTCGGCGTCGAGATGCCGTCGTTTGGTGACAGCGTGGCGCCGTTTGCCCTCTACACCAACGCCTGAGGCTCGCATGAGCAGCTCCAAACGGCAGGGCCGCTCGCGGCATGGTGTCTGGCTGACCGGCACGGCGGTGCTGGCCGCCATGACCATGCACGGTGTGGCCGCACCAGCCCTGGCGCAGGACAGCAAACCGGTCGTGCGTGTGGCCAACTCCACGCGACCGGCGGCCACCGCGCTGGCTGCGGCGGCCATGCGCGGCGATCTCGCCGAAGTGCGCGCACTGCTTGCACGGCAGGCCGATGTGAACGCCGCTACCGGCGACGGCATGTCGGCGCTGCACTGGGCCGCCGAGCGTGGGGATGCGGCCATGGTGCAGGCCCTGCTCAAGGCGGGCGCGGCGACCACGGGCAAGACCCTCAACGGCGGCTACACGCCGCTGCATGTGGCGGCCAGGGCCGGACACGGTGCGGCCGTGAAGGCGCTGTTGGCCGGTGGCGCCGACGCCAAGGCGCTCACCGCCACCGGCGCCACGGCGCTGCATCTCGCGGCGCAGGCCGGTGACGCCGTGGCCGTGACGGCACTGGCCGGCGCCAAGGCCGATGTGAACGCGCTCGAGACCGCATGGGGGCAGACGCCGCTCATGTTTGCCGCGGCGGCCAATCGGCCTGCGGCGGTGACCGCGCTGCTCAAGGCCGGCGCCAACCCCAAGGTCAAGACCAACACGCAGGATCTCACCGAAGAGCTCGCGCGTCAGCAGGCCGCAGCGCGCAAGCGCAATGAGGCCCTGTTCAACGCGCTGCCGCAGGCGGTCAAGGACAGCATCATCAAGGCCGCGGAGAAGGCGGCGCTCGCGGCGCCGGCCCTCGGTGCGCGTGGTGGTCCGCCGGGTGCGCAGCAGGCGCAACAGGCGCAGCCGCGTCAGATGGCGGGTGCGGCTGCCGGTGCTGCGGCGGCAGCCACCACGCCCGCCACCACGCCCGCCACCACGCCCGCCAAGCCCGACTCGGCCAAGAAGTTCGAGTACAAGGTGGGCCTCGCCGCACCGCCCACCAACGCCCTCACGCCCGAGCAGGTGCAGGAGGCCATTCTCGAAGGCCGCCGCGTCTACGAGCAGGAACTCAAGGACAAGTCCACCGAGCAGGTCATTCCCGCCGACACCACCAACGGGTTCCAGGCGGGCTACGAAGGTACCGTGGGCAGCATCGGCGGACTGACGGCGCTGCATCACGCGGTGCGTCAGGGCAATGCTGCGGCCGCCCTCGCACTCATTGACGGTGGCGCCGACATCAACGAGCAATCGGCCAGCGACAGCACCACGCCGCTGCTCATGGCCACCATCAATGGCCACTACGACCTGGCCATGCAGCTCGTCAAGCGTGGCGCCGATGTGAAGCGCGAAAGCATCCACGGCCTCACGCCGCTGTATGCCACGCTCAACATCATGTGGCATCCCAAGTCGCGCTATCCGCAGCCGCAGGCCGTGCAGAACCAGAAGACCACGCACATCGAGCTCATGGACGCCATCATCAAGGCGGGCGCCGATGTGAACGTGCGGTTGCGCAAGAACATCTGGTTCTTCGGCTTCAGCAACTGCGGCAACGCCAACTGCGGCCTCGAGATGCTCGACGGCACCACGGCGTTCTGGCGCGCGGCGTATGCAGTGGACGTCGATGCCATGAAGCTGCTCAAGGCAGCGGGCGCCAACGACACCATTCCGTCCTATCGTCCGCCGCAGCAGAACCGTCGGCGTCCCGGCGGCTTTGGCGGTCCGGTGGCCACGGCCATCGACGCTGAAGTGGATTCGGCGGCCAAGGCCGTGCCGCCCGGCATTGGCGTGTATCCCATTCACGCGGCGGCCGGTGTGGGCTACGGCAACGGCTTTGCCGGCAACGCGCATCGTCATGCGCCCGATGGCTGGATGCCGGCCATCAGGTATCTCGTCGAAGAACTCGGCCACGACGTGAACAAGCGGGACCTGGGTGGCTATACGCCGCTGCATCACGCGGCCGCGCGTGGCGACAACGAGATGATCGAGTATCTCGTGAGCAAGGGCGCGGACCCCAAGGCCGTGGCGCGGGACTTCAAGACCACCGTGGACATGGCCAACGGGCCGGTGCAGCGTCTGCGTCCCTATCCCGAGACCATTCAGTTGCTCGAGAAGATGGGCGCCAAGAACAGCCATCGCTGCGTGGGCTGCTGACGCGACGCACCGACATGTGACAACGGCCCGCTCCAGTGCATTGGAGCGGGCCGTTGTTGTTTGCTGTGGTGATTACTTCTTCTCGCCCGCCAGCAGCAGCTTGATGTGTTCGTCGACCTGCTGAAGGCCGCCCTCGTCCTTGTCCCAGCCAATGCGTCCGTCGGCGTTGCCATCCACGCCCGCCACCAGCTGACCGCACACCGACGCGAGCTGCGTGGTGAGCGTGGCCGCCGTGGCCGCGTCCTTGGCCTCACGAATGCGCTTGGCCAACTCGATGGCCTGCTCGGCGCGCTTCATGGCCGAGCGCGCGGCCATGGCCACGTGCTGCGCGTGGGTCTTCACGTTGGGCGATGCGCCGGGTTCCTTGGCTGCAAGTTCCACATGCTGCGCCACGCCACCGGCTGCGCGCACGAAGCCGAAGCCCTTGCCGGGGCCCGTCTTCTCGAGCTTGGGGTCGAGCGCGTGCAGCACATGGCCTGCGTGCAGCTGCATGGCCGCGAGGTCGGTGGGTGTGCGCGTGGCCAGCGTGGCGTGCTGCGCGGCCACCTGCGCTTCCGCAAAGGCCGTTGGCAGAAAACCCGCTTTCTCGGGCGTGTCCACGAAGCTGGTGGTCACGTGCCCGATGTGTGTGCCCACCATGCCGGCGGGCAGCGCACTGGCGGCCACGAAGCCGCGCACGACCGGCGGCGCCACGCGCCCGGGCAGCGGCGCGCCGGTGAGGCGGGCCACGACCGAGTCGAACTGCGCGCGATACTCGGCGTTGGTGCTGATGAGGAAGCGGCGGCGCAGATACTCGTCTTCCACGAGGCCCTTGGCCTTGAGCAGCGAGGTGATCTGTTCGCGCTTGCGCAGGGAGAGCTCGTGCTGCGCCTCGCCGGTCTTGTTGCGCGCCTGCGCCGAGCGTGCGTCGGCCGAGTCGTCGATGGCCACGAGCGCGAGATGCGTTTCGGCCAGCAGGCGGATGTCGGCCAGCGTCAGCGGGGCACGCGTGGCCCCGGTGGAGTCACGCGTGGCCGACGAACCCGACGCGGCGCCCTGCGCGTGGAGCGTGGGCGCGACGTTGAGCAGTGCGAATGCGAGACCGGCGGCCAGCAGGTGCAGGGGGGAGGACCGCAGGGCGCGGCGAACGGCGGGAGGGGTGCACATCGGGGGGGGAGGAAGCATGCCCTATGCTCGCGCAAAAATGTCCACAGCGCAAATCGCGACGGGTGTGCGATGAACTCTGGCGCAGTGGCGTGCCAAGGCACATTGTAGCGCCGAACCCACCACACCCACATCTGGAGCCTGACATGATTACGCGACGCCTGCGTCGTTCGTTCGTCCCGGCCGCATGGTGCGCGGCGGCACTGACCGGACTGGCCGCCACAGCCGGGGCCCAGGCGCCCACGCGTCCCGCGCCAGATCCGCGCAGCATGGGTGGTGGCAACTGCGCGCAGAACAGCTACAACTGTCGCGACACGCCCAATCCGTTGCCGGCGGCCAACACGGTGTGGATGGAAGAGATGACCTGGATGGATGTGCGTGATGCCATCAAGGCCGGCAAGACCACGGTGATCGTCACCACGGGTGGCATGGAACCCAACGGCCCGTGGCTGGTGACGGGCAAGCACAACTACGTGCTGCACACCAACTGCGAAGCCATTGCCCGCAAACTGGGCAACGCGCTGTGCGCGCCCATTGTGAAGTTCGTGCCCGAGGGCAGCGTGGAACCGCCCACGGGGCACATGACCTCACCGGGCACCATCAGCATGCGTGAGGGCACCTTCCGCATGCTGCTCACCGACATCGTGACCAGCCTCAAGGCGCATGGGTTCGAGAAGATCATTCTCATTGGCGACAGCGGCGGCAACCAGGGTGGACAGCGTGCAGTGGCCGATTCCCTCACGGCCATCTGGAAGGGCGCGCCCATCGTGGCGCATGTGCAGGAGTACTACGACTACGCGCGCGTGTCGGAGCACATGAAGAGCAAGGGCCTCACCGAGGGCGCGTCGGACAACCTGCACGACGACGTGATCATCACGCTCAACATGATGATCGACGACCCGAAGAGTGTGCGTTATGCCGAGCGTGTGAAGGCCGGCAAGGCGACCATCAACGGCGTGTCGATTGCGGACA
>VFQP010005703.1_pt1 | contig 10674 bp, 18 predicted proteins | sample 3512351 | NCBI WGS metagenome assembly VFQP01 (sample SAMN10412372, study PRJNA504923) | tailings metagenome | isolation source: Relicate 1 Philex TSF1 revegetated site | place: Philippines: Tuba, Benguet | collected 2017-08-29
GCAGGTGAGGGGCGACGGTGGGATGGGCCGCACGCTGTATGGAACGAAGGGCCAGAGGGTCAAGGTCAGAGAACCACACAGGGTGCCCAGCGCAGTGGCTCCCAGGCAGAGCAGTTCAAGTTGGGGTTGTGCGCTTTGCTTTGTGTTAACCCCGCATTAGTGCGGTGGCCTTGCCAAGAGTCAAGCTCTCGCAACCCTGCCCTTAAAGCCAGCCCTGTCTCCGGCCCTGACCTCTGCGTGTGCATCCATGTGGCAGCAATCTTCCTCCGGCCTGCGTCCCTGCCCTGCTTGCAGGCTTCACCCGCGTTGTGTGCATCCAGAAGTGGAGGCCGGACCGCAAGATTGTGGCCGACTTTTTGGTGAGGAGCCGATGAGGCACAGCACACAGCGATCTCTAAGCCTCACCGCGAGGCGCGGGTGAAGGCTTGCCAACCCGCAAACAGCTGGACGCTGCTCAAACGGCCTGGCAAGCGCTGAATGCCAGGTTGAGGCAGGGGTGCCTCCATACGCAGCCTCTGCGAGTGTTGTGGGGCCTGCCTGCCGGGTGCTTGCCCACCTGTAACATCCGGCCCTCCCTCCCGCCCCCGCAGGACGTCAACATGTTTGCCACCCCCTACCTGCGCCTGCCCGTCACCGGCATCCTGGCCCCCTCGTACAACCGTGCCGTGGCAAAGGCCGCACAGGGTGCTGTGGCCGCCGCTGCAGCCGGCGGCGCGCCCCTGCTGGGCGCCAGCTCTGCCACCCCAGATGGCGACGTGTAGGGGAGCCGCTGGCAGCGGGCAGCCGGTGCCCAGCAGCTGCCGCGCCCCGTGCCCTCTGGAGCAGCGCGGCCGCCATCTGTGCTTGGCAGCACAGCCACGCTCGATTGCGCTGGCTCAGCTGAGCCGATGCACTGGAGGACAGGCCCTGTCGCCCTGGGCTGCGCCTGCCTGCGGGCCGACTGAGGAATGGCACAACTGTTCAACCTCAAGACGGCCTATCCACTCTTCTCCCCTTGTCGGGCAAAGGCGAGACGCCTTTCCCTGCATGCACGCGCCATGCCTTGTTTGCTGTGCAACCCTGCAGACGAGGGTCCTTCTCTTTTTTGTGCAGGGCGCTCCCTGAAACTTCTGCACCCTCATGAACCCTTCCCTTGTGGAGTGTCTCCAGGCATGCTCAAGGATTTTCTGAGCCCATCCATTAAAATAAAAAAACTGCACCCTCCAAAAACCCGCTGTCCAGCGTCCCCATTTTTCTATCCCTGCATAGCCGCCTGCAAAGGCGGCACCACAATATTACCCCGACTCCGGCTGCCTGCAAAAGGCACTGCCGCAAATAATCCATAATACATCATTACTACTGCTAATCCTGGCGCATCTCCCTCCGGATCAGAAGCCGTGCTTACCCAAATAATACAAGTGTACAGTCTGTGTACAGTCTGTACAGCCTGCCGGCAGATCTTGATTAAACTCCGCTCATGTAATACACGCCAGACCGATGGATGGAGCGAGGGACGAGAGGGGCCAGCAATGCCAGAAAACAGAAAACAGAGGGGAATACATGTCAGAAACAGCATTGGCAGGCAGACACACTGTGGTCATGCGTGCTCTGCCGTCAATCAATGCTGGGTGCAGTCCAGCGTGGGCGTGCCTGGAGCGCCTGCAGCTCTCTGCTGTGTGCGCACCCCGCAGCCCAGCTCCTCTGATTATTTCGTAAAAGAGGGCCGCGCCTCAGATGGGGGGTGCGCCCCGCTCCTCCCCCGGCCGCAGCCGCTTGATCACACGCGCTGGATTGCCGCCCACCTGCGCGGCACATGAGGGGCCCCAAGATACGCCCCAAGATACGTGGGACCATGCATGGTTCCTCTGGTCGAAGCAGCAGCACGCGGCCCTCTGTTCGGCCTGGAGGCCACCAAGGCCGTGCCACACCAGCCCGGCTAGCGAGCCAGCCGCGTCCGCTGCCCAGGCATGCCGTCAAGCAGCTTGTGCCAAGCTCGGCGGCTTGGCCCTGGTCGTGCATCCCGCTCGCCGCTGTTCGCCCGGCAAGAGCACAGAACCCAGCTCTCGCGCGTCCCGCCAACCCATCCCACCACGGTGTATGGCTCGACGTCCTTTGTAACCACTGCGCCGCCCGCCACGGTGGCGCCCTCGCCCACCGTCACGCCTGGCAGGATGATGCAGCCGCCTGCAGAGGCAGAGTGTTGTGCAGGGAGCGGCTTGCATTGCATGTGCATGCCCAGGCACTGCTGTCGCGACCGGCGAGGCATGCCAGGCTTTCGCATGGGGTGGGCCTGTTGGCTAAACCCCCGCGCGCAGGCCATGCAGGCAAGGAACCGCGCCCCTCCCTGTCGGGCAGGAGAAGACAGGCAGAAATCCTTGATCCGGGATCATCGCACCTCCCAGCCAGACGTCGCTGCAGATCTATGCGGTCGGCACAGTCGAGGCGGGCGCAGGCGGGCGCAGTGTGAGAGCAGTGGCGGCGTGGCCTGCACGCACCGTTGCGCCGCTGCACATGCAGGCAGCCCAGGCAGGCGCCCTGCCTGGCCGGCACTGCCCCTCCGGGAGCTGAGCGGGCTCCCCCACCGCCCTTCAGCCCGGCATAGCACGCCTTGTTGCCCGCAAAGTCGTGCCGCACGAGCTGCCCTCGTGCTTGACACAGCGGCAGGCGCTGGCAGCAGCAGCACGCCCCGTGATCCCCAGCACCACGGCACACACAGCAGCCGCCAGGCTGACAGCCAGCAAGCTGCAGGCGCTCACCTTGACTGGCTTGACAACAAGAGTGCCCTCAGTGCCCTGCCGCGCCTCTGGATCCGTGTCGTGCCCCGCTGAAAAGATCTGCGGCCTCATGGCACAAGGAAGCCACGTGCCGCGGCGCTTTCACTGAGGCGACAGGATAGTCGCAGCACCCGGGGGCGGCCACCAAACCGGTCAGCGATGGAAATGCAGGCAGCACAGGCAGCGGGCGGCAGCTGCTGCAGCGGGGGCGGTGGCTGGACCTACCTTCACGTGTGGCCCCATCAGCACACGGTCTTCAATCTCCACCTGAGTGTCATCCAGAATGCTACACCCAAAGTTGGCGTAAAAGTGCTTGCCAACTGCAGGAGAGCACATGGGAGGGACAGCCCAGGCCAGCGGCCACCGCCCTTATTTCAAGTTGCCAGCAGTGCAGGCCGCTGGCTGCCAACCTCCCAAAGGCCAAATGCAACACCATCAAGAGCACCTGCATGAGCCTGTGCAAGGCAGCTCACCCGACAGGTTGAAACCGTAGTTGCACAGAAATGGCGGCTCAATCCACGGCGGGTGCCGCCAGCTGGCCTTGCCCAGCAGCTTCTTGAGCGCCTGCTGCCGGCCCTGCACCCAGTTTAGGCACAGCATTGGCTGGCCACTATACTGGGGTCGAGCGTGCCACGGGTAGTGGCGAGCCAGGTCGATTGCGCCCCAAGCTGCCAGCCAGAGGTCCCACCCAACTCCCACCCAACCTTGCAAGACCCAGATAATCAAAGGATGCAGACCTGCACGTCTGCGTAGTCCAGGTCATAGTTCCGCCTCCGCAGCAGCCTGCACAGTGTGGGCCGGTGGGTGTGTGGGCCGGGTTGCGGGGGCGGGGGGCGGGGTTAATCAGCAGGGCACTGGGGCGCGCACACTCTGCCGTGCTGCCACGGGCAGTCAAAAGTCGACACTGCTGTGCACTGAGCCACTGCTGGCCCTACAAGCATGCACTGCTGTAAGCACCAAACAAAGCAGGGCAAAGACAGAGGGATGGAGCCCACAGGTGCTGCAGCAAGCCTGCCTGCGTGCAGCGATGCGGGCATCAACTAGCTCTGGGTCAGTAGGGTTGTATGACTCCCCTGCATTGGCGACAGAAAGGCGGGAGTGCTTCGCCCAACAGGTAAGCACTGCCGGTGCTTGCTGTTAATGCAGACTGCAGTTGCCGGGTGCCAGGTGCAGCTGGCGCGAGGTACGGCCAGGCGGTACGCCAGAACAGCAGGCTGCGTGCTGTGGCCGACGCAGCAGCCAAGCATTCCCAATGTGAGCATTCAGGTCCAGAGGCTTAAGGCATGGTCTTCTGCCGGCATGCGATTGAGAGGTCCACCTGCTGTCATGCGCTGCCTCTGCGTCCTGCCATCCGGGCCGGGCTTTGCCCGTGCACCCTCCACATGCCCCCGTGGCACGTACGCCACCACCGAGACCTGCGAGCAGCAATCAGCCTGGCAACAGATGATGAAGCGGTTGAAACAGGTTGGCTCGAAGACTCGGTATCGAATCCAGGGGCCTACACCGCATCGAGAGAGAGATGCCCTGGGAGGGCCGCTGCTGCCGCTGCTGGCACCGCTTGCAGGTTGCCGCCCCTCCCGATCGGCCCGTCACCTTCGATAGGCGCCCTCGATACGGTTTTGTGCGGGGTTGCGACCAGCTTGTGCTACCGCCCGGAGGGGCTCCACGTATGATTTTTTGAAGCGCAAAGCCCAGCCCCATGTATCGGGCGTCAGATCAAACGATCTGGATCCCCTTATGCAACAGAGGAGAGAATCGTAAACAGCAGTGACAGCGACCTGCAACCGTTGCTGCCGCCGCGCTCAGCACAGCGTGCACGGACAGCTGCTCTTAACACTCCACCCTGCCAGGGCCCTTGACTCCTTTGAAACCCTGGCTGAACATCGGACAGCTGCAGATTTGAGATCAGGTGGATATCCACAGGTGAAGAAAAAATCAAAACCAGCTGCCGCATAATGACACGAGAGTGGCAGCTGCGGAGGGCATTCCAGCATGCATGGCACGGACAGCGGCATCATGGCGGGCTTAGGCTGGGCAGAGCAAACTCGGGGGCTGAGCAGGCCAATTGGTCAGCGAATAGAGGGCAGGACCGACCCAGGGATCCAATGAAGACAGGTAAAAATGGACGGCGAGATGGAATGGAAACTTGGCAAGGACATCCATCAGGGAAATTACGTCTGGGAGACTGGGACGCGAATGCAGACAGGGGTGGGTTACTTGCCTCTAACTGAGTGCGTACGACAGGTCAATAAGCTCGGCTCCAAGTTTGATGCGGGTTTGCCGCCCGAGCGCCAATCAATCGGAGGCCAAATGAAGTCATGGGAGGATTAAATGCAATGTATAGCACATGCGGGGCTGCCAAAGCTGGTACAACAAAGACTTGTCCACACGCGGATTGTGGGGGCTTGGGCCTCTCGGCTTGAACACAGCTTCAGCCCATTGAGCTGGCTGGGGAGGTGACGCTGTGGCGTGGCGTGCCGGCGCTGCCTGCCGCACTGCCAGTCTTGCCAGAGGTGGCGCCCAATGTGGACAGCGCATTGCTGCAGTGCAGGAGGTGCATGTGGTGGGCAGGTGAGTGCTCGAGGCAGGGACCGAACGGTTGCGGGCCAGCAGGGAAAAGGCCGATGCGGACGCACACAGACAAGCTCAGCAGGCATGGTGCACGGCACAATGCCCCCAAGCAGCCTCACCACATGCCCAGCGCGTCGCAGTGCAGCGGGAAGGCCTCGCACACGTACAGTGCCGCCTGCAGGCAGCGAGGAGGAGCAATGAGCAGCAGCAGTGGAATGCAGACCAGCTGCATCCATGCCGAGCTCAGCGATGCCTCTGCTGGGTGAGTGCTGTGCAGGGGAGCACCAACAACGCCAAGCAGCCACTGCCTGGAGAGCGCCCCACCACCACCACCACACACACACGCCCCCCGCGCCTGCGCCCCCCCCCCCCTCTGAGGCTGCATGCCTGTATCGGTGTTAGTATGCGGGAAAGGGTGCAGGCATTAATCTCCATGGAGGCCCGCTGTTCACGACGCAGGTTCTCCTGCAACGCAGCGGGCGAGGGCGGAAGCCTGCTGGAGACCCGCCTTCAATGGAGCGGCTGCTGCCAGGTGGCAAGGCGTGAGCGCGGTGGACGCGCAAGCCACAGCGGGCCAGGGGCCGAGCGCAGCACGCCAACATGCAGCTCTGAGCCACAGAGGCAGCTATACAGAGGCAGCAAGGGGGACCACGGCGGCGCCTCATGCCGGCAAGGCGCCTCACCTTCACCAGGCGCAGCACGACAGCCAGCTTGGCGGCCTGGCCCCCGCTGGCGGCGCGGCAGTCCGCAGCGCTGGGCGAGCCCCCGCTGGCAGCGCCCCCACCGGGCAGCAGCATGAGGGACATTGCCTGTGGGGCAGAGCGGAGCGCAATGCGGTACCTCGGGTCATGTCTCCACCCAGGAGGGGCGGGGGCATGCGCATGCAGGCCCCTCCTGGGCTGCATGCACAGCCCAGTGGGCTGTGCAGGATTCAATGCCCGAAGTTGCCAATCCTAGCCCAGGACCATCGCCAGCTGGCCCTGCCGGGCAACCCTGCCCGCTCCCGCGGCGGTGGCAGGCGCGGCCTACCTGCATGTTCAGCTGCTGCCGCTGCCTGTAGATGCGCGCCATGAGGGCCAGGTGTGCGCTGCGCTGCAGCAGCAGCTGCTGCCGCTGCTCGCCTGTCAGGTGCAACACCTGCAGCATGTCGGGCATGGCAGGGCTTTGCTGGCAAGGCCGTTCCGCCAGGCATGGCAGGCGTCCGGAGACCGCGGATGGGATGTCCACAAGACAGACAGATGTCTAGCTGTCGGTCTTGTCTCTTGCTAAGCTCTCTATTTTAGCTGGAAGCACGCACCGTGCACGCGGCAGACGTGCGTGCATGTTGAGCAGGGGTTGGGAGCAAGGACATGTGGGTGGGCGTGCCTGGATGACGTGCAGCCACTTCTGGCGCAGCATGCTGCCCGTTAGCGCGCCGCTGCTGGCCATGGCTTCCTCGTCCTGGCGCTGCAGCAGCTCAATGACATCGACGCCCTCTGCAGGCACGGGGCAGGTAGTTCAGCGGAGCAGAAACAGAAGTCTTGCCGGAAAAACTTTTGCAGGGGCGGGCTGCATATAGGAAAGGACGTTGAAGCTGCACTCGCAGCGGCTCGCACAGCAGGCCCCCCTCTTGTTTGCCAGCGCTTGCGCTTGGCACATCGCCACCGGCCTGGGAATCAAGGCTCACCCACACGCAGCAGGTCTCGGCAGATGCCCAGGCTCTCCTGCACCAGCACCAGTATCTGGCCTCGCAGCGCGGGGGGCAGCGTGGCGGCCGAGGGGTCGCAGAGGCGCAGCCCATGCTCCTCCAGAAAGCCCTTCACCCTGGCCACCTGCGGGCAGGGAGAGGCGGGGACCAAGCCTGAAGAGAGTTCGCAGGGATGAGGTCCAACCGGTTGAAAGAGTGCGAGCTGCCTGCCCTGCCTGCCGCAGGAGGGCCTGCCATGAGGCAACCACAGCAGGGAGATGCAGCGGGCAGGGCGGCGATGCAGCAGGTGGCAGCCCCTCCGCCCGCACCTGCGCTTGGAAGCGTGACAGAAGAGAGTCAAAGGCCTCATGGGGCGGCGGCGGCCCGTACATGCCCGCCAGCGGGTCTGCCACGGCGGCGGCCGCCAGCTCAGCAGCCTCCTCGGCGCCCAAGGGCAGAGTGTCGTTGCGCCTTGGTGCCTGCCCGCTGCCGCTGTACACGCCCTGCTGTGCCGCGCCTGTGCTGCAGGGCTGGTGGCCGTCCAGCGTGCCTGTGTGCTGGGGTCCAACCCGCGTGCATTCGGCTGCCGTGGCCACGCCGCCGCCAGCAGAGGCCCCGACTGCAGAGCCAGCAGCCGAGGAGGCGAGCGAGGCCTGGCGCTGTGCATGCTCCGGGCTGCCCCATGCTGCCTCCCCCTGCTGCTCTGCAGTACCCGCCGTTGGGGCCATTGGCCCGTCTGTGGGTGCGCCGCCGTCTATGTCAGCGGCGCGGGCATTATCAACGCTGGACGCATGGTGCGCCAGCTGGCGGCTCTCCCGTTTGGCCTGCGCCGCCTGCCACTGTAGCTGCTCCACTTCGCATTCCGCCTGGGCCAGCTGCGGGGGCGAGGACGTGCTGGGATTGCGTGGCTGCAGGAGCCCCAAGCTCTGACGCGCCAGCACGCGCCCCTTTCAGAGCGAATTGACAAGAAAATGCAGGAGAAGAAGACAGGCCAGGTAGGCAGGGGTTGAGTGTGTGTGGGCTGGATGCAGGCAGCAGGCAGCCCCCACCTGGGCCTGCAGGCGGCAGTGCAGCTCCTCCAGCCGTTGGTTTCTGCCCTGCACTCCCCGGCGCTGGGCCAGCTCCCGATGCAGGCGGTCGATCGTCACCTGCATTTCCAGCAGCCGCGCCTTTTGCCGCTCCCTAAGGGAGGGGCAGAGGGCCGGCAGGAGGGGTGGGCAGCCCTCACAGGCCGCTCATGCAAGCACTCAAGCGCAGGCTGCCTCGTGCTGCCCGCATGCGCCGCTGCACCACAGACACGCTCCCAGCAGGCCACGGCCCCTCCCAGTTCACAGCCTCGCCTGTACCGCTTCTGTGCCTCCCGATTGGTGGCCTGCCGTTGGTTGAGCCGTGCTGGCTTGCCGCCATTCCTGCCTGCAGCCTTGCCCTCCTTGCAGGCTTTGTTAACCATGCCGACCATGCCCAGCAGCGGCAGCACAGCGCGGGCAGCAGCCATCATGCCCGGCTGCCCGTGCAGCGCCACAAGCCCGCCATGCGGGAAGGACCAGCCACCGGCGGCAGCTGCGACTGACGGTGCAAACGCCAGCGGCGCCATACCGTTAGCTCCACTGACCATGCTGCCGCCCGTGACAAAACTGCCGCTGGCCAGGCCGGTGTGCAGGCCACCGGAGAAGGCGGCGGCAGCGGGCACTGCTGTCGAGGCGATGGGCTGGGCGCACGAGGCAGACAGGCCTGGGCCGCTGCAACCGGAGTTTGTGTTGTTGCTCTCGGCTGCAAGGAGAGCGCCGAGGTCCAATTGGATTGCAGGTGAAGGAAAGGCATAGGATGGCACAAGTGCAAGCGATTGCCAGTGGCGAGGCGCCAGGTGGCATACCTGCCTCGGCCTCCCCTCCCCTGGGCACCTTGGCGGGCAGCCAGAGTGGACAGGCCATGAAGGTAGTCGGCAAAGAAGTCATCAGTGGGCACGCGCCTACGCGGGGAGAGGCCAGTGCGGGGAGAGGCCGGCTGTGCGCTCCATGTGGCGCGCTCCAGGAATCCGGCGCTGAATCCACCGCCATGTGCGGCATGCGCCCCACCAGCACCACTGCCGCGCCTGCGAGCCAGCGCTCCTCCCTCTCTTCTGGTCTCTCGGCCTCGCACCGAGTGGCAAGGAGCCCTGAGAGCTGCTGTGCAAGGCCGCGCTTGCGCTGGTCATGCTGCACGCCTTGAGGCAGGGATGCTGCCAGCCCAGCGTACTGGCAACCGCCCGCCTCGTCCCCTTGCTTTCAACCCACGCACTCATGTGGGATGCCATCCATGGAGAGAAGCTGCTCCAGCTCGTGGAGCGAGCCGGGATGGCCCTCCATATTGAGCTCGCCCGCCATTGCACTCTGCGCAACGAGCCTGGCACTTCTCTTGATCGGCAATATCTATTTTTCCTGCAGAAAAACTTTTGAAAGAGTGCAAGCCGTAAAGCAAACGGCGAGCGCAGAGGCGGGCTCCGCCACTGCGCTGCGCAGCGCAGGCCGCACGGCTCTTCAGCACACCACCCTTGCACCCAAGGCGCTATAAGCGTCTCTCAATAGAGTGGCGGTAGGCAGGCAAGTGTCCTTGGCCGCAAGAATAAACCACCCGCAAGAATGGTGAGAAACGTCACCTGAAAAGACCAGTGCTTGCGACCTTTACTGGCGCTTTTTCGGAGCTCCCGTGATCATGCGGGCCTCGTGGGTTGGCATGTATCATCCAAGAGAATTTCCTCGCGCTGTCGTGCTGCGATGGCGTCACAGTTGACAAGAGCATTTCGCGAGTCCTTTCACCACATTTGGGACGTTCATTGGATATATATATATATTGGACGATATAAAGCGCGACATGCAGGGAGCCGGTTCGGGGCAGCCGCATTGAGTGGCCACCTCCGAGCTGTGCTGTCGCCGCGACTGTGCAAGAGCAAGTGTCTCCAGCTGGTAAGAAATGTCACACACCTTGAACCAAAGTTCATGCCGAGTCGCAGTACCACACGGCTTGAAGGTACAGGAGGGAGGTGCTCTGGTTGATGCTGTGGATAGCAGACAAGGAGGCGGAAAGAGGCTCAGAGCACAGCGGGAGAGTTGTGTTGGTACAAGCATCACGCACAGCACAGTGCGAAGAACTCAATCTACAGAGTCTGTTGGCAAGGCAATCAGAAAGAAAGTGCGACGGTTCGTTCAAATCAAAGGAGCGAGCCCAAACTGCAGCAGCTAGCACGTCACGCAGCCACATGCACAGCAGCAGCCTAGAGCAGGGGCTGAACAGCCGGGGCGACCGCGGTGTGACGGCCCTGCCCTGGCAGCTGGTGCGCACATGGGCACAGTGCTCAGCATGCCAGGCCGCGGCCTGGCTGCCGGTGGCGCGTTCACATCGCGTCGGGGTCCAAGGGGGGTGCGGGCGCCTCCCAGGCAGGCACGACTGTGAGATAAGAGGACATTGCTACCCTGCAGGGGACGACAGGCAGGGAGCACGCGCTCAGGAGTGTGCTCTGGCACTGCAAGCATACAGACTGGCAGAGGGGCCGCGCCAACGTGCTGGGCTATTGCTGTGCAGCAGCACCGGCAGGGCCCGCCAGGGCTTGAGCCGAGCAATATTTGCAAATCACTGCCGGCCCTGTTGCTGCGCGCGCGCCCCCCCCACCCACCCCCCCCCCCCCCCCCCCCCCCCCCCCCCCCCCCC
>VFQP010005704.1_pt1 | contig 10672 bp, 9 predicted proteins | sample 3512351 | NCBI WGS metagenome assembly VFQP01 (sample SAMN10412372, study PRJNA504923) | tailings metagenome | isolation source: Relicate 1 Philex TSF1 revegetated site | place: Philippines: Tuba, Benguet | collected 2017-08-29
TCGCCTTTTTGTATTGTAATCCTTGAACTTCATCGTATCCTTCATCAGTAAGTGAATAATTCCAAATCATTTGGAATCTGTCTTCGTAGAAGTCAATACCAGTTTCATTCAGAATCTTCTCAAGTTCAAGACGAATGGCGTAAATGAGTTCATCGGTATTTAAGTCATTTTCTTTCTCTTCAACTGGAATTAAACTATGAAATGCTCCCGCAATTCGATGTTTGTGATTATTGGAAGCTATTCGCTCATATTTTTCAGGATTGGAAACATGTAATAAAATATTTGCCTGCGCTAATTGACCACTACTGTTTAAATTCTGAAAGGTTGATTCAAAGTCAGTGTTTGTTATAATTCCATATTTAACAAACAAGCAAGCTGATTCAAACCAATTTTTGATTGCCTCTACCGTTGGTTGGAGAACTTCAGCTTTGAGTGCATCTTGAATCGCTTTAAAGCATTTAATATTGAATAAGATTTCCCAGTACTTATTATTTGTATGCCATTGTCCAGCACTTCCAAAACCTACAGGGAAAACGTTTTGAATATCTTCAGGATATATTGATTCCAATATACGCACTGCATATTGTCGCTTGCGGTTTCGTGAAATGTCATCTACAGCGAATGCCCATAGCCATTCTGCGTGTGCAAAGATTAATTTGTGCTCTACAGGAGCCCCTTCAAATTGATTAATAACTTTTTCATCGAAACTGGAATTTGAATCATCAAAATTCTCATTGTATCTTTTTAGATTGTCCTCTATTCCCTCATCGTCAAAAATGTTTAAATGGTCGGTTAGAATACTATTTTTATTAATTAAAAAGTCATTAACGAACTTCTCAAACAATTCGTAAATATCTTCTGAATGTGAATGTCTCATGTTGGTTTAAGTTAATTATTTGTAATCTAGGGTGCCTTATTTTATTACTCTTTCAATTGTGTTTGGCCCTTTTTTGGCCCTTTTTTGGCCCTTTCCAAAACCCTAGAAACCCTAGTTATCAACATTTTTCATGGTTGTTAACATCTGAATTGATAGTTTTTAACACTTTGAGCGGACTTTTTTGGCCATTTCAATTAATCTAATTCCCCGTCTTCTTTTAGTTTCTTCATTCCAATTTCTAAAGCTCGTCCAATTATTTGCATTCCTTTCAAGTAATTATCTCCTACTGTATAAAACGTTCCTTTTCCTGTGCCTTCTTTGTTTAATTCTCTCGTTTCAACTAATTTATCGACTACTGTTCTTATTTGTTTTCGGGTAAGTCTACCATGAAATAAATCCACAAAATCTTTCATTCTTGCTTTTTCAAAGTCTTTTAAATGCTGCAGAATCATTAGAAAGGCTTGGTTCTGGTCTATGTTCGTTTTACTGTATTTACCCTTTTCATCTGCAAATTCGTAGTATAGTTTTGAGAGCTCATAGTAAGTTCCACTTGTTTTTCCTTTTTGTTGAATCAGGTCTCGGTCTAATAATTTATTGACTGTAGTTTTGTCAACTTTATAGTTCCTATTTCCTCTTCTAAACTCATTCAAATGAATAATTTCTTGAACAGATAGTTTATCTCCGTCGCTTAATTCTGATTGAATGGATTCTATGAATAATGCAAAAGCCTTATCTTCAATGACTGCAGATAAGATTAATTCTACAGCAAAATCATCTGATTTCGTATAGTCAGGCTCGCTTTTTCCTTCTTTAAGTGTTTGATAGTATATTTTGTCAACTCCTTGACCAGAACGTTCAACAATTCCTGTTTTTTGTAGTATGTCTGTCAATAATCTATTTCGAGGTGTACTTGGGGTTGTGAGTAAGTTTTCTACAGTAACTCCTAGGGGTAGTCTTCCTGGGTTGATAATATTCAATTTTGATGGATATTGTTTTAGGACAGTTTCACTTGATAATCTGTAATCCCTATGAGCTACAGCATTATTGACCGCCTCACGAATTACTTCTTGATTAAAATAGGGGATATCAAAAATAAATGGACCTTCCTGAATTGGAATTTTGCCATTTCGAAGGTTAATTGTATCCCATAATCTATCCGCTTCCAGGAAAAATGGGCCTGCAAATGTATGTCTTTGGTCAAATATTATTTGGGCAACATCATTTCGATATTCAAGTTGAATACAAGATTGTGGGATATGTTCCTTTATAACACTCTCTTTACCTAAAAGTATTACCGCTGCATTTGTGATTTTTCCATCACGCATTAAATCCAAGTCGGTTAAAACCTGTTCTTTTTTTAATGTTAAAAATTGAGGGTTAGCTTGCTTTCTTGCATAGGCGGCTTTCATTCGATTAATTGCGCTCTCATCTAAATCCTCAATTGTGACACCATTGCATATTTTTTGAGAAAAATCAGGTTCTTGCTCCTGAATAATTTTCAGGTATTGTTCATCAGACATTGGCTTTAGTTCTTCACCAACTCTCATTAAAGGTACATCTTCAAACTTATATACTTTGCCAATAGGTCTTGACGGAATATTTAAAACTAAAACCCTGTTCAAATTTTCATCATAAAGTTCAGATGCTGTAACTCTAATTCCTGTATCTCTATAAATATTGGATTCAAGTTCACCAATTCTATCTCTATTTTGCTCTGTTCCAACAACAATGTGTGGTTTGCTTTCCTTTATTCCAAATACTAAATACCCACCACATTCATTTGCAAATGCAGTTACATAGCCAAGGATGCATCGCCTTCTATCTTTTGGGTCAGGTTTGCTGCCTCCATTGTAGGAAATATTTCCCCCTTTAGCTTCTTTAAACTCGACCTTGTTCTCCGATTCTTTCAGGTGTATTATCTCGTCTATTGTCATATAAATTCTTTTTACTTTTAACTTACAATCTTATCTCAAAATCATCTTCCATTTTCAAGCTAGGATAATATCTCTTTGGTCGAAAGCCATATATAGAACCAAGTGGAATATTGCGAATCAGGCTATAATCTGAGATGGTTTTCTCGTGATTTACATTATCCAGCTCCCATTTTAGACCTAAGTCTGAAATAGAGTGGAAGAACAATAGTATTTGTTCATCTGTAGAAAGTTGAGCTCTTACAAATCGGACATAATCTTTCTTTTGTGTGATTGTCATTTTTTCATTTCGATGGACATAAAGAATAGTTCTTCTTAGATGTCTAAAGTAGTGACCTAACTTGTTTTGATGCCCATTAATTGGGACCAGTTTTTTGTCTTTTACTTCTTTGATACATTTGTTTATTTCATTTGAGTAAGCCGAGTACTTTTTGAAGAACTTATTTTCCAAAACATCTGCAGTATTCTGGTTGTATCCGAAATACATGATATTGAAAGCAATATTGATTGAATCTTGCTGGTCCAAACGATTCTTTGTTATAAATCCATTATCAATAATCACATCTAATACTGAATACAAGTCATTTTTTATTTCCGTAAAAACGTCTCTTCCATGGGAATCTTTATACATCAATTCGTTTACATTCTCTTTGTGTAACTTCAGCAGTTCAAAGAATTTACTTTCAAATCGTTCCTGTTGGGTGAATTTCCGTTGTTCTGATAAGGTTATGAATAGAAAGAAAACACCAGTCAGTGAAAAAAGTGTACCAACCACACCACCGAAAAAATCACCAATGGATGCGCTTGTGTTAAGGTCGATTTGACGATTGTTGAACGAGTAATCGGTTAAAACATTTTTGAAATAGTAAAATGTAATTATTAACCCTACAACCAATGTAATTAGCGCAGCTCCTGTTAGAAGCGTCATTTTTACTCGTTCAAAAAACACTCTCATACCAACCTCGTTTTACCCGTTAACAACTCCTGCATCATCCCTTGTTTGATGCCTTGGTACTTTGCCTTTTTTGCCTCCAAAGCTTCAATCTCTAAATCCATATCATTTAGTATTAATGCGATTTCTCGTTGCTCCTCCAAAGATTTTGGGGTAAAGAAATTGAAGTGAACGAAATCCTTTTGATAGAGGTGCGAAATAGTAGAACCTGCAGTTAGTTTACCAAGAAACTTAGCAAAATATTTAGACATTAGAACATAATAAAAGAACTTTTGGTCGAATGAATTATTAATTGACCGAATAACAAAAACACCGCTATTGAGAGTGGTTGGCATTGGCAATTCATTGATTAAGGCAACTTTGCCAATTGTACCATCTTTTGTTACCAGCACATCATCTATTTTGAGTTGGATATTTTTGTCTTGGTCATACCGTTCTTTTTCAACATAAACACAGTTGTTCCAATCAATAAATCCCCCTTTAAAATCTGTTCCAGTAACAAGCCTAAAATTTCCTGATGTAAGATACTCTGCTGTAGTTAAACCTTGCCAACCGATACGAGCTTTTAGTGTTGCGGATTGTCCAAGATTTATTTCCGTCCATTCTCCATTAAACCCAGCCAAGCGTTTCCCCCCGATACTAGGTGGTGTCAACAATTCCTGCATGGTCCCTTGCTTGATGTCTTTCTTTTTGATTATCAATTTTTCCAAACTGCTGATAAGTTCATCTACATCACTCAATGCTTTAGCGATTATTTTTTGCTCAGTGAGGGTTGGGGGGAGTGGGATTTTTATTTTCGAAATGCCTCCAGAATAAATGTGTACAACAGCATCTCCTTGACCATTAATGGCTTTTTGTTTTGCTACTGGAGATGAATTAGAAATGAATCCAAGAAAAATAGGGTCTATATCTTTAGCTCTAAAGATGACAATATCACCTCCTGCATATGTATCATCTCGCAGAATCACTGCAGATTTCCCAATTTCTTCTCTGATTTCTCCTGAACCAGCAAATAACAAATCCCCTTTTCTGAGTTTAAAGCTTTCTAAAGCGAGTTCATTACTAATAAAGGAAAAAGTTTCTTTAATCAAATTATCATACTTTGTGTAGAGTTCGCCATATCTAACACATGGAATTCCCTCGAGTTTTACATCGTCCTTTTTAATTCCCTTTCCTTTAAAAAAAACACCGAAATCATTAAACTCTTTAACCTCCCAATCTTCAGGAATCAAACCAATTTCTGTTTGCTTATATCCTTGTTTCAAGATTAACTCCATACCGCCTCCATTTTTTTTAAATGTTCTGCTACTTTGGCTTCGAGTTCCTCTGTTTTCTTGGAAAGTAAGCTCAACTTAGTATTATAACGCTCTCCCAGCTCTTTAATACGGGTCGTCAAACGTTGTGAAATCGCATCAATTTCGGTTTGGATAGCCGCTTTGATAACTGCAAGCCATTTGTCTTCAACTACCAATACTCGTACTTCTGCTTCTGTCAGTTTACCGTATTGAGCGAGAGTGAGTTGGTCCAGCTTCAAAGTTTTTTCTTTTAGTTTTTTCTTCAACACAGTTTCTTTTTCAAAGAGCTTTAACAGTTTTGTTCCGAGGTCAATGGCCTCTTTTTCCAACTTATTGTCTTTTAAAAAATTGGTAAGTGTTGCTTTCGTAATGATTCTTTTGTCGTTTGTTGCTTCAGCAAGTAAACCATCTTCTCCAGTATGTTCTTCTCCATATTGGGCAATTTCAGCTTGTGTGCTTTCCAGTTCAGCTTCCATACCCAACAGTTCTTGATGTTCTTTTGCCAAGTAACGTTTGATGACCAGTTCCTTCGGAATGAGGTCACAGGTCCAGCCTTTATCTACCTCTTTGCCTTTTTGGTTTTTCTCGACAACATGTTTTATAGTTGCTTTCCAGCCATCTTCAACTAATAGATATACATCGTCTTTGAACGTTTCGTTCCAATAATTCATAAGGTGTTGGTAGATATCATATTTATTTACCAAAGCTTTGTTATCATAAGCTTTTAAGAGTGTTTCTGAAAGGGTGTGAATAAATTGTTTAGGAGATGTGGTCGCATTAATGGCCTGCATATCAGTAAATACTTTTCCTTTCCAGGAAGTAAATACTTTCTCTAGCTTGTCACTGTAACCGATAAATTCAGAATGAGAATAAATGGTTTCTTTAATTGCTGTTCCGCTTACAGTCAACTTTAGATAACCTTCACGTAAGTGTGAGAATAACTGATTACGTAGTGAGGGATAGACCTCCCAATAGTGCTGTAGACCATCAATGTCGTTTACTGGAATTCCACCATTAAGATGAGCATTCAAGTCTTGAATATCTTCTTCTTCTTGCGCATCAATGTATCGTGGAATATTCAAGTTGAATTCGTTCTTTTCAATTTCATTAAAAGGAACGAAGCGAGCGAATTTATCAACGTCTTTCATGTTGTTAAAGACATCCACAATTTTGTGCATGTCTTGTTCTCTTAGCCGATTTTTGTTTCCGTCCTTGGTATATCCTTTGGATGCATCAATCATAAATATGCCTTTACGTTCTTCGGTGTTTTCTTTATCAATAACAATAATACATGCAGGAATTCCAGTTCCATAAAACAAATTGGATGGCAAACCAATGATTCCTTTTATCCATTTGCGCTGAATGATGTTTTTTCTAATCTCAGCTTCAGCATTACCACGGAACAGGACACCATGAGGTAAAATCACAGCTCCTTTTCCAGTAGATTTCAAGGAAGCCAGGATATGCAACAAGAAAGCATAATCCCCATTTTTCTCTGGAGGTATTCCGTAACCCACAAAACGATTGTATATATCATCAGAAGGATTAATTCCAGTTGTCCAGTTTTTAACAGAAAACGGAGGATTTGCGACTACAAAGTCGAATCGTTTAAGTGTTCCATCTTTCTCTTTAAATTGTGGGTCAGCGATGGTGTTTTTACCAGCAATTTGTGCTTCGGGGTGACCGTGGAGCCACATGTTCATGATGGCTAATCCTTTTGTTGGGTTGTCTTTTTCTTGACCATAAATAGTTAACCCTTTTGGGGATTCTTCTGCAACTTTCATTAGGAGCGATGCAGAACCACATGTGGGGTCGTAAGCTGTAAAAGATGGTTTATCTGCCTTATCTGCACCAATTACTTTTGCCAAGATGCGAGATACTTCTGCAGGAGTATAAAATTGACCTTTAGATTTTCCTGATTCAGTGGCAAAATGACGCATTAAATATTCGTATGCATCTCCTAGAATGTCATCATCTTCCGCTCGATTGTTCTTGAAGTTCAATGCTGGATTTTCGAAGATAGCTATCAGCTTAGAAAGACGCTCTACTTTTTCTTTTTCTTCGCCCAGTTTATCATCGTCATTGAAATCGGCCAATTCCATAGAGCCTTCCAATCCGTTTGCGGCAAATAATGGACGTAAGATTTCTTTATTGATGCGGTCCCCAATATCTTTTTGTCCTTTCAGAGCCACCATGTCATCGAATGAGGCTCCTGCAGGAACTTCAATCAAACTCATTGGATTTCCTGCGTATTTGTCACTAACATATTTCACAAAGAGCATTGTCAGAACATAATCTTTGTACTGCGATGCATCCATTCCTCCTCTTAACTCATCACAACTCGCCCAAAGGGAGCTGTATAATTCCGATTTTTTTATTGCCATTACTTTTGTTGCGTATTATCTTCTAATAATTCTTTTGGATTTACATCTATCAACTTTCCGATTAAAAACAAATCCTCTACCGTTGGTTGGGTTGAGTTCGCACACCAACTGGAAACCGTGTTTTGACTGCGATTGAGTTGAAGTGCGAGCCACTTCTGAGTACGTCCTTGGGCTCGTAATGTTTGTTTAATACAGTTCATTTTATTGAATTATGCGGGATAAAAATATCATTTAATGTAGATTATTATTCAGTTTCATTGTGATTCAAAGAATTGTTTAATTGATTTTATACTATGAAATCCAATATTTTTTGAATTGGTTTATGGAGTAATTATCTTTGTTGAACTGCTATCACATCCACCGTTTAAAACTACCTCCCCATTGTTGATAATCTCGATTTGACGCTATGACGTTGATTTACAGAAGTGTCTTGTTGAAAACATCAACGTATTGTGAATTACTTTAATTGGAAAAGGGTGAATATGAGATTAACTTTGTTTTCACAGTTTTGAGGTTTATGAACAGGTTTTATAAAAATGAAAACAAAATTATGTTAATAAGTAGTTTTAAAGTTGAGTGAATTAGAAGCAAATATTGCAGAATTGGAAAGTATTCTAAAGCGAATAAGGGAAATGGATAGTCAATTCATTCACCACTCTTATGAGCCTGCTCAGCTTTTTAGTTTAAAAATGCATCAGCAAGACATGATTTTGCTTCATCAAATGGCCATTGAAAGAATCAATGAGTTGATGAAAATTGAGGAAGAGACTGAAAAGCAACCGAGTATTAAACAAAACGTTGATTATAGGAATAAAGAATTTTGGAGGAAACAAGTTGAAGTAATACTTCACGAAAAGGACCACCCCCTCAAGTCAACAGATATAATTGACAACTACAAAATCAATCCCGCAGAAAGAAGACAGTGTATGTCTATTCTTTCAAATGTTCTTGGTGAATTATGCAGCAGGGGTGTGATAAAGAAATTTAAAATTGAAGGTGAGAAGGGGTTTTACTATGCTCTTCCGCACATGACATTAAAAAAGGCTGATTAAAGAAAACCAGCCTTTGCAGAGCCGAATTATCGACTTTACTTTATTAGTGACATTGTAAATGTAAATCAATAATTCGAATTGGCAAGAAGTAGTTTCCTTTCGGTGCAGGTTACGAGAACCTGGGCTTAATACGAATGCGTATCAAAAAGCAAATTCAATACAGGAGTGCTAAAACGGGATTGTTCGTTACTGAAAAGTATGCGAAAAAACATCCTAACACAACTGTGAAAGAGACCAAGGTGATTAAAAACAAGTAATCACCGCTAATTCAAAGCAGGGGATTCGTCCCCTACTAATTATTAATCCCTAAAAATATCAAAATGGGAAAGTTTACTATTACTAAAGGTCGTGACGACCAATTTTATTTTAACCTAAAAGCAGGAAATGGAGAGATAATCCTGCAAAGTCAAGGCTACACAACTAAATCGAGTTGTATTGATGGAATACAATCTGTTAAGGTCAACTCAAAATTTGACGCACGTTACTTGCGTAAATCAAGTGTATCAAATCAGTTTTATTTTGTGCTTATTGCGGCAAATTACCAAACTATTGGAAAAAGCCAAATGTATGCAACAAGATATGCAATGGAGATTGGTGTACAATCAGTTAAACAGAATGCTCCAACAGCAATAGCTGTTGATGCAGTAGTTGCATAAAATTGAATACCAAATTAAGAGGCAGCGAAAGCTGTCTCTTATATTTTCTTATCCAGTTTCAATCAAATCCTTCTGTAAAGAATTCAGTTACTGAAACATCCAATGCATTTAATAGATTGAGCAGGGTTGTAAACTGAATATTAGCCCCCTTCTCATACTTTCCGTATTGGGTTCTGGACATTTGAACTTCGTAAGCAAAATACTCATAATTCGTGTAGCCACGGAGCTTTCGAAAATGTCTCAAGCGAGCACCAAGCTGCTCCAAATACTTTTCTTCCTGTTCAGTTGAAATTGGATTTTTCATCTATCAAAAAAATGAAACGACCCGCTTTTTTGTTACCCTATATTTAAATCCACTATATTAAACGGTATTTATTATTATATTGGCCAATAAATAATATACGATTACATGAAAAAAAATATGTTTTTCAGCATATTAATGCTAACAATTGGAATTGCAAGTTGCTCTTCTAATTCGACTCAAATTGATGAAGATGGAGATAAAGTCATACAAACACTTGCTAAAAGCCAGCGCTATCGTGTGAATGGAGACAATGGCCAAGAATTCTCTGAAGTCAAGCTCATCAGAGATATTACTGTAGAAGATAGTCTGAACCTCAAATTGAACGAACCCATTGTAAAGGAAATAATAGAGGTACATACTAGAATGTTAGAGAACATAAAATACCAAATTTCTAAAGAAGCAGACCCGACATACGCTTATGATGCAAATTCTAGTGTTGAGGAAAAAATAGACGAAATCAATCAATTTGCAGATGCCTGGAGCGGAACGTTTAGTGATAAATTCTACTTCAATATGTATTACAAACGCATTTTCAGACTTAAGAATCTACCTAAAGGTCAAGTGATTGCTAAAGTTTATTCCGTAACTCACAAAAGGAAAATAGACGATAAGGAATGGTCAACTGACTACTGGGTGATGAGTCCAGATTTATCTACATGCCTTGCAAAAATTGAGAATGAACAAACAAAGCAAATTCCAAAGTCAACTACTGGCCTAGAGAAAATCCATTTTGATTATGTCATTGATGAGCGCAATTTTATTAGTAATGGCGTTGAATAAGATGAAAAAGAACTTTGAACTAAATGCCAATCCCTTTCTTAATACCTTGATTAAGGTTTTCATTCTGATATTTATCGTAACACTCTTTGAGGTAATTTTACCATTTGACCACCTTATTCTCAGATGGTTCTTTGGTCGGGGTAGATTTATAGACCAAGTGACAGACATCTTTGCTTTGGAGTTTTGGTCATTGCTTGCTGTTGTTATTCTATATGTTTTGCTCAAGAAGTCTACAGCCAATAATGAAAGCAAGTATCTGCTCTTTCTCTTCTTGTTTGCTCAAGTCTGGACCTTTGGACAAGACTTAACTCGACTTCTCATAAATAATGACCGTTTTCAATTTTACGCCTGGAAGGGAATTTCAAGATACTGGGGATTGTTCTCTATGGGATTGTTTTTTCCATACATGATTGGAGATAAATTGGCCAAGCGCCTTCCTTC
>VFQP010005705.1_pt1 | contig 10668 bp, 13 predicted proteins | sample 3512351 | NCBI WGS metagenome assembly VFQP01 (sample SAMN10412372, study PRJNA504923) | tailings metagenome | isolation source: Relicate 1 Philex TSF1 revegetated site | place: Philippines: Tuba, Benguet | collected 2017-08-29
CAGGGGCCGCCTGGCCCCTGGCGGGAGGGGTCCGGGGAGGGCAGCGCCCTCCCCGCCAGCGCCGCCCTCCAAGCGCTGGACATCCGCCCGGGATCGGGCCAAGACGCCCGCGGTTTCGCGGCGCGCGGGAGAGGGTGCATGGCTTCGGCAGTGTTTGAGCGTGTGGCCGCGATCATCGCGGAGAACAGCGAGGTTCCCGTCGAGAAGATCACGCCCGACGCGCATGTGATCAATGATCTCGGCATCGACAGCCTCGATTTCCTCGACATCGTCTTCGCCATCGACAAGGCCTTCGGCATCAAGGTGCCCGTCGAGGCCTGGACGCAGGAGGTGAATGCGGGCAAGGCGCCGGCCGAGCAGTATTTCGTCCTCGGCAACCTCGCCGCGCGCATCGAGGAGCTTGTCGCGGCCAAGGCCGCGGGCTGAGGCGCGCGCCGGGGGACGGGGCGCCGCCATGCGGCTCGAATACTTCCGGATGGTGGATCGCGTGGTGGCGCTGGAGGGCGAGTCCATCGCGGTGGAATCCCGCGTGCCGGACACGAGCCCGGTCTTCGAGGGGCATTTCCCCAGCCATCCCATCCTGCCCGGCGTGCTGATGGTGGAGACGATGGCGCAGACCGGCGGCTGGCTGCTGCTGGCGCTGAACGGGATGACGGCGATGCCCTTCCTGTCCAAGGTGGGGGAGGCGAAGTTCCGCGGCTTCGTCGGGCCTGGCGCGGTGCTGGCGGTGACGGCGCGGCGCACGCATGACGGCTCGGGCTATGCCGTGGTCGAGGCGCGGATCGAGGCGGGCGGCAAGCGCGTGGCCGATGCCGAGATCACCTATCGCGTGCTGCCCTTCCCGGCGCCGGAGCTGGAGGCGGCGATGCGTGCCACCGCGCGCGAGATCGGCCTGCCCGGACATGCCCGGGGGGACGCGCCCGCATGAGCGCCCAGGCGATCTGGATCACGGGCGTCGGCCTTGTCTCGCCGCTCGGCGAGGGGCGCGCGGCACATCTCGCGGCCTTCGCGGCCGGGGCCGCGCCGCCGGTGGAGACGGAGGCCTTCGCGCCCTTCGCGATCCATCCCGGCCCGGCGCTGGAGCTCGACCGGCAGATCCCGAAGAAGGGCGACCAGCGGCAGATGGAGCCCTGGCAGCGGCTCGGCACCTATGCGGCGGGGCTGGCGATCGACGATGCGGGGGCGCGCGGGCTGGTCGCGGGGATGGACCTGATCGTCGCGGCCGGCGGGGGCGAGCGGGACACCGCGCTGGATGCGCAGGTGCTGGCGGAGCTCGGCCCGCTGCCGCCGGCGGAGCGCGCGGTGCGGCTGAACGGGATGCTGGCCTCGGGGCTGCGGCCGACGCTGTTCCTGGCGCAGCTTTCGAATCTCCTCGCGGGCAACATCTCGCTCGTGCAGGGCGTCACCGGCGCCTCCCGCACCTTCATGGGGGAGGAGCAGGCCGGGGCGGATGCGCTGCGGATCGCCGCGGCCAGGCTCGCGGAGGGCGATTCCGCGATCGCGCTGGTGGGCGGCGCCCATTCCGCGCCGCGCTGGGACCTGATGGCGCTGCACCATGCCGGCGGGCTGCTGCGGCAGGGCGGCTTCGCGCCGGTGTTCTCGCGCGCCGGGGCGCCGGGCGCGGTGCCCGGGACGCAGGCGGGGTTCCTGGTGATCGAGACGGCGGCGCATGCCCGGGCGCGCGGCGCGCGGGGGCTCGCCAGGCTCGGCGCGGTGGTCTCGGCGCGGGCGCGGCGGAGCGCGCAGGACCGGGGGATCGAGGCGATGGGCCAGGCCTATGCGCGGCTCGCGCCGCGGCTGGCCGAGGGCCGGCTTGCGGTGGTCTCGGGCTGCACCGGGATCGGCGGCGTGACGGAGCTGGAGCGGGAGTTCCTCGGCGGGCTGTCGCGGCCGCTCGCGGTGCGGGCCGCGGGCAACCGCTTCGGCTGGGGCGTGGAGGCGAGCTTCCCGGCGAGTGTCGCGATGGCGGCGCTGGCGATTTCGGCCGGCGCGCTGCCGGCGCCGCTCGAGAAGCTGGAGGCACCCTTCGAGGGCGCGCCGCGCGACATCCTGGTGACCGGCTTCGGCGCCTGGCGGGGCGAGGCGCTGGCGCATCTCGCCGCCATTCCGGAAGGGGACCAGCCGTGAGCGGCGACCATCGCGGGCGGCCGGTCGTCGTCGTCACCGGGCTCGGGCTGGTCACGCCGCTCGGCATCGGGGTGGCGGAGACGTGGGGGGCGCTGCGGGCGGGGCGTTCGGGGATCACGCGCATCGCGCGCTTCCCGCTCGACCATCTCCGCACGACGATCGCGGGGACGGTGACGCTGCCGGGGGAGGATCTCGGGGCGCTGACCTCGGCCGGGCGGGTGGAGCGCTATGCGACGCTGGCGGCGGCGGAGGCGCTCGCGGAAGCCGGGATCGCGGGCGATGTGCCGGGGCCGCTGATGCTCGGCATGCCGCCGGTGGAGACGGAATGGTCCTTCCGCTTCGCGCTGGCCGCACAGGGCGGGCCGACGCCGCGCGGCACGGCGGAGGCCGCGGCCGCGGTGCCGGCCCTGTGGGAGGCCGCCTGCTTCGCCGGCGTGGGCGAGCGGCTCGCGGCGCGCTTCGGCACGCGCGGCGCGCCGATCTCGATCAGTACGGCCTGCGCCACGGGGGCGAGCGCGATCCAGCTCGGCGTCGAGGCGATCCGGCGCGGCGAGGCGGAGTGCGCGCTCGCGATCGGCGCCGACGGCACGGTGGAGCCGGAATCGCTGATCCGCTTCTCGCTGCTCTCCGCGCTCTCCACGCGCAACGAGGACCCCGCGCGCGCCGCGCGCCCCTTCGAGAAGTCGCGCGACGGCTTCGTGATGAGCGAGGGCGCGGCGGCGCTGGTGCTGGAGAGCCTGGACCACGCGCGCGCGCGCGGCGCGCGGGTGCTCGGCGTGGTGCGCGGCTGCGGCGAGAAATCGGACAGCTTCCACCGCACGCGGTCCAACCCGGATGGCGGGGCGATCATCGGCGCGATGCGCAACGCCATCGCCGATGCGGGGCTCGATCCGGGCGCGATCGGCTATGTGAACGCGCATGGCACCGGCACGCCGGAGAACGACAAGATGGAGACGCTCGGCATGCGCGCGGTGTTCGGCGAGCAGGCGCCGCCGATCTCCTCCAACAAGTCCATGCTCGGGCACACGCTGAGTGCCGCGGGCGCGATCGAGGCGGCGGTGAGCCTGCTCGCTCTGCGCGACCAGGTGCTGCCGCCGACGATCAACCATGAGGAGCCCGATCCGGCGATCACGCTGGACGTGGTGCCCAATGTCGCGCGCGCCGCGCGGTTCGACCACGTGCTGTCGAACAGCTTCGGCTTTGGCGGGCAGAATGTGTGCCTGGTGCTGGGCGGGGAGCCGTGATGCCTGCCAGCGTTCCCCTCCCCCGCATTGCCGCTCCCTCCCCCGCTACGCGGGGGAGGGAGAAGAGCGTGATGCGCGCGCTGCGTCTGCATGGCGATCGCGACCTGCGGCTCGAGGAGATGCCGCCGCCGCCGCCGCCGGGCCCTGGCGAGGTGCAGCTCCGGCTGCGCGCCGTCTCCCTCAACCACATCGATGTCTGGGGCTGGCGCGGCATGGCCTTCGCGCAGCGCCAGCTGCCGCTCGTCGTCGGCGCCGAGGCCGCGGGCGAGGTCGCGGCGATCGGGGAGGGGGTCGCCGGCTGGCGGATCGGCGAACGCGCGACGCCCTATGGCGCGCGCACCTGCGGCACCTGCGCCGCCTGCCGCGAGGGGCGCGACAATCTCTGCGAGAAGGTGGCCGGCGTCGCGGGCTTCCATGTGGACGGCTTCGCGCGCGACTACGCCAACATCCCCGCCCGCCTGCTGGTGAAGGTGCCGGACACCGTCGCCTTCGAGGACGCGGCCTGCGCCACCGTAACCTTCGGCACCGTCGAGCACATGCTGTTCGACAATGCGCGGCTGCGGCCGGGCGAGACGATCCTGGTGCAGGCGGCGGGCTCGGGCATCGGCTCGGCCGCGATCCGCATCGCCAAGCATCTGGGCTGCACGGTGATCGCGACCGCCGGCGACGACGAGAAATGCGCGAAGGCGCTCGCGCTCGGCGCCGACCATGCGGTGAACTACACCGAGAAGAACTTCTCCATCGTGGCGCGGCGGGTGACCGACAAGCGCGGCGTGGACGTGGTTTTCGAGCATGTCGGCGCGGCGACCTGGGCGGCCAGCCTGCTCTCGCTGCGTACGGGCGGGCGGCTCGTCACCTGCGGCAGCACCTCGGGCGTCTCGGCGGAGACGAACCTGATGATGCTGTTCCAGCGCCAGCTCCACATCTTCGGCAGCTTCGGCTGCCGGATCCAGAACGTGGCGGATGGGCTGGCGAAGATGGCGCTCGGCATCCGGCCGGTGCTGGATACGGTCGTGCCGCTGGAGCGCTTCGCCGAAGGGCTGGAGCGGCTGGAATCGCGCCGCGTGTTCGGGAAGATCGTGGTGACCCTCTAGCTCCCTCCCCCGCTCGCGGGGGAGGGTCGGGGTGGGGGGACAACCCGCGCAACCGTCATGCATCCCAGGCTCCAGCACCTCCTCGACGAATCCCTCGCCGCGCTCGTGCGTGGCGGCTTCGCGCTCGTGCGCGCGCTCGGGCCGGATCGCGCTTCCAACCTGGGCGCGGCGCTGGCGCCGGTGCTCGGGCGCGTGACCTCGGCCAACCGGATTGCGCGGGAGAACATCGCGGCGGCGTTTCCCGACGCGCCCGCGGCCGAGCGCGCGGCGATCCTGCGCGAGAGCTGGGCCAATCTCGGGCGGACGGCCTGCGAATACGTCCATCTCGGCGCGCTATGGGACTGGGATCCCGATCGCGCGGGCGCGGGGCGCATCGAGATCCCGCCCGAGAGCAGCGCGCGCTTCCTGCGGCTGAAGGAGGATGGGCGCGGCGCGATCTTCTTCGGCGCGCATCTGGCGAACTGGGAATTGCCGGCGGTCGCCGCGCGCGCGCATGGCATGCCCTCGGCCGCGCTCTACCGCACGCCGAACAACCAGGCTATCGCGCGCGACATCCTGGCGATGCGCCGCGACGTGATGGGGGAGCTGATCCCCGCCGGCGCCGCCGCGCCGATCCGCATGATGGAGGCGCTGGACCGCGGCCTGCATCTCGGGATGCTGGTGGACCAGCGCTTCGGGCGTGGGCCGAGGGTGCGCTTCCTCGGCCGCACGGCGACGGCCAATCCGCTGCTGGCGCGGCTGGCGCGGCGCTTCGACCTGCCGATCCACGGCACGCGCGCGATCCGCCTGCCCGGCAACCGGTTCCGGCTGGAACTGACGGAGGAGATGCCGCCGGTGCGCGACGCCGCGGGCCGCGTGGATGTCGAGGCGACGACGCAGGCGATCAACGACGTGGTCGCGGGGTGGGTGCGGGAACATCCGGGCCAGTGGCTCTGGCAGCACCGGCGCTGGCGGTTATGATTCCTTGCTCCCTCCCCCGCAGGCGGGGGAGGGAGAGGGCGGCGCTACAGGCCCTCGAACAGCTCGGTCGAGAGATAGCGCTCGGCGAAGGAGGGGGCGATGGCGACGACCAGGCCGCTCTCCATGCCGCGCGCGACCTCGAGCGCGGCATGCAGCGCGGCGCCCGACGAAATCCCGATGGGCAGCCCGTCCTCTTGCGCGCAGCGGCGCGCGGCGGCGATGGCCTCACGCTCGGTGACCTGGCGCACCTGGTCGAGCAGCGCGACATCGAGCACGGCGGGGACGAAGCCGGCGCCGATGCCCTGGATGCGGTGCGGGCCCGGCTCCTCCCCGGCCAGGACGGCGCTTTCGGCCGGCTCGACGCCGATGACGCGAAGCCCCGGGCGGCGCGGCTTCAGGGCGCGCGCGATGCCGGTGAGCGTGCCGCCGGTGCCGATCCCGCCCACCACGGCATCCACCCCGCCCTCGGTATCGGCCCAGATCTCCTCGGCGGTGGTGCGCGCATGGATGTCGGGGTTCGCGGGGTTGTCGAACTGCTTCGGCATCCAGGCGCCCGGCGTCTTCGCCACGATCTCCCCGGCGCGCGCGATGGCGCCGCTCATCCCGCGCTTCGCCGGGGTGAGTTCCAGCTCGGCGCCCATCAGGCGGAGCATCTTCCGCCGCTCCTGGCTCGCGCCGTCCGGCATCACCACGATGAGCCGGTAGCCCTTCGCGGCGGCGACGAAGGCCAGCGCGATGCCGGTGTTGCCGGAGGTCGGCTCCACCAGGACGGAGCGGCCTGGGGCGATCAGTCCCCTGCGCTCCGCCGCCTCCACCATCGCGAGCCCGATGCGGTCCTTGACCGAGCCGAGCGGGTTGAAGAATTCGAGCTTCAGCGCGACCCGCGCCGCCAGCCCGGCGGCGAGCCGGGGGAGCAGCACGAGCGGCGTGGCGCCGACCGTCTCGAGCACGCTGCCGAAAAGGCGGCCGCGCGGCGTGGCCGGATCGGGGCGGTGGGTTTCGCGCGCCATCCGCATCCCATATCACGCGCTGGATTGGTGCAAAGGGTGGGCGCCGGGATGGAAGCCGGATTTCCGCGCCGTGCGGCGCTGGCGGCGGCGGCGCTGGCCGCGGCGTCGCTCGCGCTCGGCGTCGCGCATGGCTGGCGGCAGGGGGCGGCGCTGGTGCTGGGCGGGCTGCTCGGGCTCGTGCTGTTCCAGGCGGCCTTCGGCTTCGCCGGCGCCTTCCGCCGGCTGATCGCGGAGGGGCGCGGGGCGGGGCTGCGCGCGCAGATGGCGATGCTGGCGCTCGCGGTGGTGCTGTTCCTGCCGGCGCTGGAGGCGGGCGCGGTGCTCGGCCAGCCGGTGCGGGGCTTCGTCTTTCCGGTCGGGCTCGGGCTGGTGGTCGGCGCCTTCCTGTTCGGCGTGGGCATGCAGCTCGGCGGGGGCTGCGGCTCGGGCACGCTCTACACAGCGGGCGGCGGCCAGGGCTTGCGCATGTGGATCACGCTGGCCGCCTTCGTCGCCGGCGGCACGCTCGCGGCCTTCGACGCGGAACGCTGGACGGCGTGGCCGGCGCTGCCGGCGGTCGCGCTGCCGGACCTGGCCGGCACCTGGGCGACGGTCGGGCTCAGCCTCGGCGTGTTCGGCGCGGTCTGGGCGGCCTTGCGCGCGATCGAGCGGCGCCGGCACGGCGCGGTGGAGGCGCTGCCCTGGCGCGGCGGGAACTGGCTGCGCGGGCCCTGGCCGCTGCTCTGGGGGGCGCTCGGGCTTGCGCTGCTGAACTTCGCGACGCTGGTGATCCTCGGCCGGCCCTGGGCGATCACCGCGGCCTTCCCGCTCTGGGGCTCGCGCGTGGTGGAACTGGCCGGGTGGGACGACCCGGCCTTCTGGCTCTACTGGGAGGACCCGACGCGGACCGAGGCGCTGCTGCGGCCGATCCTGGCGGACCGGACGACGGCGATGGATCTCGGCGTGATGGCGGGCGCCGCGCTGGCGGCGCTGCTCGCGGGCGGGCGGGGGGTGAGCTGGCGGCTGCCGGCGGCGGGGCCGGCGCTGGCCTCGGTGCTGGGTGGGCTGCTGCTCGGCTACGGGGCGGTGCTCGGCTTCGGCTGCAACATCAGCGCCTATTTCGGCGGGATCGCGAGCGGCAGCCTGCATGGCTGGGTCTGGATCCTTCCCGCGCTGGCAGGGAATGCGGTAGGGCTTCGTCTCCGGCCGTTCTTCGGGCTGGCGCCGCCGCGGCGATGAGGCCGCGATTGGACGAGTGATTCGCGTGGTTGCGATCTTTTCGCGTCGAAAAATCGTGATAAAACCAGGGAGCGAAACGGGAGACCCCCCAATGCCCAATCCCATGTCCACGCGCCTGATCCTCGGGACGGCCCTGATGGCCGCCGCCCTCCTCCTCCCGCCCGGCGAAGCCCGGGCCCAGGCCCCGCTCGTCGCCGAGGGCTGCCTCGGCTGCCACGGTCCGAACGGCGCCGGCGCCGGCGCGGTGCCCGCGATCGCCGGGCGCGACGCGGCGGAACTCCGCGCGCAACTCGCCGCCTTCCGGGCCAATGAACGGCCGGGCACCATCATGGGGCGCGTCGCGCGCGGCTACACCGATGCGGAACTCGCCGCGGTGGCCGAGCATTTCGCCCGCCTGCCGCGCTGAGGAGGACGCCGATGTCCACGACCTTCCCGCGCCGCGCCCTGCTCGGCACCGCCCTCCTCGCCCCGCTCGCCGCGCCGCGCACCGTCCGCGCCCAGGCGCAGGCCCGGCTGCTCGTCATCGGCGGCGGCTTCGGCGGCGCCTCGGCCGCGAGCTTCGCCCGCCGGCAGTTTCCCTGGATGCAGGTGACGCTGGTCGAGCCGCGCACCAGCTTCGTCACCTGCCCCTATGGCAACCTGGTGATCGCCGGCTGGAAGCAGATCGGCCAGATCACCCATTCCTACGATGGCCTGCGCGCGCGCGGCGTCACGGTGATCCACGACATGGCATCGGGGATTGACGCGGCGGCCCGCCAGGTGCGGCTCGCCGGCGGGCAGACACTGGGGTACGACCGGCTGATCCTCTCGCCCGGCATCGCGCTCCGCTGGGGCGCGATCGAGGGCTATGACGAGGCCGCGGCCGAGGCGATGCCGCATGGCTGGGTGCCGGGCGATGGCAGCCAGACCCTGCTGCTGCGACGCCAGCTCGAGGCGATGCCGGATGGCGGCGTGGTGGGCATGGCGATCCCGCCCAACCCCTTCCGCTGCCCGCCCGGGCCCTATGAGCGGATCAGCATGATCGCGGCCTACCTCAAGCGCCACAAGCCGCGCTCCAAGATCCTGGCGCTGGACGCGAAGGAGGCGTTCAGCAAGCAGGGCCTGTTCCAGGATGGCTGGGCCGCGCTCTATCCCGGCATGATCGAATGGGTGCCGGGCAACCGCGACGGCAAGGTGGTGCGCGTCGATCCGCGCGCGCGCGTGCTGGAGACCGAGTTCGGCACCAGGCACCAGGTGGCGGTGGCGAACGTGATCCCGCCCCAGTCGGCCGCGCGAATCGCGATCGAGGCCGGGCTCACGGACCAGTCGGGCTGGGTCCCGGTGAACCCGATCACCTTCGAGAGCCGCGCCGCGCCGGGGGTGCATGTGATCGGCGACGCGAACATCCCCGGGCCGATGCCGAAATCGGGCTACATCGCCAACAGCACGGCGAAGCAGGCGGTCGCCAGCGCGGCCGCGCTGCTGCGGGGCGAGACCCCGCCGCAGGCCGTGTACTACAACACCTGCTACAGCCATGTCGGCGACGAGTACGGCATCTCGGTGGTCGGCATCTTCCGCCCGAACGCGGAAGGCACCGCGATCGTCGAGGTGCCGAATTCGGGTGGCGTTTCGCCACGCGGCAACCTACCTGACCAGCGCCGGCTGGAAGCCGCCTACGCGGACGCCTGGTACGAGAGCATCACGAAGGACATGTTCGGCTGATGGAGAGTCTACCTGCCCCCTCCCGCCGCGCCATCCTGGGCGCGGCGGTGGGGATCACCCTGCTGCCCTTCGCCGCCGTGGCGGAGGACGCGGCCCTCGATGCCGCGATCCGCGAGCAGATCGGCGGCGCCGAACCGCAGGAGGGCGGCATCCTCCTCCGTGCGCCGGCCATCGCCGAGAATGGCGGCCAGGTGCCCGTCTCGGTCATCGTGGACAGCCCGCAGACCGCCGCCGACCACGTCAGCGCCATCCACCTCTTCGCCACCCGCAACCCGACGCCCGGCATCGCGAGCTTCCGCCTCACGCCGCTCATGCCGCGCGCCGAGATCCAGACGCGCATCCGCCTCGCCGAGGACCAGCGCCTGATCGTGCTCGCGCAGATGAGCGACGGCCGCGTGCGCCGTGCGGCCGCCGAGATCCGCGTCACCACCGGAGGCTGCCTGACATGAGCGGCGCCCTCGCCACGCCCCGCATCCGCATCCCCCGCAGCGTCCGCCGCGGCGAGATCTTCGAGGTGCGGACGCTGATGGAACACCCGATGGAAACCGGCATCCGTGCCGACGGCACGCCGGCCGGCCGGCGCGACATGCTGACGAGGCTCGCGGTGCGGGTGAACGGCGAGATCGCGATGCAGGCCGAATTCCGCAACGGCACCTCGGCCAACCCGTACCACGTCTTCTTCCTCAAGCTCGACCGCACGAGCGAACTCGACTTCGCCTGGACCGACGAACAGGGCCGCACCGCGCGCACCACCGCGCGCGTCACCGTCGCCTGATGCTGCTCCGCCGGGACCGCGCGCTCACCGCGATCGACATCGTGCTCGACGTCGCCTTCCACGCCGGGCGCGGCGGCGAAACCACCGGCGCGGCCGAGATCGCCGAGCGGCTCGGCGCACAGCGGCGTGGGATCGAGCCGCTGCTCCAGGCGCTGACCCGCGCGAACCTCCTGGAAAGCCTCCGCGGGCCGAAAGGCGGCTACCGCCTCGCCCGCGCACCCCGCACGATCGGACTGATGGACATCATCGAGGCCGTGATCGAGACGGACGAGGAGCCGACACCCGCGGGCCGCCTCTCCGCCAGCGTCACCCTGCCGCTCTGGGACGAACTCGACTCCACGCTCCGCGAGAAACTCGCCCTGCTGACCATCGGCGACCTGCTCCGCCGCGCCGCGACCGCCGGCCTCCGCCGCCCGCAGACGGAACCGCTCGACTTCGCGATCTGAAGGCGCCGGGTGCTGCGCGGCTTCTCGGGGAGGGTGCTGCCCTCCCCGAACCCCACCCGCCAGGGGCCAGGCGGCCCCTGGACCCGGCGACTT
>VFQP010005706.1_pt1 | contig 10668 bp, 9 predicted proteins | sample 3512351 | NCBI WGS metagenome assembly VFQP01 (sample SAMN10412372, study PRJNA504923) | tailings metagenome | isolation source: Relicate 1 Philex TSF1 revegetated site | place: Philippines: Tuba, Benguet | collected 2017-08-29
TAAAGCAAATCGGGACAAATATCCGTAGGATAAAACAAATCGTAGCAAAGAAATCTAAACTTGCCTCCGATTCGTATGTCTTCTTGGGTGCATTCTTTATAATGTACACCTTACTTGGTAGCCATTCGGTACTGGCTCAAAATCAGGTAGAAATCATCAAAGCAGACAGTTTGGTTGGGCAAAATCAGCCTTTTATGCAGGTAAAAAAACTACTTGGAAATGTTGCTCTACGACAAGGCACTACCCTTTTGTACTGTACACAGGCTGTTTTGAACGAAACTACCAATATTTTGGAAGCTTATGGCAAAGTAAAAATTATACAAGCCGATACAGTAACCATTACAGGCGATACCGCTTATTATTTTGGGAACAATCGCTTGGCCAAAATGAACGGACGTGTCAAACTTGACGACGGTACGATTATTTTAACAACCAAAAAATTAGATTACGACCTCAACAGCCATCTTGCTTTTTATAATACCAATGGCAAGATTATTGATAAAAAAAGTACCTTAACTAGCCGAGAAGGCTATTATAATACTGTCACCAAGCTTTTCGATTTTAAGTACAATGTTAAGGTGGTTGATAAGGATGGTTCACTAACAGCCGATTCGCTACGGTATAGTAGCTTGTCGAAAGAGGCTTTTTTTATAGCCCCTACCCTTGTTGTAAACAAGCAAGACACCACCTACGCCAACCCAGGTAGCCAATATAATACGGTGAATAAGATTGCCAATTTGAAGGGGCGTTCTACGGTAAAAACTGACGATTATGTCATGACAGCCGATACAATGATTTATGACCCTCCAACCGAAATTGGGGTAGCCAATGGCAATATTGTATTTGTTTCTAAAAAAGATAAAGCCATCCTTACAGGCGAACATGGGCGTTATTCTAAGCGGACAGGTGTTACAAGGGTTTTTGGAAGAGCATTATTGAAAAATATTTTTGAAAACGATACCCTTTTCCTAACAGCCGATACCTTGGTATCGCTGGATAATAAGGAAACAAAAACCAAAAAGTTGTATGCCTATAAAAAGGTATTTATTTATAAAACAGATTTGTCGGCACGGTGCGACTCGCTGAGCTATAATGTATCTGATTCGACAATTTATTTTTATCAGAAACCAATTCTGTGGAACAACAAGAATCAATCTGAGGCCGATTCTATCAATGTTTTGTTGAAAAACAACAAAATTCATTTAATGAATATGAAAGGTAAATCTTTCGTGATTTCGGTAGATACCCTTACCAACTTTAACCAAGTAAAAGGGCGAAAAATTGTTGTTAATTTCAATAACGATGCCAAGCTTGAAAAAGTAAGCGTAGATGGCAATGGCGAGAGTATCTATTTTGCTATTGATGAAAAAAATACCCTTACAGGTATGAATAGGGTGCAGTGTAGCAAAATGAATATGCTTTTTGCCAAAAATAAAATTGCAAGAATTGCTTTTTTGGGCAAGCCCGATGGCAAATTTATGCCTCCCAAAGAACTCAAAGAAGACGACAAAGAATTGGATGGCTTTAAGTGGAAAATCACCGAAAAACCAACCAAAGAAAGTATTTTGAAAAGAGTGGCAGCAGTAATTCCTCCTGAAATTAAACCAACTGCCAAAGACTCTGTCTCAGCAACAAAAAAGGTAGAAACAAGTACAAAAAAACCTTTGGCTAAAAAAATCACTAAAAAATAGGTAAAACTTTCAAATTTGAAATATTTTACTATATTTTTGTCAAAAAGCAAGTTTTCAGATTTATTGTGTAAAACTGAAAAAAAAATTCAAAATGAAGCAACCTTTTGTCATGTTTTAGAGTCTTTATATAAAAGTTCGCATGATTATTGCTGTTAATTAGTACAAGCTAAGTTGAGCATATAAATTTATCTGACCTACTTAGGCTTTTCGATTCAATCATACCAACACCATAATATGCTGGTATAGCTCAATAAATGTTCAAACAATATTTTGATTTTAAATGGAATGAGACCTCTACCAAAATACATACAGGCATTCGTAATTGTGACAACCTTGTTGTCGACAATTGGTGCGTTTGCCCAAACAGAAAACAAATATAAAAGTCGCTTGGATATTAAGCCCAAGCAAAAAACTACTACGTCGGTATCGTCGTTACGAAAATCTACATTTAGTTATTTTCAACCTTATCATAATGCCCTCGACAGAGGTATAAATGTACAACGTGCAACTGCTATTAATCAGTATTTTGCGTCGTCGTTGTTGCAGTATAACAATAATAAAAATACCAACAAACCAGAAGTAGCCATTACCGCTAATAGTATGGTAGAAAATAGTAGAGCTGAAGAATTTATTAATATAGAGGATAAACTTTTTACGAGCGACAAACTATGGGTTTCTAATATTTACCCTAATCCAGCCGATGAACATGCAGATGTCGAATACAGCATTTCCTCGCAAGTTAGCGAAGTCAAAATTACATTCTATAATATTTTAGGAAGTGAAATTAAAGAATCATTTCTGGAAAAAGACCAAAGAAGAGCAAGGATTTCTACCAAAGAATGGCCTAATGGAATTTACCTCTACCAGCTTACCGCCGACGGTAAATCATTGGTAACCAAAAAGCTATTGGTAAGACATCAATAATAATATTAAAAAGTGTTAAGGGTTTGAAAAGAGGCTGTCTTTATAAGGCAACCTCTTTTTTTGTACCTGTATTGATTAATGCCTGATGGATTTGTAAAATCTGAGGAATAAGAGGAGTAGCATCATCGTTTTGAATAATAATATCGGCAAAAGCCTTACGCTCTTCATCCGATGATTGCCTATTAATGATATTTTTGATTTCTTCTTCCGAGCGTCGGTCTCGCTGTAAAACCCTTTTGATACGCAGGGCGGTTGGGGCTATTACTACAATAACTTTTTGAAAATTATTGCCATTGCCTGCTCCCTTCAATAAAGCAGCTTCGTATAATAAATAAGGTGCTTGGCTATTTTGGGCTATCCAATTACGGGCATCTTGCCTTACAGCAGGATGAATTAAGGCATTGAGTTGTTGTAATAAGTCGGGATTACCGAATACCTGCGAAGCTACCCACGAGCGATTGTAAACTCCAGAGCTAGTGTAGGCATCTGTTCCTAACAGAGCTGTAATGGCCTGTTTGAGGGTATCGCTTTCATTAACAAGTAATTTAGCTCTTGTGTCGGCATCATAAACGGGGATACCCAATAAGGCAAACACTTTGCATACAATGCTTTTTCCCGAACCAATGCCCCCTGTAATACCTATTACTTGAGGAGTACCAAGGGTATTGTTGTCTAGCATAGCTATTTATTTTAACAATTCAGAAACCTCAAAACTTACTGTAACTCTTTCTTTATTAGACTTTATATTGGCATTTTTGGGAAGCGGAATTCTTATTTCATCATCAAAGTTTTCTTGAATTCTACGACCAGGAACTTTGACATACAGGTAATCGCCAAGTTCGTTGAGTGTACCTTCGGGGCCCTCAACAGCAATAGTTCTGGGATTGACATTGATAACACTCGATACTACGTAGCCCTCTTTTAAAGGAATATTGAGGCTATCTACCTTGAGAATAAGGTTACGTTTTACACGTTTATCAAATTCGATTTCAAAGCGGTCGGCTACTACGTAATTCACCTTTACATCTTTGATATATTCGGCAAGCGAATCGGTAAGCGAGCCAGTATTTAAAAACTTGGTTTGAAGCGGCTTGTTGATAGCATAATAAATGGGGGTTACATCCAATGCCAAGGCTTTACGAAGCAAATTCCATCCATTGCCCGAAACATTCACCGAAATTTTCTCAGGAAGAGGTTGAATAGGAATATACAGCGAGTCGTTGTAGGTAAAACGAAGTGGAAAAGAAATTTTTTGTGTGTACCCTTCTTTATTAAGAGCATTCATCACCCAAAAAATCATGGCGGCTATAATACTCAGAAATACCGCATTAAAATCAGTTTTGAAAGTATTGGGTTTCATTTTGAATATGTTGAATGTCAGTAATATCGAGACTTTATTCCAAAAATTGAGCTTTAGACTAGCTTAGCCTAAAGCTCAAAAGCCTCATAGCACTCAAAATAGCGATGCTTATTCAGCACTTAACTGTGAAGACGCATCTTTTGAAATAGCCGTTTTGAGGAATACCATACGAACACCTTTGCTTGAATCAACTTCAAGGATAACTGTTTTGTCACGAACCGTTACAATTGTACCATGCAAACCTCCGATAGTTACTACTTTATCACCTGCTTTTAGGTTATCAACATAATTTTGCTGATCCTTTTGCTTTTTTTGTTGTGGACGAATCATAAAGAAATACATGATAACAAACATACCACCAATCAAAAATAAAGAAGACATTCCGCCTGCTCCAGCCTGTAAAAAAATGTAATTGAACATAATAGTTTTTTCGTTTTAAATAATAAATATTATAATTTACTGATAAATAATGTTTTAGGGTTGGTACAAATGTTTAATTTGTAAGCGGCTTAACGCTTGATTACTTCTACCTTAAAACTAAAAGTATTGTCGGATGGAGTGGTATTGGCATAAGCCGTAATGGTTTTATTTACCTTTCCTTCTTTATTTTTGCTATTAAATTTTACCTTAATAAACCCTTGATCGCCTGGCATTACGGGCTCTGTTGAATACGACGGGGTTGTACAGCCACACGAGGTACTTACATTGCTAATAACCAATGGCATATTACCTGTGTTTCTGAACTTATAAGTATGAAACACCGAATCGCCCTCGGTAATAGTACCCAAATCTACAAACTGTGTATCGACCTTCATTACAGGAAATCTATCGGCTGTAGGCTGTAGAGCAGCAGCTGAATCTGACAAAGCTTGGGCATTGTTTTTTTGTTTGTTTTGGCAAGCTACCAATGCCAACGAAGCCAAAGCAACAATAATTATCTTTTTCATGGTTGTTAAAGAATACGTAGTTAGAAAGACAAACAGTTGGCTAATAGCATATTAAAGAATATTTACTATCGACCAACTGTCTGTATTATTAGTATCTACTAAGCCTTTGCTTTGATTTGGCTCATCATATTTTCCACATCTTCGAGTAAGCGTTCAGCCTTTTCACGAGCCTCGTTTACTACTTTCTTTCCCTCCGATTTTGCCATAGTTTCAGGAATTTCCTTGCCCTCAATCAAATCTGTAATCAGATTTTGCAGTTGGTCACGATATTTCTGTAATTGAAATAATAGTTTACTACGGGTATTTTCTCCTTTGTCTGGAGCATACAAAATGCCCAAAGCAGCACCTACGGCGGCCCCCGTCATAAATGCCCAAAAGGTTTTAGATGATTTGCTCATGAGTTTGTTTCTTTCGTTGTTTAGATTAACCAGCTTATTTATTATCAATCAAACCACGTCCCGACTTACGAATAATTTGTTCCTCTTGAAGTTTTTGAGAAAGTACATCTAACAAACCATTGACAAACTGCCCAGATTTTGGGGTTGAATAATTTTTGGCTAGTTCAATATATTCATTGATAGATACTTTTACGGGAATACTCGAAAAATGAATTAGTTCGGCCAAGCCCATTTTCAAAATAATCATATCTGTCATTGCCAAACGGTCAGCTTCCCAGTTTTTGGTTTGCTCCATTACCATGTTCTCATACTCGTCGTCATTTTCTAAGGTCTGATTAAAAAGGTCAACAAAGTAATATTTATCTTCGTCCCAGTTCAATGCCAAAGGTTGTAATTCGAGCTCTTCGAGGCTATTAATCTTGAAGGTCTTGGTGGTAAGACTTTTGAGTACATCTTTATTTTCGCCCCAATTTAAGTCTTTTTCTTCAAAATACTCAACCACTAAGTGATGTTTGAGGATGAAAGTTTTGAGAATATAGACTACAATGGCCAAATCTTCCTCAAAAGTATGCTTTGTGGTGCGAAGGTACGACTGGAATTGATTATCTGGTAAAATTGCGTCTAAGAAAAGTTTGCGAATAAGATTTTGGTCGTCGTCGGTCCATTTTAAGTTGCGACGAATCACCTCTGTTTCTAGGGTAGGAAGGTTGCGAAGTGCTCTGATTACTTGGTTTTGGCCAAAACGAGAAGTTTTGTGCTCACTTTCCAACAAACGTCGTTGCTCGTCCCAAACAGACACATCTGTAATTTCTACTAACAACAATAATAGCTTCAAGTAATCATCATAAAGCCCTTCTACTTCTTCTACCATTTTGTGCGTAATACGAGCACGGTCACGCTTTACAGCGTCACGGTAAAGTGCTAAGGCTCTTTTTGCTGCATTTTTGGCATCGGCAGGAATATCTTCCTCTGAGACTTCTCCTTTAAATAATTCTTCAAAATGCAAATCAGCCAGCTTACGCAAGCCTTCTAGCTTGGGCATCTGTTCTTCTTTGGGAATCATTAAATCAAGGTTGGGCAAAAATTGTTCGGCTATATAATCGAAGGCTAATTGATAATTGGCTCTTTCCGATGTACGGAAGGCATATACAGTTTGGAATGCTTTTGTGCGGAGTAAGCGTCGGTTGACCATTGGAAATGCAAAGAACGTTTTTTTTGTTAATAAACATCGGGCTACTTAGCCTCGATAATCAGAATGCAAAATTAGTACTTTTTTAAGAAATTCTCAGTCTTGTTTCAAAAAAACCTTGTTTTTTTATGATAAATCTTCTTCTTACCAAAATTGAGAAGATGCGTATTTGTCATAATACTTCTGATCCTATCAAGGCTAAAATCCTATAAATCTTGAGCAATACATTACCTTTGTGTGAAACTAATGCCATCCTACTTTGGTTTATTTTACATGAAAGCATTACAACATCTCAATAAGTATTTTCTCAAATATAAATGGTATTTAATCTTAGGTACATTATTTACTTTTATTTCTAATCTTTTTGGCGTTGTACCAGCCCAAATTGTGCGATATGCTCTTGATTTAGTCAAAGAAACCATTTCTCTTTATTTTCTGTACGATGGCTTTGGTTCACAAACTATTGTATATGAAACTTTTGCTTTTTCTATTTTACTGTATGGGTCTTTGATTTTGATTTTGGCTTTGCTCAAGGGGGTATTTTTATTTTTTGTACGCCAAACCCTCATTGTGATGTCTCGGCATATCGAATATGACCTCAAAAACGAGATTTATCACCATTATCAATCTCTACCTTTGAGCTTTTATCGAAAAAATAATACTGGCGATTTGATGGCTCGTATTTCTGAAGACGTGGGCAAGGTACGGATGTACGTTGGGCCAAGCTTGATGTATGGCCTCAACCTTATTTCGGTCTTTATTTTGGTGATTTGGTACATGCTTTCTGTCAATGCCAAACTTACTTGGTATGTACTGCTGCCTGTGCCTTTTTTGTCGGGAAGTATCTATTTTGTTAATACAATTATTATCAAAAAATCAGAGGAAATACAGGCTAATTTGTCTAAAATCTCTACGTTTGTTCAAGAAGCCTTTTCGGGTATTCGGGTATTAAAGGCTTTTGTACAAGAAGAACCTTCAACAGTAGCATTTACCAAACAGTCAAACCTTTATCGTGAAAAATCACTCGATTTGGTTAAGGTGGATTCATTGTTTACGCCTCTGGTTTCGATCTTGGCGGGTCTTAGTTCGGTTTTGGTTGTATATATAGGAGGGCAAGAAGTAATGGCAGGCCGACTTACGCCTGGAAGTATTACCGAGTTTATTATGTATGTATATATGCTCACTTGGCCCATGATTGCCTTGGGCTGGACAACCTCGCAAATCCAACGTGCGGCGGCTTCTCAGCAACGTATCAATGAGTTTTTGAATATTAAATCGGAGATTGTTTCTGAAAAAAATATTGCCCAAGATATTCGAGGTGATATAACGATAAAAAATGTTCGTTTTACTTATCCCGATTCGGGAATTGTGGCTTTGCATGATTTTAATATGCAAATCAAATCGGGCGAATCTGTGGCTATCTTAGGTACAACGGGGTCAGGAAAAAGTACAGTAGCCAATTTGCTTTGCCGTATGTACGATGTCAACGAAGGTGGTATTTGGGTTGATGGTATTTCGATTAAAGACTGGAATGTCAACAGCCTTAGAGGGCAGATTGGCTATGTGCCACAAGATGTTTTCTTGTTTTCGGACAGTATCCGCAACAATGTGCGTTTTGGTACAGCCGAGATGTCGGAAGAACAAATCATTAAGGCTACCAAAGATGCTGATTTGTACCAAAATATCATGGATTTTCCTGAACAAATGGATACTGTTCTTGGCGAAAGAGGTGTTACCCTTTCGGGTGGACAAAAACAACGTTTGTCGATTGCCAGAGCAATTGCCAAAGAACCTAAAATTATTATTTTGGACGACTGCTTGTCGGCGGTAGATACCAAAACCGAAAACCAGATTTTGAATAATTTACAACATATTATGAAAGGTCGTACTTCGGTTATTATTTCGCATAGGGTTTCTTCGGCAAAATTGGCCGATAAAATTATCATGCTCGACAAAGGCTACATCATAGAACAAGGCACACACAACGAGCTAATGGCCCAAGAAGGTGCTTATAAAGAGTTGTACGAAAAACAACTTCAGACCGAAGAAACGAGCCTATAAAGAATATGAATTGAATCTAAAGAGGATATTTCGAAAGACGTATCCTTTTTTTATTGGTCAGTTCATATAATACAGATAGATGAAAAAGGTAAATTAGGTATATTTATAGCCAACTACATATATTTTCTAAAAACCTAATCATTGTATGCAACATACTGTTAAGCAAAAGATTTATAGGATTCTGGAGGTTACTCGGGGCAAAAAAAGTGGTATTACTTGGTTTTTCAATCTATTGCTACTTAGTATTATTTCGCTCAATACCTTAGCTATTGTACTACATTCTGTTAAAAGTATTCGTCATGAATTTGATACCATTTTCGTTGATTTTGAATATTTTTCAGTAGTTTTTTTTACAATTGAATATGTCATAAGGCTATGGGTTTGTACCGAAAATGAGCGTTACAAACACCCTATTTGGGGAAGGTTAAAATATATGCTTTCGGCAGGAGCAATTATTGATTTGTTGGCAATTCTACCGTTCTATTTATCTCATTTTACCTCCGACACTGGCCTTATTAGGATTTTAAGATTATTTAGAATATTCCGTTTATTTAAGTTTTCGAGGTATGTACATGCCCTTAGGGTTATTGAGGGGGTGGTAAAAGAAAAACGTGAAGAACTTATTTTAAGCTTTGTGTTTATTTTATTTCTGCTTCTGATTTCGTCTTCGGTAATGTTCTATTTAGAAAACCCTGCTCAGCCTCGTGTTTTCTCTAGTATTCCTGCTACTTTGTGGTGGGGTGTTACCACGATTACGTCTATTGGCTATGGCGATATTTATCCTGTAACGCTTTTAGGAAAGTTTTTTGGGGGTATTATTGCTATTTCGGGGATTGCTATTGTTGCTTTGCCTACGGGTATTTTGGCCTCTGGTTTTGCCGAGCATATTACTATTCATACCAAACAGCATACTCGTCATAAGTTTTGTCCACATTGTGGCAAAGAACTACCTTGATTTATTATTTAAACGGAGTTTCAGCGTGTTTTTGAGAATGATTACCCACAGCGAAACTCCGTTTGAAGGTTAATATTATTTTACGGCAACTGCTATTTTTGAATCGGCTGTTCCATAATACAAAAACCATTGATTCTTGAAATACACCAACCCCTCTACAAAACATACATTATTTACCTGTCCTGTTTTTTCGTAGGGTTTGTCGGGTGTCATAAAGTAGGTATCAGTTCGGTCTTTTAATGATGCTGGGTTTTGGGTATTAAACAAAGCTTGTCCAGCACTATAAGTCATATTAGGTAGTTTTTTATCCCCATCTTTTCCATTGTTGGCACTATTATAAATCAACACTATTCCCTTAGGGGTTGAAAGGGCAAATGGGCCAGGTTCTACCAATTGGCTATCAAATTTTCCTTTTCGGGGTTTTAGTACCTCTACCAACTTTCCTTTGGCATCTTCTAAGGCTGTCCAATGAATAAGGTCTGGCGACGTAGCCATGTACAAATTGGTATCGCCCCAGTACATCCAGTACAGCTCATTGATTTTTTTGGCGACAATCTTACTACCTTTTCGTTCGGCTACAATAGCCCCCGACTTTGACCACGTATTTTTGTGTTTGCCTTCGCCCAATACTAAACCGTGTTTTTGCCAATGCAATAAGTCGGTTGATGTAGCCAACAATAACCGAGCAATTTTGCCGTCGTAAGAAGTATAAGTCATGATATATCGACCATCTTGACTTTCTACAATACGAGGGTCTTCGCAGCCTCCCTCCCATTCATATTTTTTTTGAGTATCGTTGCTAGGGTAAAAAATGGGCTGAGGTTGCTTTTTAAAGTGAAGGCCGTCGTCGCTAATAGCCAAACCAAGGCGAGACGTACCTGCATACTTACCGATTTTGTCTTCGGCACGATATACCATATACACTTTTCCATTTCTAACAACAGCTGCAGGATTAAATACATCTTTTTCTTCCCATTTAACTTCTTTTTTGAGAATTGGACATTGAAAAACCTGCTGGTTGGAAGGTGTCAAAACGGGGTTCACTTTGTCAACTTTGGTAAAAGGGAGCAAAGCCCAATCATTTTTTGCTTGCTTATTAGGGGTATCAAAACTACAAAATAGCCCTGCCGAAATACCTAATAA
>VFQP010007096.1_pt1 | contig 10668 bp, 8 predicted proteins | sample 3512351 | NCBI WGS metagenome assembly VFQP01 (sample SAMN10412372, study PRJNA504923) | tailings metagenome | isolation source: Relicate 1 Philex TSF1 revegetated site | place: Philippines: Tuba, Benguet | collected 2017-08-29
CAGTTCCCGATGGCTGCGGATGACGAGCATGAAGAAATCAGGCGCTTCATCATGCAGCTTAACCAGAATTTTGATCAGGGTAGCCAGCACCTGACCGGCAATTTACGCAAGTCGGTCAACCAGCAAGACTTGGCTACCGGTGACATAGACTTATTTTAATACAGCAGCGTTTAACGAAATTAGTGAAAAAGGCGAATCAAACATGGCGAAAACAATTTTAACAGTAGACGACTCCGGATCCCTGCGTCAGATGGTGGCTTTTAGTCTGAAAGCTGCTGGCTATGATGTCGTGCAGGCCGTCGATGGTCAGGATGGCCTCAATAAAGCCAAGGAAAAAACTGTGGATCTGGTACTGACAGATCAAAACATGCCGGTGATGGATGGCCTGACCCTGATTACCAATTTGCGCACACTCGCTTCCTACCAGAAAGTGCCTATCCTGATGTTGACCACAGAGTCTTCTGACGAGATGAAGGCAAAAGGGAAAGCGGCAGGTGCCAATGGCTGGTTGGTGAAGCCTTTTGATCCTAAACGCCTGATTGAAGTTGTTCAAAAAGTAATCGGTGCCTAAGCGCCGCTGGTAAAGGAACTGGAGTAAACAATGACAGTGGATATGAGCCAGTTTTATGAGGTGTTCTTTGACGAAGCCGAGGAGTTGTTGGCTGAAGCAGAGCACCTGTTGCTTGGTATCGATGTGGAATCGCCAGATGTCGAGCAATTAAACGCTATTTTCAGAGCGGCACACTCTATTAAAGGGGGCGCCGCTACGTTTGGTTTTATGGACATGACAGAAATTACGCATGTGCTGGAAAACCTGCTCGACAAAATTCGTAAAAACGAGATGGCGTTGACCACCGAACACGTGGATGCGTTTTTGGCTGCCAAAGATGTGATCAAGATGCAAGTCGATGGTCATCGTCATGGCTCAGACGTGAATGCTGAGCAAGTGAGCGATGTCGCGATGATGCTGAAGTCACTTTCTGAAGGCAAGGCCGCGGTGGCCGCTGCCAGTGTTGAAGCTGCGCCTGCTGCAGCGCCAGCCGCTGAAGTGGCAAAACCTGCATTGACGATTACGGACGAAGAAAAAGCCAAAGGCATGACCTTGTACGACGTTGGTTTGCCTACCGTGACTGAAAAAGACCTGGCTAACCTCAAAGACGAGTTGGCCTTGTTAGGTGAAGTCGCCGTGTATCAACGCAGCGAGAATGTACATGCCGTGCTGGTGAAAACTGATTCCAGTGCTGACGACATTGTGTCTATCTGTTCCTTTATTGTTGACGCCGATGCCTTGGTGATCCAGGTTGCGGGCGATACAGCCAGTGCGCCTGCACCATCCGCCGTGGAAACGGCACCAGTTGCCGCGCCGGTGGAAGCTGCGCCAGCTGCTGCAGAAGCGGATGCCGGTTATGGTTTCTTTGATAATGATCCGATTATCAAAACCGACGCCAAAGCGGATGATGGCAAAGTACAAGTGGCTGAAGAAATGGGCTACGGCCTGTTTGCCAGCAATGGCCAGGACCAGCAGGAAGAGGGCTACGGTTTCTTTGCACCGTTCAAACCACATCCTGATGCGCCTAAGGCACAAATGATTGGTGATGATAATGCAGCCGCTGCGATGGCAAAAGCCAAGGCAGAAGCAGCCGCAACACCGGTGGCCGCAGCACCGCAAGAAGAACGCCGTCAGCAACAAGGCCGTCGTGAAACTGACAAGCCTGCTGCAGCCGCACAGAGTGCAGAAAGCACTTCGATTCGTGTGGGCATCGAGAAAGTGGACCAGTTGATTAACCTGGTCGGTGAACTGGTGATTACACAAGCGATGATTGAGCAACGTGTGAATGCCCTCGACCCGGTCGATAACGAAGCATTGATTAATAGTGTTGGCCAGTTGACCCGTAACACCCGTGACTTGCAAGAGTCTGTGATGTCTATCCGCATGATGCCGATGGACTTTGTGTTCTCACGCTTCCCACGTATGGTGCGTGACCTGGCGGGTAAATTGGGCAAAAAAGTTGAATTTGTTACCAGCGGTGCAACTACTGAGCTGGATAAGAGTTTGATTGAGCGTATTGTGGATCCATTGACCCACCTGGTACGTAACAGCGTTGACCACGGTATTGAAAAACCAGAAGTGCGCCGTGAAATGGGCAAGCCGGAAAGCGGTACGTTAACCCTGTCTGCAGCACATAAAGGCGGCAGCATCGTGATTGAAGTGACCGATGACGGCGGTGGTTTGAACCGCGACAAGATTCTGGCCAAAGCAGCCTCCAATGGTTTGCCAGTCAATGAAAGCATGACTGACAACGAAGTGTTTAGCCTGATTTTTGCACCAGGTTTCTCCACGGCTGAGGTGGTCACCGATGTGTCTGGCCGTGGTGTAGGCATGGACGTGGTGAAACGGAATATTACCTCCATGGGCGGTCATATTGAGATTCGCTCGGCGCTTGGCTATGGCACAACCATTTCGATTTCATTGCCACTCACACTGGCGATTCTGGATGGTATGTCTGTGTCGCTGGGCAAGAGCATCTATGTGGTGCCTCTGAACCTGATTGTAGAAACACTGCAACCACGTGCCGAGGACTTGAAAACAGTGACTGGCGAAGGTTTGATGGTGCATGTGCGTGGCGAATATTTACCGATTATCGCCTTGCATGCCTTGTTTAATCATCCAACCGAGATCACGACCCCGACTGACGGTGTGTTATTGATCCTGGAGGCCGATGGTAAGAAATCTGCCTTGTTTGTCGACCGTCTGGTTGGCCAGCAGCAAGTGGTGATCAAGAGTCTGGAAACCAACTTCAAGCGTATTCCTGGCGTCTCGGGCGCCACCATCATGGGCGATGGCTCAGTGGCACTGATTCTGGATGTGCCAGCCATTATCCAGATGGGGCAAACCACAAACTATGTGACGGGTGGCATGGCATTTTCCAACCAGAACTATTTAACTTCACAAAATACCATCAATGCATAAGGAGCATATGCAATGAGTACAAGCACAGAAATGAGCAATTCCTTGAGCGGCAACGCAGGTAATGGCTTGAAAACCGCAGCGGGTGAATACCTGACCTTTGTCCTGGGCAGCGAGCAATACGGCATCGAGATTCTCAAGGTGCAAGAGATTCGCGGCTACGACGCGGTGACCCAAATCGCCAACATGCCGTCTTTCATTAAAGGCGTGATTAACCTGCGCGGCAAGATCGTGCCGATTGTCGATTTGCGTATTAAATTCAACCTGGGCAAGGTCGAGTATAACGAATTCACCGTGGTGATTATTCTCAACCTCAACGGGCGTATTGTCGGCATCGTCGTCGATGGCGTGTCGGATGTGCGTGAGTTGCGTGAAGAGCATCTGCGTGAAGTGCCATCACTGGTGACCCGTATTGATACCAAGTACATCGTCGGCCTGGCGACCATCGAGCAGGAAATGCTGATCCTGGTGGACATCGATAAGCTGATGACCAGCGATGAGATGCAACTGATGGAAGCCGCAGTACATTAATTAACAGAAAACTATAAAACGTGCACAACAGCAAAAACATAAGCGCGACTACTCTTAACGGAGATCTTTTTTAAGGATAAAAATTATGTTTTCTACCATCGTTAACAAGTTGGCAGCAGGCACTCGGGATTATCAGGGAATACTGGACGAGGTCGCAGAATTTGGCGCCCTCAAAGCAGAAATCAATAAAGCTAGGGCAATCGTTGAGTTGAATGGCAAAGGGGATATCAGCCATGTCAACGAGAACTTGTGCCAGGCGCTGGGCTACAGTGCTAAAGAGTTGATCGGGCAACATCATCGCGTGTTGCTTGGCCGTGAAGATGCTGGTAAGCCTGACTATGAACAGTTCTGGCAAGCCTTGCAAACCGGCACCTCACAGGGCGGCGCCTTCAAGCTGATCAATAAAACTGGTCAGGATGTCTGGTTCCAGGGCTATTACGCCCCTGTGATGCATGGCTCACAGTTGCGTAAAGTGGTGGCTTACCTGACAGATATCACGGCAGACAAAAAGCGTAACCTGGCTTTGCAGGAAGAGGAAAATGCCTTGAATCAGTCTTTCGGTGTCATGGAGTGTGACTTGAAAGGCAATATTCTGGACTGTAACGAGGTATTCTTGAAGCCGCTAGGTTATCAACATGGTGAAGTGATTGGTAAGCATGTTTCGATACTGTTGAAAGCAAATACAGCCCAGAGTGCAGAATATAAGCAACTTTGGGAGAAGTTGAATAAAGGCGAAAACGCCAAGTTGGAGATTTGCCGTGTAGCCAAAAATGGCAGCGAATATTGGTTTAGCACTAGCTATGTGCCGATTGTCGGGCTAGATGGCACTGTACTCAAAGTTAAAGTCTATTCTTATTGCATTACCCAGGAAAAACAGCGTCAGCTGGACTTTGAAGGCCAAATTTTTGCTGTGAATCACTCTCAAGGGGTGATTCAGTTTGACATGAGTGGCAATATTTTAACCGCTAACGATAATGTGTTGAGCCTGACTGGCTATCAATTGGATGAAATTGTCGGCAAGCATCACAGCATGTTTGTGAGTGATCGTTTCAAAAACAGCCAGGAATACAAAGATTTCTGGGCCAAGTTGAATCGTGGCGAAGCCGATGTCGGTGTGTATCACCGCTATGGCAAACAAGGCCAGGACATTTATTTGCAGGCGTCTTACAACCCGATCATCGGGCTGGATGGTAAGCCGGTAAAAGTGGTCAAATATGCCACCGATATTACTAAAGCGGTATTGGCGGATCAGGCACAGAAGGTGAAAACCCGTGAAGCGACCATGATCAAAAATGCTTTGGAGGCTTCATCGAATAGTTTGATGATGGCTGACAAAGACGGCGTTATTACCTATATGAACCCGGCTGCGCTGGAGCTCATGCGCGAATCCAGCAAAACATTCAAACAGTTATTTCCGCACTTCGATGCAGAGAAACTGATTGGTCAAAGCTATGATGTATTCCATAAAAATCCAGCACACCAACGTAATTTGCTCGGCGGCCTGACTGGCAAGCATCAAACAGAAATTGGCGTCGGTGATATGTTCTTCCGCCTGACGGCTAACCCGATTTTTGACAATGATGGCGAGCGTCTGGGCACTGTGATTGAATGGGTAGACCAAACCCAGGACAAACGCGTGGAAAACCAGATCAAAGAAGCGCTGAAATTGGCCGTTGACGGTGATGTGACCTATAGACTGGACAGCTCGATTGCCAAAGGGGCTGCAGTTGAAACCATGAACTCCATCAACCAGTTGCTGGATATCATGAACGATATCCTGATCAACGTGCGTGATGCCGGTGAAACCATTAATACGGCCGCACATGAAATTTCTAGCGGTAACAATGACTTGTCCAGCCGTACTGAACAGCAGGCGTCTAATCTGGAAGAAACTGCCTCCAGCATGGAGCAACTGGCTTCTACCGTGAAACAGAACGCTGAAAACGCACGTCAGGCCAACCAAATGGCCGAAGCCGCGTCACAAGTGGCGATTCGTGGCGGTGACGTGGTGGGTAACGTCGTCACGACCATGAGTGCGATTAACGAGAGCGCCCGCAAAATTGAAGATATTATTTCTGTGATTGACGGCATTGCTTTCCAAACCAATATTCTGGCACTGAACGCGGCGGTAGAAGCGGCGCGTGCAGGTGAGCAGGGTAGAGGCTTTGCGGTGGTGGCAGGTGAAGTGCGCAATCTGGCACAACGTTCAGCCAGTGCTGCAAAAGAAATTAAAGAGTTGATTACTGACTCAGTGAATAAAACCGCTGACGGCACCAAACTGGTGGAAACCGCTGGGGAAACCATGCATGAAGTGGTGACATCTGTACAACGTGTGACCGATATCATGAGTGAGATTACAGCGGCTTCTGCCGAACAAAGCTCAGGCATTAACCAGGTTAACGATGCAGTGAACCATATGGACGAAGTCACCCAGCAAAACGCTGCCCTGGTTGAAGAAGCTGCAGCTGCAGCTGAGTCACTGGTTGAGCAAGCGTCTAACCTGATGGATACGGTGAACAGATTCAAGGTACGCGGTGGTACCACACAAGCCACACGCGCTTCTGCACCACGGGCTGTGGTTGCCCTTGCCGGGTACGCCCATCGTGCGCTACGGCGACGAGATCGGCATGGGCGACGACCTCTCGCTGGCCGAGCGCCACGCGGTGCGCACGGTGATGCAATGGTCGGACGAGGCCAACGCCGGCTTCTCCACGGTCGCGCCCGAGCGCCTGGACCTGCCGCTGATCAACAAGGGGCCGTTCCGCTACCAACGCATCAACGTGTACCGGCAGGCGCTCGACGACCGCTCGCTGCTGGCGCGCATCGGCAAGATGGCGCGCGCGCGCATCGGCGCGCCCGCCATGGGCAGCGGCCAATTCCGCGTGCTCGGCACGGACTGCCCCTCGGTGCTGGCCATCGAGCACCGCGGGCGCCTGCCGCACGAGACCCTGATCACCCTGGCCAACCTGGCGCCCAAGGCCGTGCGCTTCACCCTGCCCGGCCGCGCGCTGGACGGCCTGGTGGACGTGCTGTGCGACGGACCCTATGCGCGCAGCGATGACCAGACCGAGCGCCTGGCGCTGCACGCGAACGGCTACCGCTGGCTGCGGCGCCGCCGCGACCGCGCCTGACAACCCCGGAGGATTCGCATGGAACACATCGGACAACGCCTGTGGGTGATCGCCGAGGGCTACATCCCGGCGTCCAGCACCGGCCCCGCGCCGCAGCTGACCAGCCACGAGACCGCCTGCCTGCTCAACACCGGCGAGCGCGACGCGCAGGTCGAGATCACGCTGTACTTTGCGGACCGCGAGCCCGTGGGCCCCTACCGCCTCACGGTGGGGGCGCGCCGCTGCCGGCACCTGCGCTTCAACGACCTGGAGTCACCGCAGCCGGTGCCCCGCGACACCGACTACGCCAGCGTCATCCGCTCCGACGTGGCCATCGTGGTGCAGCACACGCGCCTGGACTCGCGCCAGGCCGAGCTGGCCCTGATGAGCACCATGGCCTACGCGGCCGGCTGAGGGGCGGCCATGGGCGCCGGCCGCATCGGCTTTCACGCCTCGCATGAGCAGTTCGCGCCGGGCGAGCTGCTGCACTGCGCGCGGCTGGCGGAGCGGGCCGGCTTCGCGGCCCTGAGCTGCTCGGACCATTTCCACCCCTGGAGCGCGCAGCAGGGCCAGTCGGGGCACGCCTGGTGCTGGCTGGGCGCGGCGCTCGCGGCCACCGCGCTGCCGGCCGGCGTGGTCACCTGCCCCTTCGGCCGCTACCACCCCGCCGTGGTGGCGCAGGCCTGCGCCACGCTGGCCGCCATGTTTCCGGGCCGCTTCTGGGTCGCGGCCGGCAGCGGCGAGGCCCTGAACGAACACATCACCGGCGAGCCCTGGCCGCCCAAGCCCGAGCGCCACCGCAGGCTGCAGGAATCGGTGGCGGTGATGCGCGCGCTGTGGCGCGGCGAGGAGGTCAGCCACGACGGCGCCGTGCGCGTCGACCGCGCGCGCCTGTACACGCTGCCCGAGCGGCCGCCGCCGGTGTTCGCCGCGGCGCTCACGCCCGAGACCGCGCGCTGGGCGGGCGGTTGGGCCGATGGCCTGATCATGGTGTCGGGACCGCGCGAGCGCATGCGCGCCACCATCGAGGCCTTCCGCGGCGCGGCGGGCGCGGCGCGGCCGGTGTACGTGCAGGCCAAGATCGCCTGGGCGCCGCCGCCCGGGGGCGAGTCCGCCGCGCGCGAGATGGCCTTCGCGCAATGGCGCACCAACGTCTTCGACAGCGAGACCGCGGCCGAACTGGCCACGCCCGCGGCCTTCGAGGCCCATGCCGCGCGCGTGCGGCCGCAGCACCTGGACGAGGCGGTGCGCATCTCGGCCGACCTGGGCCGCCACGCGGCCTGGCTGGCCGAGGACCTCGAACTCGGCGCCGACCGCGTGTTCGTTCACAACGTGGGCACCAACCAGCGCGAGGCGCTGGAGGCGTTCGCGGCGCAGGTCTTGCCGCGTCTGGATTGAGAAGGGATGAGTGGATGCGGCGTGACCGCCCATCCCGCCGCGGCGCTCAGCCGCAGAAGGCGCGCACGATCTTGCCGGTCTTGGGGTCCGTCTCGATCGTGACCCGTTCCTGGCGGAAATCCATGGTCACGGGCTGGCCGGGCGCGATCTGGCGCACCAGGCCCGCGCCGGTGAGCCGGCGGGCCTGCTCGTCGCCGACCCGGTCCTGGCCGGCGAGCGCCTGCGCGGCCTCCGGGCGGCAGGCGCCGGCGGGACCGCCCGCCACCGGCGGCGGAGGGCTTTGGCAGGCGGCAAGGGTGAGGGTCACCAGCACGGTCGCGCCGATACCGCGGGACTTCAAGTTCATGGTGGGTCCTCCGGGATCAGGTGGCGGCGAACGGTGGCGGCCGTGGATGGCCGAGGGCGTTCGCGCGGGGAGGCGGTGGAGCGGGTGAAGGGAATCGAACCCTCGTATGAAGCTTGGGAAGCTGCCGTTCTGCCATTGAACTACACCCGCAGCAGCGGCGGATTCTAGCGTCTCGCGCGTGCCGCCTGGATCACGCCGCCCCCGTGGCGACGGGCGCGCCCGGCCGGCTGCACCACTCGCTCCATGAGCCCGGGTACAGCGCCGCGCCGCCCAGGCCCGCCACGGCCATGGCCAGCAGGTTGTGGCAGGCGCTCACACCCGAGCCGCACTGGTTCACGACGGCTTCTGGGGAGCGCCCCTCGAGCAGTGCCTCGAACTCGGCGCGCAGCTGGGCGGCCGGCTTGAAGCGGCCATCGGCCTGCAGGTTGTCTCGGAACAGCCGGTTGCGCGCGCCCGGAATGTGGCCGCCCACCGGGTCCACGGTTTCGTTCTCGCCGCGGAAGCGGTCGGGTGCGCGCGCGTCGAGCACCAGCCAGCGCGGGGCGTCGATGTTGGCGCGCAGCTGTTCATAGGTGACGGTCTTTTCCAGCGAAGGCCGCGCCTTCAGCGGCGCGGGCCGGGGGCGCGGTGGCGCCTCGGTGCTCAGGGGGTGTCCGGCGGCGGTCCAGGCGGCCACGCCGCCGTCGAGCACGGCCACGGCCGCGTGGCCGATCCAGCGCAGCGTCCACCACAGGCGCGCGGCGTACACGCCGCCGCCGTTGTCGTAGGCCACGACGGGGGTGTCGGTGCCGATGCCCAGCGCGCTCATGGCCTGCATGAACAGCAGCGGATCGGGCAGGGGATTGCGGCCGTTGTCGCCGGTGCGTGGGCCCGACAGCGTGTGGTGCATGTGCACGTGGTGCGCGCCGGGCAGGTGGCCGGCTTCGTAGGCGCGCACGCCGGCCTCGGCGTTGCCGAGTTCGCTGCTGCAGTCGAGCAGCACGGGCGGGTTCGGGGCGCGCAGGGCCTGGGCGAGTTCGTCGGCGCTGATGAGGGTGGTGTGTGGCATGGGTCGGGAAGGATCAGGCGCGGTGTCCGCTGAGCTGGCTGCCGGCGTCGTCGCGCAGCCGCCAGCAGGCGGGGGTGGCCAGGGCGCCGATGACGGCGAGGATGAGGAAGGCGATGCCGTAGTCGAGCGGCGCGGCCTCGGCGCGGCCGGCGCCGCGCGCCGCCAGCGACACCACCACCGAGGACAGCGAGATGCCGAGCATGATGGCGAGTTGCCAGACCATGGTGTTGAGCGTGGTGGCCGCGCCGATGCGCGCGGGCGCCAGCTCGGCGTAGGCGATGGCCGCCACCGCGTTGAACTGCACCGCGCGGAAGAAGCCCGCGATCGACACGGCCAGCGCGATCGCGCCCAGGCCCCAGTGCTCGCGGAACAGCGCGCACACCAGCAGCCCGGCCACGCAGAGCGAGCCGTTGACCAGCATCACGCGCCGAAAGCCCCAGCGGCGCAGCATGGGCGTGGTCTGCGTCTTGGTGAGCATGGCCACCAGGCCGGCGGCCAGCAGCACCAGGCCGCTTTGCACCGGCGTGTAGCCCAGGCCGAGCTGCAGCATCAGCGGCAGCAGGAAGGGCAGGGCGCCGTAGCCCACGCGCAGCAGCGAGCCCGACCAGAACGAGGCCGCGAAGGTGGGCACGCGCAGCAGAGAGAAGTCGAGCAGGGGCAGGCGCGCGCGCCGGTTGCGCCGGCGATAGGCCAGGACGAGCGCGGCCATGGGCAGCAGCCACAGCAGCAGATGCCAGCGGCTTTCGCGCAGGCCTTCCAGCACCACGATGACGATGGCCAGCGCGCCACCCAGCAGCAGCCAGGACAGCGCGTCGAAGCGGCCGTCCGCGGCCTGGCGGATCTGCGGGAAGGCGCGCAGCGAGCCCGCCAGGCACAGCAGCGCGATTGGCACGTTGATGAGGAAAACCCAGTGCCACGACAGCCAGGTGGTGAGCAGCCCGCCCAGCGGCGGGCCCAGCATGGGGCCGGCCATGGCGAGCGTGATCATCCAGGCCAGGGCGTTCACCAGCTGCGGCTTGGGCGTGACGTGCACGATGGACGTGCGGCCCACCGGCACCATCAGCGCGGCCGAGGCGCCCTGGATGGCGCGCGCCGCCACCAGCATGGGCAGGCTGGTGGACAGCGCGCACATCACCGAGCTGAGCGCGAAGATGGTCAGCGCGGCCTGGAACACGGTGCGCGTGCCGAAGCGCGAGGCCAGCCAGTCGCCCGTGGGGATGAAGACCACGCTGCACAGCAGGTAGACCGTCATCGTGAGGTTCAGGCT
>VFQP010005707.1_pt1 | contig 10667 bp, 12 predicted proteins | sample 3512351 | NCBI WGS metagenome assembly VFQP01 (sample SAMN10412372, study PRJNA504923) | tailings metagenome | isolation source: Relicate 1 Philex TSF1 revegetated site | place: Philippines: Tuba, Benguet | collected 2017-08-29
GCTGGAGTTGTGCCGTGTGTGCTGTGTGCGCGGTTTGTCCATGGTGTGCGGTGCAGCAGCAGGTGCGGTCGCAGGAAGGCCGCAGGTCGTGAGCACGCTCAAAGCAAGGATCCGCGCCTTGGCCGCGCACCTCTGCACCTTGCCCGCAGGTACCTGGTCGCGCGGACGGCTGAGACGCTGCTCATGGGCGACCTGGAGACGTGCAACCTGAGCGAGATCCCCTGGAGGGGCGACGGTGCGTGCGTTTGCTCCTGGGGCCTGCAGCCGTCGCCTCTTCCGCCGGCCGCATTTGGCATCCGCAACTGTCAGACTGCACGCTCACATTTCTTGTCGTTGCTGGTGGCGCCCCCGCAGGCAACGAGAAGTTCATCTTTGACAGCGAGACGGTGTGCATCGTCTACTGGGCCGGCGAGATGACCATCGTGGCGTACGGCCGCAACGAGGTGCTGGGCGTCTGCCGCACCGAGCACGTGCACCCCACGCTGCTGAGCGTGGTGGCGCAGCAGGTGCGGCGTCAGCGGAGAGGGATTGATCAAGCGGGGCGCCACACGCAGTGTAGCTGCCACGCAGTGTGGGCGCTTTGGCTGGGCCCATTGGGCGACGTCCCTCGTCGTGCTGTGCCACGCGTGCCTGCTCGCAGGGCACGCCGCAGGCGCGCGGCGGCATCACGGCGGAGAACCGCACAGTTCTGGCGCGCCTCGCGTACCTGATCGACCTGCAGACCATCCGCGTGATGGACCTGCTCACCAACGCGACGCTGGCGACCATCAGCCACGACACGCGCATCGACTGGCTCGAGCTCAACCACCGCGGCACGCACCTGCTCTTCCGCGACAAGAAGCGCCACCTGTCGCTGTACAACATCGCCAAGCAGGAGCGCACCACGCTGCTCAACTACTCGGGCTACGTTCAGTGGGTGCCGCAGAGCGACGTGGTGGTGGCGCAGAGCCGCGACAACCTCTGCGTGTGGTACTCGTTCCACACGCCGGACCGCGTGAGCATGTTCCCCATCAAGGGCGAGCTCATGGACATCGAGCGCAACAACAACCGCACCGAGGCGAGTGTCCGCCACTCCTCGATTAGCCGACACGCTCTCCCTCTCCTTCTCCTTCGCCCGACCGCAGCACACGCACGCGTCGCGGGATGCTTCGCGCGCAGGTGATCGTGGACGAGGGCATCAACACGGTGTCCTACGCGTTGGACGAGCAGCTCATCGAAGCGCTCACGCTCATCCAGGTGCGTGCCTGGTCGCCGTGCTGTTCGGCTTCACACCTTGCCCCTCAGACCTCGGCTGCGTGCGGCGCGACCCACCCTGCCGCCTCGTCGCCCTCAACGCGCGCTCGCTCGCAGTTCGGCGCGGCCATGGGCGAGCAGAACTTTGAGCGCGCCGTGCGCGTGCTGGAGCCGCTGGAGCTCACGCCCGAGACCGAGGCGCAGTGGATGGAGCTCAGCGAGCTGGCGCTGTCCAGCAACCAGGTGCGCGCTCTCGCACGCGGATGCTGCCTGCAGTGCGAAGCATGCCGGCACCGCGACGCAGCTTGACACACCGCGATGGGCCTCCTCCTGCCCGGGCCTGCCTGCAGGTGGTGATTGCCGAGCGTTGCTACGCCGCGCTGGGCGACATCTCCAAGACGCGCTACCTTCACCGCATCGTCAAGCAGGCGCAGCGCGCGGCGCAGGACTTTGGCGGCAACGGCTACGAGTCCTACACCGTGCGGTCGCAGCTCGCACAGCTCAACAGGCAGTGGCCCGCCGCAGAGTCGCTGCTGCTGGCGCAGGGCCGCGTCGACGAGTGCATCGCCATGTACCAGAACGCCTACAAGTGCGCCCCTGCTGCTCCCGCTGCTGCTGTCTGCGAGCGGTCGCTGCCGAGCGCGCGGCGTCACTCAGCGGCGGTGCTCTGCGCGGCGGCGCGTGGTGCTTGCCGCAGGTGGGAGGACGCCCTGCGCGTGGCGGACGCGTCGCGCCACCCCGACACGGAGGCCCTCAAGGGGCGCTACTACAAGTGAGCCTCGACCCTTGCCCCTGCTCCTCATCTTTACGCGCTGTGGGCACGGGGCGCGCACCCTCACGCCACCTGCTTTGCTTGGCGCCGCCTCTTTGTGCTGCTGCTGCTGCTTGTGCTGCCAGGTGGCTGATGGAGACGGGCCAGGAGGAGAAGGCGGGCCTGGTCAAGGAGAACGAGCGCGACTACCTCGGCGCCATTGCCCTGTACCTCAAGGGCGGCCTGCCGGCGCGCGCCGCGCAGGTGAGCTCTAGCGCTGCCACGCTAGCCCTTCTCAGTCCTGGCCAACCGCCGAGTAGCAGTGCCCGGGACGGCTTGCTCACGAGCGGACCAGTGGAGCTCCGCTCCACACCAGTGGTGCTTTTGGGCTGCCTGCTGGGATCCCTGCAACGCAGGTGGTCATGTCGTACCATGTGAGCCACGACCCGGCGCTGCTCGAGTCCATCCTCTCCTCGCTGGGCAAGGCGGGCCTGTACGAACGGGCGGGAGAGCTGCACGAGTACTTGGGCCGGTCGCAGGTGCGCCGCCCAGCCTTTTCGGGGTGGCCTCGTGAGCATTTCAGTCGGAGCACCCGGGGGCCACCAGCCGCGCTGCGTGTGCGACTCGCTCCTTGCGTGCCGCAGGAGGCGCTGGCGGCGTACCGCCGTGGCCACGCGTACCGCAAGGCGATCGACCTGGCGCGCCGCGAGTTCCCGGCCAGCGTCATCGAGATCGAGGAGGAGTGGGGCGACTGGCTCATGGGCCAGAAGGCAATGGACGCAGCCATCAACCACTTCATCGGTGAGCGCAGCGCCCGCGACGCGGTGCCGCCATCCAGCGCTGTGCGATCGCGTGCTGAGCGGTGTGTCGATCGCCGTGTCGATCGCGTCGCAGAGGCCGGCCGGTCGCTCAAGGCCATCGAGGCCGCCATCCAGTGCCGCCAGTTTTCCAAGGCCGCCGGCATCATCGACTACCTGGACCACTCGCAGGTGAGGGGCCTTGCTTGCGGCACGGTCTGCGCGAGTTGCCCGACTTCCTGGCGAGCGCACCGCGCTCCTCCCTTTCCCGCCGTCCGCACGCAGGCGCTGCCCTACTACAAGCGCATCGCATCGCACTACGAGTCAACCGGCAACCTCGACGAGGTGAGAGCGCCCAACAGGCGTCCCTCAGTCGTGCCGCACCTCTGGTCGACTGCCTCCTACGAGCAGCACTTCCTCGCCCGGCCCTGCGCACCTTCCCTCACGCTGTCCTGCTGCGTGCCGGTCCACCTTCCCTGCAGGCCGAGCGCTACTACCTCAAGGCCGGCATGGCCATGGACGCCGTGGACATGTACAGCCGCGCCGGCCGCTGGGAGGCCGCCCAAAAGGTGGCGCGCGGCTACCTCAGCGACGGGGAGATGCGCAACTTCTACAGGTGCGTGGCTTGCGCACGGCGGCCACGCCAACCGGCCCACACGCTCGCACACGTGCCAGGCGCTCCACCGCCACCAGCAAGTGTGCGAGCGTGCGTGCTGCCCTCGCAGGAAGAAGGCGCGTGAGTTTGAGGCGTCGTTCAAGTACAAGGAGGCCGAGCGCGCCTACCTGCAGGGCGACGAGGTGGACATGGCCATCACCATGTACAAGAAGGCGCGCAACTACGACCAGATGATCCGGCTCGTGTCGCAGCACCGCAAGGACAACCTCGTGCAGGTGTGTGTGTGTGTGGTGTGTGTACGCCTTCCTGTGGGGGCCTGCGGGGTGTGGGGTGCCTGGGGAAGGGCCAGGAGCTGCACTTGGAGAGCGTCTGCATGTGAGCGTTGCTGGCGGGAGGGATGCTGCACTCTCTTTGTGTGGCGCCGCGCGTGCCGCGCGATTGCTGCTGGTTGCCGGGCGCCTGGTGGCCCGTCACGCCTTGCCATGCTGAGCGTGCTTTGCTGCTGTGTGCCTCGCGTCCCTGCAGGCGCACCTGCTGGTGGGCAAGGCGCTCGAGGCCGACGGCAACCTGCGCGAGGCGGAGAAGCACTACGTGGACGGCAAGGACTGGAAGGCCGCCGTGCAAATGTACCGCGCCAGCGGCTCGTGGGAGGACGCGCTGCGCGTCGCAAAGGTGCGCGCCCCTCCCTCCCTCTTCCCCCCCAGAAAAGCTCACCCTGCGCCTGGGGACACGGCGACTCCGCAGCGCTGCGGCAGGCAGCAGGTGACGACATTGCGTGTACGGACGTGTGTGTGCGGCGCGTGCAGGTGTGCGGCGGGCCCAACGCGGCGCGCCAGGTGGCGTACGCCTGGGCCATTACGCTGGGCGGCGAGGAGGGCGCCACACTGCTGCGCAAGATGGGCATGCTGGACGCCGCCATCGACTACGCCACAGAGTCGGGGGCCTTCCAGCAGGTGCGCCGCCCGTCTGGGCCCGTGACCTGACCAAGCGCCTGCCACAGCACTGCAGCGATTGGACGCGGCAGGACTTCGTGTGGGCCTTGATGCGACCTTGGGTACGCGCGAGAGGGCACTTGGTGCGCACCGCATGGCTGGGACGGGCGCGTGCGCGCAGGCGTTTGAGCTGGCGCGCGCGGGCGCCAAGGCCAAGCTGCCCGACGTGTACCTCAAGTACGCCATGTACCTCGAGGACGAGGGGCGCTTCCAGGAGGCCGAGGTCGAGTTCATCAACGCCAACAAGCCGCGCGAGGCCATCGACATGTAAGGCGCCTGCTCTGCGCGGGGCGGGAGGTGAAAGGGCACGCGCCGAGGTGCGGCAGGCGGAGGCTGAACCTGGCCGTGGCTGCGCCGTCGGCGCGCCCGCAGGTACATCCACGCGCAGGACTGGCCCGCCGCAATGCGCGTGGCAGAGTCGCACGACCCTACCGCCATCTCGGACATCCTGGTGGCGCAGGCCAAGGCGGCCATCTCGCGCAACCAGCTGCAGCAGGTGAAAGGAAGCCCCAGGGCCGCACGCCAACCTACCGCCTGCGTTCACTCTCACCAAATCGCGCGGAGTCCGCCACGCGCGCACACCCTGCGCAGGCCGAGTCGCTGTACCTCAAGGCCAAGCGCCCGGAGCTGGCGCTGGCCATGTACAAGGAGGCGCGCCTGTGGCACGACGCGCTGCGCCTGGCCGAGGACTACCTGCCCGGCAAGGTGCAGGAGATCCACAACGAGATCGCCAGTGAGTAGCCCCGGCGCTGCTCCACCGTCGCACCTCATCCTCCGCTGGAAGCTCCTGCGCAGCCGTTCTGCTTGCCAGGCCCAACCTGCCTGCATTGCAACTCGTGTGTCTCCGCAGACCAGGGCACGGGCGGCGGCGGCGGTCGCAACGTGGCCGACAGCGGCGCCGACGGCATCATCTCCAAGGCGCGCAAGTTCGAGCAGGGCAACGACTACGCGCGCGCCATCGAGACGTACCTGTCCATCGGGCCGCAGGACACGACCAACATCGACGTGCTCGAGCAGGTGCGCAGGCAGCGCGCCCGCTTGCCTTGCAGCTGCTTTCCAAGCAACGCGCTACCCAGTCCGCCACGAAGCGTGGACTTCACCGGTCCTGCGCCTCCTCCCGCCCTTCACTCGCAGTGCTGGGAGAAGGCGGCGGAGCTGGCCATCAGCTTCCAGCGGCACCGCATGCACGACGTGGTGGCGCTGGCCAGCTCCAAGCTGCAGGAGGTCGGGCGGCACCAGGCGGCGGGAGAGCTGCACGAGGGCATCGACGACGTGCAGGGTGAGCGAGCCCGGCCACCTGCGTGGCCGCGGCACAGGCAGGGCACCAGCACTCGCTCAATCGTTGGCGCAGCGGTGATGTGACGCAAGGGCATGCGTGATGCCCGCGCTTGCAGGCGCGATCCGCGCGTACTGCGCCGGGCAGCTGTTTGACCGCGCGCGTCAGCTGGCCGGCACCAACCCCACCTTCAGCACCTACATCGAGGAGCAGTACAACAACCACCTGCTGCAGAACAAGCAGGCGGACGAGCTGGCGGGCCGCGGCGGCGCCATGGCGCAGCAGGCCATCGACATGTACCTGCAGCGCGACGACTGGGACAAGGTGAGACGCCCGCTTTGCTGCTTTTGCCACTTCGTTTGCTTTGACCCCCAGAAGGCAAATCTCAGTGTCGCAGCGCTCAGGTGTAGCGCACCGAGGACAGCGGACTCTCCTAAACTGAAAAGGTACATCAGGCTGGGCTCCAACCTTTGCCTTTTTGGCGACCCTGGCCGAACTTTGTGCTCCCCTCAGGTGCACGAGCTGGCGGCGCGGCAGAGCCCCGAGGTGGCGGCCGCCTACGCGGCGCGCCACGCCGAGCGGCGCTTCAAGCAGGGCGACTACGGCGCCGCCGCCGCCGTCTTTGCCGCGCACGGCATCAGCGCCGCCACGCCGCAGTACTTTGAGCTGTACCGCAGCGTGGCCTCGGGCATCCTGCAGGTGCGCGCTGCTGGTGGCATGATCGTCGGGGTCGAGGGAGCCCATGGGCTAGCGCAGGTGCTGAGGGTCTTGCTGCGCGTGGCTCGTGCGCTGGCGCTTGTGTGCAGGCGCCGGCGGGCGAGAGGAGCCTGGACGCCGAGCTGGCGCTCAAGGGCATGATGTTCCGGCTGGTGAGCCAGCTGTCGGCGCCGGGCGTGGCCGTCAACAAGAAGGACGTCGAGGAGTTCAGGTGCGCGCGGGGACGAGCCGTGTGAGGGCGGCAGCGCACGCCTGCTCGCGGCGCAGCAGCGCTCGCAGCATCATCGTGCGTGCCCGAGCGCTGTGTGTGTGTGCGCAGGCGCATCTACCTCGCCGCGCACTACCTGGCGCTGGCGGGCCAGGCCAAGGGCGCGGGCCTCAAGGAGATGGCCGCGCGGCAGCTCACGGCGGCGCTGCGCTACGTGGGCATCATCCCGCCCGACAAGGTGAGCCAGTGGCACGCCCGCGACGTGCGCCAGAGGCCTCGGCGGTCGCGGGGACCTCGCCTTCACGGCGTGCCTTGCTCGTGGCTTGGCGCGCAGGCCTTCTACGAGGCGGGCATGGCGTGGAAGGACGCCGGGCGCCTGGGCATGGCGTTCGTGATGCTCAATCGCTACCTCGACCTGTGCGACGCCATGGACGAGCCGGACTCGAGCGCCGCGGTGATCGAGAACGCCGACTTTGCCGACACGGACGTGCCGTTCGACTTCCACGTGCCGCACCGGCCCTTCGTCAACCACGACGAGCGCGAGGAGGTGCGCGAGTCGAGATGTGTGCGCCCAATCGTCGTCTGCACGAGCCTGCCCGCTCGGCTTTGCATGACGGCGCCCCGCGCGCGTGCTGTACCCGCAGGTGCGCAACTTTGTGCTCGAGGTGTCGATGGACCAGTCGGTGGAGCAGACGCTGGCCACGCGCCAGTGCGAGCACTGCGGCACCAACACGTACGAGGCCAACCTCACGTGCCACAGCTGCCGCCACGCCTGCGACCCGTGCTCCGTGTCAGGATACCCCGTCCAGGTGCGGGCGTGGCCATGTGTCTCGTTGCGCGCAAGAGCGAGCGGCGCCGGGAACGCTGCTGCTCCGAGCAACCCGAGCTGTGCCGAACGCGTGCGCGCACAATGATGCGTGCCCGAGCGCAGATGCACGAGCGCATCGTGGCCAAGAGCAACGGCGTGGACGTGGTGGCGATCCGCGACGCGTGGAACCAGTGGGTCAACACGTTCAGGACCTGCCCCGTCACGGGCGGCTCGGCGGTGCCCATGTACTGAGGCAGGAGGAGGAGCACACGAGACAGTTGTGGCGCGTGCTCACGTGTCTGCCCTTGCATAACGGACGCGCGCGCACTCAAGAGCCTCTAGCGCAGCTCAGGCCCACCCAGGCCACCAGGCGCTTCGCAGAAAGGTCCCCGTCACCCCTCCTCGTCCAGGTCTTGCCTGAACGCCTCCTCGTCCAGGATCAGGGGCGGGAACACCCAGCGCCCCGAGCCCTCGCCACCGCCCTCCTGGATCGCCTGCGACCAGCAAGCAACCACAGAGGACACAGACGCCCCGCCTGCGTGTGCAGCGGCAAATGCCCATGTCAGCGGTGGCGGCAGCGAGCCCCAGCGCGCGCGCACCTGCTTGTGGCGGCTCCAGTAGTGCTGCTGCAGGTGGGCGGGCAGCTGCTTCAGCAGCTCGCCGTGCCGCTGCTCCAGCTGGCTGATGCGCTCCACCTGCGAACCACAACACTACTCAGTCGCGCGTCACGCCGCCAGGGGCCCAGACGCAGTGCGCCTCGGCACACAAGGCCAGCCGCAGCACACATGACCACGCACCAGCTTGAGCGGCGCCTCCCGCCCGTAGAGGCACACGTACGCCCTCAGCACGTTGAAGCTGTTGGCCTCCACGTCGTCCTGCAAGCGCACGCAGCACCGAGTCCGCAACGTGCCTTGAACCCACCGCACGCCTGCCAGGCAGGGGACACAGCCCGGCGTTGTCCGCCTGAACGATGGGTCGCCATGGCGGAGCAGATGATCAGCAGGGGCCCCTCATCGCATGGCACCTCACCTCGTAGTCGGTCAGGTCGTCGCCAATGTCCACCAGCACCTCGTCCACCCGCAGGAACTCTGACAGCACGGCGTCGTCGCCGCGCGGCGCTGCCTCGCGCGGCCCCCTGGCCAGCTTGCGCAGCACCTGGTGCAGCACCTGATGCAGAGCCACACCGCGGCTCGCCACATGCGCGTGAAGGTTGCCATGAGCGCCGGCTGTGTCGGGACAGATGTTTGCCGCCCCTGCAAGTGCTCTCAGTGCAATGGCGTGCGTGCTGAGAGGACCTGGGCGCCGCAGCGCAGCAACGCACCCGGTAGTCGAAGCTCTTGCGCTCGTGCACGTGGATGACGTCCGCCTCGGTGAAGGGAGCCGCCGGCGCGCCGCCTCCTGCTTGCTGCTCCCCTGCGCAGCAAGGCGGCCGGGGAAAGGGCGCGCGTCGCCCAGACCGGAGCGGGTGAGGGCAGCTGGAGCACCTACCCACCAGCTTGCTGGGCTGGCGCACCCGCTCCATCCTCAGCGCCGTCGGGCCGGCGTCTCTTGCGGGGCGGGCCGGGACCACCTGCGCTGAGCACGGATGCACATCTCCGCTGAATTCTGCTTGTCGTGGACGTGAAGCTGTGTGAGCGGGGGTAACGGAGGCCATCGCGTACTCGCCTGCCTGGGCACCGGGTGGTGCTGAAGGGCCGGTTGCGGGCGCCCCGTCCTCTTCCTCGCCCTCCACGTCAGACTCCCGCCGCTGCTGCGCCACCCGCTGGGCGTGCTGCAGCATGGCGGCGCACAACCTCCGCTCACCCCGCCAGTACTCGTCGCCCTGAGCGCGCACAAAGCGCACGCGGAAAGTGCCCCTTGCCACGCTCCGCAGGCACAGCGCCAGGGCCCTGGCCGCCAACGCCATCTGAGCTGCTCCCTGCCCGCCCCCTGCCGCACCTCTTGCAGCTCCTTGAGGACGTCGGCATCCAGCAGGCCCAGCCTCCGCAGCACGGGCACCACGGGGCTGTCCTCTGCGCGCGGCGTGCGGAGCAGCACTTTGGGGCTTGCATCCAGGCGGCAAGGGCCTTGTGCTGAGCACCACGTCGCACTGCGGAGCGAGGGCGCACCGAGCAGGCGCAGCTTGGCGTTGAGCAGGCCCCTGCGCGCCATCGCCTCGTTCTCCTCGTCCAGCTGGTAGATGGTCGCCTCCAGCCAGACCAGCACGTCCAGGTGCGTGAACAGGTCCTGAACATCACGCCGTGAACACCATCAAACGGCGATGCAGGGGACGGTCACGTGCGTCCGTGACCCGCGCCCCGGGTGACTTCACGCCCACGCCCAAACGCGTTCACACCTTGACGGGGTCCAGGCCGGCGTAAGTAAAGTAGCTCTGGACTGCGCGCCCGCACGCACGAGCGTGATGGGTCAAAGATGATCAGGCCGCAGAGGACCCCTGGGGGCTCAACGAACTGCTCAGCCGTCCTCACCAAAGTCTTCGATCGTGGTGCGTGACCGCTGCCTGCGAGAGAGCGATGGAGGGGGAAGGCGCTTGGTGAGGCCTTCAGCGACAGCTCGAGCTCAAGCGAGGAGGATCGCTTCGACTCACATCGCGCGGAACGACACGGTGAGCTGCAGCTCGGGCGCAGCGCCTTCGTCCTGCATTTTCCCTTTCCAGGCGGCTCTGCTTCGCTCGCTCGGTGGCAGTGAACTCTTGCAGCTGTCGGGGCAGCAGCATGCAGGATGGGAACCAGCAACAGCTGAGCAACACGGTCTTGTCCCAGTCGTCGTCGTCGTTCCGTCTGCAGAGCGGAAAAGTCATCACAGGCGCCTCGCGGCACAGGTCGTGTCCGCCGTCCGAGTGCGCACCCCACGGCCGGTTGTCAGCCACCACAGCGCCGCAACGTGTGCGCGTTGGGCGGGCACCGCCGTCAGCCCAGCTGGGCGCCCCGCTCAGGCCGTGTTCATGTAGGTGGAGCTGTCGATCTTGTCGGGCAGCGGCTTGATGTCCACGTCAAAGCGGTCCTGCACCTGAACGCACCAAGGCCGCCACACACGCCACAAACACACACACACGAGTGAGCGCTCTTCCCTCCCCGCGCCCTCTCAGCTCTGCTCTTGGCAAACAGCGCGCCACGCCGTCTCTGCACGCAGGGCCCTCACTCAATCCAGTTGCGCCCTCCCTCCCCTCCGCACCTGGTTGAGCACGTTGGTGTCCTCCTGCGAGGCCACAAAGGTGATGGCCAGGCCCTTGGTGCCAAAGCGGCCGGCGCGGCCCACGCGGTGCAGGT